>Ga0207933_1000243_pt1 | contig 56892 bp, 53 predicted proteins | sample NGESurdeep092012_4_FD_184488 | JGI IMG/M metagenome (GOLD analysis project Ga0207933, IMG submission 184488) | Arctic peat soil microbial communities from Barrow, Alaska - NGEE Surface sample F53-3 deep-092012 (SPAdes) | ecosystem: Environmental > Terrestrial > Soil > Wetlands > Peat ...
TGTCCCCCAGCGCCGCCGCGTTGGTGATCAGGTTGACCACGTCGCTGTCTATCGCACGCACCGCCGACGCATACGGCGTGATGCCGCTATACAATGTCCCCAGATACACTCCCGCCGGGTAATAATACCCGTTGAACTGCGCATACACCGGCCCTCCGCTGTTGCCGGGACAACCCAAAAACCACGGCGCTTCATAAACCTCCTGCCGCCCATTCACCGGATCGGCCGCAAGGCTCAAGGCATAGGGCTGCGGCTGGGTCTGATACATCTCCCCGGGCACGATGCTTGCATCTCCGAACTCCGACCCGTCCACCGGATAACCCGCCAGCATCTTCAAGCTGTTCCCCGTCAGCCACGGATTGGGCGACGCATCCGAGGGCAGATAGCCGCCGTATCCGCCTCCTGCCACGGGTGAGAGAAAGTAAAGCGCCGCCACGTCCATGTTCCGTGATTGGGGTGTGGACGTGCCGGGTGAATAGATTTCCAGATCGTTCGTCCGTTGTGCCGCGTAGCCGCCCAACACATACCAGCCGCGCGCCGGCAGCGGTTCGGGTTCAAATGTCCCGGCCTCCCGCTGGAAATACCACCAGGCCCGGCTGACGTAGGACAGCGTCTGGTCGTTGAACACCATGTGCGCCGCACTCAACACCACGTTGGTCTGCACCGCCACGCCGCTGCCATAGCCCACGTCCGTCTGCAACTGCCCGTTGAACCCGAAGGGATAATCGGCCACGTCGCCGATGTTTCCAACAGGCACAGGGTAGGGCAGCAGCACCTGGGCCGGAGCAGATTGGGCCAGCGAATAATTTTCGTCCAAACGGGTCGTCTGTCCCGGCACAACCTGCACGGACAGATTGGGAGGAGTAACCCGCCCGCTGACGGGCGCAAACGCAACCAGATAGGTTCCGGCCACCAAGTTGGTGCTGTAACCAGACGGATAGTTGGTTGAACTGCCGAGGAATCCCCAGAAAGCTCCAACAGGCGGGCTGGGGCCCAGCGTCACTGTCAGCGTCCCGCCGCTGTTGGTGTCCACGGTGCTGAAGGTCGGATAATACCGGTTTGTGATGGAGGCCGACTGGCCGGAATCCAGCGTCACCTTGCCGGCTAGGGGAATGGTGATCCAACCCGCAACAGAACGAAACTCTATGGGATAATCGCCCGCTACCAGACCCGTCGCCGCCTCCCCGCTGTCGCGCCACGCCACCTCCCACGGGAAACGCCACTGGCCCCCAGCTTCAGGCGGTGACAATGTCACCGTCAAAGAAGAATTCATCGTCGGCAGACTGTAGGCTGCCTTGTTCGCCAGCCCATACGCCGTGAATACTCCCTTCCGAATCGTGCCTCCTGAATCGGTGACATAAACGTTGCCATTGGTATCCACCGTCACGGCGGAAGGAATTGCAAATAGCGCAGCGCTGCCTGCTCCATCAATGTCGCCAAAAATTCCGGCCATTCCTCCAATAGTGCTTACCACCCAGTTCGTCCCCACCGGAGTAATTTTTCGAATCGTAGAATTGATTTGATCCGCAACATAGAGATTGCCTAAACCGTCCACAGCGATGCCGACAGGTTCATTAAACTGCGCATTCCTTCCGATGCCATCGCTGATGCCGCGATCTCCAGACCCGGCGATGGTAGTCGTCACCCAATTGGGGCCGACCGGCGTGAGTTTGCGGATGATATTGTTTGCTTCATCCGCCACATAAAGATTGCCGCTGGCGTCCGCTGCGATGCCGTGAGGTTCGTCAAAACTCGCGGCGCTGTTGGTGCCGTCAGAATGGCCGGAATTGAAAAGTCCGGGAAGTCCGGCAATGGTGCTTACGACCCAGGTTCCGCGAATCCCCCGTGTCATTTTCCGAATTGTGTTATTATTATTATCTGTCACATAGAGATTGCCATTGGTGTCCACCGCAATGCCGGTTGGTTCATTGAACCGCGCATTGCTGCCGAGGCCGTCGTTCGTGCCTTGAGTTCCTGCCGATCCGGCGATGGTTGTCACCACCCCGGCCGTCGTGACGAGACGAATTGTGTTGTTGCCAAAATCCGCCACATAAAGATTGCCGGCGCTGTCAACCGCCACGCCGCAAGGCTGGTTAAAGCCGGCATCACTGCCCGAGCCGTCGGCGTTGCCTGGGTTTCCGCCTGATCCGGCAATGGTGCTTACCTGTCCCTCCGAAGAAATTTGCCGGATCGTGTCGTTGCCGGAATCGGCCACATACAAATTGCCCGCGCTGTCCGCTGCAATCCCATTTGGTTCGTTGAACCGTGCCGCACTGCCCGTGCCGTCCACGTCGCCCGGACTCACAACAGACCCCGCAAAAGTCCTCACCACCGCCGCCGACGTGATTTTCCGAATCGTGTTGTTCAGGGTGTCCGACACATAAAGATTGCCCGCACCGTCCACGGAAATTCCAGACGGATGATCAAATCGCGCCGTGCTGCCCGTGCCGTCGGTGCCGCCACCGGCTATGACTATGTCACCGACCTCGTCAGTGGTCGTAATCGAAGGATTGCCCGCAATGGTGCTCACCACCCCTGCTGAAGTGACTTTGCGAATCGTGTCATTGTCTTCATCCGACACATAAAGATTTCCATTCGTGTCAATTGCTATATCACTGGGATAGTAAAAGCGTGCGGCGCTACCTGTTCCATCGTTGGTGCCGAAACCCCCGCCGGCAATGGTGCTGACCACCCAGTTTGTGCCGACTGGTGTAATTTTTCGAATCGAGTCGTTGCCAGAATCCGCCACATACAAATTGCCTGCACCGTCCATCGTCAAACCATTGGGATTGCCAAACCGTGTGGCGCCGCCCGTGCCATTATTGGTGCCATAAACTCCCGGCGATCCGGCAATAGTGCTGACCATCCAGTTAGTTCCCGTCGGAGTCATTTTACGGATTACTTCATTTCCTAGATCCGCCACATAAACATTCCCCGAATTGTCCACGATTAGTGCTCCAATAAAGGCGATAACACCCCCAAAATGTGCGTTGGTCCCCATGCCATCAGCATAACCGCCACCTGTGGGATAGCCATATTGGTCAAAGACCGGGCCGGCACCGGCGATGGTGCTGACCATCCAATTGGTTCCCACCGGCGTGATTTTACGGATGGTGTTGTTGTAAGAGTCCGCCACAAACAAATCGCCCGCGCTGTCCAACGCAACATGGGAAGGATGAAAAAAACGTGCGGCGCTGTTTATCCCATCGGCGAAGCCGGAAGTTCCACCCAGCCCGGCGATGGTGCTCACCAATCCTGCCGGCGTGATTTTCCTGATCGTGTCGTTGTAAGTATCCGCCACATAGAGGTTGCCATTCGTATCAAGGGCGTTGCCGGAGGGAAGTAGAAACTGCGCGTTCCCGCCCACGCCATCAGCACTCCCGATGGATGATGCCCCGGCAATGGTTGTCCATGTGTAAGCGTCGGCGTTATTTGTCTGAGGATTGACCGTCACGTTCACCACGGCGGAAGTCGCGGAAATTCCAGCCGCCGTCGCCACTGCCGTGAAAGCATAGTTGCCCGTTCCCAAATTGCTGACCGTAAGGCTGAATGGAGTTGCCAGAACCGTCCCCAACGAAACGCCGTTGCCGAAAAATTGCACATTGGTCACCGTGCCGCTGCTCACTGAAGCATTGGCAGCAAAGTTCACGGTCGCGGGAGATCCAAACACAGCGCCATTCGTCGGATTGATGATGCTCACCGCCGGCAGTGGAAGAACGGTGATGTTCACGACCGAAGAAGTTGCGGAAATTCCCATCGCCGTCGCCACTGCCGTGAGGGCATAAGGGCCAACCGCCAGATTACTGGCTGTCAAATCAAAATCCTCCGGATTCGTAACCGATCCCAATGAAACGCCGTTGGCGAAGTATTGCATATTGGTCACTATGCTCCCTGTGCCAGGATTCACATCACCAAAGGCTTCGATGGGAATATTCGCGGAAAACGCAAAGACAGCGCCATTGGCTGGATAATCAATCTCCACCACTGGTGTCGGCAGAAGAGCGATTTGAAATCCGTCAATGTCGCCTTCCGCGCTGCCGCTTCCAGCGATGTAAGTAATGACCAGATTCCCCGAACCATCGGAAACTGCCGGTGCAAAATCCACATAATCAATCCCGGCGATCATTGTGCTGCTGGAAGCGTTCCATGTGCTGCTCAAAGTATTGCCATTGACGGTAAAAGAAGTTTTGCGGCCAACTGCACCAGCACTGCTATCCGCCGCGTTGTATAAAATCAGATTGTAGGCGGAATGTATTGCAAGGCCCGAAAGCGTGATGGTTTGAGCGCTGCCGCCAGTGAACAGATAATCCTCCATCAAGGCGTTGTAGGCAGTGCCGGCAAAAGGAGTCGAACCGAGAAAACTCTTCACATCGTATCCGCCGCCGGACGTGAACGCCATCTTCACCGTCGAAGTGCCGCCGTTTATGTCAACCAAGGAAATGTCGCTGCCACTGTTGGCGCTGATTCCATTCCACTGGTCGCTTATCCCCGTTCCAATAACCGCCGCCCCTGACATTGTTGGACCGAGATTGGGACCGCCATGCGCTGCTCCGGCGCTGTTGTCATTAAAATCAACATCAATCAATTGGGCTTGGACCAGGCGGGCGGACAAAAAAATAATTCCAATTGGAAGAACATGAGCACGCAGATATCGCTTCAGCCATACGGCTCGAATTGTTTTTTTCGAGAAAACTTCAAACTGGGGCGCCATAATGATTGATTCTGCGCCGTTGAAAAACATTGGCGCAGGGATAGTTTACACCAGGTGGCACAAAAGACAATAAATTTAGCCGTCAGCATCTATCCAGACCGCACTGTGGATGTGGAATGAACCTTGCGGAAAGTTTGCGGCTTGTTATCAATCAGGCGCACGAAAGCCGCAGCCATGCCGTCGCACAAAAATAATTCAAACAGGTTCTTGATTGGCGCTGCCAGCGTTATCATCGTGGTGGCGCTTGGCACGTGGTTGTGGCATCGCCAGACGCAGCCGGCTTCGCTTCAAACTGCCACGGTGGCCAAAACGACGAATGCAATTTCATTGCCAACCGCCTCCAACACTTCAGCCACAGCGACCAGCCCGACTCCTGCAACCAACGATCGTCTGAAAAAACTTTACGCCGCGCTGCAAGTTGCCCCGGACACAAAAACCGCGCGGCAACTGTTGGCGGAGTTGCGCGCGGAACTTGCCGCCATGCCGACGAACGAGGCGGTCGCGGCCATCAAACAATTTCTCGATTCAAAGGCCGACGCGTCCACGCATCTGGGATTCAAGGTTGCCAAAAAAGGTTTGCTGGATGAAGCGCCCACGTTGCGGACTTTTCTGCTCGACGAACTCGCGCGAATTGATCCGGCTGCGGCGGCGGATTATTCAAAAATGATTTTGGCCTCGAAAGATTCGCCGGACGAATGGGCGGTGGCTTTGCGAAATCTTGCCTGGGGTGACACGAGCGCCGACGGGCGCACCTTGCTCGAACAGAAAACGACCGAAATGCTCCAATACGAACCGTGGCAGCAAAATCCATCAACCGGCTTTCTGGAGGCGTTCGACGCGGCGGTCTATGTCGGCGGCACGGGACTGATGCCGGTGCTGACGGATTTGGTGCGGAAGCAGGACAATCCCGCCGTGGCGCACGCGTCGTTTCTGGCGTTGGACCGGCTGGTCATCAACAATCCGACGACGATGCTGGCCGCGCTTTTGGCCGATCCCGATTCGATGCAAGGCCGCGAGACGACGCGGGCGGATTATTTCGCGCGCGCCGACGTGCGCGACCCGCAGCAGAAACAGGTCCTGGAAAATTATCTGCTCAATCCGAAAACCACACCAGCGGAAATTGACGCGTTCGCCGGCATTTTCCCAAACGCCAATTACATGATTTCGCCCAACCTGCTCACGCAATCGCAGACGCCCGGCCGTGACGTGCTGGTGAACCGCGACACGGAATCCTTGCGCGCCGTGCAAGGCTGGATCACCGATCCGCGATTTGCGCAATTGCTTCCAAGCCTTCAGAAAATGCAGGTGCGCCTGGCGAGTTTTGTGCAGCAGGAAAATCAGTGAACGCCCGCTGCGGGCGCGGCGGTCAGAACACGAAGTTTAATTTCACTTCAAACACGCGGCTGCGGGGTAATTCCTGATAAGGCGTGAGCGGATTCAAATTGTAATCTCCGCCTGCCAGGTTGAGGATGCCAAGCTGCAATTCCGCGCGGCGGTGCGCAAAAAACCAGCCGGCGAACAGATTGCATTGGAAGAAACTATCGCCGGGTTCGGCTGGATTGTAACCGGAATTTTCCTGGTCATACCATTGAGTTTCAGCCCGTGCGAAGAAACCGGACGGATGATTGAATTGAATGTAGCCGGTGATTTCGTGCAAGGTGGAATGTTGCGACGGGTTGGCGGGAGCGAGAGTTGAAACCGGCATTTCGAGATAAGCGTCTTGCAGGCTGGCCTGGATAAGTTTGTAACCCGTTCCCACCACAAATTCTTTGCCCACCGATTGGTTCAAATTTATGGCCAGGTCGTATTCCTTGTAGTCAAGATTTTCGGGAGTGGAACCGGGCGCAACGGGCAGGCTGTTCTGGAATAAAAAAAACACGGAGTTCTGTTGGACGGCTGTGAGCAGCCGTTCGGCCTGAATTCCGACGAAGGTGCGCGATCCCAGTTTAAGGTCAAGCGCGACCCCCATGGTTTCATAACTCGGCGCGTCAACGGAACCAACTATGGACTCGGAAATCAAACTGCGAAACGCCTGTGGAAATCCGGCCAGCTCTGTCGGTTCAAGCCGGTAACTTTCATCGAGGCTTACGCCGCCCAATGAACGTGTATAAATGCCGCGCAAAGTGACTTGTGGAATCGGATTCCAAACCAGGGCCGCTTTTGGACCAAGCTGGGAACGCCTGGCTTCGCCCGGGGCGACGGGCGGCTGCCGATAGTTGTCTGGAAACGAAACTTGGTCGTAAGCAAATCCACCAGTCAACCAGAGATGCTCCAGCGGTTCCACCGTGAGATAACCGTAACCGGTCATGCGTTCAAAGTTTTGAGAGATGGAGTCAGCGGGCGGAGGAACAAACAAAAAAGGAGCGCTGGACGGATTGTCCAACAAATCCTGGGCTTGGAATGTCCCGGACTGATATCGCGCTCCGGCCGACAATGTCACCCGGTTCCATTCAAAGATTTGATTCAGCTCCGCAGAATAAATCTCAAAGGAATTATTATAATCCACATCAAGGGCGCTGCTTTGAAGCGGCGTAATTGGACCGTTTGCAACGGGTTGTTGCAATATGTTGTATGGAACGCCTTGATCGCTGAAATGCTGCTCGTCCGTCAGCCGGCCCACCAGTGCCAGAGTCCGCATTCCCGGCGACCATTCGTGATCCCATCCGCCGACCACAATCGGATGCTGGTATTCGTTAAACGTATAATTCGGCCGCGCATTTGTCGGATTGTAATACTGGAAATTGTCGCCGGAATGATAATCCTGACTTTGCACCAGCAGCAGTGCGGTGTCGTGCGGGGTGATCTGTTGCTTAATCGTGAAATTCAATTCGGTGTCATCAAGTCCGTTGTTCGTGCGGATGCCGTCGTTGTGATGATAATCCAGGTCAAGTGCGTAGGAGGTATTGCCAAAGGTGCCGAACTGCGAGGCTTGCTCGTGATACATTTTGTCCGAGCGCACATCGGTCGAACTGGCCAGGTCAAAGCCATTCTGCTGGAACAATTTTGAATATTCCTGCTGCGAAACTTCCTGCGAAAGCCGTCCGCCGCCGACCGGCGACAACAAGTTCGCCAGCAGCAATTCATTGAACCAGACCGTTTCGTAACGGAGGTTAAATTGCGTCGGGTCGCGCAAATCATTGTAGGCGTCGGACAAAAACAAATGGGCCGAGGCGTTCGCGTAATCCTCGTTCACCGCGCTCGCGGCTTCGCGCACGCTGACATCGCTCATCCCCGCGTCGCGATAAATCGAGGCCAGGTTGACGCTGCCGACCGCGCGGTCTTGATCCAGCAAAAGTTTTGAGCGGAACACGCTGCGGTTGTCGTTGCGCGCCTGTGAATTTTCCAGATCGCCGATGGCCTCGTTGATTTTGTTTTCCTGCTGTTCGAGCAGCGCAAGGTAAAGCCACGAAGTCGGGTCATTCGGATCAATTTTCTTGGCGAGCTTCAATTCCCTTTCCGCGCGCACATCGTCATTTTTGTTCGCAAACGCCTTGCCGAGATAACTGCGGAGCAGCGAACGGTTCGGCTCCAGCACCGCCGCGACCTGCAAATCTTTCAAGCCGCCGACAGCGTCACCTTGATGAATGCGGACCAGTCCGCGTCCAAGCCATGCATTGCCGAGCGAGCCGTCCAGCGCGATGGCGTTCTCAAAATATTCGCGCGCGGCGGAACTTTTGTTTTGCGCGGCCAGCAAAAATCCTTTCAACGCGACGGCTTGTGCGTTGCGCGGCGAAAGTTGCAATCCCTTTTCCAGCGCGGCAAGCGCGGCGGACGTGTGGCCGAAACTGAATTCCAATTCCGCCAATCTTTCCCATGCGAAGCCAAAATTCTGCGACGCTTCAGTCGCGGAACGCGCGGCACCCAATGCGGCATCAAGCAAGGATTGCGATTGGAAGTAATACGATTTAGCAAGCCATTCCGAAGACGTTGGCAAACGAGCGTCATTCGTCAGAAACAACTCGTGCTTAATGGCGGCTACAACTTCCCGCAGCGCGTCGGCCAGCGGCGATTGGATGGAACCAAGTTGTGTTTCAGATTCCTCGACCTGCCCGACCGCCAAAAGCAGTTGGGCATGATAAATCTTTTCCGAATCGGAAATCGCCGTGTGGTTGGCCGGATAATCCGCCAGCGCCGCCAGCAAATCGCCGGAACGGTAATCGTCAAGCGAGGCCGCCAGCGCCTGTTTTTCCGCGTCGCTGAACTGCAATTCATCCAAATTCAAAACCGCCGGGTAGTAAAGACACCATTGGATGATGTTGGCGGCGTTGATGACGGCGGTTTTCCTGGGTGCAAGGCCCGGCTCGATGATGCCTTGCTCGCCGGAAACCAAATCCACCGCGCCGTCTTGATTGGTCAATGCGACTTCGCCGTCTATGAGCGTGACGACGGTCGAACCGTCGTCGGCCACGGCCAGGTTAAATTCCGTTCCACGGATCGCGCCGGACGCCAGCGGCGTGCGAAACTCCATTTCCGTCGGGCGTTCGCGGCTGAAAAAATACGCCGCGCCCTTTTCAAGATTGAGCGCGGATTCTTTGTCCGGCGCGGACGGAGGCTGGATTTGGAGCGTGGTGAGTTCGTTGACGCGAAGAACCGTCAGGTTGGACAGCCTGACGGTGGCGCGGCTGTTCAGGCCGGTTCGCAAGCGGTCGCCGACGAACAGGACGTGATTGGTATGCGCCGGCAACCAGTCTGTCGAACCGGCGACGGCGGCCTCAACCTTGCCTTCGACCGTCAGCAGCAGGGAATCATTTGACAGCGGCGCAGCCGGAGAATTTTGGGCGGAGACGATGCGCGCGGCAATGAACAAACCCAGGAAAATCCAAATGCCAGAATTTATTTTACCACATTTCACGGATTGATTCTGATTGATCGCACCTGTGTATAACAAATCGCCGCCACGCGGCAACGAAAGAATGATTCGATATTTTGCAGCAACGGGTTGAAAAGCAAGCGCGTCGTTGGGTTTGTCTGCCCGGCGCGAAACTGGTAAAAACGAATTCCGATGGTGTTTCGCCGGGTGCGGAATCAAGAAGCATGATCGCTGCGCCAGTTCGCAGGAAGTCAAACCAGAGGAATCAATTCTATTTGAATTCGTCCCTGTCTTTTCATTACAGTCTGGAAACTTTATGTCCATCCAGCTTCGCGACAAATCCACCTGCAAATACGACCAGATCTCGCTCGGCGAAATCATGCTGCGACTCGATCCCGGCGAGGGACGCATCCGCACCGCACGCTCGTTCACCGCGTGGGAAGGCGGCGGCGAATACAACACCTCGCGCGGTTTGAGAAAATGTTTCGGCTACAAAACGGCCATCGTCACCGCGTTCGTGGACAACGAGGTCGGCCACCTCATCGAAGACTTCATCATGCAAGGCGGCGTCTGCACAGACTTCATCAAGTGGCGCGAAGACGATGGCACCGGCCGCAGCGTGCGCAACGGCTTGAATTTCACCGAGCGCGGGTTTGGAATTCGCGGCGCGGTCGGCGTGCCGGACCGTGGCAACTCGGCGGCGGCGCAGCTCAAGCCCGGCGATTTTGATTGGGATTTGATTTTCGGAAAAATTGGCACGCGCTGGCTGCACACCGGCGGCATTTTTGCGGCGTTGTCCGAAACGACGGCGGCGTTGACGATTGAAGCGGTGAAGGCGGCGAAGAAACACGGCGTCATCGTCAGCTACGATTTGAATTATCGTCCGTCGCTTTGGAAATCCATCGGCGGCCTGAAGAAAGCGCAGGAGGTCAACCGTGAAATCGCGAAATATGTGGACGTGATGATCGGCAACGAGGAGGATTTCACCGCGAGCCTCGGTTTCGAGGTCAAGGGCGCGGATCACAACTTAAGCACGATTGAGACCGACGCATTCAAGGCAATGATCGAAGCGGCAGTGAAGGAGTTCAAAAATTTCAAGGTGGCTGCGACGACTTTGCGCCGCGTCATCACCGCGACGAAAAACGACTGGAGCGCGATTCTCTGGCACGACGGAAAATTCCACGAGAGCCGGAAATATCCTGAATTGGAAATTTTAGATCGCGTCGGTGGCGGCGACAGTTTTGCGAGCGGCCTGCAATTCGGCTTTCTCGAATTCAACGACGCGCAAAAAGCCGTGGAATATGGCGCGGCACACGGCGCGCTCGCTTCCACAACGCCCGGCGACACGAGCATGGCGACGCGCAAGGAAGTGGAAAAAACTTTCGGCGGCGGCAGCGCCAGAGTTCAGCGTTAAAAAAATGTTAAAGCGTTGAAGTGGTTTCTGAAAACGGTTAAACTCTTCATCGTTTCAACGCATTACGAACCATGAAAACACCAGCGGAATTATTTTCACTCAAAGGCAAAGTCGCCGTCGTCATCGGCGGCACGGGCGAATTGTGCGGCGCGATTGCGGAAGGATTTGCGGCGGCGGGCGCGATGGTTGTTGTTGCCGGACGCGACGAAGCGAAGGCTAAAGTTCGCCTTGATAGAATTTTCAGCGCTGGCGGCAACGCGGAATTTTTCGCGTGCGAGGCGACCTCCAAATCCGGTTTGCAAAAGCTTTGCGCGGATGTCATCGCCAAATTCGGCAAGGTGGATGTTTTGGTCAACGGCGCGGGCATGAATTCGCCGACGCCGTTCTTCGATATTTCGGAAGAGGAGTTTGACCGGATCATGGCGGTGAACGTGAAGAGCGTCTTGTTCGGCTGCCAGATTTTTGGCAAGCACATGGTCGGGCGCGGTTCGGGAAGCATCATCAACGTGGGCTCGGAGGCGGCGCTGTGCCCGCTCTCGCGCATCTTCACATATTCGGCGTCGAAGGCAGCCTTGCACAGTCTTTCAAAAAATCTTGCGCGCGAATGGGGAACAGCAGGCGTGCGTGTGAACACGCTTGTGCCAGGATTTTTCCCGGCGGAACAGAACCGGAAGGTGTTGAACCTCGACCGGATAAAAACCATCCTGGCCAAAACGCCGATGAACCGTTTCGGCGAAGCGCATGAACTCGTGGGCGCAACGCTGTTACTGGCGTCAGACGCGGGCGGTTTCATCACCGGCGCGGAGATCGTGGTGGATGGCGGATTTGATGCGATGAGCATTTGACGGGATTGTAATTCGTTGAATGGTTGAAGCGTTGAATCGGAAACGATCCAACGCTTTAACTTTTTCAGCAGTTTAATGAATTACAAATCCGTGATCGGTTGGTGGCGCGGCACCAACGCCTTCATGATGCTCCACGCAATCAGATAGCTGAAGGCGCAGACAAGGAACATGAAGAAATACGCGGTTTGAGGAGTTTGTTTGAAAGCATCCGTCAGCCGACCGGCAAGCAGTTGAACAATGACGCCGCCAATGGCTCCGCAGGTGGTGCCGATGCCGGTAACCGAACCGACTGCTTTCTTTGGAAACATATCGGAAACGGTCGTGAACAGGTTCGCGGACCAGGCCTGATGTGCGGAAGTGCCGATGCAAATCGTGGCGATGGCCAGCACCGAGGCCATGGAACCAAACCGGGCCACGTCGCCAAAGTATTGCGTGCTCAACACCGCCAGCGGTGCCACGGCGATGAGAAACATCGCGGTCATGCGGGCCTTATAGACCGGCATTCCCCGCTTGATGAACGTCAGCGGAATGCTGCCGCCGTAAATACTGCCGACGATCGTGATGCCATAGACGATGAATGTCGGCAGCATAACCTGCCGGTTGGTCATGTGGAATTGCTTGACCAGATAATCCGGCAACCAGAACAGGTAAAACCACCAGACGCCGTCGGTCATGAATTTGCCGGCGAAGAAGGCCCATGCCTGGCGGTAGCCAAACAGCCTCCACCACGAAACCTTTCCCGCGTCGCCGTTGACGTCGCTGGCAACGGCTTCATCGTCAATATGGATGTAATCGTATTCCGCCTTGGAGAGCCGCTGTTGACTGATCGGCGTGTCGTAGAGCCAGAACCAGAAAATCAGCCAGAGGAAACCCGATGCGCCGGTCAGGATAAACGCCATCTTCCAACCGAGCTGGTTGCCGAAATGGATCAGGCACCAAGGGACAAACAGCGCGGCGACCATCGCGCCAAAGTTGGAGCCGCTGTTGAAGATGCCTGTCGCCAGGGCACGTTCGCGTTTCGGAAACCATTCAGCGACCGTTTTGATGGAGGCGGGAAAATTGCCCGCTTCGCCGACGGCAAAGGCGCTGCGGATGAAAATATTCATCGCGAGCGTCCGGCCGACGAAGGCGTTGGCAATGCCGCAGACGGACCAGAAGATGAGCGAAAGCGCCAGCCCCAGCTTGGTGCCGATGCGGTCAATGACCCAGCCCATGCCCAACGTCATGCCGCCATAGAACGCCGTGAAAAAAGAGGTCAGATAGGAAAACTCCGTGTTGGTCCAGCCGAATCCACCCTGATCCGCCGGTGTGCAAAAGTATTCCTTCAGATAGCTGATAACCTGCCGGTCCATGTAATTGAAGGTGGTGGCGAAAAACAGCAGCCCGCAAATGACCCAGCGATAATTACTTGAGACGGGCATAATCGGCTTGAGTGCGCCAATGGTCGGCGAAGTTTTATTTGTGGAATTCATTTGACGATTCAAGCGCAAAACAATTTTCGCTTCAAGCCTCGAAATCCAACTTTACAAACCGGCGGCGCCTGTGGCAACTTGCACGGATGAATTGGAAAAAATTTCTGCCGCTTTTGCCGGCGCTCCTGTTGACGGGCTGCGCCACGAACTTCACGCGCCTGACGCCGAACGAGCAGCCGCGCAACGCCAATAATCTTTATCCCGTCGAAGTCGCCTTTCATTCGCAGCAGCAATCGCTCCGTTGGGACAGCATCCAGCCTTATGTTCTGGTCAACGGCCAGCCTTATCAGATGCGCCAGGTGCCGATGATCACCAACCGCTGGGAAGCTTTTGTGTCCGTGCCGCCTTCGGGGAACAGCGTCAACTACCGTTTCAAATTCGACTACCTTTACAACAACTGGGGAACGCAGCCCAAGCCGAACAGCGCCTATTCGCCGCAATATAAACTGGAGATTCTCGACCAATAGTCCCGGTCACTGGCGCGGCTTGAACAGGATGGCTTTTTTCTCGGTGCCGCCCACTTCGACGCTGTGCGTCTCCACGTCGGGATCGTCCTTCAACGCCTGATGCACGATGCGCCGGTCGAAGGCGCTCATCGGCTCCATCTCCACCACGTCGCCCCATCGGCGGACTTTGTCGGCGGCGTCCTTCGCGCGTTTCACTAGCGCGTCGCGCGCCTGTGCGCGGTAGCCGCCCACGTCCACCATCACCTTGGGCGAACTGGCGTCCTGCTGGAAAAGAATGCGGTTCGTGATGTATTGCAAATCGGCGAGCGTCTGTCCCTGGCGGCCGAGTATCCGCCCCGACTCCTCCGTTTTTACGTCGAGCAAAACGCCGTCGTCCAATTTTTGCTCCTCGACCGTCGCCGGAAAACCGAGCGACGTCAGGATTTTTTCCAGGGTTTCTTTCGGTTGCGCGGCCATTTTTAGTTGATGGTTGAAGGTTGAGAGTTGATGGGCAAAAACTGTTCGCCGTTATTTTTTCCTTTTTGAGGCCGGCGTCAATGCCGGAATCGTGGTCGCCGCCGCAGTCGGAGCCGGAGGCTGGTTCATTTTCGTCAACCGCATCTGCAAAATTCCCAGCAGCGTGCTGATCGTCATGTAAAGCGCCATGCCCGACGCATAGTTGTAGAAGAACACCAGGAACATCACCGGCATGAAACGCATCATCTTTTGCTGCGCCGGATCCATGCCCGGCGACACCGGCTGCTGATGAGCCTGCCAGACCATCACCGCGACCATCATCAACGGCAGCAGGTTGAACGGCAGTCCATCCGGCGTGCCGATGAACGGAATGAAGCTCAAACCGGGGATCATGAACAGCGTGTCCGGCTTCGACAAGTCCGCGACCCAGAGGAAATGCGCGCCACGCAGTTCAATCGCGCTGCGAAGCATCGTGTAAAAGCCGATGAACACCGGCGTCTGGATGAGCATCGGCAGGCAGCCGCCCAGCGGGCTGACCTTGTTTTTCTTCCAAAGCTCCATCTGCTTCGTGGTGAATTTCTGCGGGTCGTCCTTGTATTTTTCCTTGAGCGCCTTGATTTCCGGCGCGAGCGCCTGCATCCGCTTCATCGAGCGCGTGCCCGCCGCCGTCAGCGGCCAGAAGGCCGCGCGCAGCAGCACCGTGATCAGCACAATCGTCCAGCCATAGCCCAGCCGCGTCACGTCATGCAGCCAGTTCATTGCCAGCAGCAGCGCCTTCGCAAAAAAACCGAAAAATCCGAACTGCATCACGAGGTCCGCGCGGTTTTGAAATTCCGCGCCGATCTGCGCCAGCTTCCAGTATTCCTTCGGCCCCGCGTAAAAAATAATCTGCCGCTCGACGTTTGAATTCGCCGTCAACGTCTGCGCCGGATAGGCCAGGGCCGTCTGGATTCCCACCGGCGGCGCGGCTGAACCTGCACCGTTCATTGTCAGCGGCGGCAGGTTGACCGTGTGGGCGACCATTTGCTGTGCCGGCTCATTGGGCTTCGTCATCGCCAGCAGCACGAAAAACTGGTTGTGCGCCGCCGCCCAAACGACGTTGCCCGCGCCCGCGCGCAATTCCGTCGTCGGAGTCCTGTGGCCGAACCCGAAAAACGCCGTCGTGTTCGTGTTGAAATAGCGCGTGCCGTTGTCCACCGCGTTCGTGCCGTTGCACCACATCGCGCCGACATACATCCCGTTGTCGTCCGGCCCCATCGGCGTGGCCGTGCCGACGACCCATTCCTGCGCGGGCAGCGCGAGCGGCTTGTCCGAGGTGTTCTTCAGGCTCACGCTCGCGGTGACGAGATAATTCGAGCCGATGTGAAAATCCTTCGTAAGAACCAGGCCATCTGCGAAAGTTTTTTGCGCGCGGACATCGTCGCCACTGCTCGTCAGGGTGAAATTGCCGTCGCCGACGAAACTGGGGTCGCCCAAAATGGCGAGGACGGGAACCGGCGCATGCGCGTTCAGCGTGGCCACGCTGTTTGTCGCCATTTCCTTTTTCCAGCGCGGCGAAATCGTTTCAGGATATTTCAACAGCTTGACCGATTCCAAACCACCTCCGCGCGACGTGAATGTGTAGAGCGCGTCCGCGTTTGAAACCACAATCAAATTTTCCGGCGTGTTCGTGTCGAAAACTTGAGGTGGAATTGTGGTGGTTGTTGAAGCCGCCGCCGGAGTTGCGGTGGAAGCCTGCGGCGTTGAAACGACATTGGTCCTGTCGAATTCCGCCTTTTGTTGCTGCAAGAGGGCTTCCTGCTTTTCCGTCTGGAAAAACCAGAAGACAAGCAGCGCGGCGCAAATCGAAACGGCGATGATTCCTGTTCTGTCCATGAAAATTAAAGCGAATCCCCCAAAACAAGCTTGTTTTCCGCCTTGGCCACTGGATCGTGGCCGCAACCGCCTAATGGATGGCAGCGGCAAATCCGTTTCGCCGCGAGCCAGCTTCCGGCAAATGCGCCGCGCGAGCGGATGGCGTCAACCGCAAATTGCGAGCAGGTCGGCGTGAAACGGCAGCCCGCCGTTGGTCCGAATAAAAATGCCAGCGCGGGGGAAATGGTGATTTGATAAGCGCGAATGGCCAGCGTCAGAACTCGAATGACTAACGACGAAATTCTAATGACTAAAAAATGATAAAGCACTAATGACCAATTGCGAACCGCCGCGTGCGCGGACGATTCGGCATTGGCCATTGGCGATTCTTTGGTCATTCGGATTTAGGAATTGGTTGTTTTCAAAATGCCCGCCCGGTTCAGCGCCGCCAGAAAATCCTTTTCAACGTCCGCAAACTTTTTCCCGGCGATGGAATTGCGCGCGACCAGGACCAGTTCCACCGGCTGCGCGAATTCATGCTGGTGCTGCCGGAAACTTTCGCGGAGCAGACGCCGCGCGCGGCTGCGTTGCACTGCGCCGCCGATTTTTTTGCTCGTGACCACGCCGAGTTTCGGCGACGCGCCGTCCGGCAACTTGTTCCAATTGGCGATCAAGCAACCGAGCACGAGCCGGTGGCCTTGCTGCCGGACGCGCGCGAAATCGCGGCTTTGCGCGAGGCGCGAGGCGCGGGTGAGCCGCAGGCGATTCGGCGATTCGGCGGTCATGCGCTCGGAAATCAGACCGGCGTCAGGCGTTTGCGGCCGTTGCGGCGGCGGTTGGCGAGCGTGGCCTTGCCGCTCTTGCTGGAATTGCGGTTGAGAAATCCGTGCTGCCGTTTGCGGCGGATTTTCGACGGTTGATACTGGCGTTTCATAAATTCAGATTCGTTTCCGCGTGTAAAACTCCATTGACGGAGCGGCGCAGGATAGCAATGAAACGCCTCGTGTCAAGGCGCGGTTCGAGGTTCATTGAGTCCCTTGCAGCAGGCTTTCGATCGGCGCGTAATCGTCGGTGAGCAGTGGCGAAGTCGCCGCAGTCGGCGGGGGTTGATCCAGAAATGATTTCACCCGCAATGAAAACGTCGGCAGCGTGACCGTTCCCGAGTCAATCAGTTTATATGCTTCTGCCGCCGCGCGCGTGTAGTTGAACGGCTCCGCCGATTTGGTCGCCACGAAGACGACGTTCTGGCTTTCCACGGCGGGGAACATATAAACGCACGGGAAAACCGCGCTCATCGTGCGATACATCGCGCCGATCAGCGTGGCGCGGAAGCCCTTGATCTGCCCGATGACGTTGTAGGCGAGCACGCCGTTGGTGCTCAAATGCCGGCTGGCCAGCGTGAAAAACTCCTTCGTCGTCAACTGGCGCGGCAGCGACGAGCCGTAGCGCGTGGTGGAATAGGCGTCCATGATGATGACGTCATAAACATTGGTGGTCTGGCGCAGAAAAACGCGCCCGTCGTTGATGTGGATTTTGAGCGTGGGCGATTCTGCGACGGTGAAATATTTTTTGGCGACTTCTTCGACAACGGGATCAATCTCCACCGCGTCCACCATTACGTTGGTGTAATAATGCTGCCAGGCGCGCGGCGTGCTGCCGCCGCCCAAGCCGACCATCAGCACGCGCTTGATGTCGTGGTTCCAAAGCCACGGCATCTGAAAATACTCGGTGTATTCAAAGTGTCCGGTCAGCGGATTGGTCAGCGACATCGTCGTCTCCCACGAACCGTTGAAGCTCAACGTCCGCTTCCCGTCCTCATCATAAACCTGGATGTGATGGTAGGCGGAAATGCGGTCGAAGAGCACGACCTTCTGCGCGCCGGCCAAAAAGGGCGCGAGCAGGAACAGAAGGCAAATGGCGCGGCGCAGGAGGATTGTTTTCATGTCGTTCATTTCATTGGACGAACTGCATCGGCAAAAAGTTTCGGCGCGAATTTAATTATCGCGTCTTGATTTCGGGGCAACAGCCTTGCAATTGCCGCCGGGCCAGAAATCCATCGCGAGTGCAAGCCCGGCCAGAAACAAGACTAAAACGCCCATCGCCCGGAAAATGGCCGTGACGGTCAGGTAATCAATGAAAATGTAGCCGGAAATAAAAACCCCGCCGATGCTGCCCGCCGTGCTCGCCGCGTAAATCAGGCCGCTGACCGCCCCCACTTTTTCCAGCCGCCGCGCCGTGATGCGGATCATATATGGCGATAAAATTGCCAGAACGAAGCATGGCAGGAAAAAAATCACCGCGCTGCCGAACGCCGGGTCGAGCTTCATCCATACCATGGCAATGGGCTGGTCCGGCGGATGGCGGCTGACAATCGCGTTGATCAGCGGCGGCGAGATTTGCGGAATGAAGAATATGAAAAATCCGGCGGCGGCCAGAGGCGCGGCCAGAAAAGCCGTCCGTTGAAAACGGTCGGCCAGCGCGCCGCCAGTGGCGTAACCCAGCGACAACGCCGTCAGGATCATTCCAATCTGGCTCGTCCACACATAAAACGAGCTGCCGAAATCCTTGGCCAGATACAGCACGCCAATCATTTCCAGAACCATGACCACGAATCCGCCAAAGAAGACCAGGGCGATTGTGCAAATTCGGAGCATGAAAAATTCACTTCACATTCAACTCGCGCTGGATGCCGAATTTGTCAATGCGTTTGCGGAGCGTCGCGCGCGTGATGCCAAGCATCTTGGCGGCGTGAACCTGGTTGTTGTTCGTTTCCTTGAGCGCCTGAATCACCAGTTCGCGCTCGACGGCGGGGATGACCTTCAATTTCGGGTCGCGTCTGGCCCATTGAAACAATTGGCGTGCGAGCGCGGCAGCATCATCGTGGGACAGTCTTCCAGACTGTTCACCGCTGACAGGCAAGATGCCTGTCCCACTATTTTGTCCGGCAATTTCCGGCGGCAGATCGCTCGACAAAATCGCATCGCTCTTGGCCATGACGTGCGCGCGGCGGATGGCGTTTTCCAGTTCGCGCACGTTGCCGGGCCAGTGATATTTTTCCAGGGCTTTGATGACGCTGGCGGCGACGGATTTCGGCGGGTGCTGGAGTTCGCGCCCGTTTTTTTCGAGAAAATAATTCACGAGCAGCGGAATGTCGTCGGCCCGCTCGCGCAGCGGCGGAATCGGAATGCGCACGACGTTGAGGCGGTAGAACAAATCTTCGCGGAACTGTTTCGCGGCGACGGCGGCTTCGAGCGGCTTGTTCGTCGCGGCGATGACCCGGACATCAACTTGAATCGGTTGATTCCCGCCAACGCGCTCAAAAGTTCCGGATTGCAGCACGCGCAAAATTTTTGTCTGCGTCGCGGGCGTCATGTCGCCGATTTCGTCGAGGAAAATCGTGCCTTTGTTGCATTGCTCGAATTTGCCGATGCGCTGCAAGGTCGCGCCGGTGAACGCGCCGCGTTCGTGGCCGAAGAGTTCGCTTTCCAGAAGCTGTTCGGGAATCGCAGCGCAATTGACGGCGAGAAATGGCTGTTGATTGCGATTGCTGTGATGGTAAATGGCGCGGGCGACAAGTTCCTTGCCGGTGCCGCTTTCGCCGGTGACGAGCGCGGTGGCGTCGCTCGCGGCGACCTGTCCGACGAGTTTGAACACCTGCTGCATCGCGGCGCTGCGTCCGACGATGCCCTGCTCGTAATCCTCCGATTCGAGAAGCGGCTGGTAGGAGACGACCTGTTTCATGTCGCGCGCGGCCTTGAGCGCGCTGGCGACGATCTCCTTGATTTTCACCGCGTCGAACGGCTTGAGCAAATAATCATACGCGCCGAGCTTCATCGCCTCGATGGCGGTCTGCGTGGTGCCGTAGGCGGTCATCAAAATGACGAGCAGCTTGGGATTGCCCGCGCGAATTTTGCGGAGGGTTTCAAGTCCGTTCATGCCGCCCATGCGCACGTCCATGAGCACAAGGTCGGGCTTAAACTTGGGAATAACCTTCAACCCCTCTTCGCCGCTGGACGCGGTGGTGATCTCGATTTCCGGCGAGTCAAAAATCCGCTGGAACGAATACCGCACGTCCTCTTCGTCGTCAATCAACAGCAGCTTGCTCATTTGCACGGCAGGATAGCGGATTCCGGCTAAAGAAATAGTGAATTTTGCACCGCATTTTTAGTGTTGTATTCGCCCTTTCAATGGTGCAAAATCCTGACCGTTCCCAAACTCAACCAAAAATTGTTATGAAAAAAAATCTATTGCTCGGCATTATCACACTAATGGGCGGCTCGCTTTTGACGGCGTATGCCGGCCCCAAAGACGACGTGCAAAGCGCGGCCACCGCGCTTGGCAACGCGGCCAACTACACTTGGCAGACCACGGTGGACATGGGGGCTGATTCGCCCTTCCAGCCCGGCCCGACGGACGGCAAAACCGAGAAGGACGGCTTCACGACGGTGACCATGAGCTTCGGCGACAACTCCAGCGAGGTCGTGTTCAAAGGCACCAACGCCGCGGTCAAGACGGCGGACAACGGCTGGCAAACGATGGCCGAGGCATTGGACGCTGGCGGCGGTGGCGGCGGCGGTTTTAATCCAGGAATGATGATAGTTCGTCAGGCGCAGAACATCAAAGTCCCGGCGGTCGAAGTGACGAATCTCGTCGCCTTGGCGGGTGACTTGAAAGTGGATGGCGACAAGATTACCGGCGATTTGTCCCAGGACGGCGTGAAATCAATGATGGCCTTTGGTGGTCGCGGAGGTCGTGGTCGTCGCGGCGGTGGTGGCGGTCCCGGCGGCGGCAACGGCCCTGACATCACCAATCCCAAAGGCACGGTGACGTTCTGGCTCACGGACGGCAAGCTGACGAAATACGCCTCCCATGTCAGTGGCACCATGAGTTTCGGTGGCAATGACCGAGACATTGACCGCACCACAACGGTGGTCGTTTCAAACGTCGGTTCGACCAAGGTTGAAGTGCCGGACGACGCCAAGAAAAAACTGCAATAGGAATTTCCTTTTCAACGCCGGGCGGCTCCAAGCGGGCCGCCCGGTTTTTTATTTCCGCCCGGCTTGTCCTCCGTCCCGGCAAGTTTGCGCAACCGCGCACGCAAATTCGTTTCAACAATTTGCTTGCGTCCATCCGCGAACGGGGCGAGTTTTGCGCCAGAAGCCATGAGCCGGACTTTTGACATCATTTTGGGAACGACTGGCCTGATGATTTTCATCGGCGTCGCCGGCTGGGCGTTTTTCTATTTGCTCAAGCGCACTGAAGACCCGTCGAAGCTGCTCTTCAAGGTGGCGTTCACAATTCCATTTGTGATGGTCTGCCTCTGGTATGCGCCACAAATCTGGATATTCGGCCCGTTTCTCATCGTTTTCTTGGGCATCATTTTATCGGTGATGTGGACGCCGCACATTGCCGCCATCATATCAAAGCCGCTGACGAGTTTGTATGACGGCGGCGATGAGGAGGTTGAGTCAAAGCCATATTATTCAATCGCGCTCTCGAAACGGAAATTGAACAGGCCGTTTGAAGCCGTCGTCGCCGTCCGCGAACAACTCGCAAAATTCCCGTCCAATTTTGAAGGCGTCTCCCTGCTCGCCACGATCCAGGCCGAGGACATGAAGGATTTGCAGTCGGCGGAAATCACATTCGACCATTTCTGCAACCTGCCGGACGCGCCGGACAAACAGGTCGCCGCCGCGTGGACGCAGATGGCGGACTGGCATTTGAAGCTCGCTCAGGATTCCGATTCGGCACGCGTGTCGCTGGGAAAAATCATCGCAAAATATCCGGACACCGGACTGTCGCTGGCGGCGGCGCAGCGCATCGCGCACCTGGACGGGACGGTGAAACAACTGCTCGCGCCGCACGACCGTCGTGCGATGTTTCTGCCGGAAGGCGTGAAAAATGTCGGCCTGCGCGCGTCAATGGCGGATTTGGTTCCCGAAGAAATCAATCCCGAAACGCTCGCGGCGGAACTGGTGAAGCATCTGGAGCTGCATCCGCTCGACGCCGAGGCACGGGAAAGACTGGCGATCATTTATGCGCGCCATTACAAGCGGCTGGACCTGGCGACGCTGGAATTGAAACAACTGGCCGAACAGCCCAACCAGCCGCACAAGCTCGTCGCGCACTGGCTGAATTTATTGGCGGATTTACAGATCCACGGCGGCGCGGATTATGAGGCGGTGCGCGACACTTTGTTGAAAATCGTGGAGATGTTTCCTGATTTGCCGGTCGCGCAAATTGCGCGGTCGCGCTTGGATCGCCTGAAACTGGAATTCAAAGGACAGTCCAAACCGCCTGAAAATAAAACGCTGGGCGTTTATGAACAGAACATCGGGTTGAAATACGGCCCGACCTACGGTTCACCGCGCTGATTGCAGTTGCAGCGCGATTTCCGTGGCGACCTCGTGCGCCACGTCAATTTGCGGGTTGCCCATCGTCGAGCGGGACTGCACGGTGACCTGCGTGGTTCTCGGATCCACCGCCTCGACGCTAACCCAGACGTTGCGCTCGTTGACCTTGCCGTAAAATGCCAGCGTGGAGTTGGTGGTGTCGTGCGGCACATATTCCGTAAGCAGCACGCCGTCAGTCTTGATGGCGGTGATGGCCGCCTGATAGACCTGGTTCATCGGCGCAGCGTAAAGGTTCTGGAGAGAATCCCTGCCAAACCAGATTGCGGGCGACTTGGTGCCGCTGACAGTATGAACGCAACCGGCGGTGACAAGGACGATTCCCGCAAACGCCGCAAAAATTTTCGTTTTCATCTTGAACACAGTGCAATCAAAAACGCCGCCCGCGTCAAGCAAAGATTCGCGTCCGGCAATAAATCGAAACTGTGATTAGAAGTCAATTTGCCGCCTCTACCGTTTGCGCCGGATGTTTTCTGCGGCTTATAAATCCAACGACGCCAAGCAAGGCGATGGCGAGTGCGGCGATTTGATAGCCGGAAACCGATCCCATGATCTGCGGCGTGTCGCGGAGAAATTCGTGGAAAAAACGGAAAACGCCATAGACCATCAGGTAAATATGAAATAATTGTCCCGGCGCAATCCGTCCCCAGCGCAACAGCAGAATCACGCCGAGCATCAGCACATTGAAAATAAATTCCACCTGCGACGCAGGCCAGCGCGGGACGCCGTTGGCGTCGTTGATCGTGAACCAGTTTGCGGCGCAGACCTTGCCGAGGCAGCATCCCTGGATCATGCAGCCGATGCGGCCGAGCATGACGCCGACCGGAACGATGATGGCGAACCAGTCGCCGGTAATGCCATCGTATTTGAGCAATCGTTTGGCGGTTTCCACGCCGAGATAACCGCCGAGCAGCGCGCCGGTGATGGATTTGCCGGTGGCAAGAATGACCCAGCGGTTCGTGTCGTGCCAGTGCAGCCAGCCTTCCGACGCAAGATAAACAATTTTTGCGCCGAGAAATGCGGAGACGAGCGCGGCGACGTAAACCAGCACGAGCCGCTCATCGCGCCGCGCCAGCCGTGACCAGAATAGGATGCTCACGAAAATTCCCGAGAGCATCAGCCAGCCGTAGGCGGTGGAATGAAAATTTGAAAACATCTTAAATCAACTGTTCAACATTGCACCGCAACCCAGAAAAAACGAAATCACTAGATTAAGTAGAAAGAACACCAAGGCAGCCAGAGTTGCCCACCAAATATTATGCTGAAAAAGCAAAGATGCCGAAGCAATACAACACGCGGCGCTTGCACAACACAATACGGCTAGAATGATTGCGGGATGATTTGTGTGGCCGGTAAATGTGAGCACGCCGAGCAGCATAAATGACGGCGCGAAAGCCAACGTCAACGCGAGCACAAAAGATTTTCTTTTTTTGTCAGGCTTATTCAGTTGAGTTTTATTTGGATCGTCGCTCATAAATTTATTTCCTATTTCGGTTTGCAATCCGCAAAGCCGGAGTAGTAGCGGCAGAACGAATCCAATTTTCCATCCGGGCGGATGACGTGCGTGCAGCAGCGGTCAATGCGGTCTTCGTCCCACGTCGCGGCGTCCATGAACGGCTTGATGAAAAGCCGGAACGTGTGCGATTCGTCCAGCTCGAACTGCTTGAGCAACTCGCCGAGCGGCTCGGATTCGCAGCCGCATTTCATCAGGTCTTCGAGCTTGTAGCGGATTTTCGTGCCGAGAAATCCCTGCACGTTTTTGAAGTCAATGAAGTCGCTCACGGAACGGATCTGTCCGCCGATTTTCAGTAGATAGCCGATGGTCGCGCAATTCGGATCGCCGCACGGCAGCGGCGTGAAATCCTCGAAGCGCAGCTTGCCCGAGGATTGCGCGACGGCGGCGAGAATGATGTCGGCGGTATTCAAACGGTCGTAGGACAGGCGTCGCGCCTGTCTCAAACTTTCTGATTCTGAAGATGGAGACAGGCGCGACGCCTGTCCTACGCGCCCGCTCATGAACATGGGCTGAAATGAAATGCCGCGCACGTTCGGCCAGCGCAGGCCGAATTCCGTGGCGTCCCAGAGATTCGCCAGATTTTCCGTCGTCACGGTCATGGCGAGCGTGACGGGCAGATTCATTTCGCGGCAGCGTCCGAGACAGCGCTCGCGCGTAGCGCGTAAGTCCGCGCCGCGCAAAAATTGTTGTCCGGCTTCTTGTGTGCCGTCGAATTGCAGATAAAGCTGGAACGCACCGTAGCGGAACGCCGCACCGAGTTCGCGCGCAAAAGCGTCGTCGTGCGCGATGCGGACGCCGTTGGTGTTCAGCAAAACATAATCAATCTTCGGATGATCCTGCAGCCAGCGGAGCAGTTCAAAAAATTGTGGATGCAATGTCGGCTCGCCGCCCGACAATTGGAGGATTTCAATTCCGTCTTTGCGGTCAATCACGCCCTGGATGCGATGTTTCAAATCGGCGAGCGACACGGCGTCCACTTTTTGCGCGACGCCGAGCGGTGAATCGGCGTAGCACGTCGGGCAGCTCAAGTTGCAGGAATTGACAATTTCGATGAGCGCGAGGCAGGTGGAAAGTTTTTCCATGACGCCGAGCGCGTCGCCGGGTTCGGCGTTGCGGCCAAGCGTGCCAATATTTGTTCCGTCAGCCGAGCAACAGATGTTTTGGTGGGGCGAGGCTGCTGGCGAGCCGTTCTCGTTTGAAGCCCGACTCGCGGGGACGTTCGCCCCACCGCCGCAGCAGCAGGCATTTTCCGGTTTGCCTTTCGACAGCCAATAAAACCGTGCGTCGGAGGCGATGCACACGCTGGCCTCGCCATGTTCGGGACAGGTGCGCTTGAGAAAAACTTTCGATTGGATTCCGCCCGTGCGCCAGACTTCCGCCGGGCACGGCGCGTGGCAAATTGTGCAGCGCGACGTGGTGCGTTTGAGCAGTGCGTCGGTGAGCTTGAAAGTTGAAATGGGAACTTTCATCAACCAAACCTCATTTGATAACCACCAATGCCGCAGCCAAAAAGACAAAGCATGATGCAAACGATAATCATGACTGCCGACATGAGAATTGAGAGTAGAATCCGGACCGGAAATTTTTTGCTGCCTTGAAATCCAAGCATCACGCCGCAAATGACACCACCGATTGCACTGCCAATCAATCCAACCCACGGAGACACACCTTCATTCATGGGCTTCAACATTAAGAACCGCATTGTCGCCGCCGAAAGCAATGTCGCCAGGGCCGGAAACAACAAGGCGCATAAGAACAATCGCCAGTTAAATTTTACCGCCGGCGACTCTTGCAATGGTTTTGAATATTCCGGCGGTAAATTCTTCCCGCAAAACGGACACCAGGCCGCGCCATAATTTTCTGGAAGTTCTTTCTGGCAATGCGGACAGTTCATGGCAAATCATTCAAATCGTCTCGCAACAAAGGCCGACGGCCAATAAAGTGATTTTGATCGGTCAGGCTTTCAAACCAGTTTCGGCTTGTTGCCCGCCGGTTTCAATCCCAATTTTCTTGCAACTCAATTCCGTCGCGACGCGCCCTCGTGATGGCGGTTCATGGTTTCACCTTCAAACCTTCGCCGGCCGCCGCTTTGCGCTGGTGATGGTCGAAACTCAAAAAATTCCGCGCGTCCAAATGCAATGCCGTGGCGATGTGCAAAAGATCAAACGCCCGGTAGCCGCGCGCCGCCGTGTAGCGCGCCGAAAGCCGCTCCGCAATGTGATGCACGTCCGACCAGTCCGCCGGGACAATCACCACCGCGCCCATGTCCATGTTGAGTTGCAGCTTGCCGAGCGCGCCATCGCAATCCGCCTGCGGAAAACCTTTGCCGGGATTTTGTTCGTGCAGCCAGACTTGAAAACGCAGCGACTGGCGGAATTCAAACAGCAGCAGACTGGAAACGTGCAGCGCTTCCGGCATGATTTTGAAATACTCGGCGGCGGCCAAAGAATTATCCTGCCGCCGGTAAAGCGCGCAAAGAAATGACGTATCGGGATACGCGATCATCCTTCTTCGCCTTCCAATTCCGCCGCGCGCATTTCGGCGACTTCCTTGGCGGAAAAAATTCGGTCGCCCCAAGTTTCTTTTAATTGCGCCATGATGTCGGGCTTGACGAGCCGGGCCTTGCTGGGTTTGGGCAAAGGCGTGATGCGGGCAATCGGGCGTCCGTGCCGCGTGAGTTCGATTTCGCTGCCATTACGAATCCACGCCTCGACGCGCGAAAAGTCGTAACGCAAATCCCGGATGGTTGCAGTTTTCATTTGTGATTCTATTTTGTATCACAATTTGAACTGCGTCAAGCGCGCGCTAAAACAATTTCGACTGGTTTCCCGCCGCCGGTTTCAAGCCGAGTTTTTTGTAACTCAATTCCGTCGCGACGCGGCCTTGCGAAGTGCGGTTGAGGTAGCCTTCCATGATGAGATACGGCTCATAAACTTCCTCGATCGTGTCCGGCTCCTCGCCGACGGCGACGGCGAGCGAATTCACGCCGACCGGCCCGCCGCCGAATTTCGTGATGACGGCTTCGAGGATGCGTTTGTCCATTTCGTCAAGACCGTTCTCGTCAATCTCCAGCATCGCCAGCGCGCGGTCGGCAACTTCCTTTGTGATGCGGCCATCGTGACGCACCTGCGCGTAATCGCGGACGCGGCGGAGCAGATTGTTCACGATGCGCGGCGTGCCGCGGCTGCGCCGGGCGATTTCGTGCGCGCCGGATTCTTCGATTTCAACATTCAGCAAACGCGCCGAGCGGATGACAATTTTCTGCAAATCTTCGCCGACGTAATAATCCAATCGCTCGCGCATTCCGAAGCGCGTGAGCAACGGCGCGGTGAGCAGACCGCTGCGCGTCGTCGCGCCGATGAGCGTGAAGCGCGGGAGATTCAGCCGCACGCTGCGCGCGTTCGGTCCCTGGTCAATGATGATGTCGAGTTTGAAATCCTCCATCGCGGGATAAAGATATTCCTCGATGGTTTTTTGCAGCCGATGGATTTCGTCAATGAACAAGACATCGCCTTCTTCAAGATTTGTAAGCAAGCCGGCGAGGTCGGCGGCTTTTTCGATTGTTGGGCCGCTCGTGGCCTTGACATTCGCGCCCATCGCTTTCGCCAAAATGTTGGCGATGGTCGTTTTTCCAAGGCCGGGCGGACCGCTCAACAGAATATGATCAAGCGCCTCGCCACGTTGTTGGGCGGCGGCGACGGCGATTTCCAATCGCTCCTTCACCTTCGGCTGGCCGGTGAAATCGGAAAAGAGCGAGGGGCGCAGCGTCATTTCGAGCGCCACGTCCGGTTTGTTCAAAGTGGAAGCGGTATGTTCGGCCATTGCGTCCAGCATGGAAAATGCGCCGCGCAGCGGCAAGCGCGATTCGTCAGCAATGCATAAAACCTGAGTGGCACGTTGCTCCGGTTTCTTTTCCTTTTGTTCAGAAATGCACCTTGCTTTCGGTCAAATTTCAGTTATTTTCTCCGGCTCGCGTTTGGAACAATTCCTGCGCGTCAGGTTAACCTTTTTTATTTTATGGCAACAGCAAGCGATCTTCGCCGTGGCATGGCGATCAATTACAACGGCGACATTTCCGTCGTCCTGGATTTCCAGCACCGCACGCCCGGCAACCTGCGCGCGTTCGTGCAGGCCACGCTGCGCAGCATCAAGACCGGCAAGGCGTCCGACGTGCGCTTCAGCTCCACGGAAAAAATCGAGCCGGTGCCGATGATGACGACGAAGATGGAGTTCAGCTACAAGGACGGCGCGGATTTCGTCTTCACGGATCCGGAAAATTACGAGACGGTCACGATCGCGGCGGAACTGGTCGGCGACGCGAAAAATTATCTCGTGGAAAACGCGCCGGTGACGGTGGTGTTCGTGGAAGAAAAAGCCGTGAGCGTTGAAATCCCGCCGAGCGTCATCCTGACCGTGGCCGACGCGCCCGAAGGTGTGCGTGGCGATTCCGCCAATAATGTGCAGAAAGCTGTCACGATGGAAACCGGCATCACGGTGCAGGCGCCGCTGTTCATCAAGACCGGCGAAAAGATCAAAATTGACACGCGCACGGGTAAATACATGGAACGCGCGTAAGTTTAATTTGAAATTTCAAAAGCCCGCCGTGCGCGGGCTTTTTTATTTTTTCGGCGGAATTGCTTTGCAACGCAAACGCATTCGGCTATTTCTCACGGGACACAATATGTCGTCGCAAACAAAAGGGGAAAAAGTGTTTCGCGGCATCGGCGTTTCCGCCGGAGTTTGCCGCGGGAAGATTCTCGTCCTGCACCGGGCGCGGCACATCATCTCCAAGCACGAAATTTCTGAAACTGAAATTGCGCCGGAAGTCAAACGCTTCGAGCAATCGCTCGCGCAGACGCGCAGGCAGATTTCTGAAATTCAGAACCGGGTCGTCGAAAGCATGGGCGCGAAAGAAGGCGACATTTTTGAAGCACATCTGCTGATGCTCGAAGACCGCGTGCTGGTCGAGGAAGTCATCAAGCTGATCCGCGAAAAAAAATTCAACGCAGAAAACGCCTTTCACACCGTCGCCGACCGTTACGTCGCCGCACTGGCCGAAGTGGACGACGATTATCTCCGCGAGCGCGCCGCCGACATGCACGACCTGACGCTGCGCGTGCTCGACAATCTGCTTGAAGTGAAGGACGCCTTCGACCTGCGCCACATCACCGAGCCGTGCATTCTGGTCGGACACGATTTAAGCCCGTCCACGGCGGCGCAATTGAACGGAAAATTTGTCCTGGGTTTTGCGACTGACATCGGCGGCAGGACTTCGCACACGGCGATCATGGCGCGGTCGCTGGGAATTCCAGCCGTCGTCGGATTGCAGACCATCGCGGAAGAATTGGAAAGCGGCGACTACGCGCTGCTCGACGGCTATAACGGCACGGTCATCCTCAACCCAACCGACCAGACATTTTTTGAATACGGCCAGCTCGTAAAAATCAAGGCGTCGCTCGAGGAAAAACTGCGCGAAATCAAAACGCAATCCGCCGTCACGCTCGACGGAAAAACAATTCATCTCTCCGCGAACATTGAAGATCAAAACGACGTTGAGGCTGTGATTGCGCACGGCGCGGAAGGCGTCGGGCTTTTCCGCACGGAATTTTTGTTCATCAACCGCGACAGCCTTCCGGGCGAGGAAGACCAATACAAAGTTTATCGCCAAGTCGCCGCCGCGTTGAAACCGCAGCCGGTCATCATCCGCACGCTGGATTTGGGCGGCGACAAATTCGCGTCGCATTTGCAACTGGCGAAGGAAGTGAATCCATTTCTCGGCTGGCGCGCGATCCGTTTTTGCCTCGCGCAGCCGGAACTTTTTTGCGCGCAGCTTCGAGCGATTCTCCGCGCGAGCGCCGAGGGCAACGTGAAGATGATGTATCCGATGATTTCCGGCCTCGACGAACTGAACCAAGCCAACGCGCTCGTCGAGAAATGCAAAGCGGAATTGCGCGGGAAGAATATCCCGTTCGACGAAAATATGGAAATCGGCGCGATGATTGAGATTCCGTCCGCCGCGCTCATCGCCGACGCGCTGGCGCAGCGCGTGAAATTTTTCAGCATCGGCAGCAATGATTTGATCCAATACACTCTCGCCGCCGACCGCACGAACGAAAAAGTATCGCATCTTTACGAGCCGACGCATCCGGCGATTTTGCGCCTGATCAAAGCGACCGTTGACGCCGCGCACAAGCACGGCATCTGGGCGGGCGTCTGCGGCGAGATCGCGGGAGATCCGTTTCTCACGGCGCTTTTGCTCGGACTGGGCGTGGATGAATTGAGCGTCGCGCCGCCGGTCGTCGCGCAGGTGAAATACATGATCCGCCGCCTGAAATTGACCGAGGCGCAGGCGCTCGCGGAATTCGCGCTGCAATGCGAGTCGCCGTCGGAAATTTTTGCGCGCTGCCAGCAACTGGCGCGCGACACCGCGCCGAGCCTGTTTGAAAATAAAACGTAATTCGTTAAATGGTTGAATCGTTCAATCGTTTGATTGTATTTTTTGCGCGCAATTTCCGATTTAACAATTTAACAATCTAACGAATCACAAATGAAAGTCATCATCCTCGCCGCCGGATACGCCACGCGGCTTTATCCGCTCACCCTCACGCAACCCAAGCCGCTGCTGCCCGTCGCGGGCAAGCCGATGGTCGAGCACGTCCTCGACAATCTTGCGCCCATCAGCGGCATTGACCGCGTTTACGTCGTGACGAACGCGAAGTTCGCCGGGCATTTCCAGAAATGGTCGGACAATTATCGCGCGACGAAATCGAAATTTGATTTCACCGTCGTCAACGACGGCTCGACCGACGACACCAACAAGCTCGGCGCAATCGGCGACATCAATTACGTCCTCAAAACGCAAAATGTGGATGACGATTTGATTGTTGTCGCGGGCGACAATCTGTTCAGCGAGAAGCTGGGCGACTTCGGAAAATTCTGCCTTGCGAAAAACGCCCCAGCGCTCGCCGTCTATGACGTGGGCAATCTGGAGGAGATCAAAAAATACAATTCCATCTCCACCGACAGCACCGGCAAGATCACCTTCTTTGAGGAGAAGCCGAAGAATCCGGTCAGCACGCTCACCGGCATCGCGCTGTATTATTATCCCAAGAGCACCATCGCGCTCATCAAGCAATACATCGCCGAGGGCAACAATCCCGACCAGCCCGGCCGCCTCGTGCAATGGCTTTACCCGCGCACGCCCGTTTATACCTGGCGCGTGCCCGGCCTGTGGTTCGACATCGGCTCGAAGGAAACTTTGGAAGAAGCGAACAAAATTTTCGCGAAGTTCAAATAGTTACTTCGCCGTCACGACGACATAATTTTTTTTTCCTTTGCGGAGCAGAATGTGTTTGCCGAAAAGCAAATCGTTTGAAGTCACCGCGCGCTGAAAATTTGTTTCTCGAACATTGTTGATGTTCACGCCGCCGCCTTCAATGTCTTTTCGCGCCTGTCCTTTGGACGGACATAATCCGGCATGGACCAAAAGTTCGGCCAACGGAATTCCCGCGCCGTCCAATTTCGATTTTTCAATTTCCTTAGTTGGAACTTCGCCGACGATTTCGTTGAACGTGCTTTCGGCAATGCCTTTCAATTCACCGCCGAATAAAATTTCGCTCGCGCGCACGGCATCGTCCACCGCCGTTTTACCGTGAACAAGTTCAGTGAGTTCCCGCGCCAGAAATTTATGCGGTGTGCGCGCGGCGGCGTTTGCAGAATGTTCTTGTTCCAGTTCCGCCACTTTTGTTTGCGTGGCAAACGAGAGTGTCTTCAAGATTTCAATCACGTTCGTGTCCTCAACCCCGATGAAGAATTGGTAGAAACGGTATGGGCTGGTTTTTTTTGCGTCGAGCCAGACAGTGCCGCTTGCGGTTTTGCCGTATTTTGTTCCGTCCGGTTTCGTCATCAACGGAAATGTCAGCCCGAATACCGTCGCACCGAGCTTCTTCCGGCAAAGATCAATTCCCGTCGTGATATTTCCCCACTGATCCGTCGCGCCGATTTGCAATTCGCAATTGAACTCCTTCCGTAAATAATAAAAGTCAAAAGCCTGCAAGACCATGTAACTGAATTCGGTGTAGCTGATGCCAACCTCGCGGTCTTCCATGCGCGCGCGGACGGATTCCTTGGCGACCATTTGATTGACGGAAAAATGTTTTCCGATGTCGCGCAAAAAATCGAGGAACGAAATATTTTGCGTCCATGAAGCGTTGTCCATGAGGCGCGCGGGATTTTCCTTCGTCTCAAAATCGAGCAGCTTCGCCAGTTGCACTTTCACGCTGGCGATGTTGTGGTCAAGAATTTCCTTCGTGAGCAATTGGCGTTCTTGAGTTTTCCCGCTCGGATCGCCAATCGAACCTGTCGCGCCGCCCGCAACGGCAATTAGATTGTGGCCGAGCAATTGAAAACGTCGCAACGCGAGCAGGGGAACGAGGTTGCCGACGTGCAAGCTGTCCGCCGTCGGATCGAAGCCGCAGTAAAGCGTAATTGGCGAGAAAATTTTCTTTTCCAATTCCGCCGCGTCCGTGCAATCGGCGATAAGGCCGCGCCATTTCAGTTCTTCCAGAATGCTCACGCGACAAGGCTAATTCGCCAACGACAAATTGCCAATTGCTTTCGTGCGCCATAAACTCCGTGCGATGTCGCAAATGTTGAAATCGTCCGGCGCGATGGCCGCCGCCACTTTGTTCAGCCGCGTGCTCGGCATGGTGCGCGAAATGGTTTATTCGCGCTTCATGGGCGTCGGCTGGGTCACGGACGCATTTCTGCTCGCGTTCCAAATCCCAAACCTGTTCCGGCGGCTGCTCGGCGAAGGCGCGTTGACGGCGGCGTTCATTCCGATTTTCAAGGAGAAGGAAAAAATCCACGGCGAACAGGAAATGTGGCGCGCGGCCAACGCCGTGATTTCTGGCCTCGTCATCGCGGCGACAGTCATCATCGCCGTCGCGATGCTCGGAATTTCGCTCGCGCTGGATTTTCATCATTTCACCGAAAAAACCGAACTCATGTTGCAGCTTTTGCGCGTGATGTTTCCTTACATGCTGCTCGTGTGCGTCGCGGCGGTGTTCATGGGAATGCTCAACGCGCGTGGCCATTTTTTCATTCCAGCGATGGGCGCGACGATGCTCAACGTGGTGATGATCGCGTCCGTCTTCTGGCTCGTGCCGCAATTCGGCGCGGGACTTCCGAAGGAACAAAAATTGTCCGCGCAAATTTTCGCGCTCGCGTTCGGCGTGCTTGCCGCTGGCGTGGCGCAGGCGGCGTTTCAATTGCCGACGCTCCGGCGCGACGGTTTTCGCTATCAATGGGTTTCGCCGTGGAAAAATGAAACGGTGCGCCTCGTTGTGACGCGCATGATTCCGGCCACCATCGGCGTCGCCGCGTTTCAAATCAACGTCACCATCGTGCAAATTCTTTCGTTTTGGGTCGGCACAGGAATCGTTTCGTCATTTGGTTATGCGGTGCGGCTGATGGAATTGCCGCAAGGACTGTTCGGCATTTCGCTGGCGACGTATTTGCTGCCGACGCTTTCCGGGCTTGCCTTGGAAAAGAAATTTCCTGAATTCCGGTCAACACTTCGGAACGGACTCGGCACGCTGTTTTTTCTAAATATGATCGCCTCCGTTTTGCTTGTCGTCCTAGCCGAGCCAATCGTCCGCCTGCTTTTCGAAGGCCACAAATTCGACGCAGTGGCAACGCACGAGACTTCGTATGCGTTGATGTGCCTCGCGCCCGGTCTGGTCGCATTTTCCACCGTCAACATTCTGGCGCGCGCATTTTTCGCGCTGGGCGACACGAAGACTCCGATGAAAATTAGCATCGTGTGCCTTGCACTCAATTTGATTCTGGCCGCCGCGCTCGTCGTGCCGCTGCGGCAAGGCGGACTTGGAATCGCAAACACGCTGACCTCCGCTTGCAACGTCGGTCTGCTGATTTTTGCCCTGAAGAAAAAATTGGGAAAACTGGAAATGGAAGCGTTGTGGAAAACGCTTTTGCCGCTGACTTTTGCCGGAACAATTGCCGGAGTAATTGCGTGGTTCGGCTGGCATTATTTGGAAAAGCAATTCGGCCACGCAACCATCGCGCTAAAAATTGGCGCGGTGTTTGCGCCGGCGGTTGCCTCGGGTTTTATTTATGGAATCCTCGCGCTGGCGTTCAAAGTTCCGGCGACGCAGGAAATGATGGATTTTGCGCTCGCGCGGTTCAAAAGGTAGGACAGTGTCGCGCCTGTCTCTAATTTCATTTTGACGGAGACAGGCGCGACGCCTGTCCTACGCACAAACCGGCACAACCGCCGTCCAGCAGTTTGATCCAAACTTCGATTTGAATTTTCCCGCGAGCGATTCGGCAGACAAAATATTTTCGCAAATCGCAAAAGTTGTCGAGCCGCTGCCGGACATGAGCGCGGCCAGCGCGCCGTTTGCACGAAGAAATTCCTGGAACAATTGCAGGATTGGGAATTTTTCGAGGGCGGGCGCTTCGAGCGAATTGCAAAGGCCGTCGGCGATGGCCGGCCAGTTGCCGGTTTGCAGCCTGGAAATCAATTCTGCGGCGCGTCCTTTTTGTCCATTCAGCGCGTCTGGAAATCGCGCGAGGTTTTGATAAGCCCACGGCGTGGAAATGCCAAAGCCGGGATGGATCAGCAGGAACGCCCTGCCGTCCAGCGCCGGAAAATTTTCGAGCGGCTGGATTTTTTCGCCGCGACCTGTCGCAAGAGCGGGCTTGCCCTGAAGAAAAAACGGGATGTCTGAACCGAGCGCGGCGGCGAGTTCAAAAAGTTCTTCCGCCGTCAGCGGCAGGCCGAAAAGTTCGTTGAGCGCGAGCAGCGCCGCCGCCGCGTTGCCGCTGCCGCCGCCCAGCCCGGCGGCGAGCGGTATTTTTTTCTCCAGGTGGATTTTCAAGCCGCCATTGATTTTTGCCGTCGCCAGAAAATCTGCCGCCGCCCGGAAGACGAGGTTTTTTGAATTCACCGGCAAATGCTTGTCGCTGCAGGAAAGTTCAATCCGCTTTCCGCCGCGTTCAAAAACCAGTTCGTCGCAAAAATTGACGGGCTGCATGACGGTTTCGAGTTCGTGAAAACCGTCTGGCCGTCTGCCGAGGATGTTCAGCAGCAGGTTGATTTTGCAGTGCGATTTTTTTTCAAGCGGCATGGATTGATTTCACGAAAGCAAAACGCGCCAACGAAGGTTTGTCGGCGCGTTGAGCGGGATATTTTGGCCACGGTCAGTTGTCGAACACGCTGAACCGGCTGCCGGGAAACCACGGCGCGACATCGCCGCCGCTAAAGCCGGTGTAGGTGTCCGTGTCGAACATCGGATCCGAAATCAGTCCCGGCTTGTAGCTTTCGGGGTAGGCCGGATTGGGCGCCAGGTGCGCAGTGTCAATGGGTCCGTAATAATCCTTGTGGTTCGGGAATGGAAAAGTCACGACTTCCCAGAGGCCGACGCCCGTGCGTTCAACACTGCGGTCAAATCCGCGTATGACGCCGGTGGTGTAGTAGGGCTGGCCGGGCGAGCTGAACACCGCCGACTGCTCGATGGAGCTGCGCATTTCGCCAAGGCGCGCAAATTCAAGCGAGTTGCTGATGCCGCGTCCGAGTTTTTGTTCCGGCCCGGCGCAACCGGACGTGAGCAATGCGGCAAGGGCGGCCGCAGCGAGAAGGGTGATTGCGTTTCTCATACGTTTTGAATTGTTGAAAGGAGCCTACCTCGAAATTGGATTTTGTAAAGCGCGTTTTACGATTCAATCGCGGCGCATTTTTTGTCACGCCACTCCCAATACCAGGCAACCCAGACGCTGATTTCAAAGAGGACTTGCAGGACGACGGCCATGATGACCTGCGTGAACGGCTCCGGCGTGGTCAGCAGCGCGCCGATGACGAGGTTGATGACGATCATGTAGCGGCGCAGCGCCGTGAGTTTTTTATAGTCGAGCACGCCGATTTTCACCAGCGCCAGCAGCACCACAGGCAGTTCAAATCCCAGCCCCATGCCGAGCAGGAATTTGGTGACGAAGCTGAAATAGGTTTCCGCGCGCCATTCGGGGACTTTCACGCCCATCCAGAGCGACCACCATTGGGCGAACTTCAGCGCCCGCGCCAGCACGAAAAAATAGCAGAACGCAACGCCCGCGAGAAACAGCCCGACGCCGATGAACGCCGCGCGCAGGACGTATTTTTTCTCCCGGATTTTCAGCGCGGGCAAAATGAACTGCGCGACAAAAAAGAAAATGACCGGCGACGCCAGCAGAATCCCGCCGTAAAACGCCAGTTGCATCGAGGAAAAAAACGGGGCCGCCGGATCAAGATAGATCAGGTCGGTGGCCGATTGAAGCTGGGTCGCGGCGGTCGGATTTTGATCCACCCGCACCGACAGGAGAATGTTGCTGCCGACGGCGACCGGCTCGACTTGCAGGACGCTGAACCAGTTGGTGCCAAGATCCAGCCCGCCGATCCGGTTCGTCATGAGTTCCAGCGTGGCGACGGTGTTGGTGTCAAAACGCACGAGCGTCCTGCGTTCGCCCATCACGCGCACGAGCGACGCGCGCGACAGGGGCCATTTCAGGATGGTGACAATTTCCGGCACGGCATAAAGGCAGACAATCAGGCAGACCAGCAATGCCGTGCCGCTTTTGATGACCAGCCAGCGGAAATCTTCGAGGTGTTCGAGAAAACTTTTGACGGGACCGCCCTCTTCCTCTGCATCAGGCGGCGTCTCTTTGGAAAAATCGGCCATGAAAAACTTCGCAGCGCGAACCCCGCTGATGCGCGGTCAGACGGCTTTTGTTTCCGGCGGCGGCGGATTGGATTGCGTCTGTGCGGCGGTGTTGGCCGGAGGCGTTTTGGGCGCGGGCGGTGTTGATCCCTCATTTTCAATCGAGTCGGTCACCTCGCGCGACGCTTTTTTGAACTCGTTGATGCCCTTGCCCAGCCCTTTGGCAAATTCAGGAATCTTCTTCGCGCCGAACAGCACCAGAATCGCGACGACCACGATGATCAGTTCCGTCCCGCTCAATCCCAAAACTGCAAAAATCGGTTTCATAAATTTTTTCCGAACTTGTCCAAATGCTACGCCTGTTGCGGCAAATAGTAAAGCACCAAAAAAAAAGCCGCGACGCGCGCGGCCCTCCGTGATTTCATGTCGCAGTCAGGGCATCGGCATTCCCACCGACGCATTCGGATTCGGATGCAGCAGGATGAACTCGTCGCGGCGGTTTTTCTGCCAGGCCGCTTTGTCGTGGCCGGGGTCAACGGGCTGGTCCTTGCCGTAGCTGATGGTGCGGACGCGCATCGGGTCAAGCCCCAGTTTGGCCAGCGCCTCGCGCGCGGCCAGCGCGCGGCGTTCGCCGAGCGCGCGGTTGTATTCCTCCGTGCCGCGCTCGTCGCAATTGCCCGTGACGAGCAGCTTCGTGGCCGGGTCGGTTGCCAGTTCAGCCGCCACCGACTGAAGGTTCATTTTTTCGCTGTCGCGAATGGCCGCGCTGTCGTAAGGAAAATGAATCGCATAAGCGGCCAGTGCGTTGGTGTCTTCAATCATGCCGTCAAACACATTTTGAGGAGCTTGCGGAATCTCCGAGCTGAAGGGATTTGAAAACGGATTTATTTTTGGTCCCGTCGGGTTAGTATCCGGCATTGTAGGTGGCACATATTCTCTTGGCGGCAGCGTTATGCCTCGAGGCATTGGCGTAACGTTGAGGGGTTGGTGCTTGCAGCCGGTGGCAAGCATCACGGCCAGCGCCAGCGCCAGCGGGTAAATCATTTTCATCGTCTTCATATTTTTCCTTCGTTAATTTTTGGTTAAAATTTTCCGTCAAAACAAAATCATTTCGCCCAGGAGGGCTGCGAATCGTTTCCCGAAATCATGCCAATATCCTTGACCTGTTTCGTAAAAACGTCAAGCACGGACAGCGAGTAGCGCCAGTTTGAAAGCTTTGTGAAAATCAGCGTCCGCGAATTCGGCGACCACGACGGGTCCTGGCCAGGCACCAAAATCACGGGATTGCCGCCGTCCGCCGGCACGATGCAGATGTCGAACTCGCCCATCTGCGCCGTGAACGCAATCCATTTGCCGTCCGGCGACCAGTCGGGTTCGGTCGGATTTGGCGCGCCCGGCGTCGGGATTCTTTGAACCGCGCCGCCGTCCGCCGGAATTTTCTCCAGCACGCGGCGCTCGGCGATTTTCGTCGCGAAGCAAATCCATTTTCCGTCCGGCGACCAGCACGGCGACGATTCGTCCTCCGCCGATTTTGTCAGGCGCTTCAGATTGCCGCCGTCCGCGTCGGCCACATACAAATCCACCCAGCCGTCCTTGTCCAGAATCATCGCCACCCTCGAGCCGTCCGGCGAAGGCGCCGGGCTGATGTTCGAGCCGCCGTAACGCGCGACGGTGCGCGCCTCGCCGGTCGCGAGGTTGCTGTAAAAAATGTCCGGGTTGCCGAGCCGGTAGGAATTGTAGTAGAGCGCCAGCCGCCCCGGAACCCACGCGGGCGCGGAGACAATCGTCTTGTCGTGCGTGATGACCTGCGGGTTGCCGCCGTCGAAATCGGACACAAAAATCTCGCCGTCGCCATTTTCGCTCTGCGCTTTGAACGCGATTTTTGTCTGCCCGATTCCCTTTTTGCCCGTGATGGCAAAAACGATGTCGTCCGAAAGCGCGTGCGCCTCACGCCGCACACTCGCGCCCGCGTAGCTGCGCGAAAGAATTTCCCTTCTGGCAACCCTGTCCGTGACATGGCCGATGACGTTTCCTGAATTGCTCCCGCTGATCTGATATTGCGCCGCGTCCGGCGAAACGAAGCTGAACCCCTGGACGTAAAGGTCAAATTTCAACACGCTCAAAACTTCGCCGCTGAAACCGTCGAGCGAGATGGGAATTGGTTTCTGGCCGAATGTTATCTTATGCGAAATTTGAATTGGATTTTGGTCGCTTTGGCCGCAGGCAAAATTGACGGCGAAAATCGTGAGCAATACAGGCAGGCAAATTTTTAGATGTTTTTTCATTCTGAACTTTTGACTTGGGGATTAAAGATGATGGTATAAGTGCGTTCCTTATCAGTCGCGCCGTCGGGAAATGCCGCGACAAATTTTACACGATCCAAAACCCTTTGCACCGAAGCGTCTGCCGGCGCGTCGCCTGACGGCGTGACGATGCTCGATGAAATCACCGTGCCATCGTTCGCAATCGTCACGCTGACGGTGATGTTTTCGTCTTTGGCAATCGTGTCCGGCAAAGTCCACGCGCGGTCATAGACGCTTTTGACAACGCTGGCATAATTCGCGTAGGCCACGCTGCTTTCTCCCGGCGTGCTGACTTCGGTCGGCGACGATAATTTGTCCCGCAATTCCTTCGCGAGATTTCTTGCCGTCGGCAAATTGTCTTTCGTTTTCACCGGCTTCAAGCTTTTTGGCGCGTCGCGCGTCACAGGCTGCATATTGACTTCAATTTTGTGCGACGGATTTTTTTCCGGCTTTTCGACCGGCATCAAATCCGGTTTTGGTTCGGGTGCAAAATATTTTTTAACTCTTTGGACAAGCGTCGGCTGCGGCGCAGGTGCGGGCTGGACAATTTTTGGCGCGGGCGGAGTTGGAGCCGGTTGCGGTTGCGGCTGAATAATTGGCTGTGGCGTGACAATCGGAGCCGGCGGCGGCGGTTGCGCGCCTTTCACTCCGCTGTTCAACGCCTCATCAATCAGGTTTGCCGGAATGACGTCGAGCAATTGCGAGTCGTCCGCTTTCGGCTTGGAATTAAAAAACGCCGGGCCGACGAATAAAATCACGATTAGCAGCAGGTGAAGTCCCGCCGTGGCGATGACGCATTTTTTTTGCAGGCGGTTCATTTGGGCGACGGGTCGGTTCGCAGCGAGTAGCGCGTGATGCCGTTTTTCTGGCAGGCGTCAATCACCTGCGCCACGAGTTCATAACGGCTGTCCTTATCGGCGCGGATATAGACGACCAGATTCGGGTTGGCGCGGAACTCGCCGGCGAGCTGCGCGATCATTGGCGGCAGTTGCATCGCTTTTCGATCCAGTTTGTAATAACCCGTGTTGGAAATTTCGACCGTGCGGATGTCGGACTTGTTCAACTGTTTGTCCGGCTTGCCGCCATGCGGCAGTTTGAGTTCGATGCTTTGCGTGAGCAACGGCGTAGTGATGATGAAGATGATGAGCAGCACGAACGCGAGGTCGAGCAGCGGCGTGATGTTGATCTCGCTCAACGTCACCATCTGACCGCGCTGGGAAAAACGTCTCATCGTAAAAAATCATTCGTCCGCGAGAAATTCCGTCTCCATTTTGGAAACGAGTTCCTGCGCGAAATTGTCCAGGCCGACGGTGAAAACTCGAAGGTTATGCACGAGCCAATTGTAGCTGAACATGGAGGGAATCGCCACGAGCAATCCGGCGACAGTCGTGATGAGCGCGGCAGAAACACCGGGCGCCATCGTTGTGAGGGTGGCGGAATTCGCCTGCGCGACGCTGGCGAACGTGCTCATCACACCCCAGACCGTGCCGAGCAATCCGATGAACGGCGCGCCGCTGACTGCAATTGCGAGCAGGATCAAACCGGATTCCAATTTCAAAGATTCCTGTGCGACGACATTTTCCATCGCGCGCTTGACGTGCTCCATGTTTTTGAGCGAGACATTTTGTTTGCGCCGTTCGCCGGTCGGCCCGCGCAGCCGCGCGTCAAGCTGCACGCAGCCGGACTGATAGACTTCGTAGAGCGGGCAGCCTTCGACCTGGAGCTTGCGGTCAAAAAGGTCGAGCACGGTTTTTTGCGCGTGAAATTCCTGGTCGAAGTAATAATTCAGTTTCCGCGCGCGGCGCATTTGCAGCGCCTTCGAGACCATGACGGACCACGCGATGATGGAAAAAATGATGAGGCAGACGATGATCGCCTTGGCTTCCGGCGTCGCGACTTCCCAGACATATACGAGTTCCGCCTTGTTTGAAGCGGTTCCCACGGCGGCAAATAGACAGAGTCCATCCATAAAATTCCGACGGTGACTTGGGCGTGAGGAACCGGAGCGCCAAGCGGCGGGTGGTCGAACAATTTTCCCGCCGCGCAAATTATTATCCGGCGCGGAAAAATTGCAAAGCCTTTTTGCGGAAAAAACAAACTTTGTCCGCGCCCCAAAATCGCTTACAAAATGTGCGATGTCTCGTCCGCGCATCGCAGCCCTGTTGCTCGCGCTGGTCACGCTGCTGGCCTACGCGCCGGCGGCGCACCACACTTTTGTGCTTTATGACGACGGGGATTACATCACGGAAAACCGCGTCGTGCAAAACGGCCTGACCTGGGCTGGCATCAAATGGGCGTTCACGACGTGGCACGCGAGCAACTGGCATCCGCTCACCTGGATTTCACACATGGCGGACTGCCAGATGTTCGGCAACAACGCGGGCGGGCATCATCTTGTCAGCGCGCTGATTCATGCGGTCAACTCGGCGCTGCTTTTTGTTTTGCTGCTGCGGTTGACGAGCCTTCGCGCCGAAGCTCCGGCCCGGCAAGCGGATTTGTTCTGGCCGAGCGCGTTCGTCGCCGCGCTGTTTGCGTGGCATCCGCTGCACGTTGAATCCGTCGCGTGGGCGTCGGAACGGAAGGATGTGTTAAGCACTTTTTTTGAACTGCTCGCGCTGCTGGCCTATGTGCGCTACGCGGGTTTGTCCAAAGTCCAAAGTCCAAAGTCCAAAGTTTTTTACGCTTTGGCGCTCGTGATGTTTGCCTGCGCCCTGATGTCCAAGCCGATGCCTGTGACGATGCCCTTTGTGATGTTGCTGCTGGATTACTGGCCGTTGCAACGGTTCAAAGTTCAAGGTTCAGGGTTCAAGGTTAAAAATTTGGTTTTGGAAAAAATTCCGTTCTTCCTGCTCTCGGCAGCTTCGTGCGCCGTGACTTATATTTCTCAAAGAACAACGGCCGTCGTGTCGTTGAAGGGAATGCCGCTGCATCTGCGGCTGGAAAACTCGGTGGTTTCCTACGGACGCTATCTGTTGAAACTGTTCTGGCCGGAAAACCTCGCCGTCCTTTATCCGCTGCCGGGGCATTTTCCGTGGTGGCAATTGGCGCTGGCGGCTGCGGCCTTGATTGCGATTTCATGGTTTGCCTGGCGCTGGCGGCGCCGGTTTGCATATCTGCCCGTCGGCTGGCTTTGGTTCTTGGGAACGCTCGTGCCGGTCATCGGCATCGTGCAGGTCGGCAGCCAGGCGCTCGCCGACCGTTACACCTATTTTCCGTCCGTCGGCATTTTCATCGCCGTCGCGTTCGGCGCTCGCGATCTGGCGAACCGGTTTCAAATTTCAAAAACAATTGCCGCCATCGCGGCCGCTTCGGTTCTCGCAGCCTGCCTGGTTCTCATGGAAAAACAATTGAGCTGCTGGAGCGACGACGAATCCCTCTTCCGCCACGCCGTCGCCGCGACCCGCGACAACGAAGTCGCCCACCTCAATCTCGGCGTCGCCCTCGAACGGCAGGGACGCGACGCCGAGGCGGTGGCCGAGTATCGCGAAGCCCTGCGGATTTATCCGAAAAGCTCCGACACGCACAACAACCTCGCCAACCTCTTCGACACCATGGGCGAGACAAACGCCGCGCTGGCCGAATATCAGGAGGCGATACGGCTGGATCCAAAATCCACCGCGCCGCGCAACAACCTCGGCACTCTTTATGTCAAACTCGGACGGCTTGACGACGCGATGAAGCAATACGCCGAATCAGGGCAGCTCGACCCGAAGGACGCGCACGCCTATTTTTTGATGGGCAAAGTGCTGCTCCGCGAAGACCGCGACGGCGAAGCCATCCTGCAATTCCAGAAGGCCGCGCAACTTGCGCCGGACGATTTTGAGATGTTCGCATACATGGCACGCGTGCTGGCCTCCGATCAAAATGCCCGGGCTCGCAACGGCAACGCCGCCTACGCACTTGCATCCAAAGCCAACGCCTTGACCGGCGGCGTCCAGCCCGCCATTCTCGACACCCTTGCCATGGCCTACGCCGAACTCGGACGCTTCGACGACGCGCAGCAGGCCGTCGGGGACGCCATCGCCCTCGCCGGCAAATACAAACTCAAAGACGACATCGCCGCCATGACCGCCCGCCTGCAACTTTACAAAGACCGCCGGCCCTACCGGGAATCCTTCACCAACGCGACGCTCAATCTTCCAAAAATAGTCACGCCGTTCATTTATTGAGGCGCGGCAGCAGGAAGATTCTTTCCGCATCGAAAAATTCCGCGAGCAGGCCTGCGTTCGTCTTCGTTGAGGCGTCCGGCCTTTGCGGCGAAGCCAGGACGACGTGAGCCTTCGCCCGCAAATTTTTCGGCAGCGCCTCCAGCGCGAGCAAAACCTGGTTCACCGCGCCCAGCTTGTTCTGCGCTACAATGATTGGCATCGCACGCAACGCCACAATCAAATCGCGCGAATTAAAATTCTTGCCGAGCGGACTCAACAGGCCGCCCGCGCCTTCAATCAATAAAACGTCAAAACGCCTTTGCATCGCGCGGACGCGCGCGACGACTTGCGAAAGTTTTACGGTTTTATTTTCGCGGCGCGCGGCCAGCAACGGCGCAATGGCCGCGCGGAAATGCCACGGGTTGATTTCGTCGAGTGACAACTCAAGGCTTTGGATCTTGGACTTTGGACCCTGGACTTCAAGCGCGCGGTCCATCACCGCGAAAAGTTTCCGCGCGTCGCTGCGGCCGCCGGAGCAAATAGGTTTGAGCGCCGCCGCGTTGACGCCGCGCCCGCGCAGAAATTTCACGAGCAGCGCGGTCAGAACCGTCTTGCCGACGCCGGTGTCCGTGCCGGTGATGAAAAGCGTTTGCTTCATTTGCCAATATCAAAGCGGAAATGTTCCTGGCAGGCCATAAAAACTGTTTTGAAACTCGAAACCGGTGAGTTATCGGAAATCAAAACGGGCGCGGAAATAATTCCCATTCTGTCGTGAAAAACCCCGCTTGCCTAATGAATTGAAAGGAGTAAATTACCGCCATGAGTGCGACCGAAGTTGTAGAACAATTCCGCAAACTTCCGTTTGAGGAACAGCACGAAGCCTTCGAGGAAATTCGCGGAGTTGTTGACGACTTTGCCGACGAACTCACGCCGGAATAAACCGCCGAACTCGAACGGCACGCAGAGGATGAGTTGAGAAATCCGGGGCGCGGCAAACCGGTCGAACAAGTATTTGCTGAAATCGAAGAACGCCTTCTGGCCAAGAACAATTAAGGAGAAAAATTATGAATCTGAAAGGCAAAGCCGCCATCGTCACCGGCGGAAACAGCGGCATCGGCATGGCCATCGTGCTGGAACTCGCGCGGCAGGGCGCGAACATCGTCATTGATTACGTCGCGCATCCCGAGGCGACGGAAGAACTGGAAAAACAGATCCACGCGCTGGGCGATTGCGTGATCGGCGTGAAAGCCGATGTCAGCCAGGTCGCCGACCTGCAAAATCTGTTCGCCGCCGCCGTGAAGGAATTCGGGCGCGTGGACATCATGGTCAACAACGCCGGCGTCGAGACGCGCACGTCCATTCTGGACACGACCGAGGCGCAGTATGAAAAAGTGATGAGCATCAATCTCAAGAGCGCGTTCTTCGGCACGCAGCTCGCCGCGCAGCAGATGATCAAGCAGGGCGGCGGCGGGCGCATCATCAACATCACGTCGGTCCACGAAGACTGGCCGATGCCCGGAAACACCGCCTACTGCCTCTCGAAGGGCGGGATGAGAATGTTGACACGAACGGCGGGCGTGGAACTCGCGCCGCATAACATCCTTGTCGTCGGCGTCGGCCCCGGTGCGGTCGCCACGCCAATAAACCAGTCCACGATGCAGAATCCGGACTTGCTCAAAAAACTGAACTCCGCCATTCCGCTCGGACGGATGGCGAGACCGGAAGAAATTGCCAGCCTGGTTGCATTTTTGGCAGGCGATGGAGCCAGTTATCTGACCGCAACCACAATCTTTGCCGATGGCGGCATCATGCAGAGCAGTCCGGGGCTTTGACGGGCAACAATCTTAATTCTTGCTGGTGCAGGCTGCTTGCAGGAGTTAGATAAGTCATCATGATTTTATTTGTCTAGGCGTTGTTGTCACGCTTCAATCTGCAAACCCAAATCATCGGCGGCGGATGCCACGAAGTAAAAATTGAACGGACGCTCCGGCGTTTGTTCTTCCGAATACCCGGCTTTTTCCGGGTGGAATTCAAACAAATGAAAAATCCCATGGATGGCGGGCGTTGAATTTTCTTTCGCGACGCGCCGGATTTTGATAGAAAGTTTCCGTGCGCAAACTTCTTTGGACAATTTCCGGCCTATGGCTGTGCGGGCTGCTCGCGGCGGTTCACGCGGCCACGTTCCCGCTGGCGGACGGCACATCGCTGACGGGCGACATCGTGCAGTTTAACGACATCGGCATCATCTTCCGCACGCCGGACGACAAATACACGGAGCGGATGCCGTGGACGAAATTTTCGCAGGACGGACTGAAGCAACTGTCGGCGGCGGATCCGAAAATAGAACCGCTCGTGGAACCGTTCATCGAAATTTCGGCGTCGGAGCGCCCGCCCAGGCAGGAAATCAAAGTCAACGACGTGACACGGCTGGACCTGCCGCCGAAACAATCCCTGATCGGCGCGCTGTTTTCGTCGTCGGTGGGGCTGGTGGCGCTGCTGCTGGTTTATGCGGCGAACATTTACGCGGGATTTGAGGCGGCCATTTTCCGCATGCGTCCGATCGGGCTGGGAATGGGCGTGGCGGCGGTGCTGCCGGTTTTGGGGCCGCTCATCATTCTTTCACTGCCGACGGTTGTGCAGGCTGAAGCCGCACCGGCCGAGTCGGTGATCGAGTCCGAGGAGCAAAAGTTCACGGTGCCGGGCACGCCGACGAATGAAGAAATCACAATCGCCGCCGCGTCGTGGCAGGCACCGGGGGCCGCGTCCGGAGCGCCGCCGGCGCAGGTTTTCCAGCGCGGACAGTTCACGTTCAACCGCCGGTTTTTCGAGACGAAGTTCCCTGGATTTTTCAGCGTCGTCCGCCGCGACATTGACAAGGACATGGTGCTCGCCGTGAAAACGATGCGCGGCGAATTTATCGTGCAGCGCATCGTGCGCATCGCGCAGGACGACGTGCATTTTCAGATTGTCAAGGGCGACGCGAGCTGCGAGGAGATGGTGCCGTTCGCCGAAATCCAGGAAATCCGGCTCAAACACAAGGACGCTTGAAATATCGCACGATGCTCATGTTCGGCGCGCCCGGATCCGGCAAGGGCACGCACGGAAAAATTCTCGGCTCGATTCCCGGCTTTGTCCATTGCAGTTGCGGGGAAGTGTTCCGCAGCCTGAGCCCCGACACGCCGCTGGGGAAAATTTTTCTCGAACATTCCAGCACAGGCGGACTCGTGCCCGACGAGCCGACCATCGAGCTTTGGAAAAATTACACGCACGGCCTCGCCGCCGCCGGACGCCTCGACCACAAGCGCAACACCCTTGTCCTCGACGGCATCCCGCGCAACGTCCATCAGGCGGAGATGCTGGACGAATTTCTCAACGTCGTCACCGTGTTTTATATGTGCAGCGCGAACTTCGAGAACCTCGTCAAGCGCCTGCAACGTCGCGCGCTCAAGGACAACCGCCTCGACGACGCGAACATGGACGTCATCCGCGCGCGTCTGAAAACCTACGAGGCCGAGACCAAGCCCGTGCTGAATTTTTACGGCAAGGAAATCGTCCACCGCATCAACACCGACGGCACGCCGCCGCAGACCTTCCTCAAAGTCCTCCGCCAAATAGTCAAACTCTGACGCGAGAAATCTGCGCAAAAATTTGTGGCAGTAGACGCAAGTCCGCTCCATTCTTTTGAAATGAGCCACGATGAATGAGTTAAAAATTGTTTTCATGGGCACGGCGGAGCTGTCCTGCGCCAGCCTGGAAAAGCTGGCGGGAAAATTTTCTGTTGCCGCCGTCGTCACGCAGCCGGACAAACCCAGAGGCCGCGAACTTAAATTGCAATTCTCGCCGGTGAAAATTCTGGCGGAGAAATTGAAGCTGCCGGTTTTGCAGCCCGCGAAAGCACGCGACGAAAAATTCATTTCCGAACTGCGGGAATTGCAGCCGGATTTGATTATCGTCGTTGCTTACGGACAGATTTTGCCGCAAGCGATTCTGGATTTGCCAAGGTTTGGCTGCGTGAACGTCCACACGTCGCTCCTGCCGAAATACCGCGGCGCGGCGCCGATCCAATCTGCGATCCTCAACGGCGAAACGGAAACCGGCGTGACCATCATGAAGATGGACGCGGGTCTGGACACCGGCGGAATCATATCGCAGGCGCGCACACCGATTTTGCCCGCAGACAATTCGCAGACGCTCCACGACCGTCTGGCGCAACTCGGCGCGAAATTACTGGTTGAAACGATTCCAGATTACGTCGCCGGAAGAATTCCGCCAAAGCCTCAGCCTGCCGAAGGCGCGAGTTACGCGGCAAAAATAAAAAAAACGGACGGTAAAATTGACTGGAACGAACCGGCGGAAAAGATTTTGAACCGGCTGCGCGCGTTCACGCCGTGGCCGGGCGCATTCACGTTTTTGCCGGACTCGGTGGGGCGAGTGTCCCCGCGAGCCGAAGCTGAAATTTCAAAATCCGAACGGTTCGCGAGGACGCCCGCCCCACCAAAACTGCAGTTGCTGAAAATCTGGAAGGCTGAAGTTTCTGGAAATCATGGCCAGACCGGCACGGTCTTGTCGGCGGACAAAAATGGAATTGTCGTCGCCTGCGGAAAAAACGCGCTGCGGATTCTGGAATTGCAGCGCGAAGGCGGACGGAAATTGTCCGCGCAGGAATTTCTTGCTGGAAATCTGGTGAGGGCCGGCGAGAAATTTGATCAACCGGATTGACAAAGCCGCCTTTTTTGCGCCTATTTTGTCTGTGATTGAACCGCCGGATTCCCACACCGACCCGCGCATTTACATGGCGGCGGAGCGCACGTTTCTGGCGTGGCTTCGGACGGGCATCGCGCTGATGGGTTTTGGTTTTGTGGTGGCGCGGTTTGGTTTGTTCCTGCGCGAAATCGCAGCCAGCCAGGCTTCCATCAAACTGCCGCACGCCAGTTTTTCGCTGGCCGTCGGAATTCTGCTCATCGTCCTCGGCATCATTGTCAATATCGTTGCGGCCATCCGTCATCGCCGCTGCGTCCGGGCGATTGACCGGGGGCAATTCCGGCAGAAGTTCGGGTCGGCTTTCGGGTTATGGCTGGCGGGGTTGCTCGCGCTGGTAGGGCTGGCCGTGGCCGTTTATCTGGCCGTCTTGTGATTTTTTCAGGCATTACGAAATGGCCGGTGCGCCCTGGCTTTTCACGCCCGTGTGCCGGATGTCCTGCGCGTCGCAGAGATAAACGACATCCTCGGCCACGTTCGTCGCGTGGTCGGCGATGCGTTCGATGCTTTTGGCGGCGACGATCCAGTGGAGGCAGCGGCCGATCGCGTCTGGATTTTCCACCATGTGCTGCACGAGCGCGGCGTGAATCTGCTTGTTCAGCGCGTCCACTTCCTTGTCGCGCGGGATGACGGCGCGCGCGGCGGCGGAATCCTTGTTCACAAAGGCGTCGAGCGCGGCCTTGAGCATGTCGAGCGCAAGGCCGGCAATGCGCGGCAAATCCAAATTCACCTTAACCGGGGGTTCCTGGCACAAATCGCGTGCGCGTTTGGCGATTTTCGACGCCTCGTCGCCGATGCGTTCGAGGTCCTGCGAAATTTTCATGGCGACGGTGACAAGGCGCAAATTTGTCGCGAGCGGCGCCTTGGTCAAAAGCTGGATGGCGAGGTCGTCAATCTCGACTTCGCACTGGTCAATGACGCGATCCTCCTCCTTGACGCGCTTTGCGAGTTCGGAGTCGCGCTGTGTGAGCGCCTGCACCGCACGGTTCACGGCGGTCTCGGCATGGCTGGCCATCGTCAGCAGCTTTTGCTTCAACGCGTCGAGTCCCGCTTCAAAATGATTTTCCATAAACTGTTTTCAAAATAGTTCAACCGAACCGTCCTGTCACATAATCTTCCGTCTGTTTTTTCGACGGGCTGGTGAAAATTTTCGTCGTCGCGTCGAATTCAACCAGTTCGCCGATGTAAAAAAACGCGGTGAAATCCGAGACGCGCGCGGCCTGCTGCATATTGTGCGTGACGATGACAATGGTGAAATCCTTCTTCAATTGAAGGATCAGACCCTCGATTTTTGATGTGGCAAGCGGGTCGAGCGCGGATGCGGGTTCATCCATCAGTAAAACTTCCGGCTGCACGGCGAGTGCGCGTGCGATGCATAGCCTCTGTTGCTGTCCGCCGGACAAACTGATCGCGGGCGCGTGCAGGCGGTCTTTCACCTCGTCCCACAATGCGGCCATGCGAAGCGATTGTTCCGTTCGCTCCGAAAGAATTTTTTTGTCACGAATTCCGTTCAACCGCAAACCGACGGTGACATTTTCATTGATGGACATCGTCGGAAACGGATTTGATTTTTGAAAAACCATTCCCACGCGGCGACGGACGACGACGGCTTCGACGCCTTTAGAATAAATATCGTCGCCGAACAATTTGATTTCGCCTTCCATGCGCACGTCGGGATTCAGTTCGTGCATGCGGTTGATGGCGCGGAGAAAAGTGGATTTGCCGCAGCCGCTCGGCCCGATGATGGCGGTGACGGCGCGCGCGGCGATGTCGAGCGAAACATTTTTGACGGCGTGATTCTTGCCGAAAAAAACGGAAAGGTTTTTTATGTTCAGCGCGGCGGAATTGTTTTGGTTGTCAGCCATGATTCAAATTTTTTGCTGAAAACGGTCGCGCGTCAAAAAACGCACGCCAATGTTGATGACGAGCACGAGCAAAAGCAAGACGAGCGCGCCCGCCCACGCCTGCCGGTGCCAGTCTTCGTAAGGGCCGGTGGCGTAGAGATAAATTTGCAGCGGCATGGCGGCAATCGGCTCCTTCAAGCTGTGCGCCCAGCCGAGATTGCCGAACGCGGTGAACAGCAGCGGCGCGGTTTCACCCGCGATCCGCGCGAGCGCGAGCAAAACGCCGGTGACAATTCCCTTGAGCGCGGTGCGGATGACGATTTGCACGATGGTTTTCCATTGCGAAATTCCCAGCGCGAGCGCGGCTTCGCGATAACCTCCGGGAACCAATTGCAACACTTCTTCCGTCGTTCGCATCACGAGTGGGATCATCATCATGCCGAGCACGACACCGCCGGACAACGCGGAACCGCCGTGCATCGGCACGACCATCAACCCATAAACAACGACGCCCCAGGTGATGGACGGCACGCCGTTCAAAATGTCGGCGGCGAAACGAATCCACCAGTTGAATTTCGTGCCGCCGTATTCAGAAAGATAAACGCCGCCGAGCACGCCGATGGGCACGCCGACCACCGCCGCCTCGCAAATCAAAACAAAAGTTCCAACGATGGCGTTGGCCATGCCGCCGCCTTTTTCACCGAGCGCTTTGGGCAAATGCGTGAAGAAATTGAGATTGAGCGAGCTAAATCCCTGCGTAATGAGATGATAAAAAACCAAAATGAGCGGCGTGATGACGAGAATCGCGCAGGCCAACGTGATGATTTGCATCAAAACGTCTTTGCACTGGCGCCATTTGTGGTTCGGTGCGGTCATTTCAGTTTTGCGGTTTGACGCTCGGGCCGGCGAATGTTTTCAACAGCAATTGCGCGATGATGTTGACCAGCACGGTGAGCCCGAGCAGGACCAGTCCCAGTTCAAACAGAGTGCTGTAAAACAAATCGTCAACCGCCTCGGTAAACTGGTTGGCAATCCAGCTTGCCAGCGTGCTGCCCGGCTGAAAAAGCGATGCGACGATTTGCGACGAGTTGCCGATGACCATCGTGACGGCCATGGTTTCGCCGAGCGCGCGGCCAAGGCCGAGAATCACCGCGCCGAAAATCCCTTTTTTCGCGTAGCTCAACACGGCGATGCGCGTGACTTCCCAGCGCGTCGCGCCGAGCGCGTAGGCGGCTTCGCGCTGCAATCCTGGAACGCTGCGCAAAATTTCGCGGGAGACGGACGTGACGATTGGGATCACCATGATGGCCAGAATAATTCCGGCGGCCAACATGCACGGGCCGTAATCCGTGTCTTTGAAAATCGGCAAAAAACCGAGTGTTTCCCGCAACCACGGAAATAAATGTTTGTGCAGCCAGGGAATCATCACGAACAATCCCCAGAAACCGAGAATGACGCTGGGAATCGCCGCGAGCAATTCGATGAACATGATGAGCGGCTGGCGAATCCAGAGCGGCGCGAGTTCCGTGAGATAAACGGCGGTGGCGACGCTGATGGGAACGGCGATGATAAGCGCGATGACCGCCGAAACGAGCGTGCCGAAAATAAATGGCAGCGCGCCGTAATTGTCATTCATCGGATCCCAGTCGCTGCTGACCAGAAAGTGCCAGCCGAATTTGTGCAGCGACAATTTGGAGCCGGCAAACAATTCGTAGCCGATGAGGCCGATCAAAATAAAAACGACCAGCGCCATCAGCAGCGTCAGCCATTTGAAAATGCGGTCGCCGAATTGGCCACTGCTTTGCGCTGGTTGTGATTTCGTTTCCATTTTTTAACGCAAAGGCGCAAAAGCGCAAAGGCGCGAAGGTTGAATGGTAAAAACATCCAACATCCAACGTCCAACGTCCAACGTCCAATTTTTCAACATCGTCATTGTAGGAGCCGGGGTAACGAGGCTCTAATTTTTTTCCAAATTCATTCAGAGCCTTCTCACGTCGGCTCCTGTTCTAACAAGCCAAAAGGACGAAGAGCGGGAGGAACTGCGCTCTTCGTCCTGCTCACGCCCCACAAAATATCGGGCGCACGAACAAAGTCAGTATTTTATTGTGCCGAGCAAGGTCAACTCGCGTTGCTGCACATTTTCAGGCAGCGGCGCATAATCGAGCGTGACGGAAATTTTCTGGCCGTCCGTGACCGCCCATTTCAAAAAGTCCACGAGTTTTTTGCCGATGACCGGGTCTTTTTGAGTTTGATAAACGAGACCCCAGCTTGCGCCGGCAATCGGATAGGCCTGCGCGCCGGGCGGGTTGACCATCGAGAAACGGAAGTCGTCCGGAATATTCGCGGTGACCAGCGCGGCGCTGACGGATTCCGGCGCGGGCGAAATGAAATTGCCGGAAGAATTTTTCACGTCCGCATAGGGAATTTTGTTCTGGTCGGCATAAGCCAGTTCGCCGTAGCCGATGGCGCCGGAAGTTTGTTTGACCTGTCCGGCCACGCCTTCGCTGCCTTTGGCGCCGAGGCCGATGCCCGACGGCCATTTCACCGAGACGCTCTTGCCAACGCTGTCCGCCCAGGCCGGATTTACAACGCTCAAAAAGTCGGTAAAGATAAACGTCGTGCCGCTGCCTTCCGTGCGGTGAACGGGAACGATTTGCAAATCCGGCAAATCAACGCCGGGGTTGAGCGCGGCGATCTTGGGATCGTTCCATTTGGTGATGTTGCCAAGATAAATTCCGGCAATTGTGTCGCCATCCAATTTCAATTTCGGACCACCCGGCAGATTATACATGAGCGCGACGCCACCGGCGACGATGGGGAAATGGAGAATTTTTCCATTCTTTGAATTTGCCATGGACGCATCGGTCATCGGAGCGTCCGATGCGCCGAAGGCCACGGTTTGGTCGAGCAACTGTTTTTGCCCGCCGCCCGAACCGATGGAGGCGTAATTGAAGCGCACGTCGGAATGATCCTTGCCATAAGCTTCAAACCATTTGGTGAAGGCCGGGTAATCGAAGGTCGAGCCTGCGCCGTTGATGAGCGTCTGGGCGTTGGTTTGCGCGGCAAGCAACAAGCTGCCGCCAAGAACCGAGAGAATTATTTTTTTCATTTTCAAAAAGAGTTAATCAGTTTTTCGGTTTTTTATCACGTTACATTTGGGTTAAAACTTCCACATGATGTCGGCCATCATGTGCAGAGCGTCGCTCTTTGTGCCTGCGACCGGATTACTGATGAGGGTGTTCGCATAGCAGGTGAATGTGAACGTCAGGGCGTCGGTTATCGAATAGTTTACCTTGATCAAATGACCTTTGATGCCCGTGCCGGCAACTATGCCGGCCGCAGTGGTTGACGTGGGGAGCACCGCTATGTTGTCATCGTCAACGATCTGATCCCACCACGCGTTCGCATCAAGCACCTGATAACGGCAGGAAATATCCCATGTGCCTTTTTTGCCGGATTTGCCGAATGTGACACCGCCCCAGTAGCCGATATTTTTACCAGAGGCCGCCGGGTTGTTCATATACTCACCTGCCAGCTTGATCGGGAACGCCCCAGCGTAGAGCGGAAATTTGTCCAGCGTGTAAGTGACGCTTCCGCTGGCCACAATAGGATTGAAGTCGGTCGCAAACAAACCGCCCGCAAGTGTGTTGCCCACATTTGAATCGTAGGCGGTGGACAAGGATTTCTTGTTGGAAATGTCGTAAGCGGCAATGCCGAGCGAAGTGCCGATGGCTGGAGTCCACTTGGCGTCCCAAAAGATTTGACCGCCAAAAAGAAACGGGTCGTAGCTTGATTTAGGCATCTCGTCCAGCACGAACGCGGCGCTGTTGAACCTGAACGACTGCGTGTCGTTCAATTTGTAAGTCGCCTGCAACGCGGCGCCTTCCGGCGTATAATCGGGATCGAAGACCATCGGCGATTCGTCGAAAGGATTCACCATTTTGCCGAAGGTTCCTGCCAGCATCCATGTGCCGTCGTTGATTGGCGTCCATTTGCCATAGGCCGTGTCAATGTAAAGCGGCTTCTTGCTGGCATCGCTGTTCAAAGTTTGATTGTTGGAAAGCGGGCTGCTGGGAGAGCCTTGGCTGTTGTCACCCGATCCTATCCTGAAACCGACTTCGAGATTGTCCTTCATGTCGAGCGTCAAACCCGCGCGCAAACGGTAGCGCAGACGTTCGCGAGCCACGATTCCGGCCTCGTCGCCGGACTGGTCATCAAACCGCCCGCGAAAATCGCCGCTGAATTTATAACTTGTAATCCAACTGGGCATCGGAAATTTGGCGTTCATCGCCGCGTCGAAGTCGTTCACGGAATTCGTCGCATTTTCCGACTTCAATTCCTTCGCCTCGTCCACGGACAAAATGCCTTTCTGCTCCAGCTTGTTGAGCAGTGCGTCCACGGATGTTTGCGCGCGGGTGTTCGGGGTAAGTGCCATCAGCGCCGTCGCGCCGGCAAACAATGCAGCTTTAGTCGTGTTCTGTTTTGTGAGTTTTTTCATGGTTGTTGGTTTCAAAGTTCGGCGACAGGATGAAACAATGTCGTTACAACCACATGGCGGAATTGTTACATGGAGGTTACAAAATCCTCTTTTGAGACTTTCAAATGCCTGAAACCGGACTTTCGGTGGAAAGAACTGCTTGTAATGTTGCCGGAAAATCTTTGCGGGGTCTGCGATTTCCTGTGAAATCAACCCGCGTTTTCCAGCGGCTTCGCGGAAATTTCCAGCATCCGCTCAATCGGCAGGCGTGCGCGCTTGAGAATTTTTTCCGGCAACTCCACGCGCGGCGACAGTTTCTTCATGCAGTCGCGCACTTTTTCGAGCGTGTTCATCTTCATGAATTTGCACTCGCTGCAACGGCAGTTGTCCGTCGGCGCGCGCATCGCGTCAAAAACCGGCGCGCAAATAAATTCCTTGCCCGGACACTCCTTCTGCATCCGATGGATGATGCCCGATTCAGTGACGATGATGAACTGCCTTGCGGAATCATTTTTGCAGAACAAAATCATTTTTTCCGTCGAGCAGACCGCGTCCGCCAGCTCGCGCACCTCGCGCAAACTTTCCGGGTGAACCACAATCTTCGCGTCGGGAAATTGAACCTTCAATTTCAACAGCGCTTCGCGGCGAAATTCAACGTGCGCGTAACAGTCCCCCTTCCACAACGTCATCGGCCTGCCCGTTTGTTCCATCACCCACTGGCCGAGATTTTCGTCCGGCACGAACAAGATGTCCTTGTCCTTTGGCGCGGCGTTGACGATGCGCTCCGCGTTGCCGCTCGTGCAAATTACGTCACACAACGCCTTTACCGCCGCGCTGCAATTGATGTAGGCAATCGTCCAGAAATTCGGATTCGTCTTTTGCAGTGCCGCCAATTTTTCCGCCGGACAACTTTCTTCCAGCGAACAGCCCGCGTCCTTGTCCGGCAGCACGACAATTTTGTTCGGGTTCAAAATCTTTGCCGTCTCCGCCATGAAATGCACGCCGCAGAAAACAATCACGTCCGCGTCCGTTTTCTCCGCCTCCTGCGCGAGGCCAAGCGAATCGCCGGTGAAATCCGCCACGTCCTGGATTTCCGGCACCTGATAATTGTGCGCGAGGATGACGGCGTTCAATTGTTTTTTGAGCGCATAAATTTCCTTCGCCAACGGCTCAAACCTGTTTTTCGCCATCGCCGCGCGCGGCTGCATTTCTGCGATGTTAATCACAGCTTGAAGTTAGCGCGAAAATTATCTGTGTTCAATCTGTGTTTCATCTGTGGCTGAAAGAATTTTCAATTTTCCCGGCGGCAACGCGCCGAGCCGGAAGTTTCCAATCCGCACGCGGATCAGCCGGAGCGTCGGATGGCCGATGGCCGCCGTCATTTTGCGAACCTGCCGGTTCTTGCCTTCAATCAACTCCAAACCGATCCAGCAATCAGGAACACTCTTGCGAAATCGGATTGGCGGATTGCGCGGGGAAATTTTTGTAGCAGCGGACGTCAGTCCGCTCTGACTTTTTGGATTGAGCCGGCTCACGTCGGCTGCTACGGATAAAATTTCCGGCTGCGGATCCAAAATCCACGCTCGGCACGGCAAAGTTTTCCGGCCTTGAACCAAAATCCCCGGTTCCAATTTCTTCAAACTTTCCGGTGTCGGGATTTTTTCCACCTGCGCCCAATACTCGCGCTCGTGCGCGTGGCGCGGATGCAGCAGTTTTTCGTTCCAAGCCGGTTCGTCACTCAACAGCAGCAACCCTTCGGAATCCGCATCGAGCCGCCCGATTGGATAAACATTTTTTGGGAAATCAAATTCCGCGAGCGTGCGGTTCGGCGAACCGTCGCTTGTGAATTGCGACAGCACGCCGAACGGTTTGTTGAATGCGATGAGCACAGCACGGGTATTTTTGCCACAGAGTCACAGAGAGCACAGAGAAAAATTGTTTTGCCTTGCTCTGCGTCTCTGTGTCTCTGTGGCCGATTTTCCTTTTTGTTGCCTTGAAACTATTCGCGGTTAAACTGCCGGCGTGATCCGCAACATCATTTTCGACTGGTCGGGAACTTTGGTGGACGATCTGCCGGCCGTCTTGAAAGCATCCAATTTCGTTTTGTCGCAGGCCGGCAAACCCGAAATGTCGCTTGAACAATTCCGCGCGGAATTTTCCCTGCCGTTCACGAAATTCTACGACCGCCACACGCCGGACGTGCCGATGACGCAGTTGGAATCCTGGTTTCACACCAGTTTCAAGGACGCGCAAGCTTCCGTCATCGAGCTGCCGCACGCGCGCGGGTTTCTGGAATTCTGCCGCGCGAAAAAAATCCGCACATTCCTGTTGAGCACCGTCCACGCCGACTATTTCAAGGAGCAATGCAGCGTCACCGGCTTCGACGCCTTTCTCGAAAGACCTTACACGGATGTCTGGGACAAGCGCAAAAAAATTCGCGAAATCCTCGCTGAAAATGATTTGCTCGCCATCGAAACGCTGTTCATCGGCGACATGGAGCATGACATCGAGACCGCCAAACACGGCGGCGTCCATTCCTGCGCCGTGCTGACCGGTTACAACACGCTGGAACAGTTGCGCGCCGCGCAGCCGGATTTGATCGTCGAGCATCTTTCCGAATTGCGCGAAATTTTGGAGCAAAATGATTTTCAGCTCGAACGGTGGGGCGAGCGTCCTCGCGAGCCGCTTTTGAAA
>Ga0207933_1000244_pt1 | contig 56564 bp, 39 predicted proteins | sample NGESurdeep092012_4_FD_184488 | JGI IMG/M metagenome (GOLD analysis project Ga0207933, IMG submission 184488) | Arctic peat soil microbial communities from Barrow, Alaska - NGEE Surface sample F53-3 deep-092012 (SPAdes) | ecosystem: Environmental > Terrestrial > Soil > Wetlands > Peat ...
GCCAAAGCCCGCTCCGTCGATGCCCTCCAACAAGCCATCTCCGAGGCCATCCCATCCATCTCATCCAGCAACGCCCAAGCCTGGTTCCATCACTGCGGTTACGATATACACCTATAGGAGAAATGCTCTAGTGGCCTGAGTCATTGATTTGTTGCATAAGGTTGTCATCCCGACCGGAGCGAAACCGGGGTCCCCAGCGACAGGTCTTCGTCGCTGGGGTGGAAAGCGAAGTGGAGGGACCTGCGTTTCAGTTTCTTCTCCCCTTGTGGATGGATGCGCGGAAGTCATGACTCAAGGAGAGTGGGCAACAACCACGAAAGCACGATTGCGTCTTTTTGGCCAAAATCGAAAGGCCGCAACCATGCGGCCTTTCGAAGTGATTCCAGTACGAAGTTACCGTCCCAGCCAAAGCCAAAGCGGAATCGAGGAACTCGCGGCTCCTCTCATTCGCCACCTCGCATCCGAGCCGTTTACATGGGAAAGCGATCCGTCCACGGCGTGGCGGCTTTCAAAGCACGATTGACGTTTTCGATGTTCTTCACGCCTTCCGTATTCAGCCATTCCTCAAACGCCTTGGCGCCCTGCTTGGCATAGACGGCGATGCCGTCTTTCCAGGTGGCGCGGCCGCACAGCACGCCGTTGAACCTGGCGCCGGACTCGGCCGCCAGCTCCAGCGTCTCAATGAAGACCGGATTGGACACGCCGGCGGAGAGATAAATCATGGGCTTCGGTGTCGCGTCAGCGGCGGTGCGGAAGTGCTGCATCGCCTCCTCCCGGGTGTAGGCCGAAGGTCCTTTGCACGCCTTGGTTCCGGCGACGAACTCCATCTGCACCGGCACTTCCATCTTGAGCACGTCGACGCCGAATTTCTCGTCGCTGAAGTCCTTCGTCGCGCCGGTCACAATGGAGGGCTTCTTCTTGGCGTATTCGATCGACTTTTCGTCGCCGCCCTGGGCATCGTAGCCGACGATTTCGAGGAAGAAGGCAATGTCGCGGGCCCGGCACTCGTCGCCAATGCGCTCGATGAAGGCGTACTTCACATCGTTGATCGCCTTGTCTTCAAACGGCGTGTAGTAGAGCAGCACCTTGACTGCGTCCGCGCCGGCCTGTTGAATGCGGCGCACCGACCAGTGATCGAGCAAATCCGGTAGCCGGCCCGGCTCGGCGGCGTCGTAGCCGGTCTTCTCGTAGGCCAGCAACAGGCCCTTGCCGTTGCGGTGCTGGCTGGCCGGCAGGCCGTACTCGGGATCGAGCAGGATGGCAGAGGCGTAGCGGGTCAGCACCTCGGTGACCAGGGTCTTGAACTCGATCAGCGCGCTGTCGTCGACGGCCGATCCTCTTTCCTTGGCCAAAGACTTCTTGAGAGATCCGCGCTGGTCCATGGCCGCGGCGGCAATCACGCCGCGCGGGTCGGAGACCGCCTTCAGTCCGGCCAGCTTGCCGGGGGTCAAATTCATCGTCATAAGCTCCTCTAGTTGAGTGGAATGCAGTTCCATTCTAAACCGGGGCGGCGGCTCGCCGTTAGCTCCCGGACTTTCGCGAACCGGCAGCGTCCGCCAGCACCGCGCGTTGTTGCGCGATCAATACCGCGATTCCCCCGGCGGCCAGATCCAGCAGGTCGGAGTGCTGGCGGCGGGTGAAGGTGTGGTGCTCGGCGGTGGCCTGCACCTCGATCAGTTCCCCTCCCTCGGTCATCACCACGTTCATATCGACATCGGCGCGGGCGTCTTCCTCATAGGCCAGGTCGAGCAGCGCCGTGCCCTCCACAATGCCGACGCTGGTGGCGGCGACCAGATGGCGGATGGGTGAGGCGGTCAGCACCTTGGAGGCAACCAGGCGGTCGATCGCGATTCCGAGTGCAACCGCGGCGCCGGTGATGGCGGCGGTGCGCGTCCCGCCGTCGGCCTGCAGCACATCACAGTCGAGAATGATGGTGCGCTCGCCCAGCGCTTTCAGGTCGACGGCGGCGCGCAGCGAGCGTCCGATGAGCCGCTGAATCTCATGAGTGCGGCCGCCGATCTTGCCGCGCTCGCTCTCCCGCGCGGTGCGGGTCAGGGTGGCGCGGGGCAGCATGCCGTATTCCGCCGTGACCCAGCCCTGACCGCGGTTGCGCAGCCATCCGGGAACGCCGTTTTCGACGGTGGCGTTGCACAGCACCCGGGTGTGGCCCAGCTCGATCAGCACGGAACCCTCCGCGGTGGGCACAAAGTCCGGGGTAAAGCGCAGCCGGCGAAGCCGGTCGACCGCTCGGTCGCCGGGCCGGAAGTAGGGGGCCGCAGGAGTGGACATGGTCTCCATTCTACCCAGCTCGCGAAACTGTCCGGGTGCGGCGGCTCGAGAGGGGCAGAGAGGAAGACCGGTAACCGCCCCGTCGTTACGGTTCGATCGTTCCCAGACTGGGAAGTTTCGTCCCGAAACGGATTGCGGAAATTCCGTTTTGAAATCGATGGGTCCGATTGGGTATCGACGGCCGGCACAGGGCCTGTCTTTTGCCGTCTAATCGATCCATGAGGCATGCGATCCGGTTTGGCACGCGACGTGAATAAGAGAACACCGGAAACCGGATCCATTGCAATTCGATCAGGCTTGGAAACTTTGAAAGGTGGAGGAACTGTCCGGGGGAACAAATGGTTCCCACAACGGATTTGTCAGGAACTGTCGAGATTTACCCAGATTCATCCGTGCTGAATCGAGCGACCCATATTCGCTCTGTCGAAAGCTGAATACGCAAACACTGGAGACAAGAAAAATGACCGCCGCCTACCCCCGCCACCGCAAGAACACTGCGTCTTCTTCCCGCCCAAAAACCGTGGCCGCCGAAGCCCTGATTCCGGCTACGGCCCCGACTACGGCCCCGGCTACCGATCGCCGGGCGGTTGCCGCCCGCCTCGGCGGCGGCACGACGGACCCACGGTATCTGGCGCATGATGCCCGCAACTGGCTCACCGTCCTGGGGGTGTATTGCGATCTGCTGCGAAGCTCCGGCGCCGAGCCCGGCGACCACCAGCAATGGGTCGAGGATCTAACCCACACCGTCGATCGCGGCCGGACGCTGGTTCTCTCGCTGGTGGAATCGGTGGAAGCGCCGGGCCGGGCCGGAGTACCGGACCAAAAAGACGCAGGTCACCCGGAAACAGATTCTTCGGAAACAGGTCGCCCGGAAACGGACGGCTCCCGCCCGACCTCCCTGGACGTGGCCGCGGTCCTCTCCCGCCGCCGGACTCTGTTTGAGCGCCTGGCGGGCAGCAAGATCCAGGTCGAGGTCGATGCCCCCGCCGGGACCGGCCACGTGGACATGACGGAGGGTGCGTTCGAGCGCGTCCTCGAGAACCTGATCGGCAACGCCATCGAGGCCATGCCCCAGGGCGGACGCCTGCGGATCGGGCTCGACCGCCGCGACCGGACGCCGTCCGCTTCGTCCGGTCCGCGCGCCGCGCCGACGCTGCTGCTGCGCGTCCAGGACACTGGAGTGGGCATCGCCGCCGAACGCCTGCCCCACATTTTCGATCCCGGAGTTTCGGGCAAGGCGGAGCGCGCCGGCGATACCCGTCCCCACGGCCTGGGGCTGGCCATTGTGCGCGAGTTGACCGAGAGCGCCCGGGGAACGGTGCGGGTGCAGTCCCATCCCGGCCAGGGCAGCTGCTTTGAGGTCGAACTGCCCCGGCAGCCGGCCTCAGACGTGCCTCCAGACGTGCCCCCGGACATGCCCGCAGTCGCACTCCCAGACCCGCCCCCAGGCGCGCCTTCGGACCGATCGTGGAGCTGAGCAGCGGGGGTCGCCGCCCAACAGGCGCACCCTCCCGCCCCCGCGGCACGCGGGGTATACGGAATGGCTCCACTAGGAAACATTGCGTCGCTCATGAAAGGAAACGCGGTATATGCTAACCACAACTCGCATGTTTTCTCCAAACTCCTCTCCCCTTCCTCCGATGGAGCGAGCCAGTATTCTGCACGTGCTGGTGGTCGATGACGAACCCGCGATCCGCACCGCGGTATCGGACGTCGCGCGCAATCACGGCTTTGACGTTTCCAGCGTTGACAATACGGCGGCGGCGCGGACGGCGCTCAAAGCGCACCTGGCCGACATTGTGCTGCTGGACCTGAAGCTGCCCGGCGGCAACGGATTGCCGCTGCTCGAGGAAATCCGCACCCTCTATCCGGAGACGGTGGTGGTGGTGATGACCGCCTACGCCACGGTTGCCTCGGCGGTCGAGGCGATGCGCACCGGCGCCAGCGAATACCTGACCAAGCCCTTTTCTCTCGATGAGCTTTCCGACGTGCTGGAGCGGGCCTCCGAACGCCGCCAGTTCGACACCGAGAGCCGACGGCTGCGGGAGCGGCTGCGAACCGCCGACGGCTTCGGCGCCCTGATCGGCCGCAGCCCGGAGATGGAGCGGGTCTATCGCATCCTGTCGAAGGTGGCGCGAACCAACCATCCGGTGCTGATCCTGGGCGAAAGCGGAACCGGGAAGGAGATCGTCGCCCGCACCATCCACTACAACGGCCCCAACGCCACCTCGCCTTTCATTCCCGTCGACTGTGGATCGCTGGTCCCCACGCTGATCGAAAGCGAGCTGTTCGGTTACGCCAAGGGCGCCTTCACCGGCGCCAACCGCTCGAAAGACGGGCTGCTGGCGGCGGCCGAGGGCGGCACGGTCTTTCTCGACGAGATCGGCGAGCTGCCGCTCGACCTGCAGGCCAAGCTGCTGCGGGCGCTCCAGGAAAAGGAGATTCGCCCGGTCGGCTCCAACCAGCGCGTGCCCATCCGCGCCCGCATTCTGGCGGCGACCAACCGCGACCTGGCGGCCATGGTCGAACAGGGAAAGTTCCGCAAGGACCTGTTCTTCCGCCTGAACGTGGTGAACGTGAAGCTGCCTTCCCTGCGCGAGCGGCGTTCCGACATTCCCCTGCTGGCGGCGCATTTTCTGGAACGGCGCCGGCGCGAGACCGGCATGGTCTACACACTGAGCGACGAGGTGCTGCGGGTGCTGGGCAGCTACGACTGGCCGGGCAACGTGCGCGAACTGGAAAACACCATCGAACGGGCGTGCGCTCTTTCCTCCGGTCCGGTGCTGCATCTGGGCGACATGCCGACCCAGGTGCAGGAGTACCGGCTGCAGTCGCGGCAGATCGCCGAACTGCGACCGCCGGCAGAGGAAGACATGGAACTCGATCCCGGCATTCTGACCATTGCCGAGATGGAAAAGCAGGCCATCCTGAACACCCTGCGGCAGCTGAACGGCGACAAGCTGACGGCGGCGCGGCTGCTGGGCATCGGCAAGACCACCCTCTATCGCAAGCTGAAGGAATACGGCATCGCCGAAGGGGTTTGAGTTTGAAATACGGCGATGCGAACCAGCCGATACGGCGATGCCGTCCTCCCTCGAAACACCACCGTGATCGACAAGGCAGTCTGGCCGGGTGTATACCGGCGGGAAACAGGACGGACGACGAATGCCCAGGCGGATGCAGGGATCGAAGCACGCGATGGAAGTCCGCGGCTCCGCGGCGATGGGGCGCGGGGTGCGCCACGGTTGTGCGATGGCGCTGACCGCGACTCTGTTCTGGGCAACCGGTCCCACCCTGCGGGCGCATGCGCAGCAGACGGTCGTTTGCGATCGCGGATCGGGCCAATTTCAGGCAACCTTCGAGACCGGGGTCAGCGTCCGGGTGGCGGCCGTGCCCCAGGGAGGCTTTGCCTCGCGGGCCTGCCAGGCGGTGCTGAGCCGGGGCCATGAGCGAGTGGTCGCGGTGCCGTCCGCCGCCCAGATCGACCTGGACGTGATGGGCGCGGATCCGGGGCTGGGCATGCCCGTCGCGGCGTTTACGGTGCGGACTGCGGAGCATGACTGGCGGTCGAGCTATGAAATCTGGTCGCTTGAAAAGCAGCCGCGACGGCTGCGAACCCTCACCGGCGGAGACACCTACCGGGCGGTGGATGCCGACTTCAATGGCTATGTTGCCATCTGGACAACGGATGCAAGCGCGGTGGAAGGGTTCGAGGGATTCACCCATGCCGACTACGAGTTTCCTCCGAGGATGGTCCTGCGGTTTGAGCGCGGCAAACTGGTCGACGTGAGCGCCTTGTACCGCGCCCAGTACGACCGGCAGATTGCCAAAGTGCGCAGCCAGTTGAGCGCGTCGGAGCTGGCCGCGTTCCGCAAGAGCGACGGAAGCCTACGATTCAACTCCGCGCCTCCCCAAGATTTGCCCGGTCTGAGAAAGACCAAAGTAAGAGTGCTGGAGATCGTCTGGGCCTACCTGTACAGCGGGCGACCGGCACGGGCCTGGAAGGAACTGGACCAGACCTGGCCGCCTGCCGATCGAGCCCGCGTGAAATCTGCCATCCTGAAAGCCCGTGCCCACGGTGTGGAGACCCAGGTGGCCAAAATCGCGTCCGCGAAGTTGCCCCCGAAATGGCGGCAACCCTCGTTCGTCTATCAATTCCTTCGAGCCCAACCCTCTGCTTCGAAGTCGCAGTCGAAATTGAATTACGGAGTGCCCGGGCTGGGCGACAATGTGGGGCCGGTGAGCTTTGCGGACGAGGGCACATCGAGCAAGATCGTGGCCGATACGGCGCCGGTGGCGATTCTGTTGTGGCGACCCGCGCCGCGATTGCCCGGGAAAGCGCTGTTGCCACCCCCAGGGACCCTCCTGTTGACCATCGACGAGGCGGGCAAGGTGTGGTCGGCTCAAATGGTCTTCCCCGGACATGACCCAAAGCTGCTGCGCGCGGCCAGGGACTGGAAGTTTATCCCCGCGCTCCTTCCGGGTGGAAGGCCCGTGGCCTACCGCCTGAAGTTGGTTGTCACCCCGTCCAGATGACAGGCGCAAGCCGAAACTTTCGCAAGCAGATGTGTCGAGGAAACGTGCCCGTACCATCCCCACTGCCCGACCCTTCCCACACTGCAGGTTCTTAAGGAGAAACGCCATGAGTAAGACCATGCTGCTGGTCACTTCGATCGCCGGAGCCGGAGACTGCGCCGCCGCCATCGGAAACCAACTGGACCTGGCCGTGGAGCTGGCGCCGAATCGCCGCGCCGCGCTGACCGCGCTGCGGCGGCGGGAATATTCCGTTCTGGTACTCGACGACATCCTGGCGGAGGCCGATCCAGCCGGGGCCGAGGTGATCTGGCAGCAGGCCGGCCTGGCGATTCCGCTGCAGGTGAATCTGGGAATCTCCGGCTGCAAACGCCTGCTGCGCGAGGTGCGCGCCGCCCTGCAGCGGCGGGAACGGGAAGTGGCGCTGGCCACCCGCGCGGCGGCTCAGTTGATGGAGGGGGAAATGAACAGCGCCCTCACCGGCCTGCTGCTGCAAACCGAGATGGCGCTGGCCGAGCCTGCCCTGCCCGACCATGTCGCCCAAAAACTGCGCCAGGTGGTGGAGCTGGCGCGGATGCTGCGGGAACGATTGCGGGTGCCTTCCGAATCGATCGGCTAGTCTCCTGAGTCGTTGATTCGTTGCATAAGGTTGTCATCCCGACCGGAGCGAAGCGAAGTGGAGGGACCTGCGGTTTCAGCCTATTCTCGCCTGTGGATATAGCTGCGCCGTAGTGATGACTCGGCTAGATGGGAGCGTCAGCGATCGCCTCTCCGTGCTAAAATCCGGTTCGCATCGCCTCCCCATCTTTGCGTCATCCTGAAAATCACGGAGCCCATCCATGTGCGGAATTGTCGCTCTCTTCTCGCGGCGCGGTCCCATCTCTGCCACCACAATCGAAAAGGCGACCCAGACCCTGCATCATCGCGGCCCCGACGGCCAGCGCCATTGGATTGCACCCGACGCGCGCGTGGCTCTTGGCCATGCCCGCCTCAGCATCATCGATCTCGCCACCGGCGATCAGCCCATTTCGAGCGAGGATGAGCAATCCCGCATCATCGTCAACGGCGAATTCTACGGATACGAAGCCATTCAGCGGGAGCTGGAAGCAGCCGGGCATCATCTGCGCACCCGCTCCGACAGCGAGATCGCTCTGCATCTCTATCAGGATCTCGGCACCCAGTGCCTGCATCGGCTGCGCGGCGAATTCGCCTTTGTGATCTGGGACCAGCGCAGCCGCACCCTCTTCGCCGCGCGCGACCGCTTCGGCATCAAGCCGCTGTTCTACGCCTTCCACCACGACACCCTCTACATCGCGTCGGAAGTCAAGGCCCTGTTCGCCGCCGGCGTGCCCGCCCGCTGGGACGCCGAGTCCGTCTATCAGTCCGTCGAAGCCGGCGGTCATCCCGTGCGCACCCTCTTCGATGGGGTCCATCAGGTTCCGCCGGGCCACTTTCTGCTGGCCACGGAAAAGCACCTGCAGCTCCATCGCTATTGGGATTTCGACTACCCCAAGTCCGACACCCATGCATCGCCACGCTCCGATGCCGACTACGCGGCGGAGTTCCGCCAGGTGTTCGAAGAAGCGGTTCGCATCCGCCTTCGTGCCGACGTTCCCGTGGGCTGCTATTTGAGCGGCGGCCTGGACTCCTGCGCCGTCCTCGGACTGGCCGCCAAGCATCATCCCGATCCCATCCGCGCCTTCAGCCTCACGTTCGATCATCCCGACTATGACGAGGAGAACCAGGCCCGGGAAATGGCCGCCAAAGCGGGCGCGGACTTCTTTCCCATCCCCATCCGCCAGGACGATCTAGCGGACAATTTTTCTCCCGCCATTCTGCAATCGGAGACCTTCTGCGTCAATGCCCACGGCGTGGCCAAGTATCTTCTCAGCCGCGCCGTGCGCGATGCCGGCTACAAAGTGGTCATCACCGGCGAAGGCTCCGATGAAATCCTCGGCGGGTACGCCCATTTCCGCCGCGACATGCTGCTCTACAACCGGGAGGGCCAAAGCGCGGAGGAGATTACGGCTCTGCTGGCGGACCTCGAAAGGCTCAATCCCGTATCGCGCGGATTGCTGCTGCCCCACGGCGCATCCAAGCCGCTCGAAAACGTTCGGCGGCAACTGGGATTTATTCCGTCGTGGTTTGAAACCTCTTCCGCGCGTGCGGCCAAGATGGACGACCTGCTGGCCCCGGAGTTTGCCCAAAAGTTTGGCCAGGGTGAAAGCTACCGCGCCCTGCTCGGCGACCTGGACATTCGCGGGCAACTGACCGGCCGCGACCCGGTGCATCAGTCTCTCTACCTATGGTCGAAGACGATGCTGCCGAATTACATCCTGACCATGCTCGGAGACCGCATGGAGATGGCGCACTCCGTCGAAGGACGCGTTCCTTTTCTCGATCATCACGTGGTCGAAGTGGTCCGTTCCCTGCCGGTCAGCCAGAAAATCCACGGCATGACGGAGAAGTTTGTTCTGCGTGAAGCAGTCCGCGACGTGGTTACCGACACCGTCTACCGCCGGCAGAAGCACCCGTTTCTAAGTCCGCCAGCCACTCTGAACCCAAAGCAGAAACTCAGCACCCTGGTGCAGGACACCCTCCGCGGCCCGGTCCTGGCCTCCATCCCCTTCTTCGATCAGAAGAAGGTCATAGCCCTGCTCGACAACGTGAACACGATGGATGAAGGTTCAAGAGTAGCCGTAGATCAGGTCCTGATGCTGCTGGTAAGCGCCTGCGTCCTCCAGCAAGGCTTCCATTTAACGTACTGAGCGCACAAACCGATCGGTTAAACTGCACACAGAAACGAACCCACGGTCGGCGAATCGCCCAACGCAAGCTCAATGACGGCGAGCAATCCTGAAAATCTCGGGAAGACAAGGCTCAGTGAGTGCGTTGGCCTGGAGTCATCAATCCAGCTATGCGCCTCTTTGACGAGCCCGGAGATCGAACTTGCGATTCAATGGCTGACGCCGAATACCTTTCGAACCGACCGCGCATCCGACAGAGCTCGGCGTCAGTTGAATCATCTGCTTAAAACGCGGCAGTTGAGCGGCATATCCTCGCAGCAATGCAGTCCATGGAGATGCCGGGGAACGGCGAATTCTCTGCGCGGTGGCGGATTCAGGGCCTAACGCTCCACCCGATGCAAAATCACCTGGATGCCTGAGGGCATGTGGAACGATGAATTAAAGGATGGGTCCGATCCATTGGGCGGAGGTCCAATAGCCGGTTGCGGGCCCGTAGGCGTCTTGACGTGAGGCATATGGAAGGGGAGCTTGATCTTTCGCTGGAGTTCGAGTCGGCGCCCCGAGATCGTTCCCGAATAGGTGCTGTTGCCGGCCTTGAAGGAGACATTGCTGCCATCCACTTTGCCGTCTTCGATCGAGGTAGGGGTCTCGCCTCCACCGAAGAAGCCGCCGCCGCCCTCGACGGTGCCGGTAAGGCTGCTTCCACTCTGGTGCAGCGAGAAGACCATGGTTCCATTGCCGACGAGGAACGCGAGAATGCCCGTAGAAGCCTTCGCCGACGGCAAGGGCCGCCACAGGCCAGTGATGCCGGAGCCGACAGGAACTTCGCGCCTCCACGCTTCCACTTGCGGGCGGAGCGAAACCTCTGTGACGTCGATCGTCAGGCTGGCTGCCGCGAGGCCCGGGGACGTAGCTCGGACGGTGATGCTTCCCTTCGCTTTGGTGGATTGGACAATCGCCATGCAAAGGCCGGAGAAGGCCTTTCGCGATTTGCCTTTGTCGGATTCCTGGTCGGTGGGATCGCCGTTGCCGACGCCGATGAGCTGTCCGCTTCCTGACACGGTGAAGGACACTTCATTCTTTGTGATGGGAACGATGCGGTCCTGTCCATCGCGAACTTCGACGGCGAACATGGCGACGTCTTCGCCATCGGCGTTGATGGCTCGGCGGTCGGCTTTCAGCACGAGCTTTGCCGCGGGGCCGGTGGTCTCTCGCTTATCCGTCATCGCCAGCTTGCCGTCTTTGTAGCCGCGAGCTTCGATCGCTCCGGGAGCATAGCTGACGTTCCACGCTACGTGGGAATCCTTCTTGACATCCTTGGTGCCGAGGCTTTTGCCGTTGAGAAGCAGCTCGATCCTGTCGAGATTCGAATACACCCAGACAGCGATTTCTTTTCCCTCCATGCCCGGCCAGTTCCAATGCGGAAAGAGGTGAAGAACCGGCTTGGACGTCCACCAGGACTGGTAGTAGAAGAAGGAGTCCTTGGGGAAGCCGCAGGTGTCGATGATGCCGTACTGGGAGCTGATGTTGGGCCACTGGTCGGGCGAAGGCTCGCCGCGGTAATCGAAGCCTGTCCAGATGAAACCTCCAGAGAGCCAGGGCTGGGCATCGCAGAAGCTCCACCAGCCCTCAGCCGAGGCGCGGCCGCTTGTGGTGTAGGGATCGTACGAGCCAACGTAGCCCTTTGCCGGGTCTGTGATGTAAATACCGCGCGTGCCAACGGCGCTGACCGTCTCCGTGCCAATGACGGGTTTGCCGGGGTGGGCCTTGTGGTATGCCGCGGCTGCGGGATCCATGTAGTTGTAGCCGATGACGTCGCACACGGCGAGACCGCCGGTTCCGATGGCGCCGGTGGGGGCGATGGAGACGGGCCGAGTGCCATCGAATTCCGTGGCTACGGCTTTCATCGCTTCTAGGATCAGCACGCCTCGCTCGGTGTTCGCCACGCGCTCTTCATTTCCCATGGACCACATAAAGACGCTGGGATGATTGCGGTCACGACGCACCAGGTCTCCGAATTCGCGAAGGCCTTCGGGGTTGGAGGACATCATCCGCGTCTCATCGAAGACCAGCATGCCGAGTTGGTCGCAGGCATCGAGGAGCTCGGGAGTGGGAGGATTATGCGAGGTGCGCAGGGAGTTGCACCCCATGTCCTGCAGCCTCTGGATGCGGTAGGACTGTACGGCGTCGGGGAGCGCCACGCCCAGCCCGGCGTGGTCCTGATGATTGCAGGTTCCTTTTACCTTGATGGACTTGCCGTTCAGGAAGAAGCCGTTTTCTGGGTCGAACTTGATGGTCCGAATCCCAAATGGCGTCTCGTAGCGATCCACAACCTCGCCTCCGGTGCGAACCTCCGTCACGAGCTTGTAGAGGTTTCTCTCTTCGAGGGACCAGAGCCGCGGGTCGTTCACCACAAATTTCTGCTCGTAGGTGTGGCCTTCCCCATTGGGAATGGAGGCAAGAGCCGTGGCGACCTTTTCAACCGCCTTACCGGACGGATCAAGCACGGTCGAGATGACGCGTGCGCTCTGAGCCCTCTTGCCCTGGTTACTCACCTCGGTGCGCACGGAGAGAGTCGCTTTGCCAGACTCAACCTCCGCAGAGACGAAGGTGCCCCATTGCTTCACATGAATGGGACCGGTCTTGACTAGCCATACGTGGCGATAGATGCCTGCGCCCTCGTAAAACCAGCCGTCACTCAGGGTCGCATCGACCCGAACGAGCAAAACGTTTCTGCCGCCGGGATTGGCGAAGTCGGTTACGTCGAAGCTGAAAGGATCATATCCGCCGCTGTGATTGCCGATGAAGAAGCCGTTGAGCACGACCATGGTTTGGCGGTAGGCACCGTCGAATTCGAGCGTGAGCCGCTTGCCGGTGTCGCCTGCGGGAAGGTCGAAGACGCGGCGATACCAGCCGACGCTGGTGCTGGGATAGGTCCGGCCGAGCGGGTAGTAGCCTTTGCTGGCAAGTGCGGGGTCGTTCTGGAACGGCAGCTCGACTGCCCAATCGTGAGGCAGATTCACAGGCTGCCAGTCACCATCGTCGTAGGCCAGCGCGCCCGCAGGAAGAAAGTTTCCGGTCTTCTGAAAGTTGCCGGTCCTGCCATCGCCGAAATCGAAGTCCTTGGTGGGATCGTCGGCGTTGCCGAAGTGGAAGCGCCAGTCGAAATCGAGCAGCAGACGCTCGCGCCCAGCTCCTGGAATAGAAGCTTCGCGAGCTGCGGAGATGGGTAGTGTTTCGGAATTCTGTCCGGGGGTCTGAAGCGCGGAGCCTATGGGCCCGAGACCCTGGGCGGCCGCAACTCCGGCTGGCAGCATGATGCTTGTCTTCAGCAGATCGCGGCGTGAAACCGTTTTCATTCTTGCCTCCACAGGTAGCGTTGCGAGCTCGAACTAAGTACAACGGATGAGTATAGTACACGGACCCCACGACCCACACGCTTGCCGCTGCGCCAGGCTCCGGTCCGTCCGGGACGACGCTTCTTTGCATACTGGACAGCCAATACGGGGCGAGGCAATACGCCTCAGATCCGGGCACTTTCATGATTTGGGTGCACGTTTCTAATCCACTCTTCGCCTACGAATACCTGGTCAACGGCGGCATCACGTCCTACCATTGCTCCGAGATCGCCTTCGTCTTTCACAACCTCAGTGAACCGCAGATGCGCATCGCAACCGGAAATGCCCCGTAAGGCGACGCACTCGAGGACAAGGTCTCTCGTGCCTGGATCAACTTTGCCCGCACAGGCAACCCGTCCCAACCCGGCCTCGAGTGGAAACCCTTTTCGCCAGCCGACATACAGACGATGGCGATCGACACAGCATCGGAGTGCCGCAACATCCATCCGGAAGAACTCAACACCTCCCTGCTTCCGCTGGCCTACAGATGTTCTGAGCGATACACCAACCGAAAGCAAACCGTGGGCCTGGCTCGCACCACCGACGAGAAGCCGACTTGCCGGTGCGAATCTCCGGACGCCGACCAAGCGATTGTCGTCAGTAATGATTATGGATTGTTGCCAAATCGCCGAGTCACTCATCGACCCCGGTCAGGAAACGAAAAGTCGGCTTGGATGAAGGAATTGGCTCTTGTGTGACAGGAAAACCGCGGCATCGGACACCGATCCGGATCCAACCGCCTGGACAACTGGACCAACCTGCCCCGTCCGGCAATCGCCATAACTGGCCGGCAAATTCCAGAGGTTCAGGAGCGGGAACCCCCATGGCAATCGCATTTCAAAAATCGCTCAGTCGCCCTCATCTCGGGAAATGAATAGAGGACGCTCCCCAAACACACGCTTGGACCGTAGGAGAACGACTCGCGCCTCGGCGACGAGGGCTTGGCTTTCATTTCCCATCGACGCTGAACGCCAGCAGCATATTTCCCGGAGCTCCTCCGAACATGTCGTAGCCCGACAGGACGTAGACCATCCCATCCGCAACCACAGGTCCGGCAGCGTTGATCGATCCGCCGTGTCCGGTCGCGCCGTTCACCGCATGAGATTCGTGCTCGGTGTCGTAGTCCCACAGCAGCTTTCCGTCCGCGCTTGCATAGGCGCGGATGTGGCCGTCGAGAGCGCCCGAAAAGACCACCCCCGGAATCGCGGTGACGGCCGCCGGTTCCGCGGGACTGCACGGCCGGCGCGCGCCGCATTTTCCCGGCCGAGCCTCCCACACCCTCGCACCATCACTCAGGCGTAACGCAAACAGACCGCCGCCTTTGTGCGGATCGAGCTCCAAGCCTTTCTTCGAGGGCAGAAACGCTTCATCGGAGATGGCTGCGTAAACAAGCTGGCCATCCGTGGCGGGTCCCCACTCGATGCCGCCCAGATTGCTGCCATGCCCGAGCCGCGCCCGCCAGAGCTTCGCGCCCGTGGCATCGGGGTCGATAGCGTAGACCGCGCCCGACTTCTGCGCCAGAATCAGCACACGCCGGCCGTTGGGCAGCCGCTCCAAAATCGGCGACGAGCCAAAATCAAAATCGGGGCCGGCTGCGTTGGGGCAGTTCGGGTTCTTCGGGTCCAGGCAGCCATTGTTGAACGCGTCGCCGGCGCGAAACTGTCGCGACCAGACGATTTTGCCGGTCTCCAGCGAAAGCGCGAGAACGGCGTCGCTGTTTTCGGTTGCCGGATCGGAGTAGTTATCGCCCGTGGCGGCGTAAAGCAATCCCTTCTCCGTATCGATGGTCGGCGCCGACCAAACCGCCGCGCCGGAGGGACCGAGCGTTTTGCCGCCGTCTTTCGTGGTATGCGGCTCTCTCGGGCCAGTGATCGTGTAGGTCTTCCAGAGGACCTTGCCCGTTGCCGCGTCGAGCGCCAGAACGCTGCCCCGGAAGGTGCAGCAGACGTGATGCGGATCCATCGCCGTCAGCTCCTCATACGATGCCACCGGCACGTAAAGCCGCTTCCGGTAATAGACCGGAGTTCCCGTCACCATCGCCGCCGGATCGGTGTCCGCATGGACCTGCCAGACCGGCTTCCCCGTGGCCGCTTCGACGGCATGCACGCTGCCGCCCGTGTCGCCGAAGAAAGCCAGCGGCACTCCGGCGGGCGAGCCAATCGCGATCGCGCTGCGCACCGGGGAAGAAATATCGGTCTTCCAGTAGGTGCAGCCGGTGAGGGGATTCAGAGCGTAGACTGCCGATCCGGCGCCAAAGATCAAGCGCCCGCCAAAGATCGCGGGCTGGGAGCGCATCAAAGTGACGCCGGGCGCGGCAAAGGCCCATTTCAGCCGCAGATGCGGTACATTCGCCGCGGTCAGCCCCGCGGCCTCTGTGGGCTGGAAGCGAAGGTTCTCGACGCCATTGCCCCAGGATGTCCAGTCCGCCTGGGTCTGGGAGGGCGCCGTCGCACTGTCCAGTGGCGCAGCCATACACTGGCCGGTCGTGTTGCTTGACTCCGCTGCAGGCGCGCGGCCCAGCCACGCTGCCACGGTCGTGCGCTGCTCCGGCGTCAGCATTGCACCCTGTTGCCGCATCACGCCCGAGGTGAGGATCTTTTCAATCGCGGAGCTGGTTTGCTGCTGCAGCACCTGGCGTGTCGGCACGCGAGCCGCCCCGCTGTCATGGCACATGGCGCAGTGCTGTTGGTAAATCTGCGCGCCGGGATTGGCAGTCGTCTGACCAAAGGCCGCCAGCGAAAACAGCAACCCCAGCCATGCAAAGGATTTGTGCACCCGGCAAATATACAACAGATTGCCTGCGTACTCGGATATTATCCAGACATTCTCCGGCAACGAATCTCATGACGGGAGTTCCTGGAATGCGTGCGAAGTACCTCCCTTTCGTGCTTTTGCTTCTCCTCTGCACCGGCTCCGCAGAAAGCCAGCGGGCGACGAGTCACGCCATCCACCGTTTGTTCTTCTTTAACGGCCCTGGCGACTTCAACCGCAACGTCTTTTACAAAAACAAGCTGGAGCTTTCCCTCCAAAGCGGCTGGGAACCAATCAACATTCCCTTCGTATACAACTTCGCCACAGGGAGCACGTATACCACCTGGCCACTCCATTACACGCTGCAACCCAACATTGCTTCCATCCGCTGGACCATCGATAACATCGATTGGCCCGGCATCCTTCGCGGCTCGACCGACTACACGTTCAGCGGGACCTATGTAGATATCCCTCGCGGCCCGGAGACGCGCTATTTTGCGTTTCTATTTGGAATCCGCCGTAACTTCATTCGACCCAACTGGAGGATGGTTCCTTACTTTGATGCTCACGGCGGGGTGGGCAATATCAACGCCAAGGGGCCGGACGGGATACGCTACGCCCAGGGGCAGGATCTGACGTTCACGTTGACGAATGGCGGCGGGATACGCTACGACTTCAACCCCCGATTCAGCGTCGAGGCCGGCGCCACCTACCAGCACATCTCCAACTTCTATCTCTCCCAGCCCAAGTATTACGACTACGGCATCAACGTTTGGGGTTCGATGGTCGGTTTCAACATTCGCATCGGAAAAGCCAAACCTCGGATGCAATAGCTGAGAGCTCATGGAGACCTGGGTCGCCCGCCAAGAGTCACATCCTTTCATTTCCCTGCAAGCAGCGCCGGCCAGTTGAGGACCACGGTAATGGGCTGGGGCTTGACTGCGCTCACAGGCGCGAGCATCAGAAACCGCTGGCCGTCGGGCGAAGGAACATAGCTGTTTCTCCAAAGCCAAAGTGGTACCAGTTGCGTCTGAAAAAGCTCCTTAGGCGTACCCGCCTGGAATGCCGACGACGTCGTATTCACACCGACGGCCATCAGCTTGTCGTCCGGGGTGAGATAGAAGAGTTCCTTCCCGTCGCGGCTCCACATCGGCTGTACTCCGCCCGACGCTGAAATCTCCCATCTGCCGGTCTGCTGGGGGAAGGTCTGAACGTAGACTTCCATTCTTCCCGTCTCATTCGAGCTGTAGGCCACATAGCGCCCATTCGGCGAGAACTGTGCGGAGGTAGCGCCGAAGCTGCCCTGAACGTAGGTAAAGGGTTTGCGCTCTCCAAAGAGCGGCAAAACCCCCAGTTTGATCTGAGTCGGACCAGTCGCCGTATCGTAGATGGCATAGCGGCCATCTGCCGAGAGATCGTCGAGGGCCTCGGATTGATCCTTGGACCGAAGGACCAGCTGCGTGCTGCCCAGGCCGTCCGCGGCTTTCTGGTAAATCCCGTATAGGCCGTTCTGACCGGATGAGCGATCGGACGAAAAGAAGATCGTGTTTCCGTCCGCCGACCAGATGGGATTTAAATCGTCGGCAGGGTTGAAGGTGAGGCGGGAAGCGGTTCCGCGCTTCAGGTCATAGACCCAGATGTCCTGCTTTTTGAATTCCCCCCGCGAAACGGCAAGCTCTGTCCCGTCGGGTGAGAGCGCCAGGTTCGCGTAAATGTCCGGCGGCCCCACCGTGCCCAGCTTCTCGCCCGCCCGGCTGAACCAGGTCATTTGGCCGGGAGTGTTCTCCACGATATTTGAACCGGTTTGGTAGGCCAGCACACCTGCCGCTGAGACCGAGTAGGACGCGTAAAGCAAGAGATTGATTCCAATGTTTTGAGCTACAGGGACGGCCGGGCCGGTGAAGCGCAGCGCCCTGGCGTTGTAGGGCCGTGCCATCAGTGTGTGTTGAACCACATAGAACAGGTGCCCTGCAGCGTAGTAGACCGGGGGGTAGCCGCTCTGTGTCAAATGCCGCACAGTCTTCGAGTCCAGCGAACCGACCCCGAGAATGTTGATCTGGTTGCTCGGTGTGTTCACCTCAACGAGGAAGTGCCGTCCGTCGGGGAGAAACTGCGGAGACCGCAACGCGCCCTCGTCGCGCGCGGCATCCGGGGCAACCACAAGCGTGGGTGTGCCGCCGGTGTCGGGCACGCGGTAAAGGCTACCGTGCTTCCCAAAGAGAATGACGCCATCGCGGTTCCATGTCCCGCCAGCGCCGCCTGCGTCGCAAAGCACCTGCGGCTGGCCGCCCGCGACCGCAACCTTCTCCAGTTTGCCTTGTGCCTGAAACCCGATCTCTTGGCTGTTGGGCGACCAGAACGGAAGGAAGGCGCCGTCCGTTCCCGGAATCGGCGCGGCCGTGAGGCTCTCGAGCGGGCGCACCCACAGAACCGCGGGTTTGTCCGGTCCCGGCGTGGCGATGAATGCCAGGTAGTGGCCGTCGGGCGATATGCTCGTCTCGCCGCCAAGAATGAGCGTCGCGTTTTCGGGCGGCAAGACGGGAAAGCGAACGACGGATTGCGGCGGTTTCGGCTGAAGCAGGAGATAGGCCGCGAGGGCGGCGAACAGAATCGTGGTCGCTCCAAGCACTCCAAGCGCCCAGGGCAGAACCCGGCGCAGAGTCCGTCTCCGGTCGCCGGGCTGTCCCGGTAGGCTGGAGACAGAACCGGCCTTGGATCCGCTGAGGGCTTCCAAAGCGAACGCCAGATCGCTTGCCGACTGGAAGCGCTGGCGGGGTTCCTTTTCCAGGCAACGGTCCACAACCCGGACCAGTCCGGGCGGAATGTTGCCGTCGAGAGAACCCAACTCGGGCGGGTCGTCCTTGAGGATGGCGTTCATCGTCTCGACGTTCGACGCACCATGGAAGGCGCGCTCTCCGGAGAGCATTTCATAGAGAATCGCGCCGAAACTGAAGATGTCAGCGCGCCCGTCGGCGGCCTGGCCGCGCACCTGCTCGGGCGGCATGTATCCAACCGTGCCCATCGCCTGGCCCGGCTCCGTGCCGGGAACCTCCTGAGTGGCCCCGGCCGGGTCCACCGTCGCGGTTTCAAAATTGCCGCGGGAGGTCAGTTTCGCCAGACCAAAATCGAGAATCTTGACTCGCCCTTCCCTGGTAATGAAGACATTTTCCGGCTTCAGGTCGCGATGCACGATGCCTCTCTCATGCGCGGCGGCCAGTCCGTTGGCCAACTGAATGGCGTAATCGACAGCCTTGCGGCGGGAGAGCCCACCGTGTTCCCGCGCCACGCCGGAGCCGGGTTGGGAAGTCGATTCGCCATCGCCAACGCCTGGGGCTGGGGTCTTCGCGCCCGCCTGCCCCGCGGAGGACGAAGCTGACGACGATCGGGGAGTTGCTTTAAGCCGGGTATCCCGCCGCAGCCGCTCGCGCAGCGTCTCACCTTCCAGCAACTCGGTGACGATATACGGAGTGCCATCCTGCGTTCCGGCATCGTAAACCGCCAGGATATTGGGATGATTCAGCGTGCCCACCGCTCGCGCTTCCTGCTCAAAGCGACGGAGGGTCTCGGCACTGAGGTGCGGCGAGTCAACCGGCCCGCCCCGGTGCGGCCCGTTTGGCGCCCCATCATCGGCCGCCAGGCGCACCACCTTCACCGCCACATCGCGACCCAGTCGTGGGTCGCGAGCACGATAGACCTCACCCATCCCGCCCGCACCCAGCGGCGAGAGAATTTGGTACGGGCCAAGTTTTGTTCCTGCGGAAAGAGCCATGGCAGCGACTCGGACAAGCCTTTGCGAGACAATAGCAGAATACTCTTCCTTACCCTATTAGTTGTGGCTTCGTATCCCGGCGGCAAGCTCAGGCGGCCTCATCTCCGGGAAATGAATATCGACTCGAAACGGTAGAATGGCGGTAGGCCCTTGTGCGCGCCGTCCCGTCGATGGACCCAAGATTCCGCCGCGACGGTTCCGCAAAAAAAGCGTTTTGCGCTGTTTCGCAGTGAAAAAACCCGTCCGGGGCCCTCGGGAAAACGAATAAATACTTTATTTTCTTATAGTTGGATCAATATCGGCTCCTGCACAATCCTACAAATACTCTGCACAATCCTACAAATTCTCTGCACAATCCTACAAATAATTCGCACAATCATTCAAAAAACCGCATCCACCTCACTCAATGAACCGTCTTCATCTTGCGGGAGAGAAAATCCATCAGCAGATACTCGCCCAGATTTTCCGGAGTGGTGAAGTAGGCGTTGCCGCGGCACATGGCCGACACCCGCTGCACGAACGCGACCAGGCCCGGGTCCGACGCCAGCATGAAGGTGTTGATCATGATGCCCGCGCGCTTGCAGCGCGCCACCTCTTCGAGCGTCTCGCCCACCACCAGCGGGTCGAGCCCGAAAGCGTTCTTGTAAATGCGTCCGTCCGGCAGCGTCAGCGCCGAGGGCTTGCCGTCGGTAATCATCACGATCTGCTTCATGTCCTTGCGCTGCCGAGCAAGGATGCGCTGCGATAGCCGCAGCCCCTCCCGCGTGTTGGTGTAGTACGGCCCCACCTGCGCCCGCGCCAACTGCGACAGCGGCAGCTCCTCGGCGGAGTCGTGAAACAGCACCAGCGACAGGGTATCGCCGGGATACTGCGTTCGCACCAGGTGCGAGAGCGCCATGGCCACGCGCTTGGCCGGAGTGAAGCGGTCTTCGCCGTAGAGAATCATGGAATGCGAGCAGTCCAGCATCACCACCGTGGCGCAGGAGCTTTCATACTCGCTCTCCTGCACATGCAGATCGCTGTATTCAAGGTTCAGCGGCAGCGACAAACCTTCGCGAGCAATGGCGGAGCTTAGGGTGGCCGTCGCGTCCAGGTTCATGGTGTCGCCAAACTCGTAGGGACGCGTGCCGCCGCTGGTTTCGACACCGGTAGACATGGCGCGGGTGTCGTGGCGTCCGAAGGAAGATTTTCCCAGCGAACCCAGCAGGTCGCGCAGCGTGCGATAGCCGAGAAAATCGAGGCCCTTGTCGGTGACCTCAAAGCGGGCCGCCGCCTGGGCTTCACCAACTTGGCCGCCGATACCGGCTTGCTGTTGGGAGGGCTGCGGGGCGTCGATCGTGACGTAATTCTCCCGCTCCATGCGGTCGAGCAACTGCTCGATCAGGTCGTCGAGCTGGCCTTCCTCGATCGTCTGATCGACGCGGTCCTGGATGCTGTCGTCGAACAGGCCGCCGGACTCGAGCGCCTGGCGCAAAGCTTCGCGCAGGTTCTCCAGCGACTGCTCGCCGTTGAGTTCCTGAAAGCGGCCGAACGGGGACTGGAATCCGGAATCGAGCAGGTAGTCGGAAAGCGCGTCGAGGAGCGATTCCAGCTCCATCTCGTCGGCCAGGCTGCCCGTGTATTTTGTGTATCGGACTCGCTTCATGTTTGAACCGGCTTGAGCCTCGTCTTCCCTGTCGCCTCAGTTGTAGACCTTGCGCGAGCGGCGCGGCGGCCAGTCCTTGGGGTCCTCACGCTGGTTGAGATTTCTTTCCTCGCGCTCGGCGCGGTGTCCGGCGGTTTTATCGGGTGCCGTAAAGCCCCGTTCCTCGCTGCGACCGATGCGGCGATGCGCGACCATGCCTTCCAGCAGAAACTCCGCTGCCGAGACGATGCGTTCCGGCGAATCCTTGGGCCCGATGCCAAGCGGCGCCAGCTTTTCTACCAGCCCCTGGATCTGCCGCAGCTCCTTCAGCATGGCGACAGCGGACTGATTGTCCTCGACTTTGATGGAGCCGCCGAGGTTGAACCACTGCTCAATCTGCTGCGTGTTGGTGTCGGCAAAATACTGGTCGAAGACTTGGGCAATGGACTGGCGCACCAGCTCGCGGACGATGATTTCCGAGCCGCGCATTTCGCCCTCGTATTCGAGCTCGATCTTGCCAGTGATGCCGGGCAGCGCGCTGTACAGGTCGCCGGCGCGGGGCACGGCCAGCGTTTCGCCGTGCTGCAACGCCCGGCGCTCGGCGTTCGAAACCACCAGCTCGATGGTACTGATGGGCAGCCGCTGGCTGACGCCGCTGCGGCGATCGACCTTTTTGTCCTCGCGGGCGTTGAACGCGATCTGCTCGACAATGGAGCGGATGTAGCCGGGGATTTCCGTCTTCATCAGGCCGCGCTCGGTCCACGCCTCCTGGCTGGTGATGGCGATGCCCTCAACGGTGGTCAGCGGATAGTGGGTGCGGATCTCCGAGCCGATGCGGTCCTTGAGCGGCGTGACGATCTTGCCTCGGGCGGTGTAATCCTCCGGGTTGGCGCTGAAGATCAGGGCCACATCGAGCGCCAGCCGCACCGGGTAGCCTTTGATCTGGACATCGCCCTCCTGCATGATGTTGAACAGCGCCACCTGGATTTTTCCCGCCAGATCGGGCAGCTCGTTCAGCGCGAAGATGCCGCGATTGGCGCGCGGCAGCAGGCCATAGTGGATGTTCAGATCGCTCGAAAGCTGCTCCCCGCTGCGCGCCGCCTTGATGGGGTCGAGATCGCCGATCAGGTCGGCGACGGTCACGTCCGGGGTAGCCAGCTTCTCGACGTAGCGCTCCTCGCGCGGCAGCCATGCGATGGCGGTCGCGTCGCCCTGGGCGGCAATCTTTTCCCGGCATGGCCGGCACAAGGGCACATAGGGATTGTCGCGGATTTCGCAGCCGGCGATATAAGGAACCTGTTGGTCGAGCAGACTGGTGAGCGAGCGCAGAATGCGGCTCTTCGCCTGCCCGCGCAGGCCCAGCAGGATGAAGTTGTGCCGGGAAAGAATGGCGTTGACCAACTGGGGTATTACCGTGTCGTCGTACCCGACAATGCCGGGGAACAGGGCATCCTTGGCCCGCAGCCGCTCCACCAGATGCTCGCGCATCTCGTCCTTGACACTGCGCCGGGCGAGCCGGGATTCGGCGTAACGCGGATCTTTTTTGAGCTCACCGAGCGTGCTCGGAAATGTCTTGCGGTCAGGCATCCATACCTCCTGTACTGGCGTGCTGGACTGGTGTTCCGGACTGGCGATGCATCAGTCTTTTTTCAATGCTTGCAATGGTCGTCTCTTATTGGATGCACCGATAGACGCGCCCGAACCCGGAGGGTCACATGACGTGCCCATTGCGCATGGCGGCGCGACCCACCTGTGCACCCCGGTGCAGCTTGGGCAGAATGGTCCGATAGAACTCGATCAGCCGCTCCGTGCGCTTCTCGTCGGAGTTGAGATGCAGCAGCTCCTGCTTGAAATCCAGGTCCGCCGGAATCGACCCGGCCAGCAGAAACGCAACCGGGCGGTCCAGGTCCACCGCGGGAAACTCCGGCTCCCCGTCACCGGAAAGCTCCACCATTTCCATATGCAGCGCGGCGCATTGTTCGCGCTCCCGCCGCGAGGAGGACGGCTCCTCGTCATGGAGAAAGTCCACCTCCGCCTGAAGATAGCTGCGGCCGTCGTCGAGCGATTCGATTTCAAAGCGGCGCTCCCCACGGCAGAGAATGTCCAGCCTTCCATCCGGATAGCGGTGCAGCACGGAAACGATGGAGGCGGTGCAGCCAATCGTCGCCAACCCTTCCCGGAGGGCGCGCACGATACCGAACTCGCTGTCGTCGCGAAGGCAGCCGGAAATCATCTCCTTGTAGCGCTCTTCAAAAATATGCAGCTGGAGCGGCGCTCCGGGAAACAGCACGAGATCGAGCGGAAACAGCGCAATCTTCATGCAGTCTCCTCTCCGGCGTGACTCGGAAGGCTCACCGGCTCCCCTCCTCGATTTCATCCAGCATTTCTTCCATTTCCGCGGCGGCGTGGCGGTTCCCTGCCCGTTGGGCAGCGGCAATGCCCAGCCGCAGCCTCTCGTCGGCCTCCTGCAGTCTGCCGGCGGCCATCAGGGTTTGCGCCGCCATCTGGTATCCGGCGCTGTAGTCGGGATGGCGCTCGCGCAGCGTATCGAACTGTTCCATCGCCTGGCTCACCTCGCCGCGCTGGCGATACTCCATCGCCAGGCCGTACCGGGCAAAGGCGTCTTCCGGGTTCTGCGCCAGTATCTCCTGAAATGCCGCCACTTTATCCATGCGCCCGCCTTCCTTCCCATACCCCGCCATTTCATTGCCTGGGAGATGCCTCCTCCACCTTACGGCGTCCTCCCGCGCTTCTCAACCGGAGAAATGGAGAGAGTTTGGCGGCGTAAAATAAAGTTTCCCCTGTTGCGCGCAACATCGACACTGTTTCCGCAACCGGCCGGGCGCCTATCTCATCAGAAAATAGTCAGGAATGATTGCTATGGATGAAGCGAAGAGAGCGAATTCCCTTCCCCGCAGCTTCGGCGCGCGGCATACGGTGGCGGAGTCTCAGTCGGAGATGACCGAACTGGTGCTGCCGAACGACACCAACACGCTCGGCAATCTGCTGGGCGGTCGGCTGATGCATTTTATCGACCTGGTGGGGGCGATGGCTGCCTATCGCCACTCCCGCGCTCATGTGGTGACCGCCTCGATGGAGCATATCGACTTCATCGCGCCGGTACATGTCGGCGATCTGGTCATCCTGAAGGCGTCGGTGAATCGCGCCTTTCAAACCTCCATGGAGGTCGGAGTAAAGGTCATGGTAGAAAACGCGATGGCGGGGACCTGCCGCCACGTTTCTTCCGCCTATCTCACGTTCGTCGCCATCGACCAGAACGGACGGCGGATTCCGGTGCCGCCGCTGGTCGCCGAAACGGCGGAAGAACAACGCCGCTATGAGGATGCCGGCCACCGACGGGAGCGCCGTGCCCAGGAGCGGGAGCACAAAAAGCAGCGCCACGCCACACGGGCGGCCGAGGTCATTACCACAGTCTGAACCGCCGAGGCGATCGGTTGCCGGCGGCGCACTTTTTTTTTCAAGGAGATGAAATCGAATGGGACACATGGGAAAGGGCCCGCACGGGCCGCAGCCGCTGCCGGGAGTTCGTCACATCGTCGCTGTCGGGTCGGGAAAAGGCGGTGTGGGCAAAACCACCGTGGCCGTCAATCTGGCCATTGCGCTGGCGCGCCTGGGCCATCGCACCGGCCTGCTGGACGCCGACGTCTATGGACCGAACGTGCCGCTGATGATGGGCAGCCGCAGCCAGCCCCGCATCCTGGAAGGCAATTTGATTGAGCCGCTGGAAGCGCATGGCGTAAAGCTGATCTCCGTGGGAGCCATCTCTCCGGGCGACAAGCCGATGGTGATGCGCGGCCCCATGCTGCATCAGATCATCCGCCAGTTTCTGCAGCAGGTGGCCTGGGGAGAACTGGACTTTATCGTGGTCGATCTGCCGCCGGGCACCGGCGACGTCGTCATCTCGCTGGTACAAACGGTTCCGCTGACGGGAGCGATCGTGGTTTCGACGCCCTCCGACGTGGCCCTGCAGGATGCCCGCAAGGCGATCGAGATGTTTCGTCAGGTGAATGTCGATGTCTTCGGCCTGGTCGAGAACATGAGCTCTTTCAAGTGCCCGCACTGCGAGCATGAGATCGATATTTTTTCCAAGGGCGGCGTGGAACGGACAGCGAAGGAGTATGCCGTGCCGTATCTGGGAGCGATCGCGCTCGATCCGGAGATCCGCAATGGCGGAGACCGCGGCCTGCCGGTTTCTCTCGCCGGAGAGCATTCCGAGCGAGCCGCCCCGTTTTACCATTTGGCGCGCCAGTTGGCCGAACATGCCGAAGCCCGCGCCGCCGCGGACACGAACGTTCTGGAAATTCGCTAGGCCAGACCGATGATCCTCCCCTTTGTCCGGGAATTTTTCGCGGACATGGAAAAGTCCGCCGCTCTCGATCGCGTGCGGCAGGGCCTTGCCTCGGGTATTGGCCGTCGCCGCATTTCAGGCCTCACCGCGACGGCGCGCGCGCTGTATCTGCCGCTGCTGACGCGCATGTCCAAAGCGCCGGTCTTTGTCGTGGTCGCCGACAACCGCGCCGCCGAAGCTTTGCAGCTCGCCGTCCAGGCGGCCTGCGAGCTGACCGGGGAGCTGGACCGCGACGCCGTCCTTCGCCTGCCCGCTCACGATGTGCTGCCGTTTGAAAATCTTTCCCCGCATCCGGACATCCAGGAGCAGCGCGCGGTCACCCTGTGGAAGATCGCCCGCGGCGCGGCGCGGATGGTCATCCTGCCCATCGAGTCGGCCTGCTATCGCGTGTTTTCCTCGGCGCATTATGCCAACCTGGCCTGCACGCTGAGGCGCGGGGAAGAGACCGATCCGGAAATGCTGATCGAGCACCTGGCCGGCGTCGGCTATCAGCGCGTCGATATGGTGGAGATGCGCGGGCAGTACGCCCTGCGCGGCGGCATTTTTGACATCTATCCGCCGGAGATGGACGGGCCGCTGCGCATTGAATTTTTCGGCGATGAAATCGAGTCCATGCGGCGCTTCGATCCAGAGACGCAGCGCTCCTCCGCGCCGGTCGATGAAGCGCTACTGCTGCCGTTGACGGAAACACCGATGACCCATGCGCTGCTGGCCCGCGTCCACGCCCGGCTGAGCGCGCAACGACTGGCGGGCGAGGCGGATGCGGTCGACGAGGCCATCGAGGCCGAAGGAACGAACGCGTTCCCCGGCTGGGAATTTTTTGCCGCGGCCGCCGCGGCAGGTTCCGGCCCGCGGCAGACGGTCTTCGACCTGGTTCCCAAGTGCCGCATCTTTGTCGAGGAGCCGTCGATGGTCCAGAACCAGCTCGACCGCTGGTGGAACAAGGTCGAGCAGCGGCACGAGCGCAGCGGCATCGACACCTTGTTTACCCCCGCCGAGCTATACCTGACGCCGTGGGAATGGCAGACGCGCGTGGCGGAAGCGCCGGGGCTCGACCTCGATCAACTGGGCGCGGTCGATGTGCTCGACACCGACACCACCTCGCTGAGCGAGGTGGAAATCCCCACCCGGCCCACGCTGCGGCTGCATGGAGCGATTCCCGCGCTGGTCGAGCAGCTTCGCTCTCTGGCCGCACAGGAAATGCGCGTCATGCTGGCAGCGGCCAACCAGGGAGAGGTGGAGCGGCTGGCCGGCATCCTGCAGGAGTACGGGATTTCGTATCGCATTGGCAGCCGCAGTGCGCACTCTGGCAGCGAAACCATGTACGACGAGACCAGCTATCTGCGCGGCGCCATGCGCGCCCCGATCATCGTGCGGACGGAGATCGCCAATGGCGTGGTGCTCGAAGAAGCACGGCTGATCGTCTTTGGCGCCAACGATCTATCGGACGAAGCCGATGTCGCGGCGCGGCCGGTGCGAACGCGCAAGTCGAACACCGCGGCCTTCATTTCCGACTTTCGCGATCTGGCGGTCGGGGACTACGTGGTCCACGTGGACCACGGCATCGCCCGCTATCTGGGCTTGAAAGAGATCGACCAGGATGGCATGCATACCGAGTTCATGATCCTGGAGTTTGCCGAGGCGGCGCGGCTGTATGTTCCGCTGACGCGACTCGACCTGATCCAGAAATATCGCTCGACGGACAGCGGGCCCACGCCGGTGTTACACCGCCTGGGAACGCAGCAGTGGGCGCGCACCAAGGCCCGCGTGAAAAAAGCCATGGCCGACATGGCCGATGAGCTGTTGAAGCTGTACGCGTTGCGCAAGGCGGCGCAGGGGAATGCCTTTTCCGTCGACAGCCAGTTCCAGCGCGAATTCGAAGATGCCTTCGACTTCAACGAAACCGACGATCAGTTGACCTCCATCGCCGACATCAAGCGCGACATGGAGTCCACCATGCCGATGGATCGGCTGCTGGTGGGGGATGTCGGTTACGGCAAAACGGAAGTGGCCATGCGCGCAGCCTTCAAAGCGGTGCAGGACGGCAAGCAGGTCGCCGTGCTGACGCCGACGACCGTGCTCTGCTTCCAGCACTTCGAGACCTTCAAGCGGCGCTTCTCCGCCTTCCCGGTCAACACTGAAATGATCTCGCGCTTCCGCTCTCCCAAGGAACAGAAGCTGATTCTCGAACGAGTGGAACAGGGCCAAGTCGATATCCTGATCGGTACCCATCGCCTGCTGTCGAAGGACCTGAAATTTCAGGACCTCGGCCTGCTGGTGGTCGATGAAGAGCAGCGCTTCGGCGTGCGTCATAAAGAGCGGCTGAAACAGATGCGGCGCGAGATCGACGTGCTGGCCATGTCGGCCACGCCGATTCCGCGCACCCTGCACATGTCCCTGGTCGGCCTGCGAGACATGAGCGTGATCGAGACGCCGCCCAAAGACCGCATGGCGATCCAGACCATCGTCGCCAAGTACGATGAAAAGCTGATCCGCTCCGCCATTGAGGTTGAGCTCGAGCGCGGCGGCCAAATTTATTTCGTCCACAACCGCGTGGACAACATCTACGAGATCGCATCCCGGCTGCAGGAACTGGTTCCGGCGGCGCGCGTGGCCGTCGGCCACGGCCAGATGGGCGAGAGCGACCTGGAGCGGGTAATGCTGGCCTTCATGCATCACGAATACGATGTGCTGGTGGCGACCACCATCATTGAAAACGGCCTCGACATCCCCTTGGCGAACACCATCCTGATCAACCGCGCCGACCGGCATGGACTCTCCGAGCTGTACCAGTTGCGCGGGCGCGTGGGCCGCTCGAATCGCCGGGCCTATTCTTACCTGCTGATCCCGCCCGACAAGGAATTGACGGAGATCGCGCGGCGTCGGCTGGCGGCGCTCAAGGAATTTTCCGACCTGGGCGCGGGCTTCAAAATCGCGGCGCTCGACCTGGAACTGCGCGGCGCCGGCAACATGCTGGGCGGCGAGCAGAGCGGCCACATCGAGGCTGTCGGTTTCGAGCTCTACACCACCATGCTGGAGCAGGCCGTGCGCGAGCTGAAGGGCGAGGATCAGGCCGCGCGGCCCTCGGTGCAGCTCAACCTCGGCATTTCGCTGCGCATCGACACCAGCTATATCGAAGAAGAAAATCAGCGCCTGCGCATGTACAAACGCATCGCCAGTGCGGAGAGCGAATCGGCCATCGAAGACATCGTGGCGGAAATCGCAGACCGCTACGGGCCCATGCCGGAGCCGGTCGAACTGCTGATGGCCGCCGGACGCCTGCGGCTGTACTGCGAGCAGACCGGCATCGCGCAAATGGACCGTAAGGGACAGATGGTCAGCGTCCGCTTCACGGAGACGGCCGCCATCGACCCGGAAAAGCTGATGCAGACCGTGGCCCGCAATGCCAAGCGCGGGGCGCAGTTTACCCCGCAGGGCGTGCTGCGGTTCCCGGTGAAAGCGACGCAGCCGGCGGAAATCCTGGACGAGCTGCGGCGGCTGATCGAAGCGCTGGCGGTGCCGGCAACGCCGCCACCGGTATCCAGCGAAATGGGGCAGACGGTGCAATAATCCGCGAGAACGCGGCTTGTTTTCAGGGGAATACAACAATCGACTGCGGCCTGCCATCCCACTGTTGATGCCCGGAAAGGGTCATTTTGTAACACCTGCCGGTATGCTTGGAATAGCACAGTTGCTGAAGCTTCCCACATCGCAGGGCACGCAGTTCATTCGGAGCAAACATCGAAATGGCCAGAACCAGAATCCGTAAAGCAGTCTTTCCCGCCGCGGGATTGGGCACCCGCTTTTTACCCGCCACCAAGGCAATTCCAAAAGAAATGCTTCCAGTGGTCGATAAGCCCATCATCCAGTACGGAGTGGAGGAGGCAGTGGCCGCCGGCTGCGATCAGATCATCATCGTGACCGGGCGCGGCAAGACGGTCATCGAAGACCATTTCGATATCAGCGTGGAGCTGGAAAGCCAGCTCGAGTCGCGCGGCAAACTCGACCTGCTGGCCATGGCGCGGCATATTTCCAATCTCGGCCGCGTTGCCTACATCCGGCAAAAGGAGGCCATGGGCCTGGGCCACGCCGTGCTGATGGCGCGCGATCTGGTCGGCGATGAGCCCTTCGCCGTGATTCTTCCCGACGACGTGATCGACGCACGGACGCCATGCCTGAAACAGATGATCGACGTCTTCCAAGAGGTCCAATCGAGCATCCTGGCCACCCAGGTGGTTGAGGGCCCGCACATCTCCGCCTACGGCGTGCTCGATGCCAAACCGACGGCGAAGAATCCGCGCGTGATGGAAGTGAAGGGGTTGGTGGAGAAGCCGAAGATGTCCGAGGCGCCCTCGAAAAACGCCATCATCGGACGCTATATTCTGACGCCGCGCATTTTTGAGTTGCTGGAGAAAACTCCTCTTGGAACCGGCGGCGAACTGCAGCTGACCGACGCTCTCCGCAGCCTGTTGGAATACGAGAAGATTTACGGCTACAGTTTTGAAGGCGTTCGCTTCGACGCCGGAGACAAGCTGGGATTTCTAAAGGCCACCGTGGAGTTTGCACTGAAGCGCGACGACCTGGGCGAGGAATTTCGCCAGTGGCTGGAAACGCTGCCGTCGCTGAATCGTTCCACCGTTTCAACCAGGAGATAACACCGATGGATGTACACGAAAAAGTAGAGAACTTCAGCCTGCAGAACCAGGACGGCCAAACCGTCCAGTTGAACGATTTCGCGGGAAGGCCGATCGTTCTGTTTTTCTATCCCAAGGCCGACACGCCCGGCTGTACGATCGAAGCGTGCGGATTTCGCGATGTATTTTCCCAGCTGGAAGATGCCGGTGCGGTTGTGCTCGGCATCTCTCGCGACACGCCGAAGGCGCAGAAGAAATTCCAGGAGAAATATAACCTTTCCTATCCGCTGCTGGCCGATGTGGATGGAGAGGTGTGCCGCCAGTTCGACGTGCTACGCGAGAAAAATATGTACGGGAAAAAGGTGATCGGCATCGAGCGCACCACGTTTCTGATCGGTCCCGACCTCCGCGTGGTGAAAATTTTTCCCGAGGTCAGGCCGGAAGGCCATGCCGAAGAAGTCCTGAACGCCATCCGAGATTATGCCAAGGCCCATCCCGCCTGAGAATCGCATCCCGCCGGGATGGAAGTTGCTGCCGCGCAAGTTTTACGATACCGCTCCGGATCGGGTGGCACGGGAGCTGCTGGGCAAAATTCTGCTGCGCCGAGGGGCCGACATCCTGCTCGCCGGTCGCATCGTCGAAACCGAAGCGTATCTCGGCGAACAGGACCCGGCGGCCCACGCCGCCAGCGGCCGCACCGCCCGCAACGCCGTGCTCTTCGGGCCTCCGGGCCATGCCTACGTCTACAGCATTTACGGCCTGCACCAATGCATGAACGTAAGCTGCCTGGGCGACGGGCAGGCCGGAGGCGTGCTGCTGCGCGCGCTGGAGCCGCTCGTCGGATTGGATCGGATGCGGAAGAACCGCGGTCTGGATGCGACGGCGGCACTGGAGCATGTGGCCTCCGGGCCGGGTAAGCTTTGCCAGGCGCTCGGCATTACCCGCGTAAAAGACAACGGCAGCGATCTCACGCGCGCCAACGGGCCGCTCGGGATATACGCCGATGGCTTTGCCTGCGGAGAAATCCGGATCACGCCCCGCATCGGCATCCGCAAGGCGGCGGAACTTCCGCTGCGGTTCTTTCTGGCCGGCAATACCTGCGTCTCAGGCCGATAGCAGAATATTGTCGATCAGCCGCGTCGTACCGACGTAGGCGGCGACAGCCAGCAGCCCGCCCGATCCAACACTTTCGATGGGCAGCAAGGTGTCTGGATCGACCACGGCGATATAGTCGATGCGTACCCCCGGCTCCCGCCGCAGTCTATCGATCGTGTCGCGCAGTAAATCTTCGGTGCGATTCTCCCCCTGCGCAACAAGCGACTGCGCCCTTTGCAGGGCGCGATGAAGCGCCAAAGCATGGCAGCGTTCTTCCGCGGAAAGATATCGGTTCCGCGAACTCATGGCCAGCCCGTCGGGTTCGCGCACGATGGGGCAGACGACCAGTTCCAGCGGAAAATCCAGATCGCGGACCATCCGCCGCAGCACGGCAACCTGAGCGGCGTCCTTCTGGCCGAAGAAGGCGAATTGCGGCTCGACGATATGGAACAACTTGGCGACCACCGTGGCCACGCCGCGAAAATGTCCGGGCCGGGAAGCGCCGTCGAGACGCTCGCCGATCGCTCCAACGTCGACGAAGGTCGTCGCGCTGGGAGGATACATCGCCTCCGCCGCAGGCGTAAACACCAGGTCCACGCCTTCGGCTTCCAGCATGCGGCAGTCTGCATCGAGCGCTCGCGGATAGCGGCTGAAGTCTTCATTGGGAGCGAACTGGGTGGGATTCACAAAGATCGAGGCGGCCACCACCCGGCATCGCGTGCGCGCGGCGGCAACCAGAGATCGATGCCCGGCGTGGAGCGCACCCATGGTGGGAACAAAGCCCACGCTGCCTTTGCGGCGCAATTCCGCAAGCGCAGCCCTGGTTTCCGCAATCCCGGAAAGAATCTGCATCATGCCGGGCGCGGCTGACGCCTCGTTGCGCCGGCAAAGCCGCTGCGAGCTTCCGCCGACAGATGGTAGCTTTCGGCATCGCTGGGAAACGTCCGCGCCTCCACATCCTTGCGATACGATTCCACTGCATCGCGCACGACGGAGGCGGCGTCGGCATAGCGGCGTACAAATTTTGGCGCGGGAGCGAAGGTGAGATTCAACAGGTCGTGCAGCACCAGGATCTGCCCGTCGCAGTCCGGCCCGGCGCCGATGCCAACGGTTGGAATCGCCAGCTCGGCGGTGATTCTGGCGGCCACTTCGCGCGGCACTCCTTCGAGCACCAGCAGCACCGCTCCGGCGGCTTCGAGCGCCAGAGCGTCTTCCAGCAGCGTTTCCGCCGCGGGTGCCGATTTCCCCTGCACACGATATCCGCCCATGCGGTGGAGCGACTGCGGCGTCAGTCCGATATGGCCGATGACGGGAATCTCCGCGTCCGTAAGGCGCTGGACCAGTTCCACACGGTTCCGTCCGCCTTCCACCTTGACCGCCTCCGCGCCCGCCTCTTTCACAAAGCGCAGCGCATTGCGCACGCCATCGGCAACGTCAACATGGTAGGAGGCGTAGGGCATATCGGCGGCCAGCAGGGCGCGACGCACTCCCCGTCGCACGGCACGGGTCAGCAACAGCATCTCGTCCATGGTGACGGTCAGTGTGTTGTCGCGGCCCAGCATCACCATGCCGAGCGAGTCGCCCACCAGCACCAGATCGATGCTGGCCTCATCCACCAGCCGAGCCAGGGGATAGTCGTAGGCGGTCAGCGCGGAGATGGGCGCATGGTTACGCTTTTTCTCCTGCAGCGCGGGGATCGTGATTTTCAATGGCGAAGTAGAGGATGCAAGCGCATGTGCGCCGCGGGTTTCCGTAAAACTCATGGCATGTCTCCAGTGCAGTTCCCACTTCCGGGGATACCGCCCGCAACTCAACGAGCTTACGCCGCCTAGCGGAAACTCGGCAAGCGCAAGGCGGGCGAACTTCATACCGCGCCGCATGCGTGCGCCAGTGCTGCGCCTGTATTTCGGATGGGATTCGAATCCCAGCTGCACGGAAGTAACTCGACAGGAACACTCCAGCAATAACAGAGGATCGTCGGCTTGATTTGCGGAACGACCGAAAATTGCACTGGCAAGAACGGCTGGAATAAGCAGGCTCCGTGTCTGCTACTATCGCCCCGACTATTAACCAACAGATAAGTGCATCGCGCTTTCCTGCACCAAAAACTCGGTTCAACCTCTCCTTCTCGCCGCCACATACTTCTCCAATCTGGAAGGTGAGTTACTTTTCTTCCGTCTAGTAATCGCTGAAAAAGTTACTTCCTGTGTTACACCTTGATTCACCAAATCAGTAGTTCCGTGAACTTCCCAGCGTTTGCGCCGAGGTTTCCCCCGGACCGTAGACTGCCGCGCGAATTCAATGGAGAGGCTCGTCATGGGGCGCTTTAAGGAAGCTGTGTGTCTACCTCCCGTAGAAAGCCATCCATCAAAATCCGGCCAAAACCAGACCGGTCGTGGCCTCGCCCTCCAAAGGCGTCCTTTGCGAGACTCGACCCGCATCGCCGGGAACGACAAGGAAAGCACGCCCTCTCGACTTACCTCCCCATTGGCCTGGCATGGCATGAACGGAATGCGGAGACGCCTGCTCTGTTTCTTTGTCGCTCTGGCTGTTCCTGTTTTCCTGGCCGGCTGCGGGAGCGCAAATAGCAGCCTGAATCCACAAACTTCCACCTCTTCTCCTTCCATAGCCGGAACGAATGGTGACGCTGGGACAAGCGGAAGCAGTGGATCGAGCGGCGGTACGAGTAGCTCGGGCAGCGGCGGTTCGGGAAGCGGTAGTTCGGGTAGCGGTAGTTCGGGCAGCGGTAGTTCAGGTAGCGGTAGCGGCTCGGGGAGCGGAGGCTCGGGCAGCAGTGGCACCGTGATCTCGAATATCCAGACACTCCCCAATAACTGGACAAGCTATGGGCAGGTTGGACCCTCTTACAAGGACTGCAGCCCGTCTCCGTGCGAGGGTATTTCCTGGTCGATGAAGCCCGGGATTACTCTGCCATCCCTCAGCAACAATGCAACCCAATTCAATCTGGGTGGAACGGCGCCCTATGGAGATGTACTGTTCGAGACGGGACTCATCGGACAAAATTCGAAGCAGATTCCAGATAGGGACCATTCGCTCCTTCCGACTCTACACAACTTCACGTACGACGCCGACTTCTACGTTACCAACCCATCGATTACCCAAGCCCTGGAATTCGATATCAGTATTTGGATGAGTAACATCGCCGGGGACAGCTTTGGTACTCATTGCGATCATCTTGGAGATGGCACTTGGAAAGTATGGAACAATTCGACCAAACACTGGGTATCAACAGGAAAGCCATGCCAGTTTGTGCAAGGGTGGAACCATCTCACACTGCAATTTGAAAGACAGTCCGACAACAGCACTTTATATCAATCCATCACGCTGAATGGGACAACCTACTCGCTGAACCTTAGCTACCCACCAGCCGTTGCCCCCGCCGGGTGGTGGGGCATGGAAACCAGCTTCCAGATGGATGGAAACTCCCAGCCGTCAGCGAATACTGCCTATCTGGATAACGTGACCGTTACTTATGAGTAAATAGCTCGGTGAGAGCTGGTGACGGGGCAGCAAACGTTGCCGCGATTCGCCGGGACTGATGCCATTCTTACCGAATGGGTTTCCCGAAGCGCGCTTTCGGCAGCAAAGAATGCCCGAACACTCCCCCGAATCCCCAATGCCGTGCGGACGATGGCGTGTAAAAATCTCCAAATCCAGTGACAGATCTTGCAGAGCCGAGCACAATTTACACAGCTTCGAAAAAGGATGCCTGACGGCCAAATTATTTTTGAAAATTTTGCCTGAAGGGGCTTTTCTGTCTCGCTGAATTGTGTAATATCCCTCTTAGAAATTCCTTGCAGTCATCCATTTCATATTCTGCCTACCGCCCCCGAGTTCGAAGCCGTACGTGGCGATAGCGATCGGACGATCGCAGTGCTGGGAAGAGATCCCATCCTGGCGCTCCCCATTTCGCTTGCGCTTTCGTCGGCTTTGGTTCGGGCCTGGCTAAAGTATGTGCCTTGACGTATTTCGAGGCATGCAAACGAGGTTGTCGAGTTTCCGATCAGACGTACCGCCCGTCTCCTCACTCAGACCAGCCCAGCGACAAGGTAGTCGGTTTTCCGTTGCGCCATGGCACCGCGGATGAGCTTTACGCAAACCTACAACATGCACGGATTGGAATAAACCGTGCCAGGGCTGATTCAAATGAAAACTTTCTCTTCCGCAATCCTGATTTTCTTGATGTTCACGGCATCCGCATTCGCATCTGTAAATGTCAGCCAACCCGCGAGCGGCACCACGGTCGGCTCTCCTGTGCAGTACAAGGCGACCGCTACTTCAAACTGTTCCAAGGGCATTGCCTCCATGGGCGTCTATCTCAACTCCAAGCTGAAATATGTCGCGACCGGAAGCAGCTTGAATACTTCAATTTCTCTCAGTCCCGGCACTTATCATTCAACGGTCGAAGAATGGGACAACTGCGGCGGCGCCACCACGTCGTCGGGAATGATCAAGGTCGCCAGCCAGACGGGGGTTTACGTGTCCACCCCGGCGAACAACAGCACCGTAACTCCCTCTGTGAGTTATGCGGCGACGGCCACCTCCGGAAGCTGCCCGCAGGGCGTCGCCGCCATGGGCATCTATGTAGACAGCGTCAAGAAATACACGGTGAATGGGGCGAAGTTGAATACCAAGCTAAACCTGAGTTCGGGAACTCATCAAACAACGGTGAAGGAATGGGACCATTGCGGCGGAGCCGCCGCCGCGAACGTCACTGTAAAGGTCAATGGAAACAGCGGAACGTTGATCTCCAACATCCAGGCCGTTCACGACTGGATCCAGTGGGGCGAATTGCCTCCCGATTACGCCATTTGCAATTCGTGTTCCGGAGTGAAATTGTCGATGGCGCAGCACGTCAAATCGCCCTCCAAGAGTGGAAATGCGACGAAGTTCGTCATCAGTGGAACGAAACCTTACTCCGACGCCCTATGGGATATCAAGCTCATCGGCCAGGGAACTGCCCTGAACCTTCCCGATACCGGTCACAAGCTGATTCCAAACATGCATAATTTTACATACGACGCAGATATCGATTTCACGCAGGCTTCGGTAACTCAGGCGCTGGAAATCGATATCGATCAATACCTGGACGGAGTAGGAATGATCTGGGGAGCGGAGTGCGATCATCTCAACACGGGTCACTGGAAACTCTGGGATAACACCGGGTCGAAGTGGGTCGACATAGGAATTGCCTGTCCGCTCACCACCGGCTGGCACCATGTGACATTTCAGGTGCAGCGCGAATCCAATAACGACCTGCTCTACCAGTCGATCACATGGGATGGCGTTACCCACAACATCAACAAGACCTATGCACCGTTTAAGGTTCCTTCGAGCTGGTACGGCTTGACCGTCAAGTATCAGATAGACGGAGACTCCAAGATGCACACAAATACGACCTATTTGGACGACTTCAACCTTCGGTATTGGTAGACACACGCAGGCCCGCGAGAGCGGGCCGCGCACTGGAACCGACCAAACATAAAAGCTGGACGGTCACGTCTCGGTCAGGATCGAGCGGTGGCCGTCTGAGCTATATGTAACGTACCCCAGCGGCCAGAAACCTGGACAATTTGCCAAACACGGTTCGCCGGGCGCCTGCTTAACGCTGCGCCGCAAGCGTGTTCGATACCTGATCGATGAAGAGGGCCTTGCCGACGGCGACTACACGCATTTCCCCGCTAAGTTGGCCGGAATACGCGTGCTTGCCGGTAGCCAGCCGTGCCACGGTGGTGAAGCTCGTCCCGTCTTGCGACGTCTGCACTTCGTAATGATCGACGGCAGATTCGTTGCCCGTCACGCTCCACTCCAGGCCGCTGGCTGTTCGTTGCAGATCGACGCGTATGCAGTTGTCGATACCGGTTTCGAGTTCGGTTCCCTCTTCGTAGTCGTCCCAGGTGACGAGCTGCACGAAGGACAGATCTGAAGGAAGAACGCTGACCGTATCGAGAAAGGTCTGGCCGCAGCGCTGATCCACGAGTCGATTTTTGCCCCAGGAAGCGGCGCTGTCGTTGAAACCCTTATGCAGATCGCCGACCGCGATCTCGCCCGGATGATGCGCCGCGGACTTGTAAAAATATCGCAGGTAAGAGAGACCATTGGCCGGTCCCCACGCGAACGCGCCATCGCTGCCGGGTCGATCGAAATCCTTGCTATTGCGGAACAGAAAGAGCGGGTTGCCAGGCACGGCCGCTTTCACCCGCAGCCAATCGATGCCGAACGACTCAAAGCCAAAGAACAATACCACCGGACGCCCATCTACCTTTAGATAAGCCGGCGAGTCAAAGAATGCCTGCGCCCCGCCGCGCAACTGTTGGATGAGTGCCGCGGTAGGCTGCTGCCCCTTCGCATACCAGCGCAGCATTCCCCCTTGGGCGCGCAGGGCGAACGAGAAGCCGGACATCTGTTCCGCCTGACGCATTACGACAGCGGGGGTCCTGCCCGAGACGCCCTGGTCCCCGCTCCCGTACCAGGCAATCGTGACCCCGTCGATCCCGCGGGCCTGCATGGCTCCGAGCTGGCGAGCCACCTGCGCGGGGTCGTCGGAATGGTAGCCGATATCGGCATGCTTCGAGGAGCCGAACCAGCCGACCATCGCCGCGAGCACTGTGGTGTGGCCGCCGATGCCGTAGGACTGCTGCAAGGTGAGCGGGCTCAACTCCCCGGCCGCGACGTTGCCGTTCGCCATGCCGCGAAACGCAGGCGCGGCACTTCCGGGAACAGTCTGTGCAGAAGCTGTCGAGAGCAACAGTAACAGGATGCCGAATCTTGCCGGGCGCATACCATCTTGGATGCCGGTAGGAACGGCGATAGTCGCTTCGAAATCGAGTCGATAGGGTGGATTGATTCCTGATGTGTCGGACAACGTAGTACAGGCAAAACGTATCTTATAATTTGCTTTATAGGAGAGTTGCATGCGCCGCCGCCGGTATTTTTTCCTCTGTGTTACTTCGGTGATGGTCGCGCTCGCGGTCGGATGCGGCGGAGGAGGAATGCCCACCCATTACACACCCCCACCGGGACGGGGGCGTTGCCCACGGCGCAGTTGACGGCTTCTCCGGCGACGATCCAGGTTCTTTCCGGGCAGAGTGCGACCCTGACCTGGAGCACGGCGAACGCGACCAGCGTGTCGATCGACAACGGGATCGGCACGGTGGCGGCCAGCGGGACGCAGACCGTATCTCCCACGGCGACTACCACTTATACTCTGACCGCAACCGGAGGCGGGCAGACCGCAACCAGCACCGCCGCAGTGACAGTGACGCCGTTGACTGGAGTGCTGGAGTGGAAGGGCGACGCGACCGGCAACGGACTCTACGACAACGAAACCACGCTGACGCCGGCCAGCGTGAACGCAACCCAGTTCGGCAAGCTGCGCACGCTGAAAACCGATGGGTTAGTGGAGGCCCAGCCCCTATATGTGCGCAATGTCGATCTCGGGGCGACGGCGGGGGTTCACGATTTGCTCATCGTCGCCACCGAGAATGACAGTGTGTACGCCTTCGACGGCCAGAGCAGTTCCACGCCCTTGTGGCAGCGCAGTTTCCTTTCCTCCGGCATTAGCGCCCAGCCGGACGATTTCGGCGGTCGCTCGACGTTCGCCGGCCAGGTCGGCATTACCGGCACGCCCGTCATCGATCCCAATACCGGCATCCTGTACGTGGTGGCCGCAACCCAAAACCAGCAGACCGGCGCGATCAGCGATACGCTGCACGCCATCGACATCCGCACTGGCAACGATGCCGGCGCCGGCAGTGTGGTGATCAGCGCCAGCGTCCCGGGTATGTCCACGGATGCGGTGAACGGAATGATCTCCTTCGACGCCACCCATGAGAACCAGCGGCCGGGGCTGGTGCTCTCCAATGGCGTGCTGTATATCGCGTTCGGCTCGTTTTCCGACGTTCCGCCCTACCATGGCTGGCTGTTGGCCTACAATCCGGCGACGCTCCAGGCCGTCTTCAACTCGACGACCGACTCCGCCAGCGGCAACGATTACGAAGAGGGGCGCGGCGCCGGCTTCTGGACCGGGGGCGCCGCTCCTTCCGTGGACTCCGACGGAAGTCTCTACATCGTCGCCGCCAATGGCAGCACCGACGTGCAAAACGGTGGCGTGGACTATGGCGACACCGTGCTGCACCTCTCGTTCGAGAACGGGCAGTTCAAGGTGCTCGACTGGTTCACTCCGTTCAATCGCGACTGCATCGACGGGGCCGATCTCGAGATCGGCTCGGGGGGCGTGGCGTTGCTGCCGTCCGCGGTGGGCGGCAGCGACCCTCTCGCCGTCGCGGTCAGCAAGGAAGGACGTCTATATTTGCTCGATCGCGAAAATCTGGGCGAGTATAACGCGACCGCCGACCAGGTTCCCCAGGAGTTCGTGGCGGGTGCGGACACCTGCGACGCTTCGACCACAAACGCTGCTGCAGACGGCTCCAGCTGGGACCGCTTCTACGGAAATATCTCCTACTGGAACGGCAACCTGTACATGGCGGCCTCGAATTCCGCCATTCACCAATACAGCATCGCCAATGGCACGATCAATCCCACGCCGGTGGCGATCGGCGCCACCGACACAGGGTACCGCGGCGGCAACACTGTCGTCTCCTCCGACGGAAACAGCGACGGCATCGTGTGGATGTACGAAAAGTCGGCCACCGTGGATGCCGCGACCTTGCACGCGTACAACGCGACCAATGTCAGCCAGGAGCTTTGGAACAGCAATATGGCCGCCAATGACCGCGACGCCCTAGATACGGGCGGCCAGAGCTTTCAGGTTCCCGTCGTCATCGACGGCCAGGTCTTCGCGGCCTCAGGTGACTATGTGGATGTGTACTCGGCTCTGCCGTAGTCCTCAAATCCCACCTGGCGCGATGAAGTATTGTGCCACGACTGCGAAATCCTGAAAGTTGAGCCGCAGGTATTTCCTCTGTAGTCCACAATCGAACAACGCCGTTTTCCCACCGCCCAACCGCGGCAAATCCTGACGCTCGCGGAGGCGGTGATCCTGACTGCACTGATGCTGGTAGACCCAGATGCCGGGCTGGTGATGCTAACACTACCGGCAAAGGCCGGCAGTGTTAGCAGGGCAATCGGAAGCAAATACGCGAGTCTCCGATGCAAAAGCGCGCATAAACGTGAAGATGAAGAGCTAATTCCCTGCATGACACATCTCCTTGTAGGGCATACTTGTTCACCCTAAAGAAGTAAGAAGAGAGCCAGATCCTTTGGTAGCACGCAGCCTAGAAGAGGTTTGATGGCGCAAACAACCGCCTTGCATCTTGAAGGAGCAGTCTTCTAGCCCGCCAGCTTTTCCATTTGCTCGCGCGGCAGACCGTCGGCGGAGAGGATATCCAGCACCGGCTTGAGCACGCGCTGCTGGACTTGCTGCACCGGCCCGGGAGCGACGATCGTCATGCCACCGACCAGCTCGCTCAAGGCCAGATACGATGCCCGGCAGGTGTGGAGAAAGTCCAACGGATACTCCGGTTTGCGGGCGCGGGCTGCTACCGGATCGGCATCCAGGATGTAACTGACGTCGGGCCGGGGAACGAACCTCATCAGCACTCGGATATACGCGCGGGCAGCCGGGTTGGTGAGGGTCAGGTTGGCCAGCTCATCGTAGATATAACGGTCGCAGATCAAGAAATCCGCCCCGGAGCGCAGCTCCTTTTTGACTGTCGCCCGTAGCGACATCGCGTCCAGCAAATAGAGACACAACCGCAGCGCGCTCATCGGCGCGGAGCGCACGTTTTTGTCGCGCCGTTCGATGGGAGCCTCCGGGCTGCCGACGCCTTTGTCGCCCTTGAAGATCTTGTGGCCGCTCGCCTCACGGATCCCGGCCAGCCGGGCGACATCATCCCAGAAGGTGATCAACCGAACGCGCAGTCCGGCCTCCGTCAGACGGCTGCGCAGGGCTTCGATCTGGGTGCTCTTCCCGGCGCCGTCGATACCGGAAAAGCTGACAAACTTACAGCCCCGGTTTTTTGAATTCGCAGCCATGAAAGCGGCTCCCATCGTTTTTTTCGGACGTATGCAGATTCTTGTATCAGTGTGGCCGGCTGGGGCTTGCCTGGGATAGTCCAATGACGGTCCCGACGGCAACGGCAGCTCCCACGATCAAGCCGACCCGGATCAGAAAGGAAAATGCCCGCTTCTGCTTGGCCGGGGCAATCACTGCGCCGGCAGGCCTGGAGGCGGGCACGCCAATCGGTTTCTCATACGGCGCCGCGGCCGTACCAACGGCCTGATGGGTACTTGTCCGCCGTTGCTGCGCAGCCGGCCGCGGAGCGGGGCTGTCGGGGAGTGCTCCCGCCGGGGCGGACCGCGCGGCCGGGTTCCCGGTGGCGTCGTCTGAATTCTGGGCCGCGGCCTGCGCCGAGGAGGAAACGCCTCCTGTCCCCGCGCCCGCCGCCGATTGTCGTGGGCGCGACGTTGCCGCTTCCCCGAATGGCGCGGTCAGGAGCATCACCAGACCGCAGGCGATGAGCCGGCGCAGCCAACGATTCGAAGCGTTCATGATTTTCTCCTGAGCAGCCGGCACTTTGCACTCGTCCCCATCGAACCCTCCAGGCCGATCAAACCGCACCGCCGGCGCCACTGGTAGGAGACTTGGAGCCGTCCGGCTGCGAAGCTTCCGCCGTAGGCGACCGATGAAAGCTCTCCACTGCCTCGGCAACCGTGTCGTGGATGTCAAACAAGCGCGCCATGCCCGTCCGCTCCACGACCGCCCCCGATCCGGGCGGCAAGGCGGCCAGTTTGACGTCGCCATTGCGCTTCATCACTTCTTCCAGACAACATAGCAGCAGGTGAACCGCGTGCTTGTCCAGTTGGCGCAGAGCGGAGCAGTCAATCACCATGCGAGGCCGGTCCGTATGCATGGATGCTTCCAGCTCGCGGAAGATCGAGCGTTCCTCTCTGGCGCTCACTTTCTCCGGCAGAGGCTTCACTGCAATAGAGCGCTCTTGCATCATCATTGCTCACGTCCTTCTCAACAGAAATCCAGGCAAGCGCTCCGATTCGAGGGCCACTTCCCTGTTACAGCGTAACCGCATCGGCCGGATTCCGGCCGCCGGCAGGTCTTGAAGCTATCCCGGACTCTGCAACAGGCGCACCATCTCCGCTTTGCGACGGCGCACGCTGCTGGCCACAACGTTTCTTCCGTAGCGAAGGAGGGTGAACAAATTCGTGTTGTACCAACAACACTCGGTCATCCTGGGCGACAGTCCGCACAGGAATCGGAGACGATAAACCTGGCTTGGCGACGCCATGATGGCCGATACCAGCCGGTGGTTGCCGTCCAGGATCGTCAGCGGATCGCTCTCGCTAACGCCAATCAGGAGGACGGGGCCGAAAGCTCCGCCGCCCTCGGCAAGCATTTCTCCTATAGTGGCAATTTTGCGAACAAAAGCGCCTTCCGCTGCGTTCTCAGGATCGCGGAGGTAGTCGGCAATCTGCAGGATCGAGAAATTCCTCTTGGCGAATTTGCGCCATTGGGCCCGCGGAAAGACCCGCACCTGGGAAAGGTCGGCTTCTCTGAGTTCCATTTCATACCATTCCGTTCCGCCGGGAAGCTCGTTCCATAGCGCACCGTGGCGAAGGAAAAACAACGCGCGCCGCTTCGTGCATTGGTCGATGTTGTCGAGATCGGGATGGACGACAATGTCGCGCAAAGATTTCTGGTAGTTGTCGAAGATGGGGCTGCCGAAGTCGCTCTTTAGAAATTCTGCGATGATCTCGTCTTCCGAGACGTGACGCAACACCCTGAGCGGCCGCTGAATGCCGTCCAAATGTGCCGTCGGCGAAATGGACAGCGAGTCCGACAAAAAGAGCGCGGTCACCACCAGGAGCAGAGCGAGCATCAACACCAACTGCACCAGGATGACTTCACGCAGCGATGCATGGAAGTAATAGATGCCTGCGATAACAACGCCGCTGAATACCAACTGGATCCAACTGGCGCTAGAGATCTTATAGGACATCTCGTAGGTGATGATCACTGCGCTGAGCGAATAGATCACCGTGGTGATGGCGTAGAGCGCAAGCAGGTAGGGGAAATTGTACTTTCCGGCGATCTGAAACCCGGCGCCGAAGAAGTCCGTCCACACCCAGGCGGGAGCGAAGCGCAAGACAAGAGCCAAGGTAGAGCCGATGCTCAGAACCAGCAGGAGAGAAGTGCCGATAACCTTTAGATCTTTTCGCTCTTCTGATTGCGTGCCGGCGACCAGCGGGAACATGCTGTTGACGACGGCTTGGGAGAAGGAATAGATCACACGTCCTACCATGGCGACGGCGGCGTACAGTCCGGCAACTTCCGGCACGAAAAAATGCTTGACCAGTACGATGTCGCAGTTGTTGATCAGTACCTGCCCGGCATAAAACGCAAATCCCTGCGAGATCTCGCTCATGGCGCGGCCCAGCCGCACGGGATTTGGCGCCCGGCCGGCGCGCTTGGGAATGACGGCGAAGTAGGAGACGGCAACGGCTGCCGAATTCGCTAGAATCACGCCGCGCACCCCGAGGCCCAGCCAGATGAGGAGGAGCGAGCCGACGAGTCGCAACGCCCCTTCCAGGACAAGATTCCAGGCGAGACCTCCGAAGCCGTAGGTGCCCAGCAGGTAGCCGCGGCGGCATCCCAGTGGAACGTAGAACGCGACTCCAATCGCCAGCAAGGCCGCCAGCATGGGATCGGACAGGTTCAAATAATTAGATATCCCTGTGCGAAAGACCACCAACAGGAATGCACCGAATATGCTGCAACCCCATGCCGCCCGATGAAAGCCGCGATAACCCGCGTACTTTCCCTCAAGAGACTCCTGCTGCGCCACGATTTTCGAAGAGATGAGCTGAAACGAAAGGGTCGCGGCCGACAGCAAGGTGAGCAGCGTGTAGACGGCAGTAGCGTCTCCAAAGCCGTCGGGGCCGAGGAACCGCGCGACAGCGATGTTATAGGCGAAGCTGATCGCGGTGACCAGCCCGGAGCCTGAAAGCAACACGACACTGCCGGAGAGCACCCGAGCCTGCAGTGTTTTCGTTTTCTTGACTGGACTGTTCAAAATGCTTTCGCGTCTCCAGCCGGCAGGGCGGAAAGTTCGGCGATGCGAGAATCGCCGCGACTGCCGGGGGAATCTTACGGCACGGTTGGGCCGGCAACAAAATCGTTCGATGCAAAAACAGCGGCCTCGGCTGCACCCAATCGCTGCATGACAACCCAATTATAGGTGCAATCGTGACAACCTCTGGCACGATTGTCACGCTCTAAAATGGAACATATGCTCAGTCGCGCCGTTATTGGTCTTTTTTTCCTTACTCTTCTACCCCACGGATGCACCAGCTCCGGCTCTCCGCAGCCCGCGCGTTTGAAATATAAAGCCACCGGCAAGTCGCCGGCGGTATTGGCTTTGTACGAGGGCTGGTTCGGCTACCCCAAGCACATCTCCGTCGGCTATTCCTCCCACGACCCGGTCGTGATACGCAAGCAGATCCATCAGGCAAAGGCCATGGGAATCTCCGCCTTCGTGGTGGACTGGTTTGGAGATCGCGACCCTTACGTCGATACCAGCTACTCGCGGATGCAGACCATTGCCGCCAAGCGTCACTTTCATGTCGCCATGATGTACGAGGAACCAAAGAGTCAGGACGGGGCAACCGACGAAGTCATCGCGGACCTCACCATGTTCCACAATGCCTATCTGTCCTCGAAGTCGGCGGGCCATGAGGCCTATCTGACCTACCGAGGCCAGCCGGTCATCTTCATCTTTCGCGGAGCCGGACATACGGACTGGGATCAGGTGAGGAAGGCAGTGGACAAATGGAACAGACCGCCGCTGCTGATCGATGAAGACCCTCCCGGCCCCTATGCGGGAGTGTTCGACGGTTTTTATGCGTGGATCAATCCCGGCCCGAAGGGATGGGCGGCAGACGGCAGCCACTGGGGAAAGCAATATCTGAGCGACTTTTATCAATTGATGGCGAAGCAGTATTCCGACAAGATCATTGTCGGAGGCGCCTGGGCGCAGTTCAACGACAGCAAAGCTTCGTGGGGCCTGAACCGGCACATGTCGGCGCGCTGCGGCCAGACGTTCCAGGACACGTTCAACTTCTGGCGGAAGTACTTTACCCCCGACACTCCCATCCCCTTTATATTGATCGGAACCTGGAATGACTACGAAGAGGGTTCAGAGATTGAGACCGGCATCCCAACTTGCGGGGCAACTACCCGGATCATAGAAAATGTGAATTCGCTGGGCCATCCGTAGAGAGAGATTCGGGAATGCAGCAGTTCCGCGAGGGGGTGTCATCCGACGGCGTTCGCAAAGCGGGCACAACGTGGGGACCCGCAGTTTCCCCGCGGCCACTTCAACTGTCAATTCTGCGCTAGCGAGCAACTTCGCCCGAAGCGGAAATGTCGCGTGTATTATTCGGCCCGGCCTGGAAGATCCGCACCTTCCAGCGCGTCTGGGCCGGAGTCAGAACCACGATGTAGCGCGCGCGCATCTGTTTTTTCGCCAGCGTTTTCTTGTCGTGGTCAAGCACCCGCTCCTCATACACGACATTGTCGATCAACTGAATCGATAACCCCTCCGGCGAGTAGAAAACGAATTGAAGATCGTGGGAGCGGTCCTGGTAGCGAGTGTGAATGCCAAGCTTCGCCTGCTCTTGGATCGTCGCAGTCAGCTTTTCCTTCGCGGTCCCGGCAAAATCCTGATCGAGCAGGCTGGGACGGTTCTGCGCCATGGCCGCGCGGAAGCTCTTCCAGCTCTCCAGATAGTCGCGGACCACCGCAGTGCGCGTTAGCGGCTCGATGGCCCGCGAACCTTGAAGCTGCGGCGGCTCCATGTGCACCGACGGCGACGCCGCCAGGAGAGCCGGTGACGCGGCGAGAAGACAGATCGTCGGCAGCAGACGCTTAATCATCATCGGCCTCCCCAACGAATCTCGTTGCCGGCCACAACGCCGCTGGCCACGGAGATCCTGGCACCGATGTGGGCCGGCATTACCACTTGCGCAATCCCCTTTTTGATGGGAACATCCGCGGTGGATTGCTCGCCCTTGTAGGTCTCGGTGAAGGTAACGATGGTGCCGTCCGGAACCGCATTGCCGGCGCAGTCGCGCACCGGTGTGGTCTGCAGATCCACCTTATCTCCGGCGGCGGCAGTCGCGTGCATCGTCAGCCCGCACGGGCTGCCGGGAACTTCCTCGATCACGCGCGTGCCCGACACTCCATTCGTCTGGGCCACGAATTTCGCGCTGCCCTCCTTCGCCGCGGAGTTCATCCGGGTCCACGCCACGCCATTGCGGGTGGTGACGGTTTGCGTCTGCGACGCACCGCCGCCCTGGTCCGACAATGCGAAGGAGACCGGCAACGGCGTCGTGACCAGATTGCGGTACGCGTCGAACACATAGGCCGTGCCGCTGATGCCGTTCTGCAGCCCAACCGGAAGACGGGACGGCTTCGCCAGAAAACTGAGACTATGGGGCTGGTCCGCGGGAGTGACGTCCATCTCTCTGGTGTGGGTCGAGGGGCCCGCCAGAATGACAAGATACCGGCCGGCGTGAAAGAGGACTCCGGCTGGGAACGACACCGCTTCTCCCAGTTGCACATTGCGCCGCAGCGCTTGCCCCGGACCAACGATATAGAGCACGGCCTGGCCGCTTCCCGTGGTGGAGATTGAAAACGCGCTCCCGGCGGCAACGCGTTGCGGCGGACTCATGGCTCCGCTCTGTGCGCGCGCGGGAAGGGCGACGGCTAGAGCAAACAAGGTCAGCAGCAGCGATGCGAAAGCCCTCCTCACAGGTGGTTCCCCACGCTGTAGGTGGCCACGATGGTCCGCTCGCTTTTAATCTCCTTGGCCAGGTCTTCCGGAACCGGAACGCGGAAAGGAACCGGGGTCTGCGGCAACAGGGCGCGGCTGACATACTGACCGGCCACCCAGATCACCTGCCCGTTCTGGTCATAGAAGGTGGAGAGCACATGCGCGACGTTGACGATCTGACCGCTCTGGTTGGAGAGCTGTCCGGTCAGAGACGATTGCCCGGGCGCGGGATTGAACTTCTGATTGTCGACCTCGACGATCGGATCCGCCGAAGCCGAGACCAGCACTGCGAGCGGAGTCATGCGAATGCTGCCCACCTGCGATAGGTCCACGTTGGGAAATTGAATGCGAAAGGGGGTGACCTGCTTCGGCAGCAGCGTATGCGAGATCATATCGAAGCTGGTTGCGCTGGCGATCGTCGAGCCGTCTTTGGCCAGCAGCGAGGCGCGAACCGAGACAAATGCGGGCACAACGTCCTCGTTTAGAAGTTCGCCCATTACGACCGCGCCCGCCGCGCGGTTGACTGGGTGCATGTCGACGATGCGCACGTGGGGCGATTCCACATCCTGCACCCCCCAGTCGTCTCCCGGACCGCGATAGATGACGTCCCACCGTAGGTAGTTGACCGGAATCACCTGCGGCGGCACATGCTTCTCCTTCACCAAAGGCCAGTCCACCTGCCAGCGGTTTCCGTTGCGCACTAGGTGCAGAACGCGCGTGTGCTCAAAGCCTCCCACCACCGTGGACCAGTGCAGTCTCATCGCCACCACGGCGGTATCGGCGGTAGCGTGGAGCGGGCTTACTTCAAAACTCGCGAGTGTCGCAAAAGTGCGAAGACTCAGGTGCGATCCCCGCAGGTCGTAGATGAAGTCCTGCTCCGTAAACTCCGCCTTGTTGGCAAGACTGGAGTACGCCGCCCCATAGTGACGCAGACGAATCTGGTCGCCAAGGTTTTCGACAGCCGCCTGCGGGGTGGAGGAAGCGCGCAGCAGATTCTCCCCCCCCGACCAATAGACGGCGGTACTGTTGGGCCAGAGCGTGCCGATAGCTACCAAGGCAAACGTCAGAAGGGTGATGATAATCGCGAGTGGCGTTCCCTTTTTCACGAGACCAGACTCCCGGGCGTTAGATTGTCCTGGTCGACGGCTGCCTCGTCGCCCGTTGGAGTGCGCCGCCGGTCGTCCGGAATGAACAGGACCAGGATGGCGAGAATACTGCTGCCGATCGGGAGTATTCCCCACATGATGCCCTGCCACGGGGGAGGCTGCTGCACCGAGCTTCGTGGCCTGGCCGGAGGCACGCCGTCTTTGCTCCACAGGGTGATCGTCTTCCCGTCGAGCGTATCCACCTGCCGCCAGCCGGCAAACTCAAGCAGCGGGTCGTAGTAGGGATCTGCGACAATCACCCAGCGCAATCCGTAGCGATCGGCGTGACGCAGCATCGCGCGCAACGAGTCCATGCCGCTCTCTCCATAATATTTCGAGTCGGTGAGCGCGGCTCCGCCGTACTTGGTGAGTTCCGGCAGCATGCGTGCCGAATTCGAAGCGCCGTCAACGCTGCCTGCGTCGGTCAGGATCGCCAGCCGCGATATCTGGTTGCTGCCGAATCCGAGGGTGACGTAGCGGAACTTGTCATGTTGGTTGCGGTTGAGCCAGTTAGCGATCGGGGCAATGCGAAAAGTGTTGCTGGTATTGGGATGGAAGGTGGTCCAGGACACCCCGTAAGCGCAACTGGAGGTCGCCAGGAGGGCAAGCGGGACGGCCGCGCGCATCCGGAATCGCGCGAACAGCTCCGCCGCCAGCAGGCCCACAAAGGGCAGGGAGAGCAACGCGGCCCAATAGCTGAAGCGCTCAAACGTCAGCACGTGATATGCCCGGCCCAGCAGTACGGACCCCACCGGAGTGGTGCCGCCCAGACCGATCAGAAATGCCAACCAGAATCCGATGAGCAGCGGCCGCAGCCGGACGACCCTGGAACCACGGATGACGATAAATGGCAGAGCCAGAAGCACCGCTCCGTACGGAGCCAGGAAGTAGTTCAAACCGAATTGCGGGCTCAGAATGTAATTGGCGCGGCTGGCGTGGGGAATCGGGGTCTGGGTAATGGGATAGCGGAACAGTGCGATCCAGTACGGAAGGAGCACGATTGCGATCGCAACGCTTACCGCCGCGACGATGACGACGGTGCGAACGACAAAGGATCGCGTCGGGGTCGGATCGCCGCCTTCCGGATCCAGAAAGACCAGCGCCAGCACGGGCACTGCGAAGAAGAACGAGCCGAAAAGCAGAGTGACGTGGTGGGCGGCGGCGGCGGCCACAAACAGGGCGCTTCCTTTCAGGAAAGATCTCCATCGGCCGTGCCGAATCCACTCAAACATGTAGGGCAGCGCGTTCAGGTAAATGGGCGCCGAGGCGGTGGTCGCCAACTGCCCCGCGGAGTAGACCAGGATGGCTTCCGAGCCGAGGAAAACGCTAGCCAGCGCGGCGAACGACGCCGCTCGCGGGCTGACCCAAAGCAGGGAGAACCGATACACGCCGACAACGAGGAGCAAAATGGCGGCCAATTGCACGACCATGTACGCCATGTTTAACCCGGTGACCCAGGAAACCAACGCCATCCACTGCTGCGTCAGCGGAGGATACGTGGTCTGGGAGAAGCCGGCAAACCATTTGGTATTCCACGGATTGAACCAGTGATGAGCGTAGTGCGAGGCAAAGAAAATATGGAAGTTGGCGTCGTAGGACTTCAGCGGCAATTCCGCGATCAAAAGCGGCAGATGGACCGCCAAAGCCGTCAGAAGTAGCAGGCTCATGGGGATGGGCCGCGCCAACTGCGCAACCGACTCAGATGTCTTCAAAGTTCCCTCGCAAACAGCTTTGGATTCCATATTACCCAAGCTTGTTGCTTTTGAGCGTTGTATCCTAAGCATTGTCTACAATACAGCCAACGCCAAGGGCATTTTCCGAATCACAGTTGCTTAAATCTGGATGTTACGCCGGTGACCTATTGATTTCTACACATGGACATTTGAAAACTGCCTGTGTGTCCATGTTCGTCGTGGCGCTTGCGTGCACTCTTTCGGCGCAGACCTATAAAGTGGGGCCGGGCGGCACCGCAACCAAGAAAGTCCAAGGTCAAGCGACACAAACGCAGGGCCAAAGCCTGGGGTTTGGATCGAACATCCAAAACGCACGCCTGGCCCACGGCGCGGTAACAGCCCTGAAAAATGGCGATCACGCGCTGGCGCTCGACTACGCGCAACGGGCCGTCCATGCCGCCCCCAATGACCCCAACCTCTGGTTCCTGCTGGGGTACGCGGCCCGGCTTGACGGAAGATACGGGCAATCGGTCGACGCCTTCAGCCACGGTCTTCACCTGAGTCCCGGCTCTGTGCAGGGGCTTTCCGGCCTTGCCCAGAGCTACAGCCTGATGGGCCGGATCGACAAAGCCGAGCAGATCCTCAAACAGATCCTGGCCACCAGTCCCAACCGCAGAGACGACGCCCTGCTGCTCGGAAACCTGTACCTGCGCGCGGGAGACGACACCAACGCGCTGATCTGGCTCAAAAGAGCGGAACGGATGGGCCCGGATGCGCGGTCGGAGCTGCTGCTGGCAGTCACGTATCAACATCTGAAGCAGTTGGGTCTGGCCAACCACTATCTGCAACTGGCAATCGAGGGCGCCCCCAACAATCCCGACGTGCTGCGGTCGCTGGCGGGCTATTATCGAACAGTTGGAAAATACCCGCAGGCGATCGCGGCGCTTAAGTCCATCCCCAACCCAAACCCCAGCGTAAAGGCGGAACTTGCCTACACCTATCAATTGGACGGCAAGCTGGATCTCTCCGCCAGCATCTACGCGGAAGCCGCCAACGAACGCCCGCGAGACCTGGGTTTGCAGCTTGCCGCGGCGCAGGCCCAGGTTTCTGTCGGAGCCATCGATGCCGCAGACCCATTCCTCAAGCGCGCCGCCGGGCTCAGTCCGGATTATTACCGGCTGCATGCGATTCGAGGAAGGATCGCGCAATTGCAGGAGCACGATGATCAGGCCATCCAGGAATACAAGGCTGCTCTGGCTCATCTGCCCGCAGCCCCCGTCGAGGGTCTGCTCTATCGCATTCACCTGCACATGAATCTGATGACGCTCCAACGGGACGTGGGCGACGACAACGCTGCCCACCGCCAGCTCGCCGTAGCACAGACGGAGATCGCCGCCGTCAATCAGCAAGCGGTCGACAGGGTGCCGTTTCTCCAACTGCGAGCGCAGATCGAGATGAATGCAGGCGCGCTCGACAGCGCGCTCAAAGACGCGCAGGAGGCGCTCGCCCTCAGCCCCCACGATCTCAACAGCCAGCAGCTTGACGGAGATCTGCTGCTGAAACTGGGCCACGTCGAGGAGGCGATCGCGGTGTATAAGCGCATCCTCGCGGTGGACGCCACCAACCGATTTGCGCTCACATCCATGGGGTATGCCGCGCGCGCCGCGGGCAACAGCCGGCAGGCGGAAAAGTATTTCGGTCGGCTGGTGAAGGATTATCCCAACTATTATGTGGGCTATCTTGCGCTGGGCGACCTGTACACCGCGCGCGGCGAGTACAAGAAGGCGCTCCAGGCATACTCCAAGGGCTATGCACTGAACCCGAAGGTCCCCTCAATTGTGTCCGGAGGCATGAACGCCGCCATCGAAGCGAAAGACCTTCCTGAGGCCGCCATCTGGCTCCATCGCGTCACTGACAGGATGAAAACGGTGCCCCAAATCCTGGCGCAAAAGGAGCGCTATTTCTATTTCAAGGGCGACTACCAACAGTCCGCAGTGCTGGGCCGCCAGGCCATCGCGGCGCTGCCCAACAACCGGGATGTCGTTGTTTATCTCGGCTACGATCTGCTCAATTTGAATCAGTACAATCAACTGCTGGCGCTCACGTCGAAATACAACCAGACCTTCCCGAAAGAGCCGGATATCCCGCTCCTGGCCGGATATGTTCGCAGGCACAATGGACAACTTCAGTTGGCGCTCGACGACTTTACCGAGGCGCTGCAACGCGACCCCACCGTCGTGACGGCCCATGTGAATCGCGGATACGTTTTGAACGACCTCCACCGTCCCAAAGAAGCGGCGGCGGACTTCCAGGACGCCCTGAAGCGGGAGCCCAGGAACGGTCCGGCCCACTTGGGGCTCGCCTATGCCGACCTGGAACTGTATCGGTCGCACGACGCCCTGCGCCAATCCGAGCTGGCGGAAAAGGAGATGGGCGACTCCAAACCGCTGCATATGATCCGGGCGACGGCCTATGGGCGGGAAGGCATGCTTAGCAAGGCGGCCGGGGAATATCGCGCCGCTCTGAAATTCACTCCCAATGACGGAACCTTGTACCTTGCGCTGGGCAACATCCTGTTCGCCCAGCAACACTATCATGGCGCGGTGGACGAGCTGCAGAGGGCGCAAAAGCTCTCGCCTGACGATGCCGCCATCTACGCGCTGCTGGCACGGACCTACGCCCATCTGCAAGACGCCCAGCAGACACAGCGTTATGTTCAACTGGCGGAGCGCTATGCCCGGGAAACGCCGGCCGCAGCGCAGAATTCGAACTCTGGTCTGAGCGCAGTGTATGTTGCGACCGGGGGGGCCCTGAGCAGGATCGGAGACCAGAAAGCGGCCATGGAGCGCTTCGGCAAAGCGCTCACCGCCCCGCAGAGCAATCGCGTCGGCGTGCGTCTGGCCATCGCGCAACTCATGGTGCAACAGGGGAACAACATGGGGGCAGAGCGGCAGATCGCGCTGGCCCTGATGGAAGCCGAGGCCGGCGATACGCTGCCGCCCAGTGGCGGGCAATACATTCAGGCTGCCAATATCCTTGTCCAACTGCGTCAGTACGAGCTCGCCCAGACCTATCTCGGGCGCGCCAAGGCCAGCGGCGCTCCGGATATTGCGGTACGAATCGGTTTGGCGAATACGTATCTTGCCCAGGGGGACACCACCCGGGCCGCGGCCGAACTGGCGGCGGTGAAACATACCGACGAGACCGGAGCCGACTACGCCTACCTGCTCGCCCAAGCCGCCGTGTACCAGCAGGAGCATCAAAATCCGCAGGCACTGACCGCCTTCGCGCAGGCGGCCAACGCCGCCGGCGAAGATCAGGCGGCGTCGCAGGGGCTTCTGCAGACTGCTGGAAATATAGGCTATCGGGTCAATTCGACACTCAGCCTGCTGGGTAATTTTCTCGTCCAGCCAATTTATGAAGATACGACGGTCTACGTTCTGGACGCCAAGCTGGATGGGCCAACCCCGGTCCCTCCCACGGACCTCTCGCTCCTGCCGCCGCCCCGCTCCTCAATCGATACGCAGGGGACGGTAGCCTATCATCTCTATCTGAAACACCTTCCTCCTGCCAGCGGATTCTTCCAGGTGGATAACGCGCGCGGCATTATATCCGTGCCCGCGACCAGTTCCATCGTCCACCGCGATACCACCAATACTTCGCTCAATTTCGGATTGAATCCAACCGTCCATCTCGGCCGCAACGCGTTGACGTTCGACAGCGGCATTCAAGGAACAATACGGCGCGATTCACTGGTTCCGGCACAAATAAATCAAAATCTTTTTCGAGCATTCACCTATTTGTCGACCAGTTCTTTCTTCAATGCGGTTTCCGCCAGCGGCTATGCGATCTGGCAGACCGGGCCTTTTACCGACAACACTCTTCATTCCCGGACGCTGGCCGCCGCAATTGATTTTCGCGTGGGAAGGCCGTGGGGAAAGACGGCTCTGGTGACCGGCTGGGGATCGAACGATCAGCTGTTCACGCCAGTAGAAAATGAGTATTACTTTACGGGTTCCTATATTGGCCTCACCCGTCCGTTCTTCTCAAGCCGGCTCGATACGAAAGCGGTTGTCGAAGACGTGCGGGCATGGCGCGTGTTCAAAGGCCGGTCGGGAATTGCGCAATCGCTCCGCCCTGCTGGAACGATCGACTTTACTCCCGCGCGCAACTGGAACATTGAGGGATCGTTCGCTTACTCAAACAACAGAAGCTTCCATGCCTATGACGCCGTGGAGGACGGATTTTCCGTCTCCTACACGCGGGCGATCGGGCACGAGTTCAGCACCGGCCCTGGACAGCCCCCGGTGCGGTATCCGATCCGTTTTTCGGCCGGCTTTCAACATGAGGACTTCTTCAACTTCACCCCCGGGAAAAACCAGCAATTCAGACCCTATGTGAGCGTCACCATTTTTTAGTGGATGTCGACGCTTTTAGTGGATGTCGATGCCCCGGGGGGATTCGGTTCGCCTCCGGGAAGACTCGCGGGTATCGAATCGAACAACAATGCTCAACACTGCATTTTTCTCGTTTCGTGCCTACAATCGACTTTTGTGCCGCGGCATTCTCCCACGACGCAACGTGGTCCGTCGCCAAGCGCATCAATCTACAGTGTTTCGGCATCCAATTGGGATGCAACTCCGCTTCCTTTCATCGCGGGGGTGGGGTCCGGCCAAGTAGTGAGTAAAAATAGCGTCATCGGGCGGTCGATCATGCAAAACGTTGCATAAAACTTTGTGAGCAATTCGCGCATCCCATGTGAGTGCTGTATGAATAAAACGATTCCATCCAAATTGTCCAACAAGCGCGGTTTGGCCTCGTACTTGCAAAGAACATGTTCAATCGGATCGTATGGCTCGACGCCTGAAGGTCGGCGAGCATTATTTAAATTTTGAGGCTCGAATCAATGAAAATCTGCCTAGTTGCGGCATTCCCTCCCAGCGGAAGACAGTTGAATGAATACGCCCTTCATGTTGCGCGGGAACTACGGAGCAATCCCGACATCGAGTTGACGATCCTCGCCGACGAACTGGCTGACTACCGATTCGCCACGGACGCGAACGGCAACCTGTTCGACGCGGAGCCGCAACCGGAACTGTCCGGCTTCAATGTAATCCGGTGTTGGAAATTCGGCAGCATCTCGACCCCCTTCCGGCTGGTGAATACCATCCGCGAATTGAAGCCCGATGTGGTCTGGTTCAACTTGGTCTTTTCGACCTTCGGATCTCCGGAAAGCCCGGTTGCGGCTTTTGCCGGGCTGGCGGCGCCCGCGCTCACGCGAGCCGCCGGGTTCTACACCCACATCACTCTCCATCAGGTGATTGAGCACATCGATTTCGCCGCCGCCGGAGTACGCCGGGAGAAAATCTACCGGATGGCCACCGACGTCGCAACGCGCGCGCTGCTCAAAGCGAATTCCGTGTCGGTCATGCTTTCCGGATACCGCGAGACGCTGATAACGAAATACTCCGCGAAGAACGTGCTGCTGGGCGCGCACGGGATCTTCGCCAAAAACTCGAAGCCGCCCGATCACTCGAGACGCGGCAATCCCGAACTTCGCATTCTGGCGTTCGGCAACTGGGGAACGTACAAGCGGCTGGAGACGCTGATGGCGGCTTTCCCGTCCGTGCTGGAGAAGGTTCCAAATGCACGGTTGATCGTGGCCGGCGCGAACCACCCGACCAAGCCGGGATATTGGGAATCGGTGCGGGACAAACTTCCTCCCGGTTTGCCGATCGAGTTCCGCGGATATATTCCGCGACAGGATGTCCCCGAGCTGTTTCACACCAGTTCCGTGATGGTAATGCCCTACGATTCCGCCACTGGATCGAGCGGCCCCGCCCATCAGGCCTGCGAATATGGTGTTCCGATCGTGTGTGCGGACATTCCGGATTTCAAAGAAATGGCGGCCGATGAAGACATGGCGGTCCGGTTCTTTAAGAAGGGCGATGCAACCGACCTAACCTGTCAGCTCACGGCGATCCTGCAATCGCCGGGATTGCAACGCAGCATGGCGGAGCGCAACTTTGCGGCGGGAGTCCAGATGACCATGGACAGCGTTGTCCGCAACTACCTGCGCTGGTTTGAGCTCAATCGCTGCCAAAAACAGGTCCGCAGCGGCGCGCTTTTCCCCAGTCCCAGCCGCGTCTGGCTCCGTTCCCTGCTTTCGACCATTGGCGAGACACTGCGTCCAGCCTCCCTGGGTGAGTCCACGACGTCAAGCAGCTTCGACCCGACTGGCGTTAATTCGCCCACAATAGATTTCGAGGACCGCGTTGCATGACGCCATCGAAGATGCGGTGAAGTTTATTTGGTATGGAGAAATGTATCCGGTAGTCGGGCGGTCGAAAAAGGCGTGTCGTCCGCCGTTGTGAGATGCTGAATACGGCAGTAAATTTGAATGTACCGGCCCGCCTTGGCTGGTGGAACTCATTCCCCCCGAACGTAAAGAAACTTTCATTCTGCGACGGTGTTTTACCTCGCGGGGCAATACGGAGTGAGCCTATATATGGGCCCGATTCTCACGGCATTTCAATCTCGATGGAATCGAGCCACTCCTTCGTTCGCCTCGATGGGCAATAAGCAGCGAGCGGCCACGGGGTCCGCTGCGCGGCTCTTTCCCCGTGTCGCCTATTCGGCAGCTCTGCTGTTTTGCCTGCCGTTGGCCCTGCTGTTTACCGGATGCGGAGACAGCGGCCCAGGCGGGC
>Ga0207933_1000245_pt1 | contig 56509 bp, 52 predicted proteins | sample NGESurdeep092012_4_FD_184488 | JGI IMG/M metagenome (GOLD analysis project Ga0207933, IMG submission 184488) | Arctic peat soil microbial communities from Barrow, Alaska - NGEE Surface sample F53-3 deep-092012 (SPAdes) | ecosystem: Environmental > Terrestrial > Soil > Wetlands > Peat ...
GCGCATAATGCCGGTTTTTGGTCTCGTACTCCACGTGCGAGGCCGCGATCGTGATCCCGCGCGCTTTTTCTTCCGGCGCGTTATCGATCGAATCGAACGAACGGAACGATACCTTCGGATTGTGCTTCGCCAGCACTTTCGTGATGGCCGCCGTCAGGGTCGTCTTGCCGTGATCGATATGCCCGATCGTCCCGATGTTGACGTGCGGCTTGCTGCGATCGAATTTTTCTTTACCCATGCCACCAATCTCCTTTGAAACTGTCGGGCCGCGCGCTTACGCCGGCGGCCCGGTGATTATCCCGCTACCTTGTTACCTTGCCCTGCACTCGCGCGATGATTTCTTCCGCGATGTTCTTCGGTACTTCTTCGTAACGCGCAAAGTGCATGGTGAAGCTGCCGCGGCCCTGCGTGCGCGAACGCAGTTCCGTCGCATAACCGAACATTTCGCTCAGCGGCACGCTCGACTTGATGATCTGAGTCGTGCCCCGGACTTCCGTGCCTTCGAGCTGGCCGCGGCGTGAAACGATATCTCCGTTCACGGGACCCATATACTCTTCCGGCACCACGACTTCCACGGCCATCACCGGTTCGAGCAATACCGGCTTCGCCCGGCGCAACGCTTCCTTGACACAGATCGAGCTACAGATCTTGAACGCCATCTCCGATGAATCGACGTCGTGATACGCGCCGTCGAACACCGTGACTTTGACGTCTTCCATCGAATAGCCCGCCAGGATACCGCCTTCGAGAGCTTCGATAACACCCTTTTCAATGGCAGGGATAAACTCTTTCGGAATGTTGCCACCCTTGATGCCGTTTTCGAACTTGAAGCCTTCGTGCGGAATCGGCTCCACGCGCAGTTTGGTGCGCGCATACTGGCCGCTGCCACCCGTCTGTTTCTTGTGCGTGTAGTCGTATTCGGCGGTCGCCCGTATGGTCTCGCGATATGCCACCATCGGCTTGCCGACGTTGGCCACCACGCCGAACTCGCGCATCATGCGGTCAACAATGATTTCGAGATGCAGTTCGCCCATGCCGGAAAGGATGGTCTGGCCCGTTTCCGGATCCGTATTCACGCGGAACGTGGGATCTTCCTGCGCCAGTTTGGCGATGGCCATGCCCATCTTTTCCTGATCGGCTTTCGTCTTGGGCTCGACCGCGAGCTGGATCACCGGAGTCGGGAAGTCGATCGATTCGAGCGCGATCGGATGATCCTCATCGCAGATCGTGTCGCCCGTCGAGACCGTTCTCAAGCCGACGGCGGCGCAGATGTCGCCCGCCATGATTTCCTGAATGTCTTCGCGCTTGTTGGCGTGCATGCGCAACAGGCGGCCAACCCGCTCTTTGCGGCCCTTGGCCACGTTATAAATGGATTCGCCCGCGTTCATCTTGCCCGAATAGACCCGGAAGAACGCCAGCTGGCCCGCAAAAGGGTCCGTCATGATCTTGAAGACCAGGGCCGAAAAGGGCTCGCTGTCGGCAGCCTTGCGATATAACTTGATGTTCTTGTCGTCGACTGCGGTTCCTTCAATATCGGGAACATCGAGGGGCGATGGCAGGTAATCGACTACGGCGTCGAGCATGGTCTGGACGCCTTTATTCTTGAATGCCGAGCCGCAGATGACCGGGAAGATCTTCAACGCAATGGTTGCCTTGCGAATGCCGGCTTTGATCTCGGCGACCGTGAGCGGCGCGCCCTCGACGAACTTCTCGAAGAGCTTGTCGTCGAACTCGGAAACCGCTTCGATCATCTGTTCGCGGTACAGCTTTGCCTGATCGAGCAGATCCTCGGGAATCTCCGTCACGTCGAACTCGGCACCCAGCGTTTCGTCGCGCCAGATGACGGCCTTCATTTCCACCAGATCGACAACGCCTTTGAACTGATCTTCGGCGCCTACCGGAATTTGAATCGGGACGGGACGTGCACGCAGACGATCGACGATGGTATCGACGGAGTGAAAGAAATCGGCACCCACGCGATCCATCTTGTTGATGAAGCAGATGCGGGGAACTGAATATTTGTCAGCTTGCCGCCACACCGTTTCCGACTGCGGCTGTACGCCCGCAACGGCATCGAACACTGCCACCGCCCCATCCAGCACCCTCAGCGAGCGCTCCACTTCAGCCGTGAAGTCGACGTGGCCGGGGGTGTCGATGATGTTGATCTGCATGTCTTTCCAGGAAGCGGTGGTCGCGGCCGAGGTGATCGTAATGCCGCGTTCCTGCTCCTGCTCCATCCAGTCCATGGTGGCGGTGCCTTCATGCACCTCACCGATCTTGTGCGAACGCCCCGTGTAATAGAGGATGCGCTCCGTGGTCGTGGTTTTACCCGCATCGATATGAGCAGCGATGCCGATATTTCTCATCCTCTCGAGCGGTACTGTGCGTGCCATGAAACCGGAATACCTGTGCCTTTATTGATCTTTTTCGGAAAAACTACCAGCGATAATGCGCAAACGCTTTGTTGGCTTCCGCCATGCGGTGCACATCGTCCCGCTTCTTGATTGCCCCGCCCCGCAGGTTGGCCGCTTCGTTGAACTCGTTGGCCAGCTTGTCCGCCATGCCTTTTTCAGCCCGGCCGCGCGCGTTAGAAAGAATCCAGCGAATCGCGAGACTGGTGCGGCGATTCTGCGGTACTTCGATCGGCACCTGATAGTTGGCGCCGCCGACGCGCCGCGTCTTCACTTCGAGCAGCGGCTTGGCATTCTCGACAGCCTTCTTGAACAGTTTGATCGCTTCTTCGCCGCCGCCACGCTCTTCGAGTTTCTTCATGGAAGTGTAGAAGATCTTCTGGGCGGTGGATTTCTTGCCGTCCCACATCATGGAGCAGATGAACTTCTCGGCAAGCGTCGAGTTGTACACCGGATCCGCGGCCACTTCACGATTTTCTGCGCCTCTGCGTCTTGGCATGTTCCAGGAATCCTTTTATTTCGTTGCGGCTTTAGGGGCCATTTTTATTTCGTAGCGGCCTTCGGCCGTTTGGCGCCGTACTTCGAACGGCTCTGCTTGCGGTTGGCGACACCGGCGGTATCGAGCGCGCCGCGGACCACGTGGTAGCGAACGCCGGGAAGATCCTTCACACGGCCGCCGCGGATCAGCACGATCGAGTGCTCCTGGAGATTGTGCCCCACGCCAGGGATATAAGTCGTCACTTCGATTCCGTTCGTCAGCCGCACGCGCGCGACTTTACGCAGCGCCGAATTCGGCTTTTTCGGGGTGGAAGTATACACACGAGTGCAAACACCGCGCTTCTGCGGGCAGCTCTGCAAAGCCGGGCTGGCCGTTTTCCATGCGGGCGCTTTACGCCCTTTTCGGACGAGTTGATTGAATGTAGGCACTAAAAATCCTCAAAAAACGGGCGCTTCTCAAAAACGTGCTGCTTCATACTGCATTGCTGCAGATTTTGAAGCGGGTCAAATTACTGCGTCGGTCGATTGGAGCGAACGGGACAACCTTGCCGCTCAGGCTTTGGACAGGTCCATGCTCACCTCACAGCGCAACGCTTACTCAACTTCAACTTCTTCAGCGCGTCTGCAGCGAACCTCGGGGCCTCGCCCCGGCCGGATCTCCGACGCCGGAGATGGTAGCCGGAAGCTTTAAATCAAGCTACAGCCAAACTTAACTACGATAACGAACCTTGTAGGCTGTGTCAAATCGGAGACAAATCACCCCGGTTCGGCCACAAACACCGCCAAGTTCGCTACGGGATTTATCATAGCAGATCGCCGCCGGCTTCCGCATTCCTGGTTGTAAGCTCGTGCTACCGATTCCGGTGGAGTCCGGAAACGTAGCAGCCAGGAGCGGCTTCAAGGCCATCCAGACCATCCTTGAGGAACAGAAGCCGGAAGCGGCTTATTTCGTGGCTGAAAACGGGAAACGCACAGGTATCCTGATTGTCAACCTGGAGAGCGCATCGCAGCTTCCGGCAATCACCGAACCATGGTCCCTTGCGCTGGACGCCGCCATCGAGGTCACCCCGGCAATGCTCCCGGCGGATCTCCAGGCAGCCGCTCCCTCTATCGCCCAGGCAGTCAAAGCATACGGGCGGGTGTAGCCACGAGCCGCGTGAACCGGATTCCTGAGCATCGGCAAGTTGAACGGGTGAACGTGGCCTCCGATATAATGTGATGGCTTCAGACATCCCACACAGGAGACACGATGGTAATTGACGCCCACGGCCACGTCACGGCGCCGGATAAATTATACGTTTACAAGGCGGGCCTGATCTCGCACCGGGGCGCGCATGGCCGCGGCAGCCCGGGCGCAACCGAAGAGGACATCGTCGCGGCGCTGAACGCCCCCGTCTTCGGCGGCTCCTCCCATCTGGCGCAGCTCAAAGAGGCAGGGACCGACATGCAGCTCATCTCGCCCCGCCCCTACCAGATGATGCACAGCGAGCACCCGCGGCTGGTCGGCTGGTACACCGAAGAGACCAACAACATCATCGCCAAACAGGTGAAGCTCTTCCCCAGCGTCTTTCGCGGCGTTTGCGCTCTGCCGCAGGGGCCGAACGTCAGCCCGAAGAATTGTCTCGCGGAACTGGAACGCTGCGTCACGAAACTCGGGTTCGTCGGATGCCTCATCAATCCCGATCCGGGCGAGGCGGGCGGCATCGAAACCCCTCCGCTCGGCGACAAATTCTGGTATCCGCTGTATGAAAAGCTGGTCGAGCTCGACATCCCCGGGCATGTGCACTCCGGCGGATGCCGTTCGGACCGCCTCAGCTATTCCCTCCACTTCATCAACGAAGAGAGCATCGCGATTTTCTCGCTGCTGAACTCCACCGTGTTCACCGATTTCCCGACGCTCAAGATCCTGGTATCGCATGGCGGCGGGGCGATCCCATACCAATATGCCCGCTTTGAAGCCAGCGCGATCCGGCGCGGAATCCAGCGTTTCTCCGAACGGATGCGAAACCTCTGGTACGACACCGTGCTCTACTCGGCCGGCTCGCTCGAACTGCTGTTCAAGACAGTCGGCGCGGATCGGTGCCTGTTCGGGACCGAGCGGCCCGGCGTCGGCACCGTGCTCGACCCCCGCACGGGGAAATGGCTGGATGAAACACGCTATATCATCGAAGGGTTCGACTGGTTAAGCGCGGACGAAAAGAAAATGATTTTTGAAGGGAACGCGAAGAAACTTTTCAAGCTGGAAACCATATGAATATCGCAGCCACCTGGAGAACCGGTCTGGCCCTGCTGCTGGCGCTCCCCGCGCTGGCGCAGGCGCCATTGCAGAAGGTCACGATCAATTACCCGAACCGCAGCGGCTCGAACTGGCCGCTGTTTCTGGCGAAGGAGGGCGGTTACTACCAGGCGCACGGGCTGGATGTGAATCTGGTGTTCGGCGTTCATCCGGCCGGTATCGCGATGCTGGTGAGCGGCGAGGCACAGATGGTCAACTCCTCCCTCGAACAGTTGATGCAGGCGGCGTCACGGGACGGTTCGCTGGTGCTGGTCGGGAGTTCGCTCAACCGGGGCATGTTCGCCCTGATGGCAAACAAGAGCATCCCGGACATGAAGGCCTTGAAGGGCAAGCGTCTGGCAATCGGCCAGATTGGCGATGCGCCATACGGCTATCTCATCGCGCTGCTGAGCAAGTCCGGACTCACGGCGCGGGATGTGGAATGGATTCCCGTGGGCACGGATGTGAGCGGACGCGCGGCCGCGCTCGAAAGCGGACGCGCCGATGCCACGCTTCTCACCGCCCCGGCTTACTTTAAGGTGGAGGCAGCGGGCTACAGGACTCTCGCAAACCTCGCCGACCACGACGATATCTTCGCCTCCACCGCTTACATCATGAAGAAAAGCGTGGTGGCACAGGACCCTTCACTCGCCGAAAAGCTGATTATGGCCCAGGCCGAAGGAATCAAGCGTTTCTACGAAGACAAGGCTTTCGCCGTGAAGGTCTTCCTGAAATACGACAAGAACGCGCAGCAGTCGGATATGGAACGGGTCTACGACCTTTACGCGAAGCCGAATGCGTTTGAACGCGTGCCTTATGTGCTGGCGGGCGCGGTGAAATCGGTGGTGAACCAGCAGGCGGACGCCCACGTGGCGGCGGAAATGAAAGCCTACGATTTCCACAAGGTGATCGACAACAGCTATGTGACGAAGCTGGTGAAGGACGGATTTTTCGAAAAGCTGTACGGGCCTTCGATCAAAGCCGAAGAGCAGCGCAAAGCGAAACTGGCGTTCGGGAAATAAGCGACATGGCTGAAATTGTATTGGGGATCGGGGCGTCTCACGGGCCTTTGCTGTCAACGCCTCCGGAGAAGTGGGACCTGCGGGCGAAGGCCGATCGCGAAAACAAATCGCATTGGTTTCGCGGCAAGTCTTACACCTATGAGGAGCTGCTGGCGGAACGCGCGCCGGGGTTTGCGGCGGAAGTGGCTGTCGAGGTTCGCCGGGAGCGGTTCGAGCGTTGCCGCGCGGCGATGGAAGCGCTCACGCGCAAGTTCAACGAGGTGAAGCCGGAAGCGGTGGTCATGCTGGGTAATGACCAGAGAGAATTTTTCGGCCCCGATCTGACGCCTTCGGTCACGATCTATAACGGCGCGAAAATCGTGAACGTGCAGCATCTGCATGAGGGCTCCCCGGGCCTGAACATCGCGGAAGTGGGCAACGCGCCGACAGAGGGAACGGAGTATCCGGGGGCGCCGGAACTCGCGAACCACATTCTGCGCTGTCTGTCTGACGACAATTTCGATCTGGCGCAGTCGTCCACGACGCCCAGGGGAAGCGAGCGACACGGCATCCCGCACGCCTACGGCTTCCTGTACCACTCGATTCTGGGAGATGCGCCGCCGCCCAGCGTGCCGGTGATTCTGAACGTGCATTACCCGTATAACGTGCCGAAGAACCAGCGCTGTCTCGACATGGGGCGGGCGCTGCAACGTGCCATCCGCGGCTTCGACGGCTTCGGGCGCGTGGCAATCATGGCTTCGGGGGGGCTGACCCACTTCGTGGTGGATGAAGACCTCGACCGCACTATTCTCGCGGCCATCGGGAAAGGCGACGAGCAGACGCTCGCGGGCGTGCCGGAAAACGTGTTCAAAGTTGGCACGGCCGAGATCAAGAACTGGTATCCGGTAATCGCGGCCATGAACGCGGAAGGCCGGAAGTTCCATTCGGTGGATTACGTGCCCTGCTATCGCTCCGAAGCAGGCACCGGCAGCGGGATGGCATTCGGCTACTGGGCCTGAAAGGCCAGCAGGACGTTCCCTGCCATGCCGCTCTGGCGGGAATAACCGGAGTTCACATAGACCATTCCATTCAGCACCACCGCGCCCGGCCCATCGATCGAGCCGCCGTGTCCGGGCACGCCGTTGACAGTGTCGAAACCGCGCGCGGTATCGAAGTCCCAGAGGATGCGGCCATCCTCGGCGGCGTAGGCTCGCAGGTGGCCGTCGACGGAACCTGAGAAAACGACTCCGGGGATGGCGGTCACGGCGGCGGGTTGCGCGGGGCTGCAGCCGGCTTTGGGCGGATCGCAGGGGTGGCCGGGGGCATACCAGACTTTGCTGCCGTCGGCTAGACGAATAGCGGTCAGGCCGCCACCGATTGCGGGGTCCAGATCGTTGGTGCGCAGATCCGATGGGTCGGTGGCCTTACGTGCCTGCCGGCTGACATCCGAAACCGCGGCGTAGGCATTTTGTGCGTCCGCGGCCATGCCCCACAGGACGCCGCCGTTCGTGCTTCCCTTCCCGACACGGAGCTCCCAGACGGCCTGGCCTTCCTTGTCCGGATCGAGCGCATAAACCATGCCGGATTTCTGCCCCGCGATGAGCAGGCTGCGCCCATTGGCGTTCACGAGCATGGCGGAGGAACCGAAGTCGTAGTCAGGCCCGCAGCTTTTGGTTGCAAGGCACTCGCCGCTGAAGATATCGTTCTTTGTAAACTGACGTGACCACGCGATTTTTCCAGTCTTGATGCGCAGCGCGAGCACCGAATCGCTCAGCTTCGTATTAGGTTCGGAATAGTTGTCGCCGGTCGTGACATAGAGCATCCCGCGTTTGGGGTCGAGCGTCGGCGCGGACCACACGCCAACTCCCGACGGCCCGAACTGTGCCCTGCCCGCCGCATTCTTCCCGATCTCTTCCGGCGGATCGACCATGTATGTTTTCCAGACCTGCTCCCCGTCGCGGATGCGCAGAGCGGCAACGCTGCCCCGCAGGGTACAGCAGGGATAGTCAAGATCGGAAGCCCGGTTTTCCTCCCATCCGGCCACGGGCACGAACACCACCCCCTGGTAAGCCACGGGCGATCCGGTGAGGCGGGCTGCATCGTGCATCTCCACCTGCTTCTTCCACAGAAGCTTGCCCGCAACCGCGTCCAGCGCGTAGAACCAGCCCGACTGGTCGCCGAACAGGAGCACGTAGCGGCCACCGTCGCGCACCGCGAGGATTGAGGACCGAACCGGCCCGTTCGCCTGATAAATCCAGCGGATGCAGCCCGTTTGCGGATCGAGATTCTGAATGGCGCCGCCCGCGCTGCCGACGAAGAGATTGCCATCGAGAATGGTGGGCTGAGAGAAAGCGGTGATGTCGCCCTGAAATGCAAAAGCCCATTTCAACTTGAGCTTGCCCACGGCATCCAGCGTCAAACCTGCTTCGCGCGCGGGCTGAAACCGGGTGTTGTCAAGGCCTGGACTCCAGCCTTTCCACGCCAAAGCAGGATGGGCAGCCATATGCACGGAACGGTCACCGCAGAAGGCCGAGGCAGGCGGAGCGGGATCGCCGCCCCGGGTTCCAGGACGGGTTCCAAGCCAGGTGGCAACGGCCTCGCGCTGGCCCTGATTCATGGTGTAGGCGATGGCGATCATCGCCCCGTAGTTGAGTGCGCGCAGGATGCGTGCAGCCGGCATTTTGCGAAGCGTCTCACGCGTCGGGATGCGTGGATTGTTAAGTTCGTGACACCGTGCGCAGCGTTGCGCGTAAATGTTTTCTCCGGCATCGGACGCGGCGTGCAGCAGAGCCGGCGCAAGCAGAACGGACAGCGTGAAGACCCGCGCGGAATTCCGGAAAAGCATGTTGGCTCCAGACAGTTTACTCCTGCACGGCGGGATGCGCCAAAGATCAAAGTAAAGTCAAATTCGGAAACTATGCGCGGGGCGGCGAAAAAATCAATATATGATGTCTGTGGGCGATCCGCTCGCCCGTGGAGGCATTTTCATGATTATGCTGCGCCTTGGTTTGGCCGCGGGTCTGATGAGCGCGGCCGCGATTGCCGCCAACACCCCAACGGTGACGTTCAATAAAGACGTCCTTCCCATCCTGCAGGCGAACTGCCAGCAATGCCACCGGCCGGGCGAGGTCGCGCCAATGTCTCTGCTGACTTATAAGGATGCGCGGCCGTGGGCGAAAGCCATCAAGTCGGCTATCGTAACGCAGAAGATGCCGCCGTGGTTTGCGGATCCGAAAGTCGGCCATTTTGCGAACGACCGGCGATTGAGCGAAGCGCAGATCCGGACGCTGGTTTCCTGGGTGGATAACGGAGCGCCCGAAGGTGACGCGAAGGATCGTCCGGCTCCGCGGACCTTTCAGCAGGGCTGGAATCTCAAGCCCGATATGGTGATCGAGATGCCGAACGCGTTTCATATACCGCCCACCGGCACCGTCGATTATCAATACATTCTGGTGAAGGGCAATATCACGAAAGACCTTTGGGTGACATCGGCTGAGATGCGTCCGACGAACTCCGCCGTGCTGCATCACGGCAAGGTCTGGGTGCGGCCGCCCGGCTCGCACTGGATGGAGAACGCGGAGTTCGGCGTGCCCTACTCCACGGGCATGGGCCGTAATTCGGCATCGGAAGGCAACGACATTATCGGGAAATTCAACCCCGGTCTGGGCGCGCAGACCTTCGATATCGACGGGTCGGCGAAGCTGATTCCGAAAGGTTCGGACTTTGTGTTCGAACTGCATTACACGGCAACCGGCAAGCCGGAGACGGATATCGCAAGGGTGGGTCTGGTACTGGCAAAAGAAGCCCCGCTGACACGTTATTACACTTCTCCCGGCACGCCCGCTGCGTTCAACCTGGTGATTCCGCCGAACGAAAGCAACGTCGAAGTGGCTTCCGAATCCACGGTTGGCGCGGATATGAAACTGGTCTATATTCAGCCGCACGCACACTTGCGCGGGAAGGATTTCGAAATCCGGCTGATCTATCCGACCGGTGAGACGGAAACCGTATTCAAAGGGAAATTCGACTTCAACTGGCAGATTGGCTACGATCTGGCGAAGCCGATTCTTCTACCTAAAGGAACGCGTATCCTCTCGATCGCGCACTACGACAATTCGGCAAACAACCCGTACAATCCGGACCCGACGAAACTGGTTCGCTGGGGCCCCCAGAACTGGGACGAGATGCAGGCCGTATTTCTGGGCCTGGTCTTCCCGGTGAATACGGACGTTACAACGGTGCTGAAGGCATCCGGCCCGAGTTTGTTGCCCGCGCCGAGAACCGGCGGCGGCCCGACATTGGCCTCTCTGGACCCGAAGTAGTTCGTCGACACCCGCGAAGTAAACGCTACTGCTTCGCGGCTGAAGGCGCTGGCCTCGCCATCGTCTTCAGCTTCAAACGATACTCCGGATAGGTCGTCTCCGCGCCACCGCGGGTAGGCTCGTAAGGCAGTCCCCAGCGGTCAGCGAACTCATGCAGAAACGGATTCGCGCCCGGAAGATAGTTCGGCACTTCGCCTTTCGGCCTGACCACTTCCACCACCGGTTCGCAGGGCCACAGCCATGACGCCCTTTCGCTCGTATCCATCTCCAGATCCTCGCTCTTGATCAGAGGCTCCGTCAGATATACCGGATCGGTCACGATACTCACGTGCGTAAGGTAGTTGCCGTGACGGATGAAGTGCTCCACCATGGTCGCCCGGTCGCTCTCGGGCAAGCCATTGCGGCGCAGCCAGCCGGTCTTGATATGCGTGGTCTCGACGGTCAGCATGTCGCCTTCCCACTTACCTGTCGAAAAGCCCATCCATGTGTGCGGAGCGTTGGCCGAGGGATGCGGACGCCCATCCATCCAGATGGTGCGCGTCTGTTCGTAAGTGCTGATATAGTTCTCGATCGCAATCACGCGCTGCGAATCCGGATCTTTCTCCTCCCAGATTCTCAGCGCCATCGGGCCGCGGTAGATGTAAGTGGAAAGGTGCACCCTGCATTGCTCTTCGGGCAGCGTAATCCGGGAAGGGTTCCAGCTGTCGCCGCGCAGACGCGCCGCGTCGTTAATGGGAAGTCCAAGGTAGTCCCCCAGTTCGGGTCCGGGCCCTCGTTCCAACTGGTCCTCATGCTGTCTCGATGCCCATTCACCCGAAAGATTGACCTGGGCGAAGGCCGGAACAGCCGTAAGCGCAACGATCAGCAGACCTGTAAGTTTGAAACCGATCATTACTTTTTCCCTCCGAGGCTCCGGTAAACCGTCTCGACAAACCGGTTCGCCGCCGGAGCCGTTACGTCATACAGCCCGTCATAATCCATCGTGGGCCTGGAGGCCTCTACCTGTTCCAGAGTCATGCCCTTGCCGATCAGAGACCAGATGCGATCGCGGATGATCGTTACCATGTCGCGGTATTCCATGACATCGGCCTCGTCGCAGATGCGCCCGTGACCGGGAATCACCATCGTGCCGCCTTCTTCATCGTGCGCGGGAATCGTGAGATCGAGAATATGGTTGAGCCCGTCCAGAACGCCCTGAATGCCGCCCCCGTCGCGCAGATCGATGGGGGGATAACCCGTGGTCATGAAGATATCGCCCGTACTGACCACATCGGACCGCCGGAAGTAGACCAGGCTGTCACCATCCGTAATGGCCGCCGGCTGATGCAGGATCCGCAACGACTCGCCGTTGAAAAACAGCTCCTTCGGATCGTCGAAGAATGTATCGGTGGGCCATGCGAGAGAAGACCTTGCGGGCTTGCCGTTGACCGATGCGCTCATGCGGTCGAGAATATCTTCATGCCCGAGGATCTGGACGGATTGCGACGCGCTGGCGCCGGGCGTATTCACAATGTTGACCGCGGTGGAGGTGCCGCCCTCCTTCGAAAAGGCTTCGTTGCCGCCCGTATGGTCGTCATGAACGTCGGTATTGACGACATAGCGGAGGGGCTTTCGGGATAACTTGCGAATCTCCGCGATGACTTTGGCGCTCATGGGCGCGGTCCCGGTGTCCACCACCAGCACGCCGTTTTCACCCAGCTGGAGCGTAATATTGCCGCCTGCCCCCGCCAGCATGTAGATATTCCCCTGCACGGGCAGGACTTCGATTTCCCCTGGCTGCTGGGCGCACGCGATACCAGCCGCGCAGAGCCCGCCCAGAAGGGCCACTGTTGCGATTCTCACGTGCGTCAGCATATCACCGCGCCGATCCGGTCAACACATCAGGGGAGGATGACCAGCTTGCAATGCTATTCTCAAACCCATGCAGCAGTTCCACCGGATCTCCACGAATCCTGAAGTGATGGGAGGGAAACCGTGTATACGGGGGATGCGGGTGACCGTTGGCATGATTGTCGAGTCTCTCGCGGCCGGCCGATCTATTGAAAACCTTCTGAACGATTTCCCTTATCTTGAAGAGCAGGATATCCGCGAGGCACTTGCCTATGCGGCAAGCCTGGCGCAAGGGCGGGAATTTCCTCTCGCCAGTTAATGCGGCTTCTTATCGACATGAATCTGACGCCCAGGTGGGTTCATGATCTGAGCGACGCGGGACATGAGGTGCTCCATTGGTCCGCAATAGGAAACCCCGCGGCCTCCGATTTCCCGCACATTCTCGCTTACACCCGGGAATCCGGACCGAGCGTGGTTCTCCTCCGAGCGGAACCTCTGGTCCCGGAGTCGTGCGGTCCGGCGCTCCTGGCGGCGTTGCGCGAATGTGAATCGGAACTGGCGAAAGGCGCCATCGTCAGCCTCGACTGGTCAGGGCGGCCGCGGGCGCGAGTCTTGCCGTTGCTCTGAAACCGCCTCAGATCTCCATAATCACGGGCATAATCATGGGCCGCCGTTCGGCGTGGCGGTGGATATAGCGTTTCAGATCCGAACGAATCTTCTCTTTCATCACGCCGACGTCCATCTTTTCTTCCGCGCTCGATCCTTCCAGCGTCTTGACCACTACGTCGCGCGCCGCCTGCATGAATGCCTTGTCGCTCTCAAGACCGAAGCCCCGGCTCACAATTTCCGGCGCGGATTCGATCTTGCCCGTATGCTTGTTGATCGCGATAATCGGCAACACGATGCCGTCCTCGGAGATCAGCCGGCGATCGCGGACGACCATCTCTCCCACCACCTCGCCCACCGCGCCCGAGTCGATGCAGATCCGCCCGACCGTGACGCGCCCCGCCTTGCGCGCACCCCTGAGATCCAACTCCAGAATGTCGCCTGTCTCGCAGATAAAGGTCTCTTCGAGTCCCACGTTGCGCAAATGATCGGCCAGCCTCGCGTGCTTGGCCATTTGACGGTATTCCCCGTGGATCGGCACGAAATAGCGGGGCCGCACCAGATTCAGCACCAGCCGCAATTCCTCCATCGACCCGTGCCCGGAAACGTGCAGCGGCGGGTTCATGTTTCCATAGAGCACGTCCGCGCCGCGCTTCGAGAGGTGATCGATCATGCGAAAGATGCTCTTCTCGTTTCCCGGAATGATACGGGAGCTGAGAACCACCATATCGCCCGGCGTGATCGAAACCTGTTTGTGGTTATCCACTGCCACGCGCGAGAGCGCCGACATGGGCTCGCCCTGCGTTCCCGTAATCAGCACGGTCACTTTGGACGGCTTGGTGGTCATCACGTCCTGCGGCCGGATCAGAACGTTGTCCGGGATCTGGAGAAAGCCGTGATTGTGGGCAATCTCCGTCACCGCGATCATGCTCCGGCCGACCAGCGCGACCTTGCGGCCGAACTCCTCGGAAAGATTGATAATCTGCTGCAGACGGTGAATGGACGAGCTGAAGCAGGAAATGAACAAACGGCTCTCGGAGCGGTTGAAAACGTCTTCCAGACGCGGGCGCACGGCGCGCTCGGAATCCGAATAACCCGGCCGGTCGGCATTAGTGGAATCGGAGAGCAGCAGCAGCACGCCGCGTTTTCCGTAATCGGCGAGCGTGTGCAGATCGAAGAGTTCATTGTCGGTGGGGGTCGGATCCACCTTGAAATCGCCGGTGTGAATCACGACACCCACGGGCGTAGTGATCGCCAGCGCGACGCAGCTTACGATCGAGTGCGTGACATGAATAAACTCGACCTTGAAAGGGCCGATCTCGATAATGTCCTTCGGCTTGACCGCGTGCAGGATGGGGTCTTCCTCCACCTCATACTCTTCGAGGCGCCGCTCGACCAGCGACAGCGTGAACGCGGTGCCATAGACCGGCACGCTGAATTCGGCGAGGAAGAAGGCGACCGCGCCGATGTGGTCCTCGTGACCGTGCGTGAGCAGCAAAGCGCGCACGTGCTTCCGGTTTTCTTTGAGGTAGGTCAGGTCCGGCGTGACGATATCCACGCCGAGCAGTTCCTCCTCGGGGAACATCATTCCCGCGTCGATGACGATGATGTCGTCGCCATAGCGGAGAGCCATCATGTGCATCCCGAACTCGCCGAGCCCGCCCAGGGGGATGACCTGCAATTTTTTATCTGACATTTTGTAACGGCAAATCAAATTCTATCGTCTGGCTAACGTCCGGGGGCGGAATGGCGACCAAATCGAACCGGATTGCATCCAAATACGCTATGGCAAGAAGCACGGAAAATGCTCCCGGGAGCCTGCATGAACACATTAAATCCAGATGGAGCCCGAGGGAATTCGCGGCCCGCCCGGTGGAGCCCGGGAAATTAAACACTCTGTTCGAAGCGGCGCGCTGGGCCGCGTCGTGTTTTAACGAGCAACCGTGGCGGTTCGTGATCGCCACGCAGGCCGAGCCGGAATCGTACGCGAGAGTGCTCGGCCTGCTCATGGAGAAAAACCAGCAGTGGGCGAAGACGGCGTGGGCAATCGGGTTCTCGGCCGGGAAAAAGACCTTCACGGCCAGCGGCGCGCCGAATCGCTTCGCACTGCACGACACGGGAGCCGCCACGGCCAATCTGGCCATCCAGGCGACCGCCCTCGGTCTGCATGCTCATTTCATGGGCGGATTCGACGCCCCGCGCGCCCGCGCCGAGTTCCATGTTCCCGACGATTTTGAAATCGGCGCTGCATTTGCCATTGGCTATATCGACGAGGATGTCACGATTCCGGGTGCCCGCAAACGGAAGGGCGTGGAGGAAATCGTCTTTGCAGGCGTCTGGGGGACACCTGCCCTCAACGCGGAATAACGGTCTTTCGCGTCAGAACGGCTCCCCAGGAGCCCGTTCGCGGCCAGCCGACCGGGAGAGAAGGGGCATGGCTTTCAGCGGCCTCAGCGCCCTGAGAGGTGAAAAAGAATGAAGCCCACCCCCTTTCGGGAGGTGGGCTTCCGCTCACTCCGCCGGGCGGAGCGATTCGATGGGAGAATCAGTTTCGACGGCTTCGCAGCCGACAAAAACTTAGTGATTGGATCTTAAAGTTTTGAGCCTGGTTTCGTCAAGTGAAAATCCAGGTTAAGTTTTCCACAATATAACCACATGATTTCCAGACCGTTATAAAATTTGTGGATTTCTCTTGACAATTTGCCCGATCGGAGAATAGGCGGTTTCACGGTGATCGAAAAGCTCGTAATCACCACGATTCAAAGGAACTTAGGTGGGCCGAAACGTTGTAAAGCGACCGTTTTTTCTGTTCGCCCCCATGACGTCCGGGAGTCGATCTGGCCAGCTTATTCTTTTAGAATCAGTGACCTAATGACGACCGGAAAGATGCAGAGAGATCATATTGTCGCCATCTCCCGACGCTCCGGAGCGTCGCAGCAGAATTCGAAGCCCCCCCACCACCAGGCCCGATACGACGCAAAATCCAAACAGCACCAGACAGAGAAGCAGAATATTCAGCAGCAAATTCGCGGGGTTGTCCTTCGCCGTGGGCACGTATTCGGGAAGCGTGATGGCGGCCTGATAGCGGATCCGGGACAACAATCGTTCGGCCTCGTCCCGATTGGACGGATTGAGCGCGATGGCTACTAAAGGGCCGCTCCGCTTCACCATGGCGCCCGGAATCTGCTGGAAATGCGGAATGCGGTCGCGCGCCATCTCCATCGTCGGATAAGTGAACAGCACCAGCGCTATTTCCCTGCCGGGAGGCCCGTATTTTGCCAGCTCCGCCTCGGCACTGAAGCGAAACGCAGCCGTGCTCGGAGGAATGGACGGCGCGAATTGGGCCAGGCTGTCCGGCCCGGTAATGTATCGTTCGGAATTCGGCTGCGCCCCGGCGGGGAAGTATTTAGGGAGAACAGGCAGCGGGGATTGAGAGTAAAGCGGGACTGTGCCCACCAGATGGTTCAGTTCCTCCGGCTTTGCCTTGTAATCTTTGAAAACAAATAAGTAATTTCCGACAGCCACAACCTCGCCGCCGGCATTTTCCGCGCCGACGCCGCTCACGCTGACAGGCTTCGAATCGGCGGGCCGAGCCTGATCGAATGCGGCGAGAGCTCCGGTCGCATCCTCGAAACGGTACGCGGAAATGGTGTAGCTCCGGGTCCCGTCGGTATATGGGGCGGTCTCGGAAGCCTGCAACCCATATTCCTTCCAGACCTTCCGATCGGGCACCTCCGCGGCGGCGGCGGCGCCTTTCTTCCATGTGCCGATCGTGTCGGGCAGCATGGGGGGCGCGGCTGCAACCGACTGCACCAGGGCCAGCAGCGCAAGGCACGGCAGCAGACGTTTAAGCACGGATTTATTCATGCCCTCAGACTCCGTGGCACTTCTTGTATTTTTTGCCGCTTCCGCAGGGGCACGGATCGTTCCGTCCGGTCTTGGGACCGCCGTTTGAAACCGTCTGACCGCCGTTTGCCGACCCGTTCGTCCCGGCAAACTGCAAATCCTTCAACTCGCGTTCGTGCTGCTTCTGGATATTGCGGGTCATATCCTGGACAGCGCTCTGCGCCGCGATGCGCTGCTGCTCCTGAAGCGACTTCTCCACATCGAGGCGCCTTTGCTCCTCAACGTCCTCGTCTTCCTCATATTCCGAGTCTTCATTGGCGAACGGCAGCGATCCGGGATTCTGCTCGAAACGAAGGAAGTAGAGATAACGAACCGCTTCGTCTTCGATGCGGTCCATCATGTCCTGGAACAGGGTGTACCCTTCCTTCTTGTACTCCACCAGAGGATCTTTCTGGCCGTATCCGCGTAGTCCGATCCCTTCTTTCAGATGGTCCATCGAGAGCAGATGGTCTTTCCACTGGTCGTCGATGACGTGGAGCATGATGTTACGCTCCGCCTCGCGCATCAGCGAAGCGCCGACAATGTCCTCTTTCGCCTGATAGGCGATTTTGGCCCGCTCGTTCAATTCCTCGTCGATCTGGTCGCCCGTCAGGCCCGCCAGATCCTTCGGGTTGGCGCGAACGCCCAGCTGGGTCAGCATGTCGGTCTGCAGACCCGTCAGATCGTAGTTCTCCGGATGGGCATTGGCGGGACACCGCGTGTCCACGATGCCGCCCACCACGCCTTTCGTCATTTCGAGCACGCGCTCTTTCTGATCGACGCCTTCGAGCAACGCGCGCCGCATGGCGTACACGGCCTGCCGCTGCTTGTTCATGACGTCGTCGTATTCGAGCAGATGCTTGCGCGATTCGAAGTTCTGCGCCTCGACGGCTTCCTGCGCCGCCGCGATCCGCTTCGTGATCAGTTTCGATTCGATCGGCACATCCTCTTCCATGCCGAGCCGCAGCATGAGGTTCTGCATCCGCTCGCCGCCGAAGATGCGGAGCAGATCGTCCTGCAGGGAAAGGAAGAAGCGGGAGCTGCCGGGATCGCCTTGCCTTCCGGCGCGTCCGCGCAGTTGGTTGTCAATGCGCCGGGAGTCGTGCCGCTCCGTCCCGACGATGTGCAGACCGCCGAGCGCCACCACTTCGTCGTGCTCCACCTGGCAGGCCACCTTCACCTCGGCCAGGGTCCGTTCCCAATCGGCACTGAATTCTTCGCGATCGGGATCCTTCCCCTGCGTTCTCATGATGTCCCGCGCCATGGCATCGGGGTTTCCGCCAAGCAGAATATCCGTGCCGCGGCCAGCCATGTTGGTCGAAACCGTCACCGAGCCTCTGCGGCCCGCCTGGGCGACGATGTGGGCTTCGCGCTCGTGATTTTTGGCGTTCAGAACTTCATGCCGGACGTCATACTTCTTGAGCAGCGCCGCCAGACGCTCCGATTTATCGACCGAGATGGTACCCACCAGAACCGGTTGCCCGCGCGCCTGAAGCTCCTTGATTTCCTTCGCCGCGTTACGGAACTTTTCGTCTTCCGTCCGGTAAACCACGTCCTGATTCTCGATACGGATCAGCGGCCGGTTAGTCGGGATGATCGTGACGTCGAGCTTGTAAATCTTTTCGAACTCCGCCGCTTCCGTTTCCGCCGTACCGGTCATCCCGGACAGCTTTTTATACATGCGGAAATAGTTCTGGAAGGTGATGGTGGCGAGGGTCTGATTCTCCTTCTCGATCTTGACGCCTTCCTTCGCCTCCACCGCCTGGTGCAAGCCGTCGCTCCACCGCCGGCCCGGCATCAGACGCCCGGTGAACTCATCGACGATGATCACCTCGCCGTCCTTTACCACATAATCCTTGTCCTTCTGGAAGATCGAGTGGGCCTTGAGCGACTGCTGGATATGGTGGTTCCACTCCACGTTCTGCGGCTCGTACATGTTGCCGATGCCGAGAAGCCGCTCAACGTGGAGCACGCCTTCCTCGGTCAGGCCCGCGGACCGGTGTTTTTCGTCGATGGTGAAATCGCCAGTCGTGTAATTTTCGCCCGGTTCCTTGCCTTCGATGACCTCGCCTTTCTGCAGATGCGGAATCACCTTATTGGCCTTATAATACTTGTCGGTCGATTCCTCGCTCGGGCCGGAGATGATCAGGGGCGTCCGCGCTTCGTCGATCAGGATCGAATCCACTTCGTCGACGATGGCGAAGTTATGCCCGCGCTGGACGCAGTTCTGCAGGTTGAACTTCATGTTGTCGCGCAGATAGTCGAACCCGAATTCGTTGTTCGTGCCGTAGGTAATATCGGCCATGTAGTTGTCCTGGCGCTCGGCATCGTCCAGATCGTGGACGATGATTCCGACCCGCAGGCCCAGAAACCGGTGAATCTGGCCCATCCATTCCGAATCGCGCCTGGCGAGATAATCGTTCACGGTGATGATGTGAACGCCTTTGCCTTCGAGCGCATTCAGATAAGAAGGAGCGGTCGCCACGAGCGTTTTGCCTTCGCCCGTTTTCATCTCGGCGATGCGGCCTTTGTGCAAAACCATGCCGCCGATGAGCTGGACATCGAAATGCCGCATTTTCAACACGCGGCGGCTGGTTTCGCGCACCACGGCGAACGCTTCGATCATCAGATCGTCGAGAGAAGCCCCCCGTGCCAGCTTTTCCCTGAACTCAATTGTTTTCGCGGCCAGATCGATGTCGGAAAGCTTTTGCATCGAGGGCTCGAGATCGTTCATGGCGGCAACGACCGGGCGCATCGCCTTGATCTCGCGATCGTTCCGTGTACCGAAGATTTTGGCTAATACTACGTCGACCATAGATGGATTCGTCTCCTATTTTAACGCGAGACGGGTATCTCACGTTATATATACGTGAGCGGGGGTTTGGTTGTTCCTCGCCCGGCGGGAGAAGGGTATCGGAGCAGTTCCATGTTTGGGCGGCCCTCAGTCAATAAAAAAGCGTCGCCTGCTGCCGCAGGTCGTCGCCGAAGATCCCCATGAGCTTCGCCGCCAGCGCGACCCCGAACCACAAAAACAGCGAAACGCACCCCACCAGCCGCGCCCGCGAGCGCGATACGGGCGGCTCGGCCATCGTCACCTGGCGATACGCCGTAAAATGGAAAACCAGCGCTCCCGCCAGCACGGCCATTTTGATCCAGAAGAACGAACTGTCATAGGCGCGCAATGCTTCGGACGACAGAATCACCGGTCCGCTGAACAGCATCGCGGCCAGTCCGCCCAGCGTCCACGGCCGGAGATCCGCCGCAAGGCGCGCCACCGGATAGCGGCGCGGACCGAAACCCATCAGCGCCAGATCCACCGCCAGCACGGTCCCGATCAGTACGGTCATCCCGATGAGATGTACGATCTCGCCAAGCGCGATCAGTACCGACGAATTGCTCATCGTGCGGCCGAGCAGCGAGTGCCCGAACCAGTCGAACAGAGGGTACAAAGACTGCCTCGTCACGTGATGTCGTACCCGGGTCCGTAGGCAATCGCACGCCCGGCCGCAATAATCCCGATCCACAGCGTCAGCGACAGGAATCCCGCAATTCGCGCGCGCGCCGGGGTGAGCGCCGCGTTGTCCCAATCCGCTGCCTGGCGATAAACCGTCAGATGGAAAAGGAGCGCGTTCAGCCCGGCCAGCGAGAGAAGCACAAGTTTGATGCGAAAGGCCGGACTGTGATACATCTTCACCGCCTCGGCCGAAAACAGGAGCCCGCCGGTGCAGAACATCAAAGCGAAGCCCCACAACGTCCGGGGCACGATTCTGGCGACCACCTCCGATACAGGCTCACGTTTGAGCGCGAGTCCGAGCAGCCGCAGGTCGACCAGCATAATCGTACCCGCGACCAGCACAATGCCCAGCGTGTGGATCGTCTCCGCAAGATCGAACATCCAGACCGATCCGCGCAACGCAAGCGCGAGCGGCGTATTTTCCAGCCACTGGCAAAGGCTAAGCAGGGACACCAGTAGATGACTCTATACCAAAATAGTCACCCGCGCGAAAAAAACCGCGCGGCCCGTGAGAGCCGCGCGGCTGCCCGATCATGGGCAAACAGGCACAAAGAGAGGGAGAATCACTCCAGCGTCAGCGTCGGCCTCCGCGAGAACCGCCGAGAGAACCGCCCCGGAAGCCACCGGAATAGCCTCCGTAACGGGGGCCGGCGAACAGCGAAAACCCGCCATAGTACGGATACCCGTAACCATAACCGTAACCATAAGGAGAATAGCCATAGGGAGCATAGCCATAAGAAGGCGGATAGGCGGACCCGTAATAAGGAGACGGAGGCGGCGCCGCGCAGTTATAGCAGGAACCGGCAGGCGGGCGGGACGCAAGTGCCGGGTCCGGGCCATAACCCTGTCCGTAATCCTGCTGCGTGCTCACCGGCTGAAACGCCTGCGGCGCGCGCTCCGTGGAAAATGACACCGGTGCATCGACACGGAACGTCAGGACGGATTCCGGATAGATCACCGTCGGGCGGCCACGCGTCAGCAACACGCCAATGATGCCTGCCGCGGCGCCTGCTCCCGCCCCGATTGCCGCGCCTCTGCCCAAACCGGCGCCCGCTCCGATAATCGCTCCGAGCGCCGTGGTTCCGCCGATGGCTGCCGCATCGCGTCCGGTCGAAGTCGGCCCGTTGCGGCTGATCATCTGCGATTGAATCGGCTCCTGCTGTCCGTCGACCAGCGTCAGATCGGTAAGCTGAACGCCCAGACGAGACGTTCCTTTCACGCGCCCTGCCTTCCGCGCTTCGGAAACCCGCCCGGAAACCGTCTGGCCCCGTTGCGCGACCACTACTCCATCCACCACGATCGGCTGCTCCAGAGTCGCGGTGAACGCGTCGCCGGCCTGGTTGCGGTCCGAAGACAGCCACCGGTTGATGCGAACCGTAACGTATGTGCCCGGCTTGATCGTCAATTGCGCCGGAACATTGTAGTTCGGAGGCGCCTGATTGTAGTTCGGGGGTGCCTGATTATAATTCGGCGGTGCCTGATTGTAGTTCGGGGGTGCCTGATTCTGCCCCTGACCGATCTGCAGGTCGGCTTGCGGCCCGTTGGCAACGCCTGGATCGGACGCACCCTGATCCACGGCCCCCGCCGGCGCGGGGTCATTGAGGGTACGCCACGCATGCGGCGTCTGATCCTGTGCCACTGCCATGCCGGTTACGGCCAACGCCCCGATCGCGAGGCGGCAAATAACTGAGTATTTTCTGATCTCCGGATTCGATGTCATTGTGGCTCCCTGCCCTGTGCTCGACCCTCAATACGCAACTCAACTGCCAAACCCGCACGGCCCAAAATCATTGAAAACATTAGCGCGGCTGAACGCACCAGAGGGGTCGAAGCCACCAGGCCTGGTGGCTTTCAGCCAGCCGCCGCCAGATTTCCCCAAATCGGAACAGATTTCGAAGGCGCTGGTTTATTCACAGTAAATTCACGTCATCCACCTGTAACCTGCTGAAACGATTGCCCAAAAAAACTGAGGAAAGCGGTCCAACCAACCCTTTTTTCCATTTGACCGGGAAGCTGTTTCCGGTTCATCATCGATTCAGTTCCAGGGTTTAGGGAACGATAGCCGGGCAAGGCGAAGCGAAGTTTCGAGTATCGATCCGGAGCGCCAATCGAAAGAAGCGCGCAACGGGGAGCGAAAAACAAATCGGACGCCGGGCCGGGCGGGCTTCCCGCGAGGAAGCCGGTCGAACGCTTGGATCCGGAGGGTTCAAATAACCCGAAGGGGAGTGGAGATCGGATGACCTCGCGAGATCGTCTGAGATGGGCGCGGGCAACGGGTTGAAAGTGACGAATTCGCCCGGTTTCGGCTTCGAAACCGAATCGGGCGGAGAGCTTTCGATCGAACGGGTTCGCGAAGCGTCCCGGACGTGGAATTGAAGGGGCAGGCCGGGAACATTGACCCCGCAATGGTGGCGAAAGCGTCGTTGCGGGCGAGTGAAAGGCCGTTCCGGAATTCCGGCTCCAACCGGAGCCTCCGGTTGCGGAACGAACGCCGAGCATGCCGGCGGTTCGCTCAATCGGGCCGTGAACCCTGGACGTTTTTGCGTCAGGTCTTGCCCGGCCCCGAGGCGGCGTCGAGCTCGCGAGCCTTCCGCAAGTCTCCTTCCACCGTCAGAGGATCTTCCGCCGGCTGACCAAACTTCTTCCAGCGCCTGAAGGTAAATACTTCTTTTCGTTTGCGAAAGCTGGCGAAGTTGAGGCGGCAATACTCGCACCGCCACCTGCGCGCTCCGAACGAAATTTTCAAAGCCACCCGGAAGGGCGGATTGGTAAAGGTCTTGCCTGTCCATCCGTTCAGATCCATGCGATGACAAACCGGGCACCGCGCATAAACCAGATCGTCCCAGAAAAACGAACGCGCGATGAAGCGTTTTTTGCAATCGAGGCACCGCAGCATCGACACAAAACGGAACGGGCTCAATGCTTCCCGCAGCGTTCGGGGCCGGGAGGGGCGGAGATACCGGCTGCCGCATTGGGGACATGCTGCAGGCATCTTTTATACCGCCGCGGGAGCCTGTCTCCGTCGTGCCACATCGGCAAGGAGGCAGGCATGGAACGCGCCGGCCAGCCGTTCCCGCACCCCGGTTCCGCCCGGAACGGCGCGGCCATCGATCTCGCGCACGCGCAATAAATCCCGCGTGGTCGAGGTGATGAACACGTCATCGGCGGACTGAAGTTCTTCCATACTGAGAGTACGTTCGATTACCTCGACGTTTTTCTCATGAATTTCTTCGAGCAGCACTTCGCGCGTGATGCCGGGCAGGCAGCCTTCGCTGAGAGGAGGCGTGAAGACCCGGCCGCCGAACACCGCGAAGACATTCGCCGACGTGCATTCCGCCACCCGGCCAAACTCGTTCAGCAGAATCACCTCATCCAGTCCCTGTTCCTGCGCCCGCTCGGCCCATCTGAGATTTCCGGCCCATGACAGCATCTTCGCCGCGGTGAAATCGCCGGCCGCGTAACGGGCGTGCGGTTGAACGCCCAGCCGGACGCTCTCGCCCCATCGCTTCAGGGGCGCCGTCAGCGCAATGGTGTCGCTGGCGCGCCCGCTGGCCGGCCCTTCCCACGTGCCGCCGCCATTGCGCACCACGGCCAGACGCAAGGTGCAATCCGGCTCACAGTTCGCTTCGATCAGATGAATGAGATCGCGTTCAACCGCGCTCGCATCCGCCGGCATCTCCACATTCAGCAGACGGGCGTCGCGCGACATCCGCGCCCAATGCCGCTCCCAGGCAAACAATACCCCGTCCATCGCGCGCAGCGTGCTGAAAACGCCCCAACCCGAAAGCAATCCCAGTTGCCCCGGAAACAGACTGGCTTCGGCGGCATCCCGCACGCGCCCGTTATGCAGAACATAGCGGTGAATGGACATTCGTGATACCCACTATTTCATCATGGCGTCACGTTTGGCTTTGAATTCGGTGCCCGGCTTCCATTCGGGAAATTTGGGATCCTGCGCCACCCGGTAGCCAATCTCGAAAAACACGCGCAAGTCCTCCACCGCGCCCGAGAGATCCCAGTCCGGCTTCACGACGTCCGACGGCTTGTGATAGTCGTTCTCCGTATAATAATCGCGCTTTTGCTTGCCATAACCTGCCGGTTTGCCGATGTATTGAACGCCCGCATCGGGATCGAGCGCCGGGACACCCTGCTTCGCGAACTCGAAGTGATCCGAACGATAGAACGACCCTTTTCCCGGGTCGGGGTCGGGGCCCACGGTGCGTCCGTGCGTCCGAAGCACCGTCGCGGCAGTGTCGTCAAGGGTGGAATTCCCCAGCCCGATGATTGTCATGTCCTTCGTTTTGCCCCAGGTGTTCAAAACATCCATATTGATGTCGGCCAAAGTGTTTTTGAGGGGATACAGGGGATTCGCCGCATAGTATTGCGTACCCAGCAAACCCTGCTCTTCGGCCGTAACCGAAAGGAAAAGAATCGAGCGTTTGGGCGCGGGCGAAAGCTTCGCGAAGGCACGCGCGATTTCGAGCAGCCCGGCGCTGCCCGATGCATTATCGGCCGCTCCGTGATAGATCTGATCGCCCTTCAACTCCGGATCGCGCCCGAAGTGGTCCCAGTGCGCGGTATAAACCACGTACTGGTCTTTGAGCGCCGGATCGCTGCCCTCGACTTTCGCCACTACGTTGTGCGAATCGATCTTGCGCAGAGTATTCTCCACTTTGAAACTCGCCGTCGCGCCAGGGAGCGGAACGGGCTTGAAATCTTTCCGGATGGCCTCTTTCTTCAGCGCCGCCAGATCCAGCCCCGCCATTAGGCAGAGTTCGCTCGCTTTGTTGTAAGTCATCCAGGATTCGACGGCAACGCGGCCCATGTTATTGTCCGGGCGCTGAATCCCGAAGTTCTCGCCGCCCCAGCTTCCCGAAACAACCTCGAAAGGATATCCCGCCGGGCCGGTCTCGTGAATGATAATGGCCGCGGCCGCTCCTTTCTCCGACGCAATCTCGTACTTGTAAGTCCAGCGGCCGTAGTAAGTCATGGCTTCGCCCTTGAACATCGAGGCGTCCAGCCTGGAGGGGTCCTTCGGGTCCGGAATCGCCGGGTCGTTGACCAGCATCAGGATCGTCTTGCCTTTCACGTCGACGCCTTTGTAGTCATCCCAGCCGTACTCCGGGGCCACCACGCCATAACCGACAAATACGATACCGGAATTCTTTACGTTTACTTCGGGGACGTAGCGGCCCGAGAACGCAACGTAGTCCTGCTTCCCGGCCAGAGGGAGCTTTTTCCCCCGGACGGAAATATCGGGCTGGGTTTTGGAAATAATACCGGCGAGCGGAACATTCTGCAGGTAAGTCCCGTCCGGGTTCCCCGGCTTCAGGCCCATCTGCCGGAACTGCTGCTGCATGTATGCGATGGTCTTCCGTTCACCCTCTGAACCCGGCCTGCGCCCCTCGAAATCGTCCGACGAAAGCGTCTTGATTTCGCTGAGCAACGAGCCGGTATCGATCGTATCTTCCGCAACCTGCGGATTGATCTCCCGATGCAGGGAACAGGAACTCAGGAGAACGAGCAATGCGACGGCGGTTTTCTTCATTTCGATATGAACATTATCTGACCTTTGCGGCGCACGTGCCGGAACGCCCTGGCCGTATTATAATTGTCCATGACCACGTTGGACATTCAGATCAATTCCCCGCTGACTGGCGCAGTCGGGACTGATCTCGATCCCGCCAAACTGGAATTCGGCAGGACATTCACCCCGGACTGGTTCGTTTCCGAATACCGGAACGGATTGTGGCAAAACGCGCGAGTGGAACCCTCGCACAACATCTCCCTTCATCCCGCCGCAATTGTCCTTCACTACGGCCAGTCGATTTTCGAAGGCATGAAGGCGTACCGCTGGGCCAACGGTAAAATAGCGTTGTTCCGGCCCAAAGATAACGCCCGCCGCTTCGCCCGTTCCGCCGAGCGCATGGCCATGCCGCCGGTCGACCCGGAATTTTTCGTCGAGGCCGTCAAAGCCCTGGTCCGAACCGACGCCGAATGGACTCCGCGCGAGCCGGGCAGCCTCTATATACGGCCCACCATGATGGGCACCGAGGCCTGCATCGGCGTGCGCGCCTCGCACGATTTTCTTTTCTTCATCCTCGCGCTGCCGTCCGGCGCCTACTTCAAAGAGGCTGGCGGAAGCTCCGTCGGCACGGTAACGGTTTACGTCGCCGAAACCAGTTCCCGCGCGGCGCATGGCGGGACGGGGGACGTCAAAGCCTCCGCCAACTACGCCATCAGCCTGCACACCATTGAAGAAGGCAAGAAACGCGGCTGCTCGCAGGTCCTGTTCCTCGATTCCGGCGGTCGGCGGCTGGTTGAGGAATTGGGTGGGATGAACGTGTTCTTCGTCGAAGAGGGCGAACTCGTCACCCCTCCGCTGCACGATACGATTCTTCCGGGCATCACGCGCGACTCGGTCATTCAGGTCGCCCGCGATCTTGGACTGACCGTACGGGAAACGCCCATCCAGATCGACGAGGCCGCCGAAAAAATTGAATCGGGTAAAATCACCGAAGTCTTCGCCTGCGGCACCGCCGCCGTAGTGATCGGCCTCAAAGAGCTGCTTTTCGAAACGGGCCGCCGCCTTGTCGTTGGAGGTGGAATGGCGGGCGAAGTCACGCTGAAACTCAATGCCGAATTGCAGGGCATTCAATTCGGCCGCCTCCCGGATCGGCACGGCTGGGTGGAAATCGCCGCCTGACCGGCGCGGCGCGCCGCTTCCATCAAAGCTTTCTCAATCCGGACGAGGGAATGCCGGGTCCGCCTTGATCTCTTCGATCTGGCGCGCGTGGCGGACACCGTGCAGGCTCAGCACCAGCAGCCACTGATAACAATCCAGATCGCCGAAAGCGGCGTGCGGCACGAAATAGGCGCGAAGATCGGCATCGGTCGCGGCGACGAACTGCGCGGTGCGCGCCCTCGCCTTGTCGAATTCGGAGAGCAGTTCCGCCGCTTCCCGCCAGTGTCCGGCAGGCCTGACCGCTGCCCGCGCTTCCCGGCGGACGCTGCGATCGGGCATCGCCTTCGTCACCACGGCGTCCTTCTCATGCGTCGGCTCCCGTTCTTGAGGCGCTCCCGCGAGTTGAGCCGCGATGGAGCCGAATACGCGATTCTCGACGATCGTGATGTGTTCAAGGCAGTCACCGATCGACCAGCGGCCTTCGCCCGGATGGAATGTCCACTGTTCCCGCGTCAGCCCGCGCACCAGTTCCAGCAGGCGCTCCCGGCTGGCCGAGAGTTGATCCACTACCAACTGCCGTTCTTGTTCTTCCATAGGCGATTCCCTTCAGATTACCCGAACGCGGCAGTTCAATACAGATCCCGCACCATCGCTGCAAGGGCCGGGGGCACCAGTCCGCGCCAGTCTTCACCGTTCGCGATCCGGCGGCGGACTTCAGACGATGAGACTTCATTCCAGTTCGCGTCCATGGGCAGCCTGTCGATTCTTTCGCAATGCCGCGCATCCGGCTCATATTGCCCCCGGCGCGCCGCCACCAGCAGCCTGTAGCGCCGCAGGATTTCATCGAACACCCCCTGGGCGCCATAATCCCAGGTGGCCATGCGCTCCGCCGCATCGCGCCCGCAGAGCAGCACGATCTCAGCCTCGCGGCCAAAAAACTCCCGCGCCTGGTCCGCAATCTCGGCATAGAGCCCACCCTCAGAGACGGCGGCGGAAAAGCCTTCGTCCTGTTTAGCCAGGATTTCCAGCATCCGGCAGCGGGCGGCAAAATCCGCGCCGTCAAAGTTTTTGTGAGGCAACGCGCGCGGCATCACCCAGATCACTTCGTCCACGCGGGAACGCGCCGCGCGCGCGATTTCGACGTGCGCGATCGTGGGTGGATTCCACGCGCCCGGAAACAGCGCCACCCGCGCCGGATTCGCCGCGCCACGATGAAGAAATAGAAGAGCCAACAGGACCTTTGTAATACATTGAGGCGGGACAAGGGAACGTAACGCACAAATGTCCCGGCTCGTATACAGTGGAGGTAATAATGTTCAGCTGGATATGCCCTCAATGCGGGCACGATGTTCCGCCTTCGAAAACCGACTGCCCATATTGTGAAGAGCGGGCGAAAGAAGCCGCTGCCGCGGCTGCCGCCGCACCGCCAATACCCGTGCCGCCTCCCTATCCCTATGCCGCGGAGGCGCAACCGGGCCCCTGGCAACAACCGCCCCAGCAGGCTCCGCCACCCCAGTGGCAGGCCCCTCCACCGCCACCGCAATATCAGGCTCCGCCCCAGCAATACGCGCCACAGCCCCCGCCCTACGGCTATCCGTATGCACAGCAGCCTCCCCCGGCCTGGCAGCCTCAACCCGCGCGCGCCGCGACGCCGTTGTGGCTTATGGTCATCGGGTTCGCTGTCGTGTTTCTCGTTATCGGCGGTGGGATTTACTACGCTATCCAGCACTTCGGCGCCAGCACCACGGCGGAGAAGGCAGGGCTTGAGAATCCAACCGATGCATCGAAGCAGAAGGTCAGCAATCCGCTGCAGAAATACGTCGAAGTCGTCGGTCTGCGCTTGATGGAGGAGAGCAAAAAACCTGTCGCCCGATTTGTGCTCGTGAACCACTCGACCACCGGGATTGAAGATCTGAAAGCCAATGTAACCCTCTGGGCCAGCACCTCGCGTTCGGAAGAGGATTCGATCGGATCGTTCAGCTTCAGTATCGGCAGTATCGGTCCCGACGAATCCAAAGAACTGACGGAGCCGCTCAAGACCAAACTCAAGATGTACGAGCTTCCGGACTGGCAAAACGCGACGGCGGAAATTCAGATCACGTCGCCCGCGCCGTAGCGTAGTACTCGGCTTCGGCGTCCTGCGGTACCCTGTACATGAGGGTTTCAAATGGCTGTAACCGCGGAACTGTCGAGGCAACCGCAGATTAACGCCGCCGTGACTGACGTGGTTAATGAATTGTCGCCGTCGGTGAGAAAAATCCGTTTCGACATCGGTCAGGATTGGAGTGGCCAGTGGGCGATTTTTTTCCGAGTCCTGCTGTCTGACGACGCCAGCAAACCGAAGAATCTTCGCGAGATCGCCCCCCGGGTCGTCTGGAGAATGTCCGAGCGTCTTGACATTGGCGGACTTGGACTGTTTCCATACTTCAACTTCCGCAGCGAAACCGAGCAGGCGCTTGTCAATGAGCCAGCCTGGACGTAAGCGATGGCTTTTGCCGACGATTTGCTGGAGCAGGCGGAGTTCTTAGCCAACAGAAAGTCCGGTAACCCGAAGCAGGCCAGCCTCAGGCGCGCCGTATCGACGGCATATTATGCCCTCTTTCACCTCCTGATCGACGAGGCGGTGGGAAACTGGAGCGTCGCTCGTCAGCGCAGTGTTCTTGCCAGAACCTTCGATCACGCAAAGATGAAAAGCGTCTGCGAGGCTCATGTCGCGAATTTCTACAGAGCGGGTAGTCCCGCTGCCGGCGTTCAGCTGAAAAACGTGGCCCAGACATTCGGTACCCTGCAGCAACAGCGCCACATCGCCGATTACGACAACGGTTTCCTCTGGCAGCGAACGGATGCCGTGGCGCAGGTCGATCTTGCCGGCGCAGCCTTCGTGGATTGGCGCGCAGTCCGCGACGCCGACGAAGCACAGGACTATTTGCTGGCCCTATTCCTCCCGAAGCCGCCACGGTTTAAAGGCGGCAATCTCCCCGAACGCCGTTTTGCGGGAATCGGAGCGCAGCACTTCCGCGACATGCCGACTACACGCCCCGATGACATGCGGATTAAACCTGTGTCGGGCAACGATTGGTATTATCGGTGCAGACCCGATCTAAAATTTCGGCAAGCCTCTTTTAGCTAACGGACAATTTATGCCAGCGGATGCTGACACATTCGAACTCTTTGAAAATGAAGGACCGTCGACGTTTCCTGAGCAGGAGGAAGACACATCCTCCGAGGAAACGATCACACAACCGTTCGATCCCACAAAAATTAGGATCGAAACTAAGCAGTTGTCACTGGACAGCTTGATTTCTCGGATGAGGAACAACGAGATCAAGCTGCAACCGGACTTTCAGCGCAACGAAGTCTGGCGTGAAGGTGCGCGCAGCCGGCTAATCGAATCAATTCTAGTCCGAATACCGCTGCCAGCCTTTTACATGGACGCGACGGATGATGAGAAATGGCTTGTCGTAGACGGACAGCAGCGACTCAGCACGCTCCGCGGGTTCGCCATTGACAAGAGTCTTCGGTTGCGGGGATTGGAATTCCTTCATGACTTCGACGGTTTCGGTTATGACGATCTGCCCCGGGCGTTCCAGCGCCGGATCGACGAGACCAACGTTACGGTTTATCTCATCGAGAAAGGGACACCAAGCGCCCTAAAAATTAATGTCTTCAAGCGCATCAATACGGGCGGAATGCCGCTGTCTCCCCAAGAGATCAGACACGCGCTGAATGGTGGACCGGTCACAATCTTACTCAAGGAACTCGCTCAATCTGACGAATTTAAGCGGGCAACCCTAGGAGGTATCTCCCCTGAACGAATGGCGGACCGGGAGTATATTGTTCGCTTCTTTGCGTTTATGTTGACGGCACCCGATACTTACAGTGCTCCTGAATTCGATTCGTTTCTGAGCGACACGATGGCGGCGATCAACAAACTCACAGCTGAAGAGGTCGATCAACTGCGATTCCGATTTCTTCGGGCAATGAGGATCGCGCATTTGATTCTCGATCATCATGCATTTCGGAAACGCTACAACACAAGTCCCACTGAGCGGCGCAAGATGGTTAACAAGGCTCTGTTTGAGGCTTGGAGTGTAAACTTGGAAGCCCTCAGCGATGCGGACGTAGATCGATTAGCGGACCGAACCTCGCTTCTATGGGCGAAGTTCGTCGAGCTGATGAATGAGCGGCCCTTCGATCAAGCGGTTTCGCAAGGCACAGGGGATGTTCAGCGAGTCAGACTTCGGTTCGGGGCCATACATCGTATTATTGCGGAAACCCTCGCGTGATTCGAAACCTCGCAATTAGAAATTTCAAAGCGTTTCGAAACCAGAGCTTTGAACTGGCTCCCATCACTCTCCTTTGCGGTCTGAACGGGTCTGGAAAATCCTCCCTTCTGCAGGCGCTGCTCTTACTGCGCCAGTCGTTTGACGAGGGACTACTTGAACGCGGCCGAGTTGCACTGAACGGGGAGTTAGTTCACTTGGGGCGTTTTGAAGATGCACTTTTTGAGTCCGCCGAAGAAGAGAAGATCACCATCGAATTGAAGAGCGCCAGCGGCGAGGATCACATTTGGATTCTAGCGTTCGATTCCAAGCATGATCGCGTTGGCGCTCTTCAGCCAGGAACTTCACCTATAGATCCAATGTTGCCTCTCTTCGGAGAGCGATTTCGTTTTCTTGGGGCGGAGCGCATAGGTCCGAGAACCCACTATACTGTCCCCGACTTTGAACCGGCATCGAGTGGCCTTGGCGTGCAGGGGGAATGGACCCCGCATTACCTGTACCTGAATGGTGAACGGAACATTAGTATCGACGGTTGCGCACATCCAGCCGCGCGTTCCCTGCAGCTTAAGCATCAAGTTGAAGCATGGATGGGCGAGATTAGTCCCGGAATCCAATTGCACTTTGACCAGGAAAGGAGCGCGGATCTAGTCAAACTGTCCTATTCTTTTGTTGCGCGCCGCGACAGATCAAGCCAGTATCGCCCAACCAATGTCGGGTTCGGCGTCTCGTACACGCTCCCCGTCGTTACTGCGATCCTCTCGGCGCAGCCCGACGATCTTTTGCTGCTTGAGAGCCCGGAAGCCCACGTGCATCCCCACGGCCAAGCCCGCCTCGGCGAACTGCTTAGTCGAGCCGCAGCAGCCGGTGTTCAAGCGATCGTCGAAACACATAGCGACCACATCATGAATGGTATTCGGGTAGCTGTGCATCAAAACCTGTTGACGCCTCAGCAGGTCCGCGTCCATTACTTTCGCTGGAACCCGGAAGACACCACCGGAGCCACGGTGGTACAGCAAATCCAGATGGACGCCAACGGTCGAATCGAAGAATGGCCCATCGGGTTTTTCGATGAAATGGACCGTTCGCTCGACATCCTGCTTTCGCCCAAGGGGAGGTAGAATTTCATGCCCGATTTAGTCCTGAACGAGCTGTCGTTCCAGATACTCGGCACATCTGATCGTGTTTGCGCCGCTCAAGATGCGCCGACCGCGCGTTCTTGGATGGCCGCGTTGGTCGAAACCATCCGCGCCGCGGGAGCGTACGGAGTCCAGCAGACAATTCGCACCGATAGCGCCTTTCTAACGATTGAGCTCGCAGGCGGTTATTCTTTGCCGCAATGGCGAAACGACTCAGCGGTAAACCGCGATCTGCGAATATTCTTTTCCCGCCTAGCAACACGTGCACCCTATCTCGACGGCGCACTCGAAGAGCTCCTGAATCAGGCCGGGCGCATGGAGGCGCGGTTTCAGGGAACGATTGCCGGAGGTTTATTGGCGGCGTTCCTGCTCGATGGCGTTGCAGTGAGCTGGCCGTCGGGTGACACTTGGCGACAAACCTCTCTTGCATTCAACTTGTTCTCGCTCTCGGACGATGGTGAGGTCGTTGAAAGCATTCCGCATTGCCGCCATGCTTCGGACCCGGCCCACTGGGATATACACGCAGAGTGGATCGAACAGTGCTACAGGTCCGGGATCCATGACGGAGCCGCCTTATGGGCGATGGCTCCTCAGCTGTTTCCTCGTCTCGAATTTTGTGGCGATGCCCCCGGTCAACTTCAATCGCTAACCGGCAATGAACGGTATTTTCAATGGGTGATCAATTGCCTGTTTGACGCGGACCTCGAATGCTCCCGCTGGACTGTTGGCCAGTTTCCGCACTCAGCATTACCCGGCCCGGCTTCGGGAGAGAGTAAACCAGTCCATGATAATCCAGATCTTCGCAGGCATCGAATGTTTAGAACGCCAACCGGAGAGCTGCTCATGTTTGAGCACCACATGAAAAACAAGGCGGAGAACAAACGCATCCACTATCTTGTCGACGAATCCCGGCGCAGGATAATCATCGCCTACGTCGGCGACAAGTTGCCAACCGGCAACTACCGGACCTGAGGGTCCCATCTGCCCAGACCGATAAGTCGGTCTAGCGTGGGCTGGACCTCGTGCTTCATTTGCCATATCACGCGCGACTCGTTGAAGTGAACCTGCCGGGCGAGCACAGGAAGTCCGGCTCCGGGACAGTATCTCGCCGGGCTGCTACCGGAGACGCATCAACATGGCGCACCGCGAATACGTGCGTGAACTTCTCAAACCACGTACTCAGGGCAGAGCCACGAAACGCGCCTGTTCCCGGTCTTTGCGCACGCGATCCACATCGAACACCTGGCCATGCATCACGATCCACACGCCCGGCGCAAGGGTTCGGGCCGCGAACAGGCTTTCGGTCAGATTCTGCAGCCCGTCCGACCGCTCAAATCCCAGGGGCGTCATCGCTCCGGTCAAAACGATCGGATATTTTAAATCCGCAATGCGCTGCTTCAGCAGCCGCCCGGTTTCGACCATCGTATCGGTCCCGTGAGTCACAACCACGGGCGCCTCCGCTACCTTGAGCCGCACAACCGCCAGAATCAGTTCGCGATCTTCCTCGGTCATCTCCAGGCTGTCCTTGTTCATCAGCGGCGTGACATCGATGCGCGCATCCGGCAAACGGAGTTGTTGCAGATACCGGTCAATCTTCGCGGTGAGATTCTCCACCTGCCCCGTCCGTTCCGAGTAAATCTTCTCGATGGTGCCGCCGGTCGTCACGAGATGGATTCTTACAGGCATGAAAAAAGCAGTGTACCGTCAAAGTATGCGTTGGGCCGTCCTGCTGTTCGCGTGCGCTTGTATCTGTGCGGCTCAGGACGCCCGTTCCATCGTGGCTCGCGCGGTCGCGGCGGACGATCGCAGCGACCGGCTTGCGCGCGATTACACCTATCGCCTGCGCGATGAAATACGGGAACTCGATGCCGCAGGCGCGGTGAAGTCCGTTCACAGCACCCGTGACGATGTCTTGTACATCGGCGGCAAGCGATATTTCCGCCCGCTTGAAAAGGACGGCAAGCCGATTCCGCCCGCCGAAGCACGCAAGGAGCAGGCGAAGCTCGACCGTGCCGCCGCGGAAGCCGACGGCCTCACGGAAGCCGAACGCAATCGCCGTCGCGCCGCCGCGGACAAGGACCGGGCCAGGCAGCGCGCGCAGTTCAAAGACATTCCCGACGCCTACAATTTCAAGCTGCTGGGCGAAACCACGATCGATGGCCGCCCTGCATATGAAATCGCGGCTACTCCGCGCCCTGGCTACCACGGCCAGTTCCGCAACATCCTGCACAACGTGCAGGGAACGCTCTGGATCGACAAGCAGGATTCCAACTGGGTCAGGATTGAGGCGGATGTGCTGAAACCTTTTTCGCTCGGATGGTTCCTGGCCCGTGTCAGCGCGGGCACGCACCTTTCCTATGAGATGACCCGCGTGAACGGCGAGGTCTGGGCGCCGAAACGTGTTTTGCTGCAGGCCTCCGCGCGTCTGATGCTGCTGAAAAAGGTCCACGTCGAACAGGAACTCACGTTTGACGATTACCGGAAGTTCCAGACCGACTCGCACATCGTCTCCGCCGGCGGGAACCCTCCGGAATAAACTTTCCCCGGGGCTTGCAAAGATTTGACCTGGTGATATAGTGGTCTTTCATGAACCGCGCCCGCGCCGGCTACTTTAGCTATCGATTTTGGAGCCCTACTTCATTTTGGAGCTCCACATCGTTTTGGATCTCCACAGCGTAGTGGCGTTGGTTTTGTCTGAGTTTTCAGGATTGCCAACCCACTCGAAAGAGTGGGTTTTTTCATTTACGGAGAAGGTTTCAGATGATCATTTCGATGCGTCCCCATGCGACGAAGCAGGAAGTGGAATATGTCACGGAGCGGATTCAGGAATTCGGTTTCAAGGTCCATTCGATCGAAGGCGAGGAAAGAGTTGTGATAGGCGTGGTAGGCGTGGGCGGAGATGTCACCGCATGTCTCGAATCGCTCGAAGCCACCCCTGGCGTCGAGAAGGCCGTGCGTATTTCCGCTCCTTACAAATTCGTCAGTAAGGAATTTCGCAAGGATCGCACTTCGATCCGCGTCGGCAAGGCCGAAATCGGCGGCGACCGGTTCATCACCATGGCCGGCCCCTGCTCGGTTGAAAGCGAAAAGCAGATCATGGAGACCGCCGAGGCCGTGGCCGAAGCCGGCGCCCTGATTCTGCGCGGCGGAGCCTTCAAGCCACGCACTTCGCCTTACGATTTCCAGGGCATGGAAGAAGAGGGGCTGAAGCTGCTGGCCAGGGCGCGTGAAGCGACAGGGCTCGCGGTCATTACCGAGGTCATGAGCGATGGCGACGTGGATCTGGTGGCGCAATACGCCGACATCATGCAGATCGGCGCGCGCAACATGCAGAACTTCGCGCTTCTCAAAGCGCTGGGGCGCTGCGGCCGTCCGGTGTTATTGAAGCGCGGGCTCAGTTCCACCATCAAAGAGTTGCTGATGTCGGCCGAGTACGTGGTGGCACACGGCAACCCGCAGGTCATGTTATGCGAACGAGGCATCCGCACGTTCGAAACAGCCACGCGTAACACGTGCGACATTTCGGCCGTTCCGGTGCTGAATGAGATGACTCATCTGCCGGTGATTTTAGACCCCAGCCACGCCACGGGCAAACGCAGCCTGGTTCCAGCGCTGGCCAAAGCGGCAGTCGCGGTCGGCGCGGATGGCATGATCGTCGAAGTGCATCCGTGCCCCGAAAAGGCTGTCAGCGATGGCGCCCAGTCGCTCACCATCCGCGGTTTCCGCGACATGATGAAGCAGCTTTCCGGCTACATCCAGTTGTGGGAGCAGGAACGCGTTGCCGACATGGCGGTCGCGGTCTAAGGGTGCCTGGCCCGCGCAGACTCGTCACGGCGGCGATCCTGCTGGCGGGCATCGTGCTGGCGGGCGGGGGCGTCTGGTTTCGCGTGCACGCGAGCCGGGCCTTCTTTGCCCCTTCGGCGCTGCTCTCGCGCTTCCCCGTGGAGGATGCGCTGGTGCTGAGCGCCGATTTCACCGCACTGCGGCGTGCCGGTCTGCTGGCGGAATCGAAGACGCCGCTCGAACCCGATTACAAGCAGTTTCTGGAGGGCACCGGCTTCGATTACAAGCGCGACCTGGATTCTCTGACAGCTTCGTTTTCGCGCAGCGGGACTTTCTTCATCGCGCGCGGACGATTCGACTGGAAGAAGCTGCGGGATTATGCGGCCCGCCAGGGCGGATCGTGCTATCGGGACCTTTGCCGCGTGCAGGGCAGCACCCCGGAGCGCCATATTTCGTTTCTTCCCCTGCGGAATGACGCGATTGCGCTTGCCGTGAGCGCGGACGATCTGGCCGCCACGCGGCTCACGAAGGCCGGCGCCGCGGTTACGATTCCGCTGCCCTCGGCCCCCGTGTGGCTCTCCGTGCCTGGCGCGGAGCTTCGCCGCGAGGACGCGCTTCCGCCTGGCCTGCGCCTCATGCTTCCGGCGCTGCAGACGGCCGACCGCGTCGTTATTACGCTCGGCCCGTCGGCACGGGGCATCGAAGCGGAACTGAAGGCCACCTGCCGCACGCCGGACGATGCGAAGATTCTCGCAAGCCAGCTCGCCTCCACCACCGGCGTTCTTAAGGAGGCGCTGGCGCGCGATAAGAATGCAGCCAATGACGACTTTGCAGCCATGCTGACCGCTGGCAGTTTCGATCGATCGGATCGAACCGTTACCGGTAAGTGGCCGGTCCGGAAAGGTATTCTGGATGCGCTGACAAACGGGCTCTAAGAACCAAACGGGCTCTAAGAACAAAGCCCCTGTCAAAAACAATGCCCCGGACGTTAAGCCCGGGGCATTTTCCATCTATCGGCGGTTGTCTTAGAACTGATTCCAGAGGTACTGATTGTAAACCTCGTGATGGAACTGAATTTCCGGCACCTTCACCACCGTGCCCAGCAGCCGCGCGCAACGGTCCGCCGACGCCTTTTTGAGGTCCACATAGCGTTCCTTTACTTCCTCGCTGAACATCTCCGCCGTCCAGTCCGACTTATGGAAATTCTCCATGGCGTCGTAGATGTTGTCCGGCAGGAACCGCTTGGCGGAACGGAGGTTCGGGATGTCGGCGATCTTGCCGTCGAGGCCCGTCTTGAACACGCTGTAGAGCACCATGTACGGATTCGCGTCGGGCGCCACCGCCCGCACTTCAACCCGCGAGCTGCGCTCGTTCCCGATCGGGACCCGCACCATTGAGCCGCGATCCACCGCGGACGCAATCAGCTGGTTCGGCGCTTCGAAGTGAGGATCGAGCCTCCTGTACGCATTCACGCTCGGGTTCAGCACCAGGCAGAGATCGTTGCCGTGGCTGATGATTTTATCCACGAACTCCCAGGCGAAGGTGCTGATCTTCTCTTCCCCGTTCGGGTCCCAGAAAAGGTTCGTCTTGCCTTTGGAAACCGACACGTTGGTATGCATGCCGCTGCCGTTGACGCCCACCACGGGCTTGGGCAGGAAGCTCGCCGTCAGCCCCATGCTCCGGGCCACCTGGCGGCAAAGGAACTTGTACAGCTGGATCTGATCCGCGGCCGTCACTACGTCGGCGTAACTGTAGTTGATCTCAAACTGCGAAGGCGCCACTTCCGGATGGTCTTTCTCATTCTCAAAGCCCATTGCGCGCTGCACTTCGGCTGCTTTGTCGATGAACGTGCGCAGCGTATCGCCGGGCAGCGAGTGATAGTAACCGCCCGTATTGACATACTCGAACTTGCCCGTCTCGCTGTAGCGCCTCTCGGCGTCGATGCCGTTGAACAGGAAGCCTTCGATCTCATTGGCCGCGTTGAGCGTGTAGCCGTTTTTCGCCATCTGCGCGTCCGCATAATGCTTCAGGACGCCGCGCATGTCGCCGATATACGGTCCGCCCTGCTTGTCGATGACCTCGCCAAACACGATTACTTTGCCTTCACCGATGAATTCGGATGGCGCCCAGTAGAACGAGTGCCAGTCCATATTGAGGCGGAGATCGCTCTCTTTCTGTGCAGTGAAGCCGCGGATCGAAGAACCGTCGAAGGTCAGGTTGTCATAGCTCTTGACGAGAAACTTCTTGTCGTAATCGAGCATGTGCAGACGGCCTTCGAGATCGCTGAACATGACGACGACGGCTTTGATGCCCTTTTCGTCCGTCAGATACTTGAGGCGCTCTTCCTGAATTTTGTCCGGCGCAACACGCTTGCGGCGCTGCTCTTTGGCCGCCAGATTCCGTTCTTCAAGTTCTCCTAAGGACAGGCTGATAAAATCCCGTATTTGGTTAGACATTTTTCTCCTGGAAGCGATAGATAAACGAAGCTCGACTCAAGAGCGGATAGCCCATAACGCGCTGGCCTTCGCCCGATGAACTTTCGATTATCGATGATTTGGCACCCTCGCGGCAACCGTTTTGCCCCGGCGCGGCAATAGGATCTTTTTATGGGGAGAATTGCAAGCTTCGATGGGCCGCCGCCGGCTCCCGCCTAATTGTGCCCGCAGAGGCCCGGCGAGCCGCACATCCCGCCTTCGCAGCCTCGGCTTTGGGCCGGGGTGAACGAGGCATCGGACTGGGAACCGCCGCGCGCGGCAAACGTCGAATACTGCTGCTCCAGATGCTTTTCGCCACAGGACGGGCAACCCGTTTCCATGACGTCGCCGGCGCGCCGGACCAGCTTCTCAAACTTGTCTCCACAGGACTCGCAAAGGTATTCGTAGATCGGCATGACTATACCCTTATTATCGCGCAACTTCAAACCGTAAACGCACCTGCCCGAGGTAAATTTCGTCGTCCGGACGCAACGCCACGCCGCGGCTGGCATGGGCAGGCACCTCGATCCGGCCGCCCTCCCGGAAAAGACCGGTGCCGAGCGAACTGCCGTCGTCGAAGATGCGCCACTGGCTCTGTGCCGCGTCGAAACCGAGATGCGCGTGGGATCGTGAAACGGTGGCATTCGCTTCGTGCGCGGTTTCCGGGAAGAACAGCTCATTCCGCCGGATGAGCCGGCCGAGCGCATCCACCACTTCTTCTTCACGCCCGAGGTTGATTCGCGGGCGGTCGAGCATGAGTTCCGCCGCCGAAGAGATGCCGGCGATCGTGACCAGGCGCGCCAGGGGCAGAACCACCGGCTTTTCGTCTTTTGCATTAACGGGCTCGCTTGCCGGTGTGGCGGCCGGCTTTTCCATTCGTTCGCAGACGATCCGCATCTCAACCAGTGCGTCATCCGCGTAGTGCACGGAAACGGAGAGTTCGCCCGAAACAGTCACGCGCTCTTCTTTGAGCGTCGCGCGGATGTCGTCCGCGAGTTGCCCGGCGTCGAACAACGCTTCGAGGACCGCCTTCCGCTCGGCGTTATCCGCGCGCAGTTCGATCGCGATCCGGTTAAACGGAAACAGACGGTCGCCGCGCTTCCCTGCCGTCGCCCGCGCGGCGATTTGTTCGAGCGCGTCCCGATACAGCTCAATGGCTTCACGCGCGCCCGGTTCCTCGCGGTCGCCCGCGAAGATGGACCGCAGTCTTCGGTCCATCGATTTTTCAATGCGTCGCAGCAGGCTCATGGAATCAAATGTAATTGTTGCGCGGCCACCACGAGCTCGCCCGCGACGGGAGCGGCGGCGGTTCCGCCATAGCGCCCGTTCTCGGCCAGAATGGCGAAGGCGATCCGTCTGGAGGCGTTGTCATATGGGGCGAAACCGATAAACCAGGCGTGCGAAGGCGCGGTTGCCAGTTCCGCCGTCCCGGTCTTGCCCGCGATTTCCGGCAGGATTTTGCTCAGGACCCGCCCGGTACCGCTGGTCACGACGCCGCGCATGTCTTTCGCGAGCAGATCGGCGAGATTCGCGGTCAGCAACTGCTGGGCCGGCTGGTTGCGCAGATTGCTGTCGTCCGTCACCCAGCGGCCTTCCGGCAGCATGCCACCCGCCGCGATGGCCGATGCCACGCGCACCATCTGGAACGGAGAGACCACCACCTGTCCCTGCCCGTAGGAAACCTGTGGCATCTGCGGAGTGAGATTCTTCACCGTCGGCGGATTCGCGATCGAGATCCCGATCCGCTTCGCGGTATCGAGCAGTTGTTCCGGCCCTACTTTGTAGGTGCCGAGCTGGGCGAAGTACGCGTTGCAGGAGACCACAATCGCGCGGTTCATATCGAGCGTGCCATGCGGGGAGGTATCTTCCTCATCGTCGCGGATCGGGCGCTTCGATTTGCCCACGTAATTTCCATTGCGCCCATCCGGCAGGCGGATGCACCGATAAGTCTGGTTCGCGAGCGCCGGGTTGAGCCGGAGCGCCGCAATGGCCGTCACCACTTTGAACGTTGACCCGGGCGGATAGAGACCGTAGCGCGCGCGATCGAGCAGCGGTCCGGAAGCCTCGCCCAGTGCCAGCTTTTCCTGCTGGAGATCGGGCGAAGGCAGGTTGACGGAGGCCAGTAAATCGCCCGTTTTCGGGTCCATTACGACCACCGAGCCGCGGTCGAGATGCTGTGCGGCAAGATGCGTTTGCAGGATTTGCGCCGCCTTTACCTGCAGGGCCGCGGATATCGAGAGATGGACATTGCGCTCGCGGCCGCGAATGCGTTTGACAGCCGGATTGTCAGGCTCCCAGCGGTGCCGCAACAAGGGCAGGAGTTCGCGGTAGTCGTAGCGGATGGTATAGAACGGCTTGCCCGCGCCATCCCTGATGGCGACCACCCGCCCGCGATCGTCATACCCCTGAAGACGGACGGCCGAATCGCGTTCGATGAGAGAGCTGTTCGGAGCGCTCCAGTTGGCGCGCGTGCGGATGTCTCCGAGGATGTGGAAAGTCAGTGCGCCGAATGGGTAGCATCGCGTTTCGGCACGATTGCAGGCCTGATCGATATCGATGCCCAGCGCCTTGTATTGGTCCCTGTGCCGTTCCAGTTCAGGCCAGCTGCTCGTGGCAAGCGGCAGCCCGGCGCGGTCGTAAATCGTGCCGCGTTGCAGGGTGCGGGCGGCATCGATCAGCCGGGGATTATAGACGTAGCGCCGGCCGCCATCCGCCTGGAGCACCAGTGTTCCCTGCCCCGCGATGGCGTCCGGCTGCACCAGTTGAACGATCGCGGCTTTTCCCACCACCGCGACTGCCAGAACCGCGAGCACAATCTCGACCCATCGAAGCCCCGGGAACACCGTCGCCCTCGCTTCGGCCGTGCCCCCCCGATTGCCCAGTGACAGCAGGATTCCCGCGATGCCGAAGTTCGCCAGCATGGCCGTTCGTCCGTAACTCAGGAACGGCGTGGCAACGCCGGAAAGCGGGAACAGATCGAGAATGCCGCAGGAGATCAGCAGCAGTTCCGCGCTCACGAGAAGCGTCAGCCCCAGCGCCAGAAAGAAGCCGTAATCGGTGCGGGCGCGGCGGGCGACGCGCAGCCCGATCCAGATGAGCAACCCGAAGATCAGATACACGGAAACAATGCCGAGGAAGCCCCAGTCCTCTCCCAGCACCGACACAATCAGATCCGTATAGCCCGCGGGAATGACGTCCGATTCGCCCAGCCCCGGGCCCGTTCCCAGCGCGCCGCCCGAGGCCATCGCCCAGAGCGAATGCGCCACCTGATCGCCGCCGCGCACGGTGTTGCTCCACGGTGAAAGCCACATCGCCACGCGATCGTGCACGGTCTTCGGCACGCCCAGAAAGTAACCGGTGAGAAAGCCTCCGAACAGCACGGCCAGCCCGGTCACCGCCAGTGGCACGCGGTTGCGCGCGACGGAATAGAGGGTCAGGAACACGCAGGCGAAGACAAGCGCAGGCCCCAGATCCTTCTGCAGATAGAAGAAAATGAGCGCGACCCCCACCCCAACGACCACCGGCACCGCATATTCGAACGGAGGGATCTCGACCCCCGGCAGAACGCGTGCAACCACTGACCGCTTTTCGCGCAATTCGCGCAGCAGCGGCCAGCGTTTCGCGAAATAACCGGCAAGGAAGAATACCAGCAGGACCTTAATTACCTCCACCGGCTGGAACGGGCCGAGGTTCACGCGCGCATCGCTCCCGGCCGGCCCGCTGCCGAGGAAAATAAGCGCCACGGAAAGCACCGCCGCGCCCAGCAGGGGCACAAAGCTGTAACTCGCCATCGCGTCTTCCCAATCGACCAGACTGGCGGCCAGCATGGTGAGGCAACCACCGGCCACGCCTTCCGCGAATGGCACGAAAATCAGGGTGTCGCGCAGCGGATCGCGGAGCCCGGTCATCAGCGCATATCCAATGCCGGTGAGGATCAGCAACAGAGGCAGGTAGGCCCAGGGGCCGGCGAACCGCCGGACTCTCCAGACGATGTGCGTGAGCAGAAAAGCGGCGAGGATCGCGCCGGCCCAGACGAAAAAATCGCGGCGGAACACGCTCAGACCGCGCACCGCTATCAGCGGCTTGATTTGCGCAAACTCCGCGGGCGTAAAGAGCGCGATAGTCTCCGTTTTGGCGTCGTCTTTGGTATTTTCCGCCCGCTGGCGCAGCTCGACCAATTGTGCGTTCCCGATCAGATCCGCGCGCGGGACCCGAATGCGCGCGATGGCGCCGGTGTTCGGCAGAAAGCCGTCACGATCCCCCAGGTTATCGAAAATCCGTTGCGCCGCGAACTCGCGATCGGCGGGATTCCGGAGAACCGCGAGCACCGGCAGCAGCTTCTCGGCGCGATCGATTTCAGCGAGATTCAGGGTGGGAGCGCCCCCTTCGTTCAAAGCCACGGACCGGCGCACCTTCGCCGTGTAGACGAGCGCCCACACGCCGCAGACGATCAGGGCCGCGAGCGTCAGCCACAAAAGTTCGGGGCCCCGGCTTGCCATCTTTCCGGCGGGCGCGAGACGGCGCGCCTCTCCGCTCCTCGATGCGGCAGTACTGCGTGTAACGGCCATTATTGGGGAGCCGCGTCTCCAACCGCCTGCTGCGCCTGGGCCAGAGTCTTCGCCGCCCTGTCCCGTTCAAGCGATACCCTTTCGGCCATCTCCACTCCGTTCAGGAAGGGCGCAACGGAGTTATAGAGTTCCTCGGCATGAGCGAGATCGGCATCGGCGTGTTTCAGCGCATCCTGCATGGGGCCGATCTCCTGCGCACGCCTTGCCTCGGAGAGCCACCTTTCGCCGCGAATTCGATAACCATCCGCCAGCGCTCTCTGCTCGCGGCGCCCGGGCCGGAAGCCGTTGCGCTCGGCCTGGTTCAATTCGTCCTGAGCTCTGTCGAGATCGCCTTCACCCATGCGGATCAGAGCGAGGCCAAGGTGCGGGTCGGGCGAGTGGGGCAGCAGATTCCTCGCTTCTTCGAAATCGGAGCGCGCGTCTTTCACGTGATTCAGGAGCCGGGCAATGTGTCCTTCGATCAACTCGTACTTGCCCCGAATCGAGGCGTCGGTGGGCGCGAGCGTCAGGGCGGAGCCGAGAGCGGCTTGCGCGCGACGCCAGTCCCGAAGATAGACAGGGGTGCTTTCGCTCGCTTCGCGATAGTCCGCAATTACGCGATCGGCTTCGGCGGTGTATCTATCGCGCAGACTATGCCGCGCGGGGAAAAGGGGCAGCGAGAACAGGCTATGCTTTGCAAGCGCCTGATAAGCCGTCATTCCGCTCTCGGGCGTGAGCCGGCCGGAATCGATGCGCGCGGCCAGAGCCTCCGCGTTGTTGAACATCCGAACCTCATACACCACCGTGAAAACGGCGCAGAGGAAAAGCGCAACCATGGTTGCGATCACGGCGCGCGACACCCATTTCGGGACCACGAACCGGGAGGGCCGGGCGGTGGCTGCGTTGCGGGGAACGACGGGAGCGCGACGCGTGCGCTCGTCCGGATTGGAATACGCGGTGCGCCGCGTGGCGTCCGGATCGGCGGGCTCCGGAGGACCGGACAGCGCATAGTTCCGCCATTCGTAGAGCGCCGCCTGGAATGCCGCCGCGCTGGAGAAACGCCGGCTGAGATCCGGATCGAGACCGCGCGAAAGAATCTCGCGCAAGCCCGGCGGCAACCCCGCGATCGAGGGCTGAAGCGCATGGTAATCGCGAATCATCCATTCGAGCTTCGATGAAGCCACGGCATCGAAATACGGCTTGCCGGTGAGCATCTCGAACAGCACGATCGCGACCGACCAGACGTCGGAACGCGCATCCATATCGCCCGTCTGCAAACGTTCGGGCGAGGAATAGGGAATGCTGCCGAACTGATTGAACGTGATGCTGCGCGTCATGGAGACGGCTTTCGCGATGCCGAAATCGAGCACCTTGACCTGGCCGGAGGAAGTGATCCGGATGTTACGCGGCTTGATATCGCCGTGGATGATGCCGCGGTGCGCGCGATCTTCGATGACTGTCTGGAAGGTGTGCGCTTTGACGAGCACGTCGAGGATATCGAGCGCGATCGAGACGGCGCGCTGCGGATCGATCGGCCCGGTGGCCACGAGCTCCGAAAGGTCTTCGCCTTCGATGTATTCCATGGCGATGTAGAAGTATCCATCGCGATCGCCCACGTCGAAAATCTGGGCCACGCGCCCGCTTGTTTCCCGCTTTGCCAGCTGGTCCTGAAGAACGGCGCCGCGGCGTTCGGCGGCAACCACATCGATACTGTCCCGATCGCCCCCGGCATCGATAAGCTTCAACCCGACCTGCCGGTTCAGCACCGGATCGTAGGCAAGGAAGACGCGCCCCATGCCGCCGCCGGCAAGCTTACGGATGATCTCGTAGCGGCCGAAGAGCTTCGGGTCCATGATTAGTGCTTGCCTCCCGGACCCGGGGCAGCCGGCTCGATGAGCAGAATCGCCTTTTTCGCGGTCAGGCCGCCGAAGAAATTCTCCTCGAAATCCGCGGGTTGATAGGCGTGTCCGTGGATCCAGACAGGCTCGGCGGCGTTATCGACGATCGCGTTGTCTTTGAGGAGCGGATGGGCACGGCCAAGGACCTCCACTCCGGGCTTCGGGTTCCCGGGTTCCCCGTTTCCATTGGCCGCGATCAGATTGTCTTCGATGCGGGGCGATGCGGTGGGAGAGACGAGGATTCCGGCGCCGAGATTGTTCATGATCTGGCTGGCTGCGATGGAAGGCGCGGACGCTCCCCGCACCTCGATTCCGATCGTAGCGCCGGTGACCTTGACGTGAGAGATGAAGGGGCTGGCATCGACGATTTCAATGCCGGCGGCCGGCGGCGCTCCGAGAGCACCCTGTATCCAGAGGCCCTCCACGCCACCCGAATCCATCTTGCGCGCGACGAGCGCGGGACCGTTATCGGGCGAGATCAGAGTGACGGTGCCCGGGATCTGAGGCCGCAGCGTCACGCCTTCGCGGAGATCGACGCGCTCGCGGTAGCGGCCCTGGGGGATCACTACCGTATCGCCCGGCCTGGCAAGCTTCAGGGTGGCTGAAATCCCCGCCGCCCCGGCGACCAGGGTGCGCGGACCCTCGTCAGGGACCAGACGGTTCCAGAGAGAAAGCGCCGGAAGCCCGGCCGCGATGCCCAGCAACAGACCGTAGACCAGAAAGGCCCAGCGACGGGTGAGAAAGCCGGGCAGGTTGATTTTTCGCGGGGCTATTACTACTTTCAAACCGCCCGGTACTTTCAAACCGGCCGGTTCCTGCTTGTATTCGGGACCGGCGACGATGACGACGGTGATGTTGTCCTTGCCGCCCGCGCCATTGGCGGCATCGATCAGGGCGTGGGCGGAAGCATCGAGATCGGGCGCGTAGCGGTCAATGCCGGCGCGGATTCCGGCGCTGCTTACGAGATCGGTCAGACCATCGGAACAGAGCAGCAGCAGGCCGTCGGGCGGCATGGGGAAACTCCCTGTTTCGATGAAGCCGGGATCGTCCGGTTGCCTCTCGGATGAGCCTACGTCGCGATAAATCTCGTTGCGGCGGGCGTGGCGCATGGCCTCGTCTTCGCTGAGTTCGCCCCGGTCCTCGCGCTCTCCGACGGGCGAATGATCGTGAGTCACCTTCCGGATTTCACCGGGCTGTAGCAGATAGAGGCGCGAATCGCCGACATGACCGATGGTGACGATATCGTCTTCGACGAGCGCCACAGTGAGCACGCACGCCATGCCATTCCACTCCGGGCGGGTGTGGGAAAGGCGCAGAATTTCGTTGTTGGCGAGGGCGATCGCTTCGCGCAGGCGCTCTTCGGGCGTGCCGGTCTGGCGCTCCAGGCGCTCCTTAATGACATCGACCGCGACGGCGGCCGCGGTTTCGCCTGCCGCGTGTCCGCCCACTCCATCGATCACGGCGTAGATGCCGCGATCGGGATCGACGTAGTAGCGGTCTTCATTTTTCCTGCGGCGCCTGCCGGGGTCGCTCACGGCCGCGAACCGAAGCCTGGTCTTCACCGGCATCACCGTCTCTCGCGCGCCACGGCGGCAATGGCGAGGAGCAGGACGGTGACCAGCATAACCGTCTCCACGACCTTTCGCCACATGAGCAGGTCTGTCATTTTACGCCGTTTCCCACTGCAGATCGATCACGCCCGCAAGGCTTATGGTCGCGCGCCCCGGCAGTTCGGCCGAGGCGTTCTGGCCGACGGGCTTGCCGTTCACCGCCGTCCCGAACTGGCTGACATCTTCGATGGTGAAGCGCCCGGTCTCAGCGTCGCGGCGGATACGGCAATGCTCGCGGGACACGTCGGGCAGGGTCTCGAGTTTGAGATCCACCCAATACGACCTGCCTCCGCGCCCGATCACCACCTGGTTCTTTGTCACGTCGAATATCTGCTGCCCGTGCTGATCCGCAAAACGGAGATACGCAAAGGCGCGGCCTTTTGTTTGCTCTTTGTCATCCGCGGCTTCGAGCGGCGGCAGGGCTTCGGAAGTCTCTGCGTGTTCTGACGTTTGGGGAGGCGGGGCCGTTGCGGAGCCTGGCGGGGAATCCGCGCGCGCTTCCGGTTCTTCCGGTTTATTGGCGAAAATGCGGCGGGTGAGCGAGCCCGCGCCGTACTCGGTCTTCTGAGGCGCGCCGAGTTCTGAATAAACCTCAATCTCTCCGGGCTGCAGTTTGCCGTCGAGATCGGGATAGATTTCGACGGTCCATGCATCGCCGAGGCGGACGTAATCGGCGCCCGCGGCCGCTTCGCCCACGCCAATTTTTTCGAGGAGCGTGGAGGCGAGTTTGCGTTTGGAACCGTTCCAGGAGGCGAGGCGTTCGTCGAGCGCAGTGCGAATCTCGCCCGCGATGAACGGGACTACGTCACGGAACGGTTCGTAGTCTTCGGGATTCAGATAGATGCGATAGATCGCGGGCACGAGGATCTTGCGCCGGATGCGGAACAAACCCTCTTCCATGTTGCGCAGGACTTCTCCAATAAGGTCGTCACCCTGGAGACGGCCTGGCGCTCGGCCAGTCATAGGATCTATTGTAGGCGGGATTCGGTTGAGGGTGTACGGAGACACTTCGGCCACGCCGGATGGGTGCGTGGCCGGTGCCGGCATGGTGTTTCAGGACGCCGTGCGGTTCAGAAAAGAAAAATTGGAGCGCTCCAACCGCCTGGGACTGTCAGGCGGACCAGCCGTTTTGGTTTCTCAGACGATACTGAGGCCGCAGGTTGACCGGCTGCGCCTACCGGCCCATTGTTTTGACGTTATGCCGCTCAGCGCCTCGAGGAGTGTGCGGTTTAGTGCCCCGATGCGCCATGGGTGCGATCAGGTTCTTTCGATCGGAAGGTAGCATGCGGGTTTGTGGATCGCGGGTTTCGGAATGGGGTGGTGGATGGGTAAGGTGTCTGGATGCCGATGGATAGGGGTGAAAAATCTATTTTGGGGACGTTGTCACCGGGGTTGGTGGGTGGGCCGGATTCGAGCATTCGCCTGAGGGATGCGGCATATCGGCGACGCGACGTCTGGATTGAGAGCCGCGATGCGCGGCTGCCAGGGTTACGTCGCATATGGAAAAGTGTTGACACGCGCCGATGCGTGAAAAAGCCTTTTTGAAGTCTTCGTAGGAATTCAAATCCTACGTCCACCTGTTGGCTGTTGGACGGCTGGGAAGCGGCTACTACGCTATAAAAGGCAGGACGTCCCAGAATCGGGACAAAAATCAAGATTGTGGGGATACTGAGACTCCATATGCGTTTCAAGTGTAGGGGCGGTAACCCGCCAAGCCCGGAATTTCCGGCAGATCCCCACCGTTCGCAGTCCATTTCAGCTAATGGGCGGGGAGATTAGTTTCTCGACTTCATAATGCTTTCACGTATGGAGAAAAACGGCAAGACGTGCTATCAACAGCCACAAAAAAACGGCCATGTCCAGAGGACAGGCGGCTTGTGTTACGCCGCGGGTGGCATGTTGAGGCGCCGCTCGACTTCGAGTATGCGGTCTTCGATGGTCGCAAGGCGGCTGCGGAAAGCGCCTTCGTTCCCTTCGAGTTCGGCCATGCGCTTGTTGTTGCCTTGGGCGTATCCGTAGAACGCCTTGAGAAGTTCGGTCTTGCTGTCGTCGATGCGCTCAACGAGGTCGCGGTACTGGTGGTTGATCTCGCTCCGAAGCTGCTCGATGTCGCCCTTGGCGGCGGGCAGGTTTTGATCGTCCATATCGTTCTCTTTTCACTATACGAAACTAACGCCCGGTATCTCGTGACGCCGGGCGGGAAAAGCCGAATATTCTTCGGCCAGAATCGCTCGATTCGCAGGATCAACTTCGTCCGGCGTGGAGATTGGCTTCACGTTGCGCGAGCCACTTCTCGTACTCACTGAGGTCGGCGGCGGTCGGATTCGCTTTGGTGACATGACAAGTATCCTCACGGGAACTTCGATTGAGCGGGGCTTCCCGCAATGGACACAGGTCTTGTCACCTTGCGGGGTATCAAGATTGCAGTTGACGCATCGCGTCTGCTTAGCTGGGAATCGTGCCACCGCTCGACGGCCTTGACTATGCGATGGTTTCTTCGGCGGGCCACCCGCATACAACACCCACACATAGCGCCAGTGCCCAAATCAGGGCCCTTCCGACTGCCAGGTATGGAATAAAATAGAGGTGAATGAAATTCGTTGTCAGCATTTATCGGGATGAAGACGGCGTATATATAGGCGAGTGCCCATCGATACCGGGCTGCGTCAGTCAGGGACAGACCGAGGTTGAGTTGGAGTCGAACATCGCCGACGCGATCCGCGAATGCCTGGCTGTCAGGTCCGAACCCGGTATGCCGTTGACTGTCACTACCCGCGAAGTTGAAGTGTCGGTCTGATGCCCGCAGTCCCGCTGCTTCGACCTCGCGAAGTCGTTCGCGCCTTCGAACAGTTGGGTTGGCGGATTACAAGGCAACGAGGCAGTCATATCGTAATGACGAAGCCGGGCTCCATCGTGACGCTCTCCATTCCCGATCACGTTCAGGTCGCCCGTGGAACTCTGCGAGCCTAATCGTTAAAGCGGACCTGACGATCGAGGAGTTTCTGGCAGTTGCTCGATAAAACCGCCTTCGGACGAATTGCCGTGACGCTCGGGCGGAGTCGGAGCAGGCGGATAGTACCCGTCCGCCAGCCACTTCACCGGCCTGTCCGGCGAGCCATCAGACGCTCACGCAGCCCGGCGGGGGACCACTCGGGATGATCGGCACGAAGTGCCTGTTCCTCGCGTTCGCGCGTTGCAAAGTACTGGCACAATTCGGCGGCGTGCTTCAGGTAATAGCCAATCACCCGATACACGTCTGACAATTTAGCTAGAGCAACACTGTCTGGCAAATCATGACCAGAGCAGGCCAGTAGTGGCCACACCCACACAAACTATACAGGCAACAGTGGGTTATGTGGCAGGGGATGCCGCGGAAGTACAGGCCGCGAGACGCAGCGGTAAATGGCAACTCGACCCGGATGTCCGCACGGCATCAACCTGGACTCAATAACTTACGGAGGGAAAAATCGGGGCGCTGCGGACATCGCTGCGGACATCCGGGTCTGAGGAAAAGGCAAAACGAAGAGAAGGTGAGAGTGGAATAGTTTAATCTTTTTTGAGCGCGTCGGACCCCATCCTGGCGATTTCGCTCCGGCGCTTCGGTGGCGTCCGAAATCTTGCCGCCGCCCGGACGACTACATCGGCGCGCGCGCAGCCACACGAGATCTGTTTGCCGCCAGTGAGTTTGTTGTCGCGGACCTTCAACGTTTTGCCGCAATCGCAGCGGCACAAAAAATAGGAATGGGCGTCTTTCACCCCTTCCTCGGCCAGGACGGTGAGACGCCCGAATCGCTGGCCCTTGTTAATCCCCATCGACAGCAGCCTTACAGCGATGCGATCGCATCGCCACTACTCCGCACCGATGCCCGCATCCGCGCGGGCAGTCGATCATCCGCTGTGGCCGGCCAGCGCCAGGCATCGCGCCGCCAGTCGGGGTTTTCCGCCGCGCGCTGGAGATCTGACCGGCGCGCCCCATCAGCCAATCCTCGGACACATGGTGTCCGCAGGGTAGCTCGATCCTGCTGGACATTTACGCTCGCTCGTAAAAATACATGGTCGTATAGTCCAAGGGTGCTGTCCATTCGGTGACCCCTGGGAGTCGCCGGAAATCACAATCTGTCTGGCGCGCGAGGCGCGTCTCCGCGCTTGCCATCAGGCCGCCCTGCAGCATCGATTCGATGCTGTATTGAGCGGCATGGAAAATCGGAAACCGGTCTCCCACTTTGGGTTCCCGCTTCCGGTTGGCCGTTATATATGCCGGCCACGGACCGCGAATGGCTGTAATCTTTGCCTGGTTTCCCCGTACGCGGATTAGGGTCACCGAGGAAAAATCAAGGTCGACCTTTAGTTGCGCTGCCACCATGATCCCGGGTGTCGTCAGTTCGATTCGGCTGGTTCTCATTTGTGTACTGCCTCCATGACCCAATTATAAATCAACCAGACAGAATAATGCAAGCGGAAAATACCCACATCACAAAAACTCACTTGGCCGTCAGATCCCGCGTGCGGGGCAGGCAGCCCGAAGTGTCGTCACGGCAGAGGCGAGACCGCGCGCATCGAAATCGAGCGAAGCCGGTTTATCCTCATATGTCGAAAATCGAAAGCTGAATCTGCTCGTATGGAGCAACTGGCGGACGAGCGCCGCCCCTCCTATATAGAGGACAGTCCCCGTTGGCCGGGCGACCACGCTCGTGCTTTCCCCTCGATCAAAGGCATAGGCGACCGTAAAATTATCCGTACCAGGTTCGAGTGCCGGCGGGAGACGCGTATCAACATAAACACCCCACGCGATCTTCGAGCATCGAACACTCAGTTCGCCATCCCTATCTCCCACGGATTTGATAGACGCAATCATCACGCCAGGAACAACGCGGTTCTGCGGCGTGTACCCGCTGGAAACAGACCACTCCGGTTTGTCTGCAATCGATGTCGGGTTTAATGCGCTCATCCGCGCGGAGCGGAATACGATGGCGCCCAACGCCAGAACACAGCAGCCCATCACGATAACGATCCTCACGTAAATTACCTCAACCCTTTCCTCCGAGTCCATGCCTCGGCTCGGACTTTCCTGCCTGGCTAATAGCGCTAGTCACGCGACTCACGCAGAGATGCAACACCGATTCCAACGCCACAATAGCCTCGACGTTGCCGCTTTCGAGAACCTCATCCATCATCTGGTGTAACACATCTCCGAGGTCCTGACCGGCGGGAACCCGCGGCAACCGGACCCTTTTCCCCGGATCGAACACTTCCCTCACCGCAAAATCCCTGCTGTCCAGGGCCAGCGCAAAATCAGGCAGCATCTTCCTTGCTGCCAATGATTTAAGTTTTTCCAACGCACCCTCACTGAGATTCGTTCCCGCCTCATAAGATCGCACAGATCCGATCGACATCCCCAGTTCATGTGCGAACTCCTGCTGGCTCATTCGCAGCGCTTCCCGGATTTTTCGAACTACCGTCGAATCCACGCGATTTTCCTCTGAAAAGGTATTGACTCTAACAAACACTAGCGCTAGAGTAGCGCTAGTAGTGTCTGAACCAGACTCCAGATTGAAAGATACCGCAACCGCCGGCTGCTTCCGGAAATGGGAGTGGTGCAGGGCGAATCGCGGCGTTTTCGATGCCGTTGCCAAGCTCCAGCGGAAACGGCCTGTGACAGCAGATTACGTGCGTAAAGTCTTCTGGGGACAGAGACGGTCCGTCTCGATTCGGCGCGCGCTTCAGCGACGGGGAGCACCAATGCATGCCCGCTGACAGAAACCTGCACCAGATTCTGGACGCGATCTTCGACTCCAGTGAGGAGGAATTCATCGCCGCAGCGGACCTCATGTTGCGGACCATCCTTCGCGGCGCTGTCAGCAGCCAGCACATAAAACGGTTTCCTAAATCCTCAACGGAAGCGGTCAACCTGGCCGTAAAGAGAAGTATCCGGCAGCGCGGGGAAAAACACAATGTCTGAGATTGTCCCGGTTTCGGACATTGAAAAGCGCCGATCTGCTGCTCAAACACAATCCGGGCAGACCTATATCTCCATCGCTATCAAGCGACATGCGGTTCAGGATTTAAAGGAATGTTCGCTTTCGCGGCAGCAGATTGCCGAGGGATTATCACAGGCGGCAGGACGGCCTATTACCACCCATCAGCTCGATGCCTTTGTTTCAGAGTCGAAGAGCCATAGGTTTCCACTCGACCTGCTCGCAGCCTGGGTTCGGATCGCAGGTTCACGCCGACTGCTTGATCTGGTCTGCGCTGAATCCGGCCTGTACGTTGCCGATGAGACAGAACGTAAGCTCGCCGACTTTGGCCGCACCGTACTTGCCCGCGAGGAAATAACGATTCGCGAAGCCCGGCTGAAAGCTGTACTAAAGGAGCGACTCTAATGCCAGCGAAGGCGCTCCGTACAGCAGAGGTCGCGGAAGTTCTGGGCATTTCCGCACGCCACGCACGCCGTATGGACGGTCGCGTTGTGGACGGCCATCGCGAGTATGAGGTCTCGACCCTCACACCTGACGCGCAGGTAGTGTGGGCGCAACGGAATAAGGTTGTGCCGATCAACCCGGTGTCCGCGCCCGGCCAGATGGCGCTCTCCCTGACCGTGCCGGTCGGGCCGAACCTCTCAGAGGAAGATCGCATCGCCGTCGAGGCGCGCTACAAGGTGATCGAGCCGCTGCTGCGGCCCGAGGCCTTTGGCGCGATCTGGGCGCAAAACACCAATTCGCGCGTCAAGGTAATTGATTGGCTGGCCAAACAGCACAAAACCAAGCGGAGAACCGTATATAACTGGCTCACCGCGTGGAAGCAGGGCGGGCTCCCCGCGCTGATCCCGAAAGATCGCTCGGACAAGGGCCGTCCAAAAGCCCTCAACGCGGCCGCGCTCGATTACCTGATCGCCGCTGCATTTCCGAAGCACGCCCAATACGGCCAGCTGACCGTCCGCGATATCTTCCGAGCCTACGGAGAGGAACGCGCATGGCGCGCGCAAAACGTGGCCACCAAACTGGGCGATTTCGAGCGCACGAAGTACACCCGCTACACCACCACGGATGGCTACCTCGCACCCAGCGCGCAGCTTCCGGCCGCCAGCTACAGCACATTTCGAAACTGGTTCGATCGCATCCCGGAAATCGCTAAAGTCATGGCGCGCGAGGGCGATGAAGCCTTCCACAATACGCAGGAAATTATTAGTTTCCGCGACCTGACCAGCATTAAACCGCTGGATTACGTTGTGATGGATCATCGCCGCCTGGATATCTTTTGCCTGGTGCCGAACAGCACCAGCAAGTCCGGCTGGATGCTGGCACGCCCGTGGCTCACCGCCGCCATCGACATGCGCACGCGCAAGTGGCTGGCGTGGGTGATCGTCGAAGCACCATCGTCCGACAGCATCGCCACCGTGCTCAAGCGGTCGTTTCTGGAACACGGCCTGCCGTCGTCCGTGTACTGGGATAACGGCAAGGACTTCCGGTGCGAGTGGCTGGAGGGCGGCCGCGTTCCGCGCACGGAATCACGGCGCGTGGACGAACTGAGCGACACCTGGCGCGGCGTGATGGGCACGCTCGGCATTCGCGTCCATCATGCGATCGTGAAGCGGGCGCGATCGAAGATCATCGAGCCAAACTTCGGGCGCACCGCGGACTTCGACCGCACGCTGCCGTGGTGGTGTGGACACAAGCCCACCGCGCGCCCGGCCGAGCGCTTCGACAAGCTTCTGACCCAGCATGAGCGCTGGATCGAGGGCGCCGATGTCGATCCGGCATTTCCGACCATCGCCGAGGTCGCCGCGATCTACGATGCCGCACTTAAAGACCTGAACGAACGGGATATGCCCGGCGCCGAGGGCATGAACAAGGTCACGCCTTCCGGCCGTGGCTGGATGTGCCCGAACGAGGCGTGGGAACGGCTGATCCCGCAGGTAACTCGCGTTCAGGTGCCGGAAGACGTGATGCACATTTGCTTCGCCAAGCGGCGCGATCTGACAATCCGCAACGGCGAGGTGCGCACCTCTTTCGGAGGCAAAGTGTGGCATTACCGCCTGGCAGCAAATGCCCTCAGACTTATGGGTTTAAATGGCTGCGAGGTCCAGTTGGCCTACGATCCATTGGACTTACAGACCGGAGCGCTCTATTACGAGTCCCGTCTCGTGGGGCTGGTGGAGTGCGTCGAATTGCGCCGCATGGGCGAAGACGCCTTCGTCGAGGATGAGAAATGCCGTCGCGTTGCGCGCAGGGAGACCAAGCGCTGGATTGAGAACGTGCACCAGCAGGTCCACGTTGCCGATCACGCGGAGCGGCACGCGCGGCGCGCCGTAGAACCGCGCACTGAACCGGCACGGCGCACTACACTAGCGGCGCTGCCGGCCGGGATTATCGAGACTGCGGCGGCGGTGGCTGAAGCCAATGCCAGACCCGCCGAAATCGTTGTAGAGAGGATCGCCCCGGCGCAGGCTACCGGAAGCGAAGACGAATTCAACTTCTTCCAACCGGAGGGCAACTAATGAGCGAAGAGAAACACACTAAAGCGCCGTGGCGCATTGACGGCGAGCCGTTCGATGCCGAGGTGGGCGTCGATATTATCGGCGTCGACGACATAACCATTTGCGAAGTACACCCGCTTTGCGAGGACTGGACCAATGAGGAAATTGCCAACGCGAGGTTGATAGCAGCCGCGCCGGAGTTGCTCGCGGCACTGAAGTTTTGCGCTAGCGTTCTCTCGGCAAACCCCGCTGAGATGTCCGAAAAGCTCGCGATTGAGACCGCCAGTAAGGCGATTGCCGCTGCTGAGGGCCGCTCATGACCACGCGCGAACGCCTGCTCGCCTTCCTCGAACGGCGACCGGACCTCAGCTGCGAGACCATCGCGGCATTCACGACCTTGTCGCCGGTCACGGTGCGCAAATACGCGTCCGGGGAACGTGGCGCCACGCCGTATACCGACACCCAGATAGAGCGCATCCTGAGTCAGATCGAAGAAGGTCACATCCTCCGGCCGGAGGATTCCGAACCGGTGGAAATCACGGAATCCGTCGAGCCCGGCCTGCGCCGGGTCCCGCGCAACCGGGACTTTTACATGATCGACACGGTCAAGCGCGTCCGACAGGTGCTCGACTTCTGCGCCGATCACGCCTCAATCGGTGTGATCACAGCCGAATACGGTGCGGGGAAGACGGAATCGGTAGCGCACTGGCGCAAGAACAACGGGCGCAAAATCGATCACATCGTGTTTGAGTTCGACGAGTTTTCCGCGCGCGGCGTGGTGGATTTTGTCGAGTGCCTCGCGGATCGGCTCAGCGTGTCCTATCGAACCGGGGTAATCAACTCCGGCCGCACCATGCGCGCGATTTGTACCGCGCTGGAAGCCGCGCCAATGTTGCTGATCTTCGACCAATGCGAGTCGGTTTCGCCCCGAATATTGCAGGTTATCAGGCAGATTTGGGATCACACGCGGCTGGCCGGTGTCGGCATCGTAATGCTCGCGAGTCCGCTGCTGATGCAGAAGTTGCATGACCGGCGCATGAAGGACGTGGGAGCGTTGACGTCGCGCGTCGGCATCTGGGCAACGCTCCGCGGCGTACAGAAAGAGGAAGCGGCAGCAATTCTGAGAGCCGAGGGTGTGAAAGAGATCGATGACGACGCCTTTGCTCTCATCTGGAAGGCCACCAACGGCAGTATGCGCCGTCTGATGGCCGTGGCGGACCTGCTGGTGGCCAAGCACGCGGGCAAGCCGGTTACGGAGCGCACCGTGGTGGGCGTGGC
>Ga0207933_1000246_pt1 | contig 56450 bp, 46 predicted proteins | sample NGESurdeep092012_4_FD_184488 | JGI IMG/M metagenome (GOLD analysis project Ga0207933, IMG submission 184488) | Arctic peat soil microbial communities from Barrow, Alaska - NGEE Surface sample F53-3 deep-092012 (SPAdes) | ecosystem: Environmental > Terrestrial > Soil > Wetlands > Peat ...
CCATTTCACGAACAAATGCCATTTCACGAACAAATGCCATTTCACGAACAAATGCCATTTCACGAACAAATGCCATTTCACGAACAAATGCCATTTCACGAACAAATGCCATTTCACGAACAAATGCCATTTCACGAACAAATGCTATTTCAGAAGCAGATGCTATTTCAGGAGCAAATGCTATTTCAGAAGCAGATGCTATTTCGCGCGGCTCGCAGAAGGTGAGTGCGACGCTGGCGTGGGGCATGTTGCTGCACGATATCGGCAAGCCGGCGACGTTTACGCCGCCCGATCCCGCTAAACCCGGTGATCGGATCCGCTTCAATGGGCATGTTGAGGTTGGAGTTACGATCGCGCGAGCCATCTTGAATCGCCTGCGATTTTCGAACGAAGACTGCGCGCAAATTCTCGCGCTCGTGCAGAACCACATGCGCTTCGGCGACATCATGCACATGCGTACGTCCACGTTGAAACGCTTTCTGCGGCTGCCAAAGTTCGACGAACATCTCGCGCTGCACTACGCCGACGTGATGAGCTCGAACGGCCAGACGGAGCTGTATGAGTTTGCGAAGCAGCACTACGAGGAATCTTCGCCGGAGGTCATTCGGCCGGAACTGCTCGTCACTGGACGCGAACTAATCGATGCCGGCTATCGCCCCGGCCCGGCGTTCAAGGCGATGCTGGTTGCCGCGGAGGATGCGCAGCTTGAAGGCGAGGCGACCACGCGCGATGAAGCCCTCGCGATGCTGCGGCGGAAGTTTGGCTCACCGGCGTAGGATTGGGCCATGCGTCCGTGCGTGTTTTCGCTGCTTCTTTTGCTGCCTCTCCACGCTGCCGTCATCGGCACGAGCAAGCCCGCGGAGTCGCTGACCGCGGCACGCATCAACGCCACGGTGCCCGTTGCGCAACGCAAGGCGTGGCTGGATTATCTGCATCGTTCTGAAGCACAGATGGCGGCAGACAAGGCCGCGCTTGCTAAAGAGCGCGAGGGCATGACCGATATTCCGCCATTGCCGAAGCAGGGTTTTTCGGGCCGTGCGATTCCTCTGCATCGCGCGCCGGACTTCTACAAAGGTGCGGAAGCACGCCGTATCGGCGATGCGATTATTTCTTTCCAGATTGCGTCGGGAGGGTGGTCGAAGAACCTCGCCCTGGATGCGCCGCGCCTGCGTGGACAACTGTACGCCACGGCGAACCTCGCGCCTACGCCGGAGCAGGAAGGCGACTTCGACAAGCCGCTCGATCCACAGTGGCACTACATGGGCACGCTGGATAACGATGCGACGAACACCGAGATTCATTTCCTCGCGGAACTCTCCGCGGCGTTTCCGGGCAAGGATGGCGACGCGTATCGTGCGTCGGGGCTGCGCGGCATCGAGTATCTGCTGCATGCGCAATACCCCAACGGCGGCTGGCCGCAGGTGTGGCCGCTGGAAGGCGGTTATCACGATGCGATTACGTTCAACGACGATGCGGTGACGGAGTCGGCGGAGGTGCTGACGCTGGCGGCGGAAGGCAAGCAGCATGTGTCCGAGCCGGACGCCGATGACATCGCCGCGGCCCAGCAGGCCGCCGCACGCTTTGGGCGCGAGGTTCCGGTCCCGCAGACCACCACCGAGGACTACAGCTTCGTTCCGCCCGCGATGCGTGCGCGTGCGAAGGCAGGTGCGGCAAAGGCCCTGGATTGCATTCTGGCGACACAGCTTCGCTTGCCTTCCGGTGACGGAAAAGGCACCGTGCTGGCCGTTTGGGCGCAGCAGAACGATCCGCTGACGCTGAAGCCCACCACGGCGCGCAACTTCGAACCCGAGGCGTTGGCTTCGGGTGAATCGGCGAGCGTGATGGAGTACCTGATGTCGCTGCCGCACCCGTCGGCGGCGGTGGTGCGGTCTGTCGACGCAGCTGCGGCGTGGTTTGAAGCGCACAAGATCATGGGCCATGGATGGAGTGGTGGCCGTGGCACTCCGGGCGGGCGTACGTTTGCGCCCGTGGCAGGAGCGGGGCCGCTGTGGGCGCGCTACTACTCGTTGACCACGGGCAAGCCCATCTTCGGCGACCGCGACAAGACCGTCCATGACAATGTGATGGAGCTTTCACTGGAGCGCCGCAACGGATACGCCTGGTACGGCGAGAGCCCGAAGCGCGCGCTGGCGCAGTACGCGGAATGGAAGAAGCAGCATCCGTAGGCCGGTGCTTCTGAGCCAACTTTCCAGCCGCGCTTGTATGCTTCAGGATGCACCGCCAACGCTCGCGGAGCCGGAGGCATCTGACAATCCATGCAACATCCGAAGCCGCTGCTCAACACTCCGCACACTCCTCACCCCGACACCGAAATCCTGCTTGACGGCGTGCGTTTCCAAGCTGAAGCCGGCGAGCCGTTGATCGAGGCGCTGAACCGCGCTGCCGCGTCGGTTCCGGGCGGGCGCAGCGTGCCGCAGGTCTGCTACCTGCCACCGATGGGCGCAATCGGGTCCTGCGATACGTGCATGGTCGAGGTCGATGGCAAGTTGGTGCGCGCGTGCGAGACAGCGGTCGCGGCGGACATGCGCGTCGAGTCGCGCAGGGGCATCGCGGACCGGGCGCAGCGGGAGGCGTTCGATCGCCTGCTGGAGAACCACGACCTTTACTGCACGGTCTGCGACAACAACAACCAGAACTGCACCATCCATAACGCGACTGCGGAGATGAAGGTCGAGCACCAGGCGCGGCCGTTCAAGACGAAGCCGTATCCGCAGGACCACTCGAACCCGTTCTACCGCTACGATCCCAGCCAGTGCATTCTGTGCGGGCGCTGCGTGGAAGCGTGCCAGAATGTGCAGGTCAACGAGACGCTGACCATCGACTGGGAGCGCGAGCATCCGCGCGTGCTGTGGGACGGCGGCGAGCAGATCGACGGCTCCAGTTGCGTGAGCTGCGGACACTGCGTGACCGTTTGTCCATGCAATGCGCTGATGGAGAAGAACATGCTCGGGCAGGCTGGCTATCTTACGTCGCTGCCTACGAAGGCGCTCGACGACATGATCGCGATGGTGAAGCGCGTTGAGCCGAGCACAGGTTACGGGCCCATTCTCGCGCTGTCAAAGGTCGAAGCCGAGATGCGCCACCAGCGTGTGAAGCGGACGAAAACCGTATGCACGTACTGCGGTGTCGGTTGCAGCTTCGATGTGTGGACGCGCGACCGCAAGGTGCTGAAGGTCGAGCCTGCACATGGACCGGCGAATGGCATTTCCACCTGCGTGAAGGGCAAGTTCGCGTGGGACTTCGTCAACTCGCCCGAGCGTTTGGTGAAGCCGCTGAAGCGTGAGGGCGATACGTTTGTCGAGATCACATGGGACGCTGCGCTCGACCTCATCTGCGAGCGGTTTACGGCGATCAAGGCTGAGCATGGACCAGATGCGCTGGCGTTCATCGCGTCGTCCAAGTGCACCAACGAAGAGAGCTTCCTGATGCAGAAGCTGGCGCGCGCGGTGATCGGCACGAACAATGTCGACAACTGCAGCCGCTACTGCCAAACGCCCGCCAGCAAAGGGCTTTCGCGCACCGTGGGCTACGGAGCGGATTCGGGATCGATTGCCGATATCGAGATCGCAGACCTCGTTATTATCGTCGGCTCGAACACTTCCGAGAGTCATCCGGTGCTGGCGACGCGCATCAAACGCTCGCACAAGCATCGCGGACAGCGGCTGATCGTCAGCGATCTGCGCAAGCATGAGATGGCGGAACGAGCCGATATCTTCCTGCGGCCCAATCCCTCGACCGACGAGGTCTGGCTGCAGGCCGTTACCAAACATCTCATCGATACAGGCCGCCACAACCAGGCGTTCATCGACCAGTGGGTGAACAAGTGGGACGAGTATCGCGCGTCGCTTGAGCCTTACACGCTGGTGTACGCGGAGAAAGTTACGGGTATTTCCGTCGCGCAGTTGATGCAGGTTGCGGACGAAATCGCCGCTGTCGACAAGGTCTGCGTGCTGTGGGCGATGGGCGTGACGCAACATTGCGGCGGTTCCGATACATCGACCGCGATCTGCAACATGCAGCTTGCGATGGGCAACTTCAAGCGGCCTGGAACTGGCGCTTATCCTTTGCGCGGCCATAACAACGTTCAGGGTGCGAGCGATTTCGGCTCGATGCCCGACATTTTTTCCGGCTACCAGAAAGTCGACGACCCGGAAATCCGCGGCAAGTTCGAGGCCGACTGGGGCGTTACGCTGCCGATTACGAAGGGCCTCGACAACCGGCAGATGATTACGGCGATCCACGACGGCAAGCTGCATTCGCTGTACATCAAGGGCGAAGACACGATCACCTCGGATGCGAATCAGAACGATGTCGACCAGGCGTTGCGTAAGATTGATTTCCTGATCGTGCAGGACATCTTTTTCTCCGAGACCTGCCGTTACGCGGACCTCGTTCTGCCGGCGTGTCCGTCGCTGGAGAAGGATGGGACGTATGTCAGCACCGAGCGCCGCATCCAGCGGCTGTACAAGGCTCTGGAGCCGCTGGGCGAGTCGAAGCCCGACTGGGAAATTATTACGCTTATCGCGCAGCGCATGGGCGGCGCGGGTGGATGGGACTACAAGCACCCCTCCGATGTGATGGACGAAGTTGCGCGGCTTACGCCAACGTTTGCGGGCGTCACGTACGAGCGGCTTGAAGGGTACAAGAGCCTGCAATGGCCGGTCGCGAAGGACGGCACCGACCAGCCGCTGCTGTATACCCAGGACTTTCCGCTGCCCGGCGGAAAGGCGACGTTCCATCCGCTGGAGTACGTTGCGCCCAGCGAAGAGGTGAATGCGACGTACGATCTGCACCTCAACAACGGCCGCTTGCTGGAGGTCTTTGAGCAGGGCAACATGACCGATCGCGTTCCGGGGATCAAGGCGATGACTCCGGGAACGTTCCTCGAAGTATCGCCTGAGCTTGCTGCTGAACGAGGCGTCAAGGACGGCAGCCTGGTGCAACTGGAGAGTCCGTACGGTCGCGTGCGCGTGAAGGTGCTGGTCAGCACGCGCGTCGCGGGCAAACAGATGTATATGCCGATGAACTCGGTCGACGAGCCGGTGAACAAGCTGACCAGCTCGCATGTGGACCGCGCGACGCATACACCGGCGTTCAAGGAGTGCTCGGTGAAGATGACGGTGATTGCGGAGGACGGAACGAGTCCGCTGCCGCGGCGCAACTTCCGGTTCGGCGAGCGGACTCCGACGACCGGTGTTGAGGTCGAGAAGAAGCGCGCGCGGGCCGACTATTATGTGCCGGGGACGCGGGCCAAGGACAAGCTGGTGCAGATCGAGACGACGACAAGGTAAGCAGCTGGAAAAGAGAGCATGTCCCGGGGGCTGAAGCCCGGAATTTGTGGCAGTTTTGATGTCCGGGATAAATCCCGGACCTATCTCAGAAGCAAAGGCAAGAACCATGTGAGTCGAAACTCTACCAAGAGCCATGTAAGTCCAACCTCTACCTAGAACCATGTAAGTCGAACCTCTACCAAGAGCCATGTAAGTCCAACCTCTACCAAGAACCATGTAAGTCGAAACTCTACCAAGAACAAGTAACTCCAACTTGTACGTCGATAGGAACATTGCTCTATGGCAAATCCACTTCCATTCAAGCCCGTCGAGCGCGATCCGCACCAGGAAGTCGAGCGGCGGCTGGCATGCGCGCCACGTGAGCATGCCGCGGCGCTGCTGGTGGCGTGGGACCTGCTGCAGACCGCGCACGACAAGGGCATTCTCGACCTCGCGCAGGGGCTGATCGGCGGGCGCGACATCATCGCCACGCAGCTTGCCGCGGCGGCGAATACGCCCGAAAGCATCGCAGCGATGCGCAACCTGATCTCGATGGGACGCATTCTGGCGTCGCTCGATCCGGGCACGCTCGACCACCTGGCGAAGGCGCTCGACGGCGCCGCGCGGCAGAAGGAAGCGGAAGAAAAGCCTCCGAGTTTGTGGCGGCTGTTTCGGCGAGTCACTTCCGACGACGGCCGCCGGGGGATTTCGTTCGTCACGACCGTCCTTACCGGGCTGGGACGATCGACGAAGGATTAGAAGTTTCTGCCGAGGTGTTTTGTACGATGTGGGTGCTCCGGGAGGGGGTCCGCTGCATCTCCGCCCTAGTTCATCCACCGCTTGTCGTTCGGGTCGCGCGGGTTCCCATCGGGGTCCACATACCGCCCGCTGGGGTCGAGGTTCACATCCTTGCCCTGCTTCTTCATGTACACGGTAAACTTCTTCGCCGCGCGCCGCCGCCTGGCGCGATAGAACGAGTTCCGCACGCCAAACCACCCTTCGGACGCCGCATACTGCAATCCCCGCCGCGGAGCCCAGCGCAGATACAGATACCCGGCCAGCCCCACGCACAACACCACCAGCGTGCTGAAGAAGTCATGCGAAATCGCCGCGCTCAAAATGTAGATCCCCAGAAAGATCGCCACCAGGTATTTCGCCTTCACCCGCAGGACGAAATACAGCCGTATCTCCGCCTCCGGGTTCCTGCGCGCGAAAGCCACCGTCAACGCCAGCGCCAGCGGCCACAATCCAAACGCCGGATCGGCGGGACCGATCCGCGGAATGTGGGCATAACTCAGCAGCGCGGCCAGCAATCCGCCGCCGATCACCGACACGGCGGCGTACTCCGTCAGCCAGCGTCCGCCGCGCTCCTCCTCCAGGTCCGCGCCGAAGAACCACACCGCCAGCAGCGCGAAGGCCGTGTTCAGCAGCCCATCGGATAGGAAACCATACGTCGCAAACTGCCACGGCATGTGATGGAACGCCAGTTGCGGGACAAGGATGAGACCGACCGTAAGCGCCGCGCCAGCTTGCCCCGACACCCACCCGACAAGGACCTGCACCACAAACGCCGCCAGCGCAATCAGGATGAACTTCCGCGTCACTCCGCGAAAGGGTGGAAGCGCCAGCATGATCGGGCCGTTCGACTGAAATGCCATACCCCACTATCTTACGGCCCCACGGTTCTTGGTTCTTGGTTCTTGGTTCTTGGTTGTCGGTTCTCGGTTCTCGGATCTCGGTTCACAACCGACAACCGAGAACCCGTAACCAAGAACCCACAACCCCCTACGACCGCCCAGGCGTCGGCGGCACGGCCAGCGACCGATGCCCCGCCGCATCCACCGCCCGCACGCCGAACAGCACGTTGTCCTTGGACACATCCAGCTTCAGCGTCGTCGCCGTTCCCGCGCTGCGCGAGTGGCCCCACAGCATGGTCGCCGAGTCGCGCCACAGCACCTCGTACGTCGTCCCCGGCGGCGCAAACGCCGACGGCTCCCACGTCAGCTCAGAGTTGTTGTCGAGCGCCCGCGTCAACACCTTCACATTGCGCGGCTCGCTCGGCGCGGACGCCAGCGTCGCCAACGTCACGGAATTGATCCGCGCCACATTCGCGACGTAGTTGAAGTCGACGAACTTCAGCAGGTCGCCGTACTCGATGCCGTTCTCGGTGCGCAGCGTCTGGTGCTGATGGTTGAAGTTCTCGCGCCACTCCGTAAACCGGATCGCCGCAAAGCCTTCACCGTTGAAGCTCGTGTGATCGCCTCCGCGCAGGTAGCGGTCGCGGCGCAGGATCAGCACCGGGTGGAACGCCGGCTCCAGATGCACCAACCCGCTCCGCATCACGCCCGGAGCTGCCGGAGGATGATGCACTTCGGTCGCATGGAAATACTCCGGCGCAAGCTCCGCCACATCGCGCGCCAGCATCCGCGAAGGCGAATCGTTCTCCGCGCCCAGCGCCAGAATCATCCGTTGCTGCTCGGGCGTCGCCGAGCTCGGAACACTCTCCGAGAACACCCGCACCGCCGACTTGTCCTCCATCGTGTCGCCGGGAGTGGTATCTCCTCCGACGATGTCGTTATTCAGCACGGCCTCCAGCGGCCAGCCCTCTTCCTTCGCCAGATGCGCCAGGTGGTGCGAGCCGTTGAGCCCCTGCTCCTCGCCCGCCACCGCCACAAACACCACGGTCCCCGGCAGCTTCAGCTTCGACAACGAACGCGCCGACTCCAGCGACACCGCAACGCCGCTCGCATCGTCGTTCGCCCCCGGCGCATCCGAGTGCGAATCCATCACATCCGTCACGCGCGAATCCATGTGCCCCGTCACCAGCACCCACGGCGCATTCTTGTCGGTCGAAGTTCCATGCATGATCGCGTACACGTTGGTCAGCTTCGTCGGCCGCGCAAAGCGGTTCGACCGTTCGCCCGCCGGCGCGGGGTTCTCCGTAAATTCATCGCGCTTCACCTCCAGGCAGCCGCCGCAACCCTCGGAAATCGCCTTGAACTCCGATTCGATCCAGTCGGCCGCCGCGTTGATCCCATGCCCCGGCGGCAGGTCGGTATCCATGCTGGAAAGCGTGCTGCGGGTGCCGAAGCTGACCAGCTTCGCGATGTCCTCCTTCACCCTGGCCGGCGAAATCGTGCGGATTGCCGCCGCAATCTGAGGATCGGCGCTGGCGACAGCCAGCCGGTCCGTTGCTCCGGGTGCCGCAACCTGCGCAGAAGCTGAGACCGCAACCGTGAGGAAAACCATGAGGAAAAGTCCGAATCGGCACGACATGTCATACTCTCCTGAGGGGAAGCAAAGCAAATTGAGGCCGCCAAACCTGCTCCCGCCGTGTTGACGCGGAAGCCTCTCGACGCTAGAACAATATCTAAGCTGCCCAAACGCCGCTCGCACCATCCTAGCAAGAGCGCGCGAGACTAAATGGCGAGGAGAGTGTTTATGTCAGTTGTATGCCCTGAATGCGACAACCCGTTGGACATCGATGCCGACGATGTAGACGAAGGCGAAGTGATCCAGTGCGATGAATGTGGAAGCGACCTCGAGGTGGTCTCCAGCGACCCGCTGGAGCTGGCCCCCGTGGACGCGGAAGGTTACGATGACGAGGACGATGCCGTTGCAGCAGATGAAGACGATGAAGATGAATAGCAGCACCTTCCCGCGCGCGGCAGCAGGCGTGCGCGCGACCGTTGCAGCCCTCGCCCTGGCCCTGGCCCTTGGGGCGTTTGTGGTAGGCCCAGGCATCGCCACGGCATGCGCGCAGCAGCGCGGCCCCGTCCAGCGCACCGTCCAGGGCGAGGTCCACGACCACAACGACCAACCCCTCAAGGGCGCCGTCGTGTACCTCAAGGACAGCCGCACCCTCGCCATCAAGAGCTTCATCTCCGACGATGGCGGCGTCTTCCACTTCGGCCAGCTTTCCCAGAACACCGACTACGATCTCTATGCCGAGTTCCAGGGCAAGCGCAGCAAAACCAGGCACATCAGCTCCTTCGACAGCCGAAACGATTTCAACTTCACGCTGAAGATCGAAACCGCCAAGTAGCGTCGCGCAACACGCTACACAGCCACGCGGTCTCCGTGGCTCCGCGGCTGGCTCACCACCAGGAACCTTGTGTCCGCGCCGCTCCGGTTCATCGCCTGGTGCGCCTGCCCCGGCGCAATTTCCAGCCCCATGCCCGCAGTCAGCATGTGGTCTACACCTTCGACCTCCATCGTCAACTCACCCGCCAGCACATAGAAAAACTGCCGCGCAAACTCGTGCCTGTGCCCCTGCTCCGACGCCCCCGGCGGCATCCGCTCTTCGATCACGCTCAACTCCGGCGACCGCACCAGGTGCCACCCGTCGCACACCTCGCCCCAGACATAATGCGGAGCACTGTCAGAGCCAACCGGCCGCATTTTGCCAGGCATTGGATCGGCACTCATTTCGAGTTCGCAGTCCGTCTCATCGACGTAAACGCATCGACCATCGCCTTGATGTCCGCCTTCGACTTCGCATTGCAGCGAACGACGATCAGGTAATCCCGCACTCGCGTGATGACCGCGGAGCCAAATTGACCGTTCGGTTCTTTCCAATCCAGATGGTCCATGACCAATCCGCTGGCGTTCGTCGTTTCTCCCCTGCCGAGAATCGCATTAGGATCGCGGCCGTTTTCCACCTTTCTCATGAAGTCCGCCGCATCGACGAGCGGCATTCTTCCGACGTTTAACCGTTGCGCAATCATGACGATGCCATACGGATCGTCACCTTCCTTGGCCGCCATCATAGGAAAGTCGTCGGCAGTGGCCTTGGCGGTCAAGCCCAGGGTTGAAACATCGACCTGATGCATGTTGGATGGAATTGTCATCTCGATGCCGAACTGCGCATTGCGATAAACCTCTCCGCCCATCGAGTGTTGCGTACCCACGCGTGTACAGCCGGCGAGTGAAGCAAGGACAGCAAACCCAAAGCAGCACGCAATGCTCCGCCACCAGCTTTCATTTTTTTTCATACCGGCGACACTATCACACCGCTCAGGCGAATAAGTAGCGAATACAATCAAGTAGAGCCACATGCCTGACGCATTCCAATCCGCGGCAGTAGGCGATCCGAAAGATCTCTTCGGCTTTCTCCACATCGACCTCAACTCCTTCTTCGCCTCGGTCGAGCAGGAGTTGCACCCCGAGTACCGCGACAAGCCGCTCGGCGTCGTCGGCACGATGGCCGATACGGGCGCCCTCATCGCCGCCAGCTACGAAGCCAAAGCCCTCGGCGTCAAGACCCTCACCAAGGTCGGCGACGCAAAGAAACTCATCCCCGGCATCATCCTGGTCGACGGCTCGCACGCCGTCTACTCCGAGTTCTCGCACAAAATCGCCGCAGCAGTCGAACGTTGCTGCCCCGTCGCGCACACGCCCAGCATCGACGAGATGGTCTGCCAACTCATCGGCCGCGAGCAGCAACCGCCCAACGCCCGCCGCATCGCGCTCGAAATCAAGCAGGCCATCAAGGACGACGTGGGCTCGACCCTGCGCTGCTCCATCGGCATGGCGCCCAACCGCTACCTCGCCAAAATCGCCTCGGACATGCAGAAGCCCGACGGGCTGATTGGCCTTCTACCGTCGCAACTTCCGCGAGCCATCGCGCATTTAGAACTCCGCGACCTTCCCGGCGTCGGCGCGAAGACCGAAATCCGCCTCAACGCCAAAGGCATCCGCACCATGGCCGAGCTGCTCGCCCTCGACCGCCCAGCCATGCACGCGCTGTGGGATTCCGTCTGGGGCGACCGCCTCTACCATTGGCTGCGCGGCGCAGCGACCGGCGACGACGGCGCTCCCGTCGATTTCGGCATCCAGAAATCCCTCGGCCACTCCCACGTCCTCGGCCCCGAATTTCGCTCCCAGGAGGGCGCGTGGGCCGTCGCCCACAAGCTGCTCCACAAGGCCGCCATGCGCCTGCGCATGGAGAAGTTCCACACCAACTCGCTCTCCGTCGCCATCAAGTTCCAGCTCTCACGCGACGAAGCCGCCCGCGCCGAGAAGTCCCGCCAGCACTCCAGCGGCATTCAGCACGCAGCCTGGGGCATGGAGGCACGCTTCCGCCCGTGTCAGGACACGCTCTCGCTTCTGGAAGCCCTGCAAGGCATCTGGAAGCAGCGGCCCAGCGGCCCTGAACACCAGAAGCCATTCTTCGTCGGAGTCACCATGCGCAACTTGATGCCCGACAGCGAGGTCCCGGTCATGCTCTTTGAAGAACCCGGCAACCGCAACCAGCTTTCCGCCACCATGGACAAGCTCAACCTCAAGTACGGCCACACCACGCTGCACTTCGCCGGCATGTTGCCCGCCCGCGAGTCCGCACCGACGCGCATCGCCTTCACCCAAATCCCCGTTCAGTACGGCACGGACTGGATGTGAAGGTTCACCGCAATCCCCTCCGCGCAACTTCGCGTTTCTACTTCGCGAACTTTGCGTGAAGGCTCTCGCCCATACTGGCACCCAAGCCCGCATGACAAACGTCACCACCCTTTCCTGACTCCCCACACTAAAATCCCGCGCTCGCATCCCGCACACTTGCTCTTGTAATCACAAGGAGCAAGACATGACCGCAGTGATGGAGTCCACCGAAACCCGCACCACCGCGGCCGCCGCGACCCCCGAAGTTGTCGCCTCGCTCACCGGCATCACCAAGCGCTATAGCAACGGCGTCGTCGCCCTCGACAACCTCTCGCTCGACCTGAAGCGCGGCGAAATCGTCGCCGTCCTCGGCCCCAACGGGGCGGGCAAATCGACGGCGGTAAAGCTGCTGCTCGGCCTCTCGTCGCCCACCTCCGGCGCTGTCCGCATCTTCGGCGCGGACCCCCGCGACCCCGCGGCCCGCGCCCGCACGGGAGCCATGCTCCAGATCGGACGCGCCCCCGAAATGCTGCGCGTCCGCGAGCACATCGCGATGTTCCGCAGCTACTACCCAAACCCCATGCCGTACGCCGAAATCGTCCAGGCCGCCGGCCTCGACGGCATCGAAAACCGCATGTTCGGCCAACTTTCCGGCGGACAAAAGCAGCGCACCTTCTTCGCCTTGGCCCTCGCTGGAAATCCCGACATCATCTTCCTCGACGAGCCCACCGTCGGCCTCGACATCGAAGCCCGCCGCGGCCTCTGGGCGCAGATCCGCGGCCTCGCCGCCAGCGGCAAGACCGTCCTCCTCACTACGCACTACCTCGAAGAGGCCGACGCCCTCGCCCACCGCATCATCGTCATCAACCGGGGCCGCGTCATCTGCCAGGGCACGCCCGCCGAAGTGAAGTCCATGGGCGCAGCTTCTTCGATGAATGCAACCCCGCAGACCACCACTACCGCGACGGTCCGCACCATCCGCTGCCAAACCAGCCTCGCCGTCGAAACTCTCCGCGCCCTCCCCGGAGTCATCGAAGCCAACATCGTCGACGGCCACGCCACCGTCGTCTCCGACCGCCCCGAAGCCGCCCTCCGCGAAATGCTTGCCCTCGACACGACACTCCACTCGCTCGAAGTCGCAGCACCCGCGCTCGAAGACGCCTTCCTCGCCCTCACCGCGAACCACGACTAGCCGGTTGTGGGTTGTCGGTTCTGGGTTCTCGGTACCCGGTTCCGCGCACCCTACCCACAACCGAGAACCGACAACCAAGAACCCGGCACCACCGCAGGAGTCCACCATGTCCACCGCCGCCCTCAGCTTCCCCGCCGCCCCCGCCACCGGCCTCGCCCGCTCTCTCGCCATCTTCGCCACCGAGACCCGTTACGAGTTCATCCGCGCCCTGCGCACCCGCACCTTCTCGCTCTCGGTCATCGGGTTCCCGGTCATGTTCTACGTCCTCTTCGGCCTGATGATGAACCGCGACGCCACCGTCAACGGCCATCAGTTCGCGAAGATCATGCTCGGCAGCTACGCCGTTTTCGGCGTCGTCGGCGCGGCCCTCTTCGGCATCGGCGTCGGAGTCGCCGCCGACCTCAGCGCCGGCTGGCTGGAGCTCAAGCGCGCCAGCCCCATGCCTCCACTCGCCTACCTGCTGGCCAAGTGTTGCACCGCGATCGCCTTCGGAGTCATCATCGTCTCCATCCTCAGCCTCCTCGGAGTCACCCTCGGCCACGTCCAACTCTCGCTCGCCGATTTCTCCCGCATGGTCGGCCTCACCATCGTCGGCTGCATCCCCTTCGCCTGCATGGGACTCGCGCTCGGCCTGGTCGTCCCCTTCAACTCCGCGCCCGGCGTCACCAACCTCCTCTATCTGCCGATGAGCTTTCTCGGCGGCCTGTGGGTTCCGCTCAGCATCCTGCCCGAAGCCATCCGCAAGATCGCGCCGGCCTTCCCCACCTATCACCTCGGCCAGCTCATGCTCGGCATCTTCGACCGCACCGCCGCCAACCCGCGCGGCTATGCCGACCCCGCCCACACCGTCCTCAGCCACTGGATCGGCCTCGCGGCGTTCACCATGATCATGCTCGGCATCGCCGCCATCGCCTTCAACCGCCGCGAGCAGAACGCGTAAACTGCGAAGGGGAAGCGCATGAACTCGACCTCCATCTCGCAGAAGCACACGTCCGGCTCCACGTTCGTCTGGCTCGCCTACACGCTGTTCTTTTTCATCGAACCGATCATTGAGCCGAGCCGCCGTCTATGGCTCGGCACGATCGTCTTCTTCGCGCTGTTCCTCTGCGTCTTCTTCATCTACACCCGCACGACCAGCGAAACCACGCGCCGCTGGATGATCGCCGCGACCTTCGTCATCGGTCTCGCATCGTTCCCGTGGAACGCCGGCGCATCCACGTTCTTCATCTACACGGCCGCGTTCCTTCCCTTCAGTATCCCGTCCGTCGGCCTGGTCCTGGCATTCTTCGGTGTGGAGATTCTCGCCATCGCCGCCGAGACCTGGCTCGTCCACGGCATGTATTGGCAGAACGCCGCCTTTGCCAGCTTCCTGCTCGGAATCATCGGCGGCGGCAACATCTTCTTCGCCCAGCAGCGCCGCGCCGACTGCAGACTCCGCGCCGCTCAGGAAGAAAACATCGCCCTCGCCGCCCTCGCCGAACGCGAACGCATCGCCCGCGACCTCCACGACGTCCTCGGCCACACACTCTCGGTCATCGTGCTGAAGGCCGAACTCGCGGGACGTCTAATCGACCGCGATCCACAGCGCGCCGCACGCGAAATCGCCGAAGTCGAACGCACCGCCCGTACCGCGCTCGCTGAGGTCCGAGAAGCCATCGGCGGCTACCGCGCCCGCGGCCTGGTCGCCGAAATCGAAGCCGCTCGCCACACGCTCGACGCAGCCGGCGTCACGCTGCAATGCGACGCCATGCCCTCCACCAACACCGGCCTGCACGCCAACGAAGAGACCGTCCTCGCGCTGGCCCTGCGCGAAGCCGTCACCAACATCGTCCGCCACGCCCGCGCCACCACCTGCACGCTCCGCTTCCACATGGAAGACGGCCAGCACCGCCTCACCGTCGCCGACAACGGCGAGCATCCCGCCGCCCGCGAAGGCAACGGCCTGCGCGGCATGCGCGAGCGCGTCGAAGCCCTCGGGGGCCGCGTCCAACTGGACCGCACCACCGGCACCCGCCTCCTCATCGCCCTGCCCACCCACGCCGAAACTCCAACCGGATAAACCGCTTCTTCTCCGCGAACCTTTGCGCCCTTTGCGCCTTAGCGTTGCCCTTTGCTTTTGCGTCTGCTTTTCGGAAGGACGAACATGCCCGACAAAATCCGCGTCCTCCTCGCCGAAGACCAAACCATGCTCCGCGGCGCGCTCTCCGCCCTCCTCGAACTCGAACCCGACATCACCGTCGTCGGCCAGGCGGCCAATGGCCGCGAAGCATATAAGCTCGCTCGCGACCTTACCCCCGACGTCGTCGTCACCGACATTGAAATGCCCGAAATGACCGGCCTGGAACTCGCCGCCGCCCTCAAACAGGCCGAATCGAAATCCCGCGTCGTCATCCTCACCACCTTCGCCCGCCCCGGCTACCTCCGCCGCGCGCTCGACGCGGGAGCCCGCGGCTACCTGCTCAAAGAGCGCCCCGCGTCGGAACTCGCCGAAGTCATTCGCCGCGTTCATCAGGGCCTCCGCGCCGTCGACCCCGCCCTTGCCGCCGAAGCGTGGAGCGCCGACGAAGACCCGCTCTCCGACCGCGAGCGCCAGATCCTCCAACGCGCCGGCGACGGCCGCTCCTCCTCCGAAATCGCCTCCGAGCTTCACCTCTCCGAAGGCACGGTCCGCAACTATCTCTCCGAAGCCATCGCCAAACTAGGCGCCGCCAACCGCATCGACGCCGCCCGCATCGCCCGCGCCAAGGGTTGGCTGTAACCCCACCTACAGCTCCCGCAACGCCCGGTCCACGGCCAACTTCTCCTCCATGAGCTTCCGCAACATCTCCTGGTCCCCCGCCCGGTCCGCCGCCGCGATCGCCGCCCGCAGCTCCCTCTGCCGCCGCTCCAGATTGCGCCGGTGCAGCGTCGTCAATGCATGACGCACCTGCACCACCATCGCATCGCGCGACTCATCGCTAGGCTCGTGCAACGCAATCGCCAGCAAACTCCGCGAGCCATCGTCGTTCGCAGCATCCATCGGATTGTCCGGCGCCGAAGCATTCGCCAGCGTCTCCATCAGCCCCGCCGACGGCAGCCCGCCGTACCACTCCGGATGCGCCCCCAGCTCCATCGCCGCAAGCTCGCGCGCCGCATCCGCATCGGGCAGCACCAGCGCCCGCAACAGCACGCGCTCCAACTCACTCAGCGCCGCGGCCTGCGGAGCGCGAACACTCTCCAGCCGCTGCGCCGCCGACCGCCGTAACTCCTGATGCAGCAGAGAGTTCTCGATGCCTAGCCTCTGCGCCGCGTTGTTCGCGAATTCCTCGCGTAAGATTAGCTCGGGTTCGTGCCTTATGCGTGGCAGTAAGTAATTTAAGGCCTTGACCTTGCCCTCGGGCGTTCGCACCGGAAACAATGTGCATGCATAATTTATGTAGAAGTCACGATACGGCATTGAAGCGCGCACTGCATCAAAATATCTCTTAGCGCCGCGCTCTCTGATGTAGCGGTCCGGGTCGAGACCTTCCCCTAGTGTGTGCACCCGCACCTTAAAACCGGCCTCAACTAGTTGTTCAATCGTTTTATCCGTAGCCTTGGCGCCGGCTTGATCAGGATCAAAGTTCAACACCACGTTGTTAGTGAAGCGGTTCAGCAGCCGAACCTGCGCTTCAGTGAATGCCGTCCCGCTGGTCGCAATCACGTTGGGAAGTCCCGCCGCATATACCGAAATGCAGTCCATCTGTCCTTCGACAAGCAGCGCAAATTGCTCACGCATCGCCGCCTTGGCCTTGTCCAGGTTGAACAGCACGCGGCCCTTGGTATACAGCAACGTCTCGGGCGAGTTCAGATACTTCGGCCCCGACTTCGCATCCTGCTCCTCCAGCAGCCGAGCCGTAAACGCAATCGTTTTGCCCTGCTCATTCGCAATCGGAAACGTGATCCGCTTGCGAAACTTCGCATACATCTGGCCTTGCGAACCGTCTTCCTGCTCCTTGGCGCTGAACAGCCCACTCCCACGCAGCACCTCCTCGCCGAAGTGCTTGCCCAGCCGGTCGCGCATGTCGTTGAAGCTCTCCGGCGCATACCCAATGCGAAACTTCGCAATCGTCTCCGCGCTCAGCCCGCGCCCGGTCAGATACTCCCTCGCCCGCGCCGCCTCGGGCGACTTCAGATTCTGCTCAAAATACTGTGTCGCAGCCTCGTGGATCTCCATCAACTGCCGCCGCTCGCCCGCCTCCCGCGCCTCGTCTGCCGAGTGGAACTGCTTCTGCGGCAGCGCGATCCCCACCTTCTGCGCCACCGCCCTTACCGCCTCGGGAAAGCTGACGTTGTCCATCTTCATCACGAACGTAAAAACGTCGCCAGTCTCATGGCAGCCAAAGCAGTAATAAAACCGCTTCGCCACATTCACCGAAAAGCTTCCCGACTTCTCCTTATGGAACGGGCACAGCCCGGTATAGTTCTGCGCGCCCGCCTTGCGCAGCTTCACGTAGTCGCCGATGATGCGAACAATGTCGGCCTGGTCCTTCACCTGTTGCGAAAAGCTGTCAGCCATGCGACCTCCAGTTTAGCCGCACTGCCTGCCGGCTACCCACCACGCTCCTAGCTCCTAGCTCCTAGCTCTTAGCTCTTAGCTCCTAGCCGGATGCCCGCGCGTACACGCCTAAAATAGAGCCATGCTTTCCGCTGCCGACCGCGCCCGGTTCACCATCGTCCTGGCCGGCGCGCGCAACCCGCAAAACATCGGCGCAGCAGCACGCGCCATGCAGGACTTCGGCTTCACCGACCTCCGCTTCGTCAACGACTACACCGCAGCCTTCGACGCCGCGCAACTCGAATCCACGAAATCCGCCGTCGGCGCGGCCGGCGTTATGCGCCGCGCCCGCGCCTTCGCAACCCTCGCCCAAGCCGTCGCCGACTGCGCGCTCGTCGTCGGCACAACCGCCATCGGCGAGCGCACACTAACCCAGAAGGTCCTGCCGCTTCAAGAAGCCGCTTCAGCGCTCCTGACAGGCCTTCGGAACGGCCCTGTCGCCCTACTCTTCGGCTCTGAAAAGACCGGTCTGACCAACGAGCAGCTCAGTCACTGCACGTGGCTCACGACCATCCCGATGTTCGCGCCCGGCGCCGCGGCCAACGGTGTCGCCGCCCGGCACCTCTCCATGAACCTCGGCCAGTCGGTCGCGGTTTGCCTCTACGAGCTCTCCCGCGGCGGCCTCGAAGGCGCAAAGGAAATCCCACGCCCCATCGCCACGCCACCCACCGCCGAAGACCGCGAGCGCCTCACCCAGCTCCTGCTCGACGTCATGCACGTCACCGAGTACACCCGCCGCTTCCCGGCCAACGCACAGGAGCCGCCGGTCCGCTCCCTCGTCCAGTCGCTCGGATCGAACCACGCCGAAGCCGAAACCTGGATGGGCATCCTCCGCCAAATCCTCTGGAGCACCCGCAAAAAGTGATGCCCACGAAATTCTGTGGGCATCACCGTTCTCTCTACACTCTATCCTCTACACTCTATCCGCTGCCTTTACCAAAGTCCCCACGAGCGCGAAATATAGTCGGACAAAGTCATGATCGTCAGCACCGTGAACGTAAAGAGGCCGCACGCCACGGTCAGCTTGATCAACCGCGACTGGTACTTCACATGCATGAAGAACAGGACGACCACCACCGCCTTGAAGGTGGCAATTGCCAGTGCCAGGATTGGGTTGAACACCTTGAGATCGATATACGCGACCCACACCGTGATCCCGGTAAACAGCAACAGCGTGCCGAAGACCATGCTGTACTGCACCGGGGTCACGATATGGTGCTCGGCATGCTCCGGGTTGGTTACGTTCATCGGGTCGTGCGCTTGATCGTGAGATATTTGGTGGGCCATGACTTGTTCCTTTTGAAATTTACTTCGTCGCTTAGTGCAGCGGGTGGCGGTTGATCAGATACAGCAGCGGGAACAGGAACAGCCATATAATATCGACGAAATGCCAATACAGCCCGAAGTTCTCAATGGGCGCAACATAGCCGGAACTGAAGTCCCCTTTGTACGCTCGCCAAGTAAGCCAGAACAGCAGGCAGAGACCGATGATCATGTGCAGCGCGTGCATACCGGTCATGGCGAAGTAGAGGAAGAAGAATATTTGCGTATGCTGCGCCATGTCCGGCGCTAGCGGCTGCTCGTCCGTAATGCCGTTCGCGGCGGGGTTCACAAAATCCGACACGTCGAACTGCGCTCCCGGAATATGGTGCTTCTCCCACTTCTCGTGATACTCGTCGTACTTGATCCCGATGAAGGCCATGCCGAACAGGGTGGTGAAAATCAGCGTAACGACCAGCATCTTCCGCTTGCGGACCTCCGCCGCCCACACGCCGAGCGCCATGAAGAAGCCCGAAGTAATCAGGATGGCGGTATTGGTTCCACCCAGCGGCACGCTCAACTGGTTGGACGCCACCGCGAACGCCGGATAGTACCAGTTCCGGTACAGCAGGTAGGCGAAAAACAGCCCGCCGAAGAACATGATTTCGGTCAGCAGGAAAAGCCACATCCCAAAGCTCCCGGCCTCGCGCTGTTGCTCTTCAGTTTCAAAGTGGTGACGATGCTGCGGCACGAAGACGTGCCCGTGCTCTTCATGCTCATGCGCCGCAGTCTCATGCGGCATCAGCGGCTGAGCGTCCAGTGCGTTCGTCGATGCGATCGTGTTATCCAACCGTCGTCACCTGCTCTTTCTGCTTTTTCGCGAGCCACTCGTAATCGTAGGCCTCGTAATCCACGATCGGTATCTCGACGAAGTTTTCGGTCAGCGGCGGCGACTGGATCTGCCACTCCAGCCCGGTAGCCTGCCACGGATTGTTGCCCGCAATTTCGCCGTACTTCAGCGACCATCCGAGATACAGCAGCGGCAGCATATACCCAATCCCCAGCACCGTCGCGCCGGCGGTCGAGAGCACGTTCAGCACCTGGAACTCCGGCGGATACGCATGATATCGCCGCGGCATACCGAGGTATCCCAGAATGAATTGCGGAAGGAACGTCAGGTTGAAACCGATGAACGTCGTCACCGCGGCCAGCTTCGAGAGCGACTCCGGATACATTCGGCCAGTCATCTTCGGCCACCAGAAATGCACGCCCGACAGGAACGCCATCAACATGCCGCCCACCATCACAAAGTGGAAGTGCGCCACGATAAAGTACGTCTCTGTAAGGTGGATGTCCATGCCCAGCGAGCCGAGAAACACGCCCGTAAGCCCGCCGATGGTAAACAGCCCCATGAAGCCGAAGGCGTAAAGCATCGGAGTCTCAAACGTGATCGACCCCTTCTGGAGCGTAAACGACCAGTTGAAAATCTTGATCGCCGAAGGCACCGCGACCAGCATCGTCAACAGGCTGAACACCAGCGCCGAATAGTTCGACACGCCCATGATGAACATGTGGTGCGCCCAGACGAAGAACCCGAACAGCGCAATCGCCACGGACGAGAACGCGACGGCCGTATAGCCGAATACTCGCTTCCGGCTGAAGGTCGAAATCACTTCGGAGATCACGCCCATGCCGGGCAAAATCATGATGTACACGGCGGGATGCGAGTAGAACCAGAACAAATGTTGAAACAGCAGCGGATCGCCGCCTTTGGTCGGATCGAAGACTCCGATGCCGAACGCCCGTTCAAGCGCCACCAGCACCAGCGTGATGGCCAGCACGGGCGTGCCCAGCACCATCAGGATCGACGCCGCATAGTGCGACCACACGAACAGCGGCATGCGGAACCACGTCATGCCCGGCGCGCGCATCCGGTGGATGGTCACGATGAAGTTCAGTCCGGTAAAGATCGAACTGAACCCAGCCACAAAGATCGCCATCGCGGCCGTAATAACGTGCGTATTCAGGTAGTGGGTGGAGAGCGGGGTCGTAAACGTCCAGCCCGTATCCACGCCGCCCAGCACCAGCGCCGCCAGAATCAGCACGCCGCCGACCACGTACAGGTACCAGCTCAGCAGGTTGATCTTGGGAAACGCAAGGTCCTTCGCGCCCAGCATGATCGGCATCAGGAAGTTGCCCAGCGTCGCCGGCACCGACGGCACCAGGAACAGGAACACCATGATGATGCCGTGCATCGTAAAGAACTTGTTGTACGTGTCCGACGACACCAGGTCGGGCTGCGGCGTCAGCAGCTCCAGCCGGATCATACCCGCGAACGCGCCGCCGATGAAGAAGAAGAACGTGATCGAGATCAGGTACAGCATCGCGATGCGTTTGTGGTCGCCGGTCAGCAGCCAACTCAACAGGCCGTGCTCCGCGTTAATATAGTTCTTCTTCGGGATCTTGGCCGTTGCCTGGTCGGGCAATAAGACGATGGTGTTGGAGGAATAAGCTGCGGTACTCATGGCTTCACCATTTCGGGCGTTATGGGCGCCGCCTGGTTGGACTGCGATGTGACTTGCGTCTGTTGGACGCGGTAGTTCGTTTGCAAGGTCTTGATGTATTCAACGAGATCGATCAAGCCGTCTTCGCTGATCTGCCCTTGATACGTGGGCATGATCGGGGCAAAGCCGGCCGTCACGTGCTGCGACGGGTTAAGGATCGCGTCGCGCAAGTAAGCCTCATTCACCAGCACTTGACTGCCGTTGGTCAGGGTCAGCTTCGAGCCGTACACCCCGGCGAGGTTCGGTCCGCGCGCGGTTGCCGAGCCGTTGTGGCACGCATTGCAGCCCATGCTCGCGTACAGCCGCTCGCCGTTCTGGGCCAGGCTCATGCCGCTGGTCGATTGCTGCGCCCACTTCTCATAGTCCCCGGGTGTCATCGCCGTCACTTCGCCGATCATCCCCGAATGCTGCGTTCCGCAATACTGCGTGCAGAAAAGATGGTACGTCCCCACGTCGGTGGCGTTGAACCACACCGTCGTATAGCGCCCCGGAATCACTTCGCGCTTCACCCGGAAGTCGGGAATCGAAAAGCTGTGGAACACGTCCTGCGAGATCATGGTCAACTGGATCGGCCGGCCGATGGGAATATGCAGCGAGTCGATTTCGTGCTGTCCGCCGGGATGCTCCGCCTTCCACATCCACTGCTTGCCGACGATGTAGATGTTCATCGAATTCGCGGGCGGGTTATAGATGCGGAAGTACAGCAGCGCTCCCCACACGAAGCACACCAGGAACAGCGCCAGCGGAATGATGGTCCAGGTCGCCTCCATCAGCGTGGACCCTTCGATCTGCGTGGCCACCGGGTTGCGCGAGCGGCGGTAGCGCAGCGAGAAGCCAAAGATCAGCCCGCCGACCAGCAACAGTCCGATCACGGTCAGCAATAGCAGAAAGAAATACAGCGCGTCCATAGAGGGCGCGATGGTCGACGCCTCGGGCGGGAACAGCGCGGACGCGTGAAGCCACTTAATTAGAAATTGCCACAGTACCGGACTAATATGCATCGTCAGCCTTTACCAAGTCGCTAGCTTTTATGAGTTCCGCTCTTGTCGTCATCGTCGATCGGTTCCGAAATGTCATGGTTGTGCGCGAGGCGGTAATCCCGCCGGAACATAACAAAAATAAAGCCGCCCAAACTCGCCACCGTCACCATCCCGCCCATCTGCACCACCCGCGCCACAATCAGCGAGTGCTTGTTGGTGGTCGGGTCGTAGCGATAGCAGTAAGTCAGAATGTTGGCGACGGGCGATCCAATCTTGTTGCCCGAAGCATCGATCAGCCCCAGGATCATGTCTTTCGGCGAGTACTCCACGCCGAGGTAATACTGCGCCAGCTTGCCCGTCGGCGTCACCACCTCAAGCGAACTCGCGTGCGCAAACTGCGTCAGGCGTCCATCCGGCCCCGGCACCTTCACATAGCCGAAGCCGACCGCATCGGTCACCGCGTCGATCGCGGGCCGCTGCCCGGTCAGGTAGTGCCAGCCGGACGCCGTCTCCGGACGCCCGTACCGCTTCAAATAAAATGCCTTCTTCGCCGCAGCCTTTGCCGGTGTGTCCGACGGATCGATGCTGATGAGGATGACGTCAAAATCCTTACCCGGATTCATCTTCACCATCTCCAGCGCGCTCGAAATGCCATCCATCTCTTCCGAGCACAACATCGGGCAATCGAAATACACCAGCGAAAGCAGGGCCGGACGCTTGCCATTGAAGTACGTCCCCAACGTGACCGGCTTGCCCGTCTCATCGACGAACTGCGCATCCAGCGGAAGCTGTGCATTCAAATGCTGCGCAACGCCAACCCTCTGCAACACCTGCGGCAACTCATCCCCGCGGTTCTGGCCCTCTTCTTTATCGCCATAACTTGAAACCTGGGCCGCGGCAACGCCGCACAGCACCAGCATCAGCGCACACGCCACCGCCCGCACCCCAAATCGGGTACGACTACCGCGGCGAATTGTGTCCACGCTCTGCTTAACTATCATGTGTCAACGCTCCAGTTTGGCGAGGCGTTCGCCGTGCTCTCCGTACATCCGGGTCACGGTGTTGATGTCTGAGCGGACCGCCCGAAGCTCGGTGACGACCTCAGTGCGGAAGGACTCGATCTTGGAGGCAACCTCAGTGCGGAAGGACTCGAACTTGGCGTCCGCTCGCTGGCTCTGCCACAGGCTAGTGAGCCACGCCAACAGAACAAGGAAAGACGGGATACCGATTGCGAGGTAAAGCTGCGTGTTTGTCATTAGCATAATTGCCTAATCCCTATTTCTTCTCTTTCGCTTCGGCGGCGTTATAGCTGTTCTTCTGTTCCCGCGCCTCGATGGTGTCCAGCTCAAAACCCGTGCGTGCAAATCCGTCGGTCAACGGCGCATGGATCGCCGGAACGGTGTCGCCCGCCATCAGCGTCGCTGGCGCGGTCGCAGCCGGAGCGGCACCCAGACCGCGCTGCACGATCCACTGCATCGCCACATTGATCGGAATCCGCGTCACCGTCGCCGTTCCCTCGGTGTTGGTGCTGTAGTTATTCAGCAGCAAATCTTCGCGAGCGTGCAGGTCCGCGGTCGCCTGCAGGCCGTCATCCACATCCAGCCGCGGAGCGGGGAAGCTGGCCGTAATCGCCTCCAGGTCCTTCTGCTCCAGCGCGGGATCCGGCGTAAGGTCTTCGCGGTTGGCATTATGCGTGTTGCCGTACTGGTGCCACTTATCGGGCGGCCCGTCTTCCCCAACTATCCCAGAATTGACGGCCTTGCCGATATAAAAGCAGAGAAAGAAAAACGCCACCACCGACGCCAGCAGTCCACCCAGGAAGTAGAGGATCCCGCTGACGTTGACGTCCTGCGTTTCATAACCCGGGTGTTCCGCGTCGAGCTGCGGACTGGGGTGCGCTTGCACGCCCTCGGGTTTGCCCATGTCGTGTCCCTCAGTGTGCATGTTCGGGCTCCAGCATTTCAGCAAGGTGAGGATCGTTGGTATTCATCAGCGGACGGTCCATCAACAGCGTCAGGTAGTAAACCGCCCATACGGCCAGCACGGCGACGGGAACGGTAATGTAAGCGAGAATCCCCACGCTGAAGTGCAGGTTGCGCGCGGAGTCCCGGAAGTTGGGCTCGATCAGCCAGAACATGTCGAACACCCGCGCGAACACCATAAACGAGCAGAGCCAGATCATCTTGATCTTGGACCGCTTCAAATCGCGCGACAGCAGCAGCACAAACGGAATCACCCAGTGGAAGATGAAGTCCAGCGCGCAGATGATCCACCACCCGCCGGTGGTGCGGTTCAGGTACCAGGGAATCTCGTCCGGGATATTGCCCGACCAGATAATCAGGTACTCCGCGAAGTTCAGGTAGATGTTGAGCATCACAAACGCGAACAGGAACTTGCCCAGGTCGTGCTGCTCGGTCATGCGCAGCAGCGTCTTCATCGGTTCGGCTTTCGACAGCAGCACCACGGTCAAAATTCCCAGCGCCAGCACCGCATATCCCTGCCCAACCAGGAACTGCAAGCCCCAGATCGACGAGTACCAGGTCACATCCAGCGACATGATCCAGATGATCGCGCCCACCGTCATCAGTATTACGTAGATCAGGATGCCGATGCCGCTGAGGTTCTCGCTCTTCATGCGCCAACGGTCATAGCTGCGCTGCGTCCCGGCGGCCGGATCGGCATCGCGGTCCATCGACCACTTCTGGAGGAAATACGCGATGACGATAAACACGGCGAAGATAACGATCGTCTGGTAGATGAACGCATGAGGGCTCAACATCGTGCGTTTCGCATTGGCGGTCAATGCTTCTTCTTCGGTGATCACGGAGTGCCGCATCGCATCGAACGCCGCGGCGTTGCTGCTGTAGTTTGCCCACAGGTACAACTTCTTCATCCAGAAGGCGATTGGAATAAACAGCACCGCGACCAGCCACAGCGTGCGCGACATCGCTTCCAGTGGACGCCGCAGCAACAGGCCCCACTTGCCGCCTGACACATATTGCAGCATCAACATGCATAGCCCGCCGCCGGCGAACGTGAACGCCGTCATCCATCCCAGCAGGTAAGCGCGCAGCATATGCACCTTGCCCAGCGGGAAGAAAATGAAGATCAGCGAGACGAGCGTGGCGACAATGGCGATCACCACCATCCGCTTGCGCCATACAGCGACCATAGGCGGAGCATCCAGAACGGCCGGCAACGTGCGTGGACCGTAGCGGTGGGCAACGCTGTGCGCGTCGTCCATGTGCCCGTGTTGTTCGTGTGCGAGTTCCATCAGTCGATAGCCTTCGAAAACGGTTTCAAGTTACTTCTTCGCCGCACCGGGGTTTGTGGCCGCCGGCGTTCCGGGTGCTGCTGGTTTAGGTGTTGCCGCGTTCGGTGTTGCGGCCCCGGGTGTGTTCGCTCCGGTAATCTTGTCCTGCCCGGGAATCCCGTTGTCCTGATTGTTCGGTGTGCCGTACACATCGGCCGTGGCTGGAAGCACCCACGGCTTTGCGAAACCTGGCGGCAAACCCTGCTCGTCGGCGATCGCGCTCAACGGTTTGGTCGGCTGTCCGGCAACGTCCGCGGCCGTCGCGTTCTGCGAAAGCTGCAACGCCCTGATGTACGCCACAATCGCCCAGCGGTCCGCCGGAGTCACCTGCGCCGCATAGTCCGGCATCGCCCCGTAGCCGTTGGTCATCACCGCAAAAAAGTGTCCCAGGGGCGCATTGCGCAGCCGTTCGGTATGGAAGTCGCCCGCCGGACGATAGCCCCGTTGCACGATCATGCCTTCGCCATTGCCCACGCGCGAATGGCACGGCGTGCAGTACACGTTGAACCGTTCCTGCCCGCGCTTCAGCACATCCATCGTTACCGGGAAGGGATAGGTATTGCCTTCCGCGCCATTGTTCAGGCCGGTATAGAAGTACGCATCCTCATGCAACTGTCCGCGCGCCACAGTATTTTCCACCTGCGGACGCACCGAGCGCCCATCCGGGTAAAAGGTCGTCCCACGCTGCGGAAAGAACTTCGGCTCATCGTGCATGTCCTGGCGGCAGCCCGTAACTACCAGCATCGCCGCCATTGAACCCATGCCCAGGATGTACTGCAGACGCTTCATCCCTACACTCTTCTCTCTACGCTCTACACTCTGCCTCTGCATTAGTGGTCCACCTCCACAACGGAGACGGGAGAAAACTGTTCCAGAAACGCGCGCGATTCAGCCAGCGAGAACTTCGGGTCATGCGCTTCCAGGCAAAGGAAGAACTTGTCTGTCGTCGCGCCGTCGCGGAAGTTCGGCGCATTGAATACCGGGTGATAGAGCTGCGGCAAACCGTTCAGCATGATCATCCCAAAGAACGCCGCAAGCCCCGAGAACAGGATCGTCCACTCATACGCCGGGATAAGGAACGCCGGCCACGAGAACAGCGGCCGCCCCGCAATATTCAGCGGATAGGCATACACCGCAATCCAGGTCTCCATCAGAAATGCCGTTATCAGTCCGGCCAAACCGCCCAGCAGACACACCAGGGGAACGCGGTTCTTGTGGAAGTGCAGCGCCTCGGCCGCCTCTTCCACGGGATACGGCGTATAGCACTCCATGCGGCGATAGCCGGCGCGACGCGCCTGCTGCGTCGCGTGGACCAGCTCGCTGGGCGTATTGAATTCGGCCAGAAGGCCGTAAGTTCCTTCTCTAGGCGGCATTAGGAAGTCTCCTCGATGACGGTCTCGGCATCCGCGCCGAGCGGCCGCACCTTGGTTTGCGGAAGCATCATCTTGATTTCATTCATCGGAATCATCGGCGCCAGGCGCGCAAACAGCAGGAACATCACGGTAAACAGTCCCCAGGTCCCGATAAACAGCGCATAGTCCCACTTGGTCGCGCGGAACGTTCCCCAGCTCGACGGCAGGTAGTCGCGATACAGCGAAGTAACGACGATCACAAATCGCTCAAACCACATGCCCATATTGATGATGAACGACAGGATGAACAGCCACAGCACGTTCACCCGCGCCTTGCGCCACCACAACGTCGCCTGCGGGATCGCAATATTGGTAAGGATCAGCACCCAGTACGCCCAGCCCATCGGGCCGAACATGCGGTTCCACATCATGAAGAATTCCCAGTGGCTCGCCGAGTACCAGCACATGAAGACTTCCATGGCATATCCATAGGCCACAATCGACCCCGTCGCCAGCATGACCTTCGCCATGTTGTCCAGATGCCGCAGCGTCACCAGGTCTTCCAGGTGATAGAACTTGCGGATCGGGATGGCCAGCGTCAACACCATCGCAAAGCCCGAATACACGGCGCCCGCGACGAAGTAGGGTGGGAAGATCGTCGTATGCCACCCCGCCAGGGCCGCCACCGCGAAGTCGAAGCTGATGACCGTGTGTACGGAGAGCACCAGCGGCGTTGAAAGTCCCGCCAGCAGCAGCGAAGCGGTCTCATACCGGATCCAGTGCCGGGTGGACCCGCGCCAGCCCAGCGCCATCATGCCGTAGAAATACTTCCCAATCGACGACTTGGCGCGGTCGCGCAGCGTGCCGAAGTCGGGAATCATGCCCATGTACCAGAACACGATCGAGATCGTCGCATACGTCGAAACCGCGAACACGTCCCACGCCAGCGGGCTGCGGAACTGCGGCCACACGTTCATCGAGTTCGGATAGGGGAACAGCCAGTAGCTTACCCACGGGCGACCTACGTGGATGAGCGGGAACATGCCCGCGCAGCACACCGCGAAAATCGTCATCGCTTCCGCGAACCGGTTGATCGAGTTGCGCCAGCTCTGTTTGAACAGCAGCAGGATCGCCGAGATCAGCGTGCCGGCGTGGCCGATACCGATCCACCACACGAAGTTGATGATGGCGAAGCCCCATGCCCCCGGCATGGTCACGCCCCAGATGCCGACGCCCTTCAGGAACAGCCACGTCAGCACCGTGACCACCATCGTCGCGATGCCGCCGGCCACCAGCAGGCCGCCAAACCAGCCCAGCGGCGTGTGCCCCGTCAGCACGATGCCCGCGATCTTCTGCGTCACCGACCGGAAGTTATGGCCTGGAGCGATAACCGCGTATTCACCCGTGATCGGGTCGATCATCGGGTCGACCACCGGGTCCTGTATGGGGCTCTTGGTTGCCATCTTAAGCAAGCTCCGGGTTCGGGTTGATGACGCCCGCGGTATACGTCGTGCGGGGACGATAGTTCAGGTCGGCGAGGACTGGATAATCCCGCTCTTCGGCTTTCCGTTTGGAGAGTGCGCTGGCCGGGTCGTTCATGTTCCCGAACACGATCGCGTTGGTCGGGCAAGCCTGCTGGCACGCCGTAACGATCTCGCCATCGCGGATCGCGCGGTTGTCCTTGTCGGCCTCGATCTTTACCGCCTCGATCCGCTGTATGCAGTACGAGCATTTCTCCATCACGCCGCGCGAACGCACCGTCACGTCCGGATTGCGCATGAACTTCAGGCTCTCGGTGTCGTAGTCCGAGAACAACAGGAAGTTGAACCGCCGTACCTTGTACGGGCAGTTGTTCGAGCAGTATCTCGTGCCAACGCAACGGTTATAGACCATCGTGTTCAGGCCTTCGGGCGTATGCACCGTGGCGCCCACCGGGCAAACCTGCTCGCAGCCCGCGTTCTCGCAGTGCTGGCAGGCCATCGGCTGGAAGTGCGCCTTGGGAGCATGCAGGTCGCCTTCGAAGTACGTATCGATGCGGATCCACTGCATGTTGCGGCCGATCTTCACCTGCTCGCGCCCGACCACCGGGATATTGTTCTCCGCATAGCAGCTCACAATGCACGCATTGCAGCCGATGCACGAGTTCAGGTCGATCGCCATGCCCCACTTGTTCTGCAGCATCCCCGTCCGCGGATCGACGTGGTTGTAGCGCCACGCATCCGGGAACATCGTTTCGCTTCTGCCGGGACTGGCGCCGGCCGGATCATACCCTTCCTTTTCGACCCGCGAACCCTCGGAATCATTGGTCGCGCCGCCCTCTGCAAAGCCGTGCGCGAACTTCGGGTTCTCTTTCGCCTCGGCGACCGTGGCGTAGCGGATGATCGCCCGCTCCATCGCTTCGTGCCCGGGCAGCGAGTACACGCCGTCCTTGTCCGAAAGCGGCTTGGTCAAATCGTGCTGCGCGTACGCATCGCGGTGCTCGATCGCATGGACCTTGGTGACGCAAAGATCGTACGTCCCCTTGCCGCGCGTCACCGTCAACCCGCTCGCCGACAACGGTTGGTCCGACGTGCGCAGCAAATAGGCATCGAACCCGACGCCCTGCGCTACGCGCAGTCCATCGCCGCCGCGCCGTCCGTTGCCGAGATACACCGTCACGCAATCGTTCGGATGACCGGGAACCATCAGCACCGGCGCAATCACCTTGCGGCCGCTCAGGTCCAGCTCGATGGCCTCGTTCTCTTCGATGTTGAGGCGAGTCATCGTGTCCAGGCTGATCAGCGCGGCGTTGTCCCACGAGAGCGACGTCACCGGCTTGGGCAGCTCCTGTAGCCAGCCATTGTTCGCGAACCGTCCGTCATACAGCGAAGGATCGGGCCGGAACGAAATTTCCATTCCACCAGCCGCATTCGCAGGAGCAGCCGGAGCGCTCACCCCACCACCACTCGGCGCGCCCACAGACTTCGCCGTAAATGCCGTGCCCGCAACCCAACCATCGTGCAGCGCCTTGCGCCAGCCGGTGGCAAAATCGCCGGTGATGTAGGTCTTCGCATTCGCCACAACGGCGTCATACGGGCTGGTCGAAGGATCGATCAACGATTGCAGCACGTCGTGCGAACTTTTGCCGCCGTACATCGGGTCGATCATCGGCTGAATAATCGAAATCGTGCCGTCATAGGCGCGCGCATCCGACCAGCTCTCCAGGTAATGCGCCTTGTTGATATGCCAACTCGAAGAGAAGCCCGTCTCATCCACATGCGACCCCAGATGCACTGTGTTCGGGACCTTCGCAAACGCCGCCGCGAACTCCAGGTCCGCCGGCGCGCTGTACAGCGGATTCACGCCCAGCATCACCAGCCACTGCACCTTGCCGGCGTTCATGTCGGCAACCATGGTCTTCAGGTCGGCGCCTTCTTCAGGAGCGATCGGAGCAATCGACGGGACATACGTCACCGTCTTGCCCACAGCGCCCAGCGAAGCATTCAACGCATGGGCTGCCGCATGGACCGCCGCCGAAGCATGAGGTCCCGCAATCACCACCGCGCGCCCGGAAGCACCCTTCAGGTCCTTCAGCACTGCGGCAAAAAACTTCTGCGCATCCGGAGTCGAACCCGCCGGCGCACTGCCGCCAGCCAGCCCGGTCGCAAAAGCATCAATTTCGCTCGGCTTCAGCGCCAGCCTGTGTTCGGCCTTGTACCCGGTCACCGTCGGCATGGTCTCGACGACGTACATCCGGTTCATCTGCTTGCTCTCGTCGTAACGATGCCGCTCGGCCCACGCCGCCGCCAGAGGAAGATGCCCGGGGAACGTAATCCCACCCAGGAAATCCGCATCCAGCGCCAGGATCACATCCGCGTCGTCGAGCTTGTACTGCGGCTCAAGATAGTCGCCAAACGCAGCCTTCGAAGCCGACCGTCCAGCCCCACCCGACACCGGCTCATACTGCACCAGCTTCGCATTCGGATACTTCGCCGCAACCGCCTTCCACTGCACCGCCAGCGTCGGCGAAGTAATCGCCTCGCTTAGGAAGTACACACCCTGGCCGCCGCTGGTCTTCGCAATTCCCGCCGTAAACGCCTGCTGGAACCGCCCCCACTCCGACTCATTGCCCTGGAACCGCACACCCTTCGACCGGTCGGGATCGTACAAATCCAGCAGCGTCGCCTGGGTATAAGCATCCGACCTGCCCTTCGACATCGGGTGCTCGGGATTGCCGTCGATCTTGATCGGACGGAACGCATCCGACTTCACCAGCACCGGGATCGCCCCGGTCGGGAAGGGATGGGCCGTCGCAAAATACATTGGCTTGCCCAGGACGAGGTCCTCGGGCTGCTTTACATACGGAAAGATCGGCTCGTCGGGCTGCTTGGTGCATCCGGCCAGTCCGGCCAGCGCAAAGCTCGCGCCCATCACCTTCAGGAAGCCGCGCCGCGACACAGCATCCACCCATTCGCCCGCTCCCGCCTGGCGCGGAAACTCTTCCTGCATCAGTTCCTGAAACTGCGGCGTGTCCGCCAGCTCATCCAGGTTCTTCCAATAGCGTTTGCCGGTCTGGCCTTCGAGCTTCGCGCGCACTTCGGCCAGCGTCATCTTGGCCGGCGCGATCGAGGTCACTACCTGCGGCTGTGTCGGTTCTGCCTTTACTTCCATGGCTGCATCTTGCCCTGTCGGTGTCAATTTCATCGGTGGCACACCTCGCAACTCGACAGCTCATTCCCTGTGCGGATGTGGTATTTGTCGGTCAGGTAGCGGCCCAGATCCATCTGGTCGGTGAACTTCCGATAGCTCGCGGACGTCGGCGCGGTATCCGAGATCGTCGCGCCCTCGCCGGTCAAAGGATGCGGCTGCAGCGCCGTACCCGAACCCCGCGACTCCTGCGCCAGACCCTGAGGATGCGTTATCAGGCTCACCTGCTCCACCCCAGGTTGCTGGCTCTTGTTAGGATCGTCCGTCGTGCAAGTAACCTGCTGCGCCGTGGGACCATTCTTGCCGGTACCCGCGCACCACACGGGCTGGTCCTTCGACGGCCCAGCCCACGCCATGTTGTAAATCTCGCTCGTAGGCCGCAGGTTCGTCGCCGGATTGCGATGGCAGTTCAGGCACCACTCCATCTGCAGCGAATTCTCTTCATACATCAGCGGCATTTCGTCCACGCGGCCATGGCAGCTCGCGCATCCGATGCCCTTGTTCACATGGATCTCGTGATTGAAATAAACGTAGTCGGGAAGGTCGTGCACGCGGATCCAGTTGATCGAAGCGCCCGTCGCCCAGCTTGTCCGCACCGGCTGCAGCATCTCGGCGTTCGTCCATATCTCCGAGTGGCAGTTGATGCAGGTCTTGGTCGGCGGAATGCCCGCGTACGAACTCTTCTCCACCGACGTATGGCAATACTGGCACTGCAGGCCCAGGCCTTCGACGTGGTGTTTGTGGCTGAAAGGAATGGGCTGGTCCGGCCGCTGGCCCTGCCGCGTCACCCACGGCGACCGCTGCAAAGAGTTCAGCGCCACACCAAGCGAAATAACGATCAAGCCCGTCAACACTAAGCTCATCCGAGCCAGTGCATTCGAGTTGCGATCAAAAACTTGCGCCATGAGTGCGTTCCTGCTTCCTTCGCCTCAAAACAAGCGAAGACGGTTGGTATCGGTTGACTGCTCACCCGGCGAATCGTACCGCCTGGGCTTTGTTTCACCATGACAGTGCGTTGGGCTGGTCCGAGAACACGCTAAGAAAAGTCGAGTATATCAGCCGATTTGTGCAGCGCAAAGTGACGCGGGTCACAATCTATTCCCTCCAGGTTCCCCTTTTGTCGATTATCGAACTAAGATGCTCAATCCCCGCAACGCGTCTGCCCGCCCATGCTGAAAACTTCCCTGAATTGTGAAAAATACGGCCCGCACCGGAATCGCAAACTCCTACCAATCCTGTCCGAATTCCCTACTGAAAAAAATTTCCAACGGAACGCTATTCGCCCGCAGCCGCACGATTACCGCATCCGCAAGGGCCGGAAGTGCTCCCACAACGGTCGCGCCGTGCGATCGAACAGGTTCATCTCCGCCGCGGCGATCCCTTCAAAGCTTTCGCGGGTCATACGGCAGCGGGTCATGCGGACCGACTCCTTCGGGTCCCTTCGCCAGTTCGCGATACACCGCGTCATACTGCGGAAGCGTGCTCCGATAAATCTCCATTGCCTCTTCCACGCTTGTGTATCTGGCCGTCTCCGCCACGGAACCCACGCGATGCACTTCAACAACGGAGCCATCGTGTAAGGACCATTCCTTGCCGACTTCGGGAGGCAGCAGAATCGCGTACCCGCCCACAACTTTCTCAACGCGCACAACCATGAATTGACCTTACTCCGTTTCCTCACATGTCCACATAAAATCGTGGCAAACTCTCCACATGCCCAGCCCCAAGTCCGGCCGCACCCGCAAGCTTCCCTACGACCCCGAAATCGCCGTTGCCGCGCTCTCCGCCGCCGACCCCAAACTGGCGAAGCTCATCGCCAGGGCCGGCCCCTTCACCCTGCGACTCCCCGCGCGGCAGTCGCCCTTCGAAGCGCTCCTGCAATCGATCATCTACCAGCAGTTGCATGGCAAGGCAGCCGCGACCATCCTTGCCCGCCTGCTCGCATCCTTCACCGACGTCGCCGGGCCCGGCATGCACCCCGACCCCGAGCAAATCCTCGACGCCCCCAACGAGCAGCTCCGCGCCGCCGGCCTCTCCCACAACAAGGCCCTGGCCCTCCGCGACCTCGCCGCCAAAACCCTCGACGGCACCGTCCCCACGCTCGCCCAGATTCGCCGCATGTCCGACGCCGCCATCATCGAGCATCTGACGCAAGTCCGCGGCATCGGCCGCTGGACGGTCGAAATGTTGCTCATGTTCCGCCTGGGCCGCCCCGACGTCCTCCCCACCAGCGACTACGGCGTCCGCAAGGGCTTCGCGCTCACCTTCCAGGGCCTCAAGCCGGAAACCAAAGTGACTCCCGCCCTGCTCCCCACCCCCGCAGAAATGGAACGTCGCGCCAAAAAATGGGCGCCCTGGCGCTCGGTCGCAAGCTGGTACATGTGGAGGGCCTGCGACCTCGCCGCGGGCAAGCCCGCGCCACCGGAATAGCACTCCCCGGCAAGCCCACAAATTCGCCGTTCCGAGCGATACCACCGGCAAGTTCAGCTACATCTCCGCCGGTGGAAGCCCACCGGGTACCACCCCTCCCCATCAAGAGGACAACTTTTGGGGCTATGGCGATTTCAGGAGCGCCAGGACCTCTTCAGCGTGTCCCTCGGGCTTGACCTTGGAGAAAACGTGGATGAGGCGCTGGTCGGGGCCGATGACGTACGTCGTCCGCTCGACGCCGGAGACCAGCTTGCCGTACATGGTTTTTGGCTTGACGAGGTCGAAACGCTTGACGATCTGCTGGTCTGAATCCGCAAGGAGGGTATAGGGAAGGTTGAATTTTTCCGCAAACTTCTTCTGCGCCTTCGACGTGTCGCGGGAGATGCCGAGGATGACGACGCCCTGATCTTTGAGCTTGTTGAATTTAGGGAAGTTGTCGCGGAACTCGCAGGCCTCGATGGTGCAGCCGGGGGTGTCGGCCTTGGGGTAGAAGAAGAGGACGACGGTCTTGCCCTGGAAGCCGGAGAGGGAGACGGGGTTGCCGTCCTGGTCGGGGAGGGTGAAGTCTTCTACGAGGTCGCCGGGTTGCAGTTGCATAAAGTCTCCTAGTTTGTTGCCCATTGACTATACCGAATCCGATACTTACCGATAATCTTTCGTGTCCAAGCAGGCGTCATATAAATTTCGATCAATTTGTATCCATTGTGTACCGTTGATGCCTCTCCGGTTGCTTATCGTTGGGCTGACCGGATATGCGCAAGCCATACGAATCCAACGGTCCTGCTGGCGGGCGATGATGCGGATTTCATCCGCAACCTCCGACATATCTTGGTCCTGAGAAAAAACGATTGCGACATCGTACTCATTACGAACCGCTTTCCCGATAACGTCCAGCGCGATGCGAACGTCAATACCCTTTTCTTCCCCGTGCAGGAAGCTGTGGGCAGTTCCATCCGGCAACCTCACTGTCTTATTCCGGTAGCGTAATGCGCGCGTGAATACGGTTATCCCTTGTCTGCCCATAGAGGCCAGCTTGTTTGTCCAGAAGCGATTCCATCTCGGGTCATCCGTCGCATCCGGAACCCCTGTGTAGAAATACACGCCTACGAGGTTCCAATGCTGCTCAGTTGCCACTCGATCGACCAGTTTTCGAATGTCATAGTTCGGAAAGTGATAACCGAAGGCGTCTCGGGAGTGATGGAATAGATTTTGTCCGTCAATGAATGCCACGGCGCGCTTGATAGCTGGCTCAACTAAAGGCATCAGCGTCCTCTGAAATAGATAACCCCGCCCGAGAGCCCTTGCGGACGAGTCAGGCGGGGAGCAAATACATTTCTATAGTACGCTCCATTGCAGAAGGTGCGCAACGCAAATCGTCCTCACTCTTAGGCGAGGACGGGAACGGCAGCTTCGTCGTTGACGACTTCCTGATCGGAGACGGCGACTGAGGCTGACGCGGGGAAGTAGGCGTTGGCGAAGTACTGGCCCAACATGCGGTGGGTGTTGAAGAAAGCCCCGTTGATGGCGATGCAGTGGCGCTGCATCTGGGCCCAGCCGGCTTTGTCGGCGTAGAGCGGGGCGATGGAGTTTTCGAGCTTGCCGTAGAGGCTGGCCGCCTCGTGGGCTTCGTTGTCGAGGTCTTCGATGGCCCAGCCGGTAATGTTTTCGGCGCAGCCTTCGATCCACCAGCCGTCGAGAACGCTGAGCGAAGGGACGCCGTTGAGCGCGGCCTTCATGCCGCTGGTTCCGGAAGCCTCATAGGGGCGCAAGGGCGTGTTCATCCAGACGTCTACGCCCTGGGTAAGCTGTTCGCCAAGCTCCCAGTCGTAGTTTTCTAGGTAGAGGATGCGGAGGGTGGAGCTGTTGACCTTGGCCGCGGACTCGAATACGTCGCGGATGAGGCCCTTGCCGGCCTTGTCCGCCGGGTGCGCCTTGCCGGCGAAGATGATCTGCAGACCGCCGATCTTGCGGGCGATCTTCTGGAGGCGGGCGGCCTCCTGGAAGAGCAGCGAGGCGCGCTTGTAGGTGGCGACGCGGCGCGCAAAGCCAAGGGTGAGGACGTTGGGGTCAAGCTGAATGCCCGTCCTTTGTTTGACCGTCTCAAATAGGCGCAATTTGCCGAGCTGATGGGTTTCGGAGATGGTTTTGGAGGGGATGCCGTAGACCGAGCGGAAGTACTGGTTGTCGTGGCGCCACTCGGGGACTTCCTTGTCGAGAAGCTGCTGGAAGGGCTGCGAAAGCCAGGTCGCGGCGTGGACGCCGTTGGTGATGGAGTGGATGCGGTACTCCGGGAACATGAGCTGCGAGACCTTGCCGTGCTGCATCGCGACGCCGTTGACGTAGCGCGAGAAGCGGAGCGCGATGTACGTCATATTCATCAGGCCGTTGTGTAGACAGCCGAAACGCTCGATGGCGGAGGCTCTGTCGTGGCCGAGAACGGTGTACATCTGGTCGACGCCGAACTGGTCGTGACCGGCGGGGACGGGGGTGTGCGTGGTGAAAACGCATTGCTGCTGGACGATCTTGAGGTCGGCGTCGGTGGCGTCGCGGAGGGGGACGCCATCGAGGTGCTGCTCCAGCAGGCCGATGGTGAGCAGCGCGGCGTGGCCCTCGTTCATGTGGCAGACTTCGGGGCGGACGCCGAGGGCGTGCAGCAGCGCGATGCCGCCGATACCGAGGATGGTCTCCTGGCAGAGGCGGTAGTGGGTGTCGCCGCCGTAGAGGTGGTCGGTGAGCTTGCGGTCCCAGGGGTCGTTGCCTTCCACGTCGGTGTCGAGGAGGAAGACGGGGATGATGTGGCCGGAGGTGCCGACGACGTCGAAACGCCAGGCGCGGACCAGGACTTCGCGGTCCTGCATGGTGACGGCGATCACCTGGTCGGCTGCGGGAAGGGTGGTTTCGGGGAACCAGGCAACGTCGGACTCGGTCTGCTGGCCGGCGGCGTCGAGGTGCTGCTGGAAGTATCCGCGGCGATGCACGAGCGAGACGGCGACCATGGAGGCGCCGGTGTCGGCTGCCGAGCGTAAGGTATCGCCGGCGAGCATCCCCAAGCCACCGGAGTAGGTGGGGAGACTTTTGGCGAGGGCGATCTCCATGGAGAAGTAGGCGATCTTGCGGGTCGAAAGGTCGATGGGGGGAGAAGGCGGGCCTGAGTATTGCAGTTCGCTCATGCTGTGTGAATCCTTTGGGTCCGGGGTCTTTGCGACGGCCCAGTTCCTTCAGCGTTTCTGCACTCGATACTCGGTGTCCCGTGGGTTCAGGGTTCCCGGTTTGCGGTAGCAGATCGTCGCGCTAGCGGTTCGACAAGTTTACCAAGAGTACAAGTGCCGGTGGGTACCTTTTCCTGCAACCTTTGTTGGAAAAGCCGCGCCTTTGGTGTAACTAAGCTGTTTTGAAGCCGAATTTCATGGCCAGACCGAGGACCAGAGCCAGAATGAAGGCCAGCGTGGTGAGGCCTCCACCGGAGCGCAGGCGGCGGCGAGCGGCTTCGATGCCCAGGATGATGAGATAGACGAGCACCATCATCAGGAGGCCGTCGAGGACGAAAACACGGTTGGCACCCGCGGGGATGGTCTTCATCGGCATCAGGCCGACGGCCGGCAGGATGGAGCCGACAAAGAAAACGCACAGAAACAAAATGAATTGCAGGATCGCGAGAAGGATTTTCATGAAGCGGGAGGCCTCCGGTTACGACTTGGGGGGAATTTTACTTGATTGCGGCTTCGAAGGCGGCGAAACGGCGCTCGAGGTCGTATTGCTGGGTGGCGCGCTCGCTGGTTTTGAGGAAGTCGCGGCAGGGGCCGGGAGGGAAGGCGGCGATGGGAGCGGCGCAGGCGGCGACGCGGTGGGTGAAGTTGTCGGGTGAGGTCCAGAGGCTGGGGCCGGCAAGGAAAGCGTGCTCGAGCGAGGTGCGGGCCGACTGCTTGAGGTCGGCGTAGGTGAGGTCCTGTTCGAGGACGCCCTTGACGTATTCGTGGGTGAGGTCGACGCGGGAGACGCCCTCGTCGTCGGTGGAGAGGGCCCAGGGGACATGCGCGGCCATGTAGGCGTGGAGCGGATGGTCCGTACCCTTGATGCCGAGGATGACGTCGTTGGAGGTGAGGTTGACTTCGACCATGATGTGTTGGGTGGCCATTTGTTTGAGGAGGGCGCGGGGATCGGTTTCGTGTAGGACATCGACGCCGTGTCCGATGCGCTCGGCGTGGCCGAGGTCGATGGCTTCGCGAATGTGGAAGCTGAGGCCGGCGGGCGGGACCATGCCGGGGGCGAGTTCTCCGGCGTGGAGCGAGATGTGGACCCTGGGGTAGACGGAGTGCAGGTAGTCGAACATCAGCATTTCGGTGTGGTACTCGTCCATGGCGTCGCGGCGGTCTTCGGCGCGGACGAGATTGATGCCGACCACGTCGGGGTCGGCGGAGGCCACTTCGAAGCCGAGCAGGGCCTGCGCGAAGACCTGCTGGGGTGGGAAGCCGCGGAGGAGCTGGTAGAGGTATTCGATTTTGACCGAGCAGGCAGTGTGCTGTGCAAGAGTTGGAGCTTCGCTATCGGAGGCGCGTGGACGATCGAAGTCGCCGTCGGGGCAATGCTCGATGTGTTCGCGAACAACTTTGGCGTCGTCAAGCTGCCTGCGGTCGATAGCAATGTCGTCGCGCAGGCCGTTGGCGAGGAGCTGGTCGCGCAGTGTGGCGAGTTCGGCCATGTGATTGGCATCGTTGAAGTCGGCGGGCCAGCCGAGCTTGTAGCCCGCGGCCGCGGCGTTCGAGAAAGGCGGCGTAGACATCACTTCGAGGTACTGCTCGTTCTGCGCGGCGGCGCGGGTGGCGACTTCGTCGAGCCACTCGCCGTACTGGTCCTTGAGGCCGCCGAAGCGGTCGAAGGTGTCGAAAAACTGGTCGTGCGCGCTGTATTCAGCGTAGGGGACGAAGTCGCGCATGGAGAAGCTGTCGACGAGCTTGTCGTAGAGGCCCTGGTCCTTGACGGCATCGGCGGCGAGGAGCTGGCCGGCGGCGCACTTGCCGGGTTTGGCGGGCTGCTCGAAGCTGAGGGTAACTTTGTCGACGCAGATGCCCTGCATTGCGCCTTCGGTGAGGAAGGTTTCCGCATAGATGGCGCCGGAGAGATGCATGTGCAGGTCGGCGCCCTTGGGAAAGGGCTTGAGGAAGGCGTAGAGCTCGGGCGCTCCGGCCTTTTTTGCGGCGGCGAAGGCATGCTCGGCGCGGGACACGGCGGGAGCGGCCTTTTGCGCGGAGGCGGCGATGGAGATGGCGAACCATGCCGCCGCGAGGGTGAGGATGAATCTCTTGGTTTGCATTGCGACCTCCGCCCCCGGCGTCGGTTTCGGAGGGCTTGCGACTTCGGGATAAGAGATGTTTCAGGATAACGCCGTTCGGGAGGACGTGCGAAGTTGGGCTGTGGGGATGGCGCGGGCCGGGGAGTTTTGGCCTACAGTTTCCAGTTATCAGTTGCCAGTTGCCAGTTTTGGACGATGGAGTTTGGCGGGGGTGGGTGTGCGTTGCTATACTGAGGGTCGACGTTTTGAAGGCCGCGGTGCGTGGCCTGGTCCCTCCCCCATTTCAGGCAGGCGATTTTCGAAACGACAACCGGCGGGCGCTCTTGGCAGCCTGGCGGGAGTTGCATTGCCAAGGCCAGATAGCTCAGTGGTAGAGCGCGGCCCTGAAAAGGCCGGCGTCGGCGGTTCGATCCCGTCTCTGGCCACCACTTTCTAAAGAACTTAGCGGCGACCAGAGTGCGGTTGCGTTGAAAAGCTGGGAACCGCCAGGCTTCCGGCAATTTGCTTACAGTGCCCACCAAATCACCGCAGCCATCAAGACCCCGAGCAACAAACTCCGGCGGTCGGTGAGGGCGAAGACGACGGGGTCGTCGTGCATTTCGCCGCGGCTGGCGAGCATCCATACCTGGAAGAGCCACAGCAACAGGATCGGCACTACCAGCCAGAGGCGGTTGGGGTGGTGGTAGAGGCGGTTCTTGGGGTCATTGATGTAAAGGGCCACCAGGACGACGCCCGCGCAGGCGGAACTGGTGCCGAAGGCGCGAAGCTGCTCCAGGTCGCCCAGCAGATAGCCGCGACCGTTGCTGACTTCGGCGCCGCGCTCGCGGAGAGCTTCGAGCTCGCTGAAACGCTTGACGAACGCCAGCGAGAGGAAGAAGAACACGCTGAAACCCGCCAGCCAGGCCGTCACCGCGACACCGGTCGCGGCGCTGCCGGCGAGGATGCGCAGGGTGTAGAGGCCGCTGAGAACGAAGACATCGAGCAGCAACTGGCGCTTGAGATAGAGCGAGTAAGTGAGCGTCGTGGCCGTGTACATGGCCAGCCAGAAGAGGAATTTATAGGGGACTTTGAGCCACATGCCGCCCGGCAGGTCGGCCACCATGTGCGGCAGGGCGACGGCCAGCGTAAACGAGGCGGCGAGCAGCAGCGCGACGGCCCCGATGCCCGCGATCACCGACAGGTCGCCCGCGGCAAAGGGGCGGCGGCGTTTGCGGGGGTGGCGGCGGTCGTGCTCGATGTCCAGCAGGTCGTTGATGATGTAGGTGGCCGACGCGCACATGCCAAAGCTGAAGAAGGCGATCGACGCCGCGGCGATGGTGCCCAGCTTCCATGCATGGGCGAGCAGCAGAGGGACGAAGATCAGCGTGTTCTTGGTCCACTGGTGGAGGCGAACGGCGCGCAGCCAGCTCTTGAGCGCCGGGGTGCGGTCTTCGAAGGTCTCGGCGGGGATGGTTCCCGCTTTGCGCATGGCGGAGCGCAGTGCCGGATAGGGGTTCGCGACCATCGGCGCGCGGCACGAGGCCAGCAGGACGGCGTCGGGCGAGGCGTTGCCGATGTAGCAGAAATCGTCGCCGAAGCGCTCGCGAAATGCCGCCAGCTTGCTTTCGCCGGAGAGATTCGTTTTGCCGTCCGAGGCCAGCACGCCGTCGAAAATTCCGATGAAGGCGGCCACACGCTCGGCGAGCGCGCCGTCCGACGCTGTGGCGAGGTACAGAGGGCGGCCGGCGCCGTGCTGCCGGCGCAGCCACTCCAGCAGCGGGCGATTGTAGGGCAGGTGCTCTACGTCCAGCGTCACCGCGGAAGCGATATGGCGCTTGAAGGCGGCCTTGCCGTGGGCGATCCAGCCCGGAATCCGCAGCAGTTGGCGAGGGTGCCGGCGCGCCAGCACGAGGACGCTGTCGACCAGCGTGTCCGATTTGACGAGGGTCCCGTCGAGGTCGACGCAGACGGTTACAGAGGTTTCCGGTTCACCGGAAATCACCGCTGCGGCGTCGATCTGGTCAGTGCCTGGCAACATGGCTCTCCAACCGGCGGAAACTCGAGGAAATATTACGAAGAAATCGTTCCGGAAACTCTTACGATAGCCCCTGCGTCACTATACCTTCAGTAAGATGGGGTGTCCGGGAAACCGGAAACCCGATACGGGCCCCTGCACACGGGACGGAGCAGCCAGCGGCAAAGGTCGGTGCATCTCATGGAAGCACAGAATTTACCGGCGATACCAACAGAGTCCTTAAGATATTCATAGCACTTCCAGGAGTTGATCGAGCACAATGTCTCAGCCTCCCGCGTATGACCCAGGGTCCGCGACGAACCGCGATCTCGATCCGCACCATACCTTGCCCGCCCCCTACGGGAGCGATGCGACGGTCACCGACCCGGCACATCTGTTGCCTGCATGGGCGCAGCAGCCGCGGCCCAAAGGCAGTTGGGTGCGCAAGATTGTCCTGCTGCTCATCATTCTGGGCATTATCGGCATCGTGGTCTGGCGCATCCAGGCTTCCAAAGCGGAAACCGCCGCCACCGCCAACAAAGCCGCCCAAGCCGCGGACCGCCCCACGCCGGTGCAGACTACCGCCGTCCAGATGAAGACCGTTCCGGTCTATCTGACGGCCCTCGGCACGGTGACCGCGTACAACACCGTCACGCTGCACTCTCGCGTGGACGGACAACTGCTGAAGGTCAACTTCCAGGAAGGGCAGACCGTCAAGGAAGGCCAGCTTCTATTGCAGATCGATCCCCGGCCGTACCAGGCGGTGGTCGATCAGGCGGTTGGGACCCTGACCAAGGACGAAGCGAACCTGAAGAACACCGAAGCCGAAGCCCAGCGCTATACGGCGCTCTACCAGGCGGGCGTTGTGAGCAAGGAGTCGCAACAGACGCAGATTTCAAATGCCGGGCAGGCTGCGGGATCGATCAAGTCCGACCAGGCTGCGATCGAGGCCGCCAAGGTCAACCTCTCCTACACGAGCATCTATTCGCCTATCAACGGCGTGGTTGGGCTGCGTGCGGTCGACCCGGGCAACATCGTCCATGCGTCGGACTCCACGGGGTTGGTGGTGATCACCCAGATCCATCCGATCGCCATCATCTTCACGCTGCCCGAAGACCAGCTTCCGCAGGTGCAGCAGGCCATGCGCGGCGGCAAGAAGCTGGTCGTCGAAGCGTACGACCGCAACGACGCGCACAAAATAGCCTCTGGAACGCTGCTGACGATCGACAACCAGATCGACACCACGACCGGCACGGCCAAGCTGAAGGCGGTGTTCGACAACGCCGACGGCTCGCTGTTCCCGAACCAGTTCGTCAACGTCCGGCTGATTACGCAGGAACGCGAGAACGCGATCGTGGTCCCCACGGCGGCGATCCAGACCGGGACGCAGGGCACCTTCGTCTTCGTCGTCCACGATGGACCGGGCAAAGACGCGGCTGGGTCGGGTGGGGCAGGCGGACCGGGCAAGCACAAGGGCGGGGGCGCAGCGTCCGCGGCACCCGATGAAACTGCTTCCGCGGGAAGTGCGAAGGGCGGGAAGTCGAAGGGCGATGGCGGCCCGCCGAAACATGCCAACACGGTCAACGTAACCGTCGACTTTACGCAGGGCTCGAATTCGATCCTTTCGCCGAGCGCGGTCAACGCCGGCGATCAGGTGATTGTGGACGGGCAGGAGAAGCTGACGGACGGCTCCAACGTAACGCCTCAGGCGGCCGCTTCCGGCGCCGGCAAAAGCGGAAAGGGCATCGGCGCAAGTGCGGCGACCGGCGCTCTGGGTCCAGGAAGCAACACGGGCACGCCCTCGCCGAGCGCGCCGGGCAACGGCGCACCGGCCGGCGGAGGCAACCGTCCATGAGCCCATCACGGCCCTTTATCCTGCGGCCGGTGGCCACCTCGCTCCTGATGGTGGCCATTTTGCTTGCGGGCTTCGTCGGTTATCTACAGTTGCCCGTCTCGGCGCTGCCGGAAGTCGACTATCCGATCATCCAGGTCCAGACCTTTTACCCGGGCGCATCGCCGGAGGTGATGGCGAGTTCGGTGACGGGCCCGCTGGAGCGGCAGTTCGGCCAGATCCCCGGGCTGACGCAGATGACCTCCAACTCCTCGGGCGGCGGCTCGATCATTACGCTCGAGTTCAACCTCAACGAGTCCATCGACGTGGCGCAGCAGGACGTGCAGGCGGCCATCAATGCAGGCTACTCGTTCCTTCCGAAAGATCTGCCGAACCCGCCGATTTACTCCAAGGTGAACCCGGCGGACGCGCCCATCCTGACGCTGGCGCTGACGTCGAACACGATGCAGTTGTCGAAGGTCGAAGACCTCGCGGACACCATTCTGGCACAGAAGATTTCGCAGCTCTCGGGCGTCGGTCTGGTCTCGATCGCCGGGGGGCAGAAGCCGGCGGTGCGCATCCAGGCCAACCCGATGGCGCTGGCGGGTTACGGGCTTTCGCTGGAAGACGTTCGTTCCGCGCTGGGTACGGCCAACGTCGATCAGGCGAAGGGCAACCTGAACGGTTCGCGACAGTCGTACACCATCGGCGACAACGATCAACTGCTCTCCAGCTCGGATTATTCGAAGGTCATTATCGCGTATCGCAACGGATCTCCGGTGCGGTTGTCGGACGTGGCGAACGCCGTCGATTCGGCGGAAAACCTGTACCAGGCCGCATGGATGGGGACGTCCGCGAAGCCGGCGCAGAAGGTAAACGGCAAGGAGGAGCCGGCCCAGAACATGGTGCTGAAGCCGGCGATCATCGTCAACATTCAGCGGCAGCCGGGCGCCAACATCATCGGCGTGGTGGATGAAGTGCAGGCGCTGCTGCCGAAGTTGAAGCAGTCGCTCCCCGCGGGGGTGGAGCTGCAGGTGCTCACCGACCGCACCAACACCATCCGAGCTTCGGTCTCGGACGTAAAGTTCGAGCTGTGCCTCACGGTCGCGCTGGTCGTGATGGTGATCTTCCTGTTCCTGCGGTCCATTCGCGCGACCATCATTCCGGCAGTCGCAGTCCCGCTGTCGATTGTGGGCACGTTCGGCATCATGTACCTGCTGGGCTATTCGCTCAACAACCTCAGTTTGATGGCGCTGACGATCTCGACCGGCTTCGTGGTGGACGATGCGATCGTGATGATCGAGAACATCGACCGCTATCTGGAAATGGGCGACACACCGCTGGACGCCGCGCTCAAGGGATCGGAGCAGATCGGCTTCACGATTCTTTCGCTGACGGTTTCGCTGATTGCGGTGTTGATCCCGCTGCTGTTCATGGGCGATATCGTCGGCCGCCTGTTCCGCGAATTCGCGGTGACGCTGGCGGTAACGATTCTGGTCTCGGCGGTGGTCTCGCTGACGCTGACGCCGATGATGTCGGCGAAGCTGCTGAAGCATAAGCCCAAGTCCGCGCAGAACGCTTTCTATCGCAAGTCGGAAGAGTGGTTCGAGTACGTCATCGCGAAGTACGGGGTGGGCGTGCAGTGGGTGCTGGCGCACCAGACGCTGACGCTGATCGTTACAGCGGCCACGTTCGTGCTGACGTTGATACTCTACGTCGTCGTTCCCAAAGGATTCTTTCCGGTGCAGGATACAGGCGTGCTGCTGGCCATCACGCAGGCCGACCAAAGCGTTTCGTTCGACGCCATGAGCGCACGCCAGCAAGCGCTCGCGCGCAAGATTCTTGAGGACCCCGACGTCGATTCGGTCAGCTCGTTTATCGGCATCGACGCGCAGAACGAGACGCTGAACTCCGGCGAAATCCAGATCAACCTGAAGGACCGCGAAAAGCGTTCCGACACGGCGTTGGAGATCATCCAGCGCCTGCAGCCCAACGTCAACAAGGTCGATGGCATCGAGACGTTCCTGCAACCGCTGCAGGACCTGACGGTCGAAGACCGTGTTTCGCGCACGCAGTATCAGTACTCGGTGGAAGATGCGAGCTCGGACGAACTGGCGACGGCCACCGATGCGCTGGTCAGGAAATTCAAGAAGCTGCCTGAGATAACGGACGTTGCCAGCGATCAACAACTGAACGGCCTGCAGGCGGAACTGGTGATCGACCGCGACACCGCTTCGCGGCTTGGCATTACGCCGCAGAACATCGACGACACACTGGACGACGCCTTCGGCCAGCGCCAGGTCTCGACGATCTTTACGCAGTTGAACCAGTATCACGTCGTGATGGAGGTCGCGCCCAGCTTCCAGCGCAACGTGACTTCGCTCGACCATATTTACGTGAAGAGCTCGAACGGCACGCAGGTCCCGCTCAGCACGTTTACGCACTTCATCCCGGAGCTGACATCGCTGTCGATCAATCATCAGGGACAGTTTCCATCGACGACGATCAGCTTCAACCTGGCACCGGGTAAATCCATTGGCGACGCCGTGGATGCGATCGATAAGGCTGTGAAAGAACTGAACCTGCCGATCAGCGTGAATGGCTCGTTCCAGGGCGCGGCGGCGGCGTTTGAAGCGTCGCTGACCAACGAGCCGCTGCTGATCCTCGCGGCGCTTATTACCGTGTACATTGTGCTCGGCGTGCTGTACGAAAGCTACATCCACCCCGTCACGATTCTGTCGACGCTGCCGTCGGCCGGTGTGGGCGCGATCCTGGCGCTGATGCTGTTCCACATGAATCTTTCGGTGATTGCGCTTATAGGCATCATCCTTTTAATCGGCATCGTCAAGAAGAACGCCATCATGATGATCGACTTCGCGCTCGAAGCCGAACGCGAGCAAGGCATGGGGCCGGAAGAGGCGATCTATCAGGCTTGCCTGCTGCGCTTCCGTCCGATCATGATGACGACGTTTGCCGCACTGCTCGGCGGCATCCCGCTGGCGCTGGGTTCCGGTACGGGGTCGGAGCTGCGCCGTCCGCTCGGCATCACGATTGTCGGCGGCTTGATTGTGTCGCAGTTTTTGACGCTGTTCACGACGCCGGTCGTTTACCTGTTCTTCGATCGCATCGGGCGGAAGTATCTGCATAGCGCCGAGGCAGATGAAGAGCTTTACGAGCATACGCATGGCGGCAAGCACGGGCCGGGAAGCCATGAACCGATGCCGGCGCCGGGAGACTAATCTTCAAGTTCGGCGCAATAATTCACATAGGAGGTAACCAATGCCTACAGCCACCGCAACGCAAGAATTCACCGTTACGCTTCCCAGGGATGTTGTCGAAATTATTCGTTCGAAAGTATCTTCTGGGGAATACGCCAGCGAAAGCGATTTCGTCGAAGCCGCGATCGTTGAGAGGGCCCTGTTTTCGGAACCGAATCCTGCCGGTCTCGAACATTGGATTGCCACGGAGGGCGTTCGTCGATATGACGCCATGAAGGCCGACCCATCGCGCGGTCTGACTACGGAACAAGTATTCGCCAACCTGGACATCGAGCTCGATGACGTTAGCGAGGCGGTTTGATTTTATATCGAGTGATACTTTCACCTGAAAGTCAGGAGGATTTACGCGAGCTGCGCGATTACATCGCGAGAGAAAGCTCTCGTCGAAAGGCGGATAACTACATCAGGCGCGTCGCAAAGTTTTATAAATCGCTCGCTATCGCTCCGCATCGCGGAGAGCAACGATTCTCGCAAAGACCGGGAATGCGGTCGATCGGTTTCGAACATCGCATATCGATCTTATTCACGGTTTCAGATGAAGATCGCCGCGTGGAAATACTTGGCTTCTTTTATGGCGGAAGAAATGTTGAACATGCCGACCGACGGAATTTCTAGACTCGACCGAGTTTCCTAGCCTTTCGCGCATTTTGTTCAGCACGTAAATGACTAACGTACCCCAATGAGCTTCGAGAACCCCCAACCCGGCGACCACACCCCCACCGACGCACCGCGCCCCGGCGATGAGCAACGTATGCGCTTTGTGGGCGGACCCAACGACCGTGCGGGAGAGCGCGCTCCACAGGACCGCGAGAGGCCGGGTGACGCCCACGAGCAGGAGCGCAATCCGCTGGCGGCGGGCGTGAATGCCGTCCATTTCTCCGCGCCGTTCATCAAGCGTCCGGTCGCGACTTTCCTGCTGAGCGCGGCCATCATCATGGCCGGCGCGGTTGCCTACAATCTGCTGCCCGTCGCGTCTTTGCCGGAGGTTGAGTATCCGGTGATTTCGGTGGGCGCGTCGCTGCCGGGCGCCGATCCGGAAACGATGGCATCGGCCGTCGCTACGCCGCTGGAGCGACAATTCTCGCGTATCGCCGGCATCAACGAGATGACGTCCTCCTCTTCCATCGGAGGCACCCACATCACGATGCAGTTCGATCTCGGCCGCGACGTGAACGGGGCCGCACGCGATGTGCAGGCGGCCATCAATGCCGCGCGCGCGCAACTGCCCGCCAACATGCCGTCGAACCCGAGCTATCGCAAGATCAATCCTTCGGACGCTCCGATCCTGATCCTGGCGCTGACGTCGAAGACCGCTCCCGTGCCGCAGATGTACGACATTTCGGACTCGATCCTGGCGCAGAAGATCGCGCAGGTGGAAGGCGTTGGGCAGACCTTCACGGGCGGCTCCGCGAAGCCCGCTGTGCGCGTCGAGACCAACCCCAATCTTCTGGCGGCAACGGGAATCGGGCTGGAAGCAGTGCGCTCCGCCCTGGCCGGCGTCAACGTCCTGCAGCCGACCGGATACCTGAACGGATACGGGTCGGACAAGCAACGCTGGTCCATCGACACAACCGACCAGCTTTTCGGCGCCGCGGCCTATGCTCCGCTCATCATCGCCACCGACAAGGGCCCCGTCTCGAACGCGCAGGCTGCAACCGGCCTGCCTGCGTCATCGGCATCGGGGGCCAACGCCAGCGGCGCCACTACCACCAGCACTGCCAAAGTGCCGTCGGGCACCGGCACCAACTCGCCATCTACCTCCTCCACCGTATCGAACTTCGCCAACACACGGGTCACCACCAGCGGGCCCGCCAATGCCCACGGCATCGTGCGACTGGAGGATGTGGCCAGGGTCTACGACGGTGTCGAAGACCTGCACACCGGCGGGCTCTTCAATGGGCAGCCCGCGATCCTGATCGTGGTGTTCAAATCACCCGGCGCCAATGTCATCAGCACCGTCGACAACGTGCTTAAGATTCTGCCGCAGTTGCAGGCATCCATCCCGCCGTCGATCAAGTTGCAGGTGGTGCTGGACAGGACCGCCACCATTCGCGCGTCGGTTTCCGAGGCCCGCCTCAACCTCATCATCTCCATCGTGCTGGTGATCCTTGTCGTTTTCGCTTTCCTGCGGGAGACCCGCTCGACGCTTATCCCCTCGGTGTCGGTGCCCCTGTCGCTGATGGGCACGTTCAGTGTGATGTACCTGATGGGCTTCACGCTCGACAACCTCTCACTGATGGCGCTCACCATCTCCACGGGATTCGTTGTCGATGACGCGATCGTGGTGATCGAGAACATTACGCGGCATCTGGAAAGCGGCCTCAGCCCCTTCGCAGCCGCCATGAAGGGTTCGCGCGAGATCGGTTTCACCGTGCTTTCCATGTCGACGTCGCTGGTCGCCGTGTTCATCCCCATCCTGCTGATGGGGGGCATCCTCGGGCGGCTTTTCCGCGAGTTTGCGATCACGCTTTCGGCGGCGATCGCCGTTTCGCTGGTGGTTTCGCTGACCACCACGCCGATGCTCGCGGCCAAGTTCCTGAAGCCTTACAGCAGGGTGAACAAAGGGTGGTTCTATCGCCTGGGTGAACGCTACCTGGCGCGTATTACCGGCGAATATGAGCGCGCCCTGCACTGGGTGCTCAAGCACCAGGTCACGATGCTGGTGGTCTTCGCGATCACTTTCGCCCTCAACATTTATCTCTTTGTCATTATTCCCAAGGGTTTCTTTCCCGAGCAGGATACGGGGCGCCTGAGCGGAAGCATCCAGGGCCAACAGGACATCAGTTTCACGGACATGAAGCAGAAGATGGCGGAGGTGATCTCGATCGTCGAGAAGGACCCCGGAGTACAGAACGCGCTCAGCTTCCTGGGCGGAGGCGGCCCCGGCGGCGGCGGCTCCAACAGCGCCAGCATGTTCCTTACGCTGAAGCCTGACGCGGAGCGCCATCCCGGGATCTTCAGCCGGACACCCAAAGTGGACCTGACGGCCAACGGCATCATCAACCGGCTGCGTCCGGAGCTTTCGCACATACCCGGCCTCAGAGTCTACCTGCAATCCTCGCAGGAGCTCAGGATTGGCGGCCGATCATCGGCCACGCAGTACCAGTACGCGCTCACCGCCGACACCGTGGAGGAGCTGGACGAGTGGGCGCCCAAGCTGACCGAAGCCATGCAAAACCTGCCCGAAATAAAGGACGTCGCGACCGACCAGCAGGACAAGGGCCTGCGCGCGCAACTGGTGATCGACCGGGATACGGCCTCGCGCCTCGGCGTCAGCGCCCTGGCCATCGACTCCACACTTTCCGACGCCTTCGGCCAGCGCCAGGTTTCGACCACCTACCGCCCGCTGAACCAGTACCACGTTGTCATGGAAGTCGACGAGCCGTATCAGGAGGACCTCAACCAACTAAGCAAGATCTTCGTGAAGTCCAACACCGGCGCGGAAGTCCCGCTTTCGGCCATCACGCATGTTGAAACGCTGCATATTCCGCTATCGGTAAACCACCAGAGCCAGGTACCCGCGGCGACCATCTCCTACAACCTGGCCCCCGGCTTTTCGCTATCGCAAGCCGCCACCGCGATTGAAAATGTGCGCGCGAAAATCGGCATGCCCTCCACCATCCACGGCGGCTTTCAAGGGACGGCGCAAGCCCAACAGGACTCTCTCAAGACCATGCCGCTGCTGGTCCTGCTGGCCATCGTCACGGTCTATATCGTGCTCGGCATCCTGTATGAAAGCTTCATTCATCCGCTGACCATCCTATCGACGCTGCCATCCGCGGGCGTCGGCGCACTGCTTGCGCTGCTGATCTTCAAGATCGACCTCTCCGTGATAGCAATGATCGGCATCCTTCTGCTGATCGGGATCGTTAAGAAAAATGCCATTATGATGATCGACTTCGCGCTGGTGGCCGAGCGCGAGCAGGGCAAGTCGCCGGAGGAGGCGATCTACCAGGCCTGCATGATGCGCTTCCGGCCGATCATGATGACGACCATGGCTGCGCTGCTGGGCGGCATTCCGCTGGCGATTGGAGGCGGGACCGGATCGGAGCTGCGCCGGCCGCTGGGCATCACGATCGTGGGCGGCCTGCTCGTCTCGCAGTCCCTGACGCTATTTACCACGCCGGTCGTTTATCTCTTCTTCGATCACGTGCGGCTGGCGATGCCGGCATTCCGCGCCCGGCTTCGGCGCTGGTCCGGCTTCGCGCCCCGCAGGCCCCAGCCCAGCGACTTTCCAGCGCACGCTGCCGGAGATTGATGGCTCCGTTCCGCCGCAAATGGGCGGTTACACCCGCATTTCCGCCAAACACGTCTAATCTTGTAGCGATGCCCAAGGTTCGTCCAACCCGCCTGCTTGCCCTTGCGATGTTGCTGGCCGCGACTGCCCAGGCACAGATGCACCACGTCGAAGCGCCTGAAAATGTGACCCGCTCGGTCGGCGTATACGAATGGACCGGAGACCTCGCCAAGCCGGTCGCGGCGCGGCTGATTCCGGTGTCTCTCTTTATCGATGGCGGCTTCGAGGACGGCGGCACCTACTATTCGCGGCCCGTTCCGCTTGCCTTGGACAGTGGCAACATTTACTTCCTCGAAAAGGCGGGCGTTCCGCAAGGCACCATCACGCTGGACTACGCTCGCCACCTGCAACCCCCCGGCGGCGGGATCGACGACAGCAGCGCGCTCGGCTGGTTCGGTTACGGCACCTTTGCGACCATGCCCGTGCCGCGCAAGACTCCGGCGCTGCACGCCTCGGTGAACCCTTACGCGATCGTTTCCAGCAAGGACGACGACCGGCCAACGTTCGTCCGCCGCGCCACCGACGACAGCAAGACCGCGGGCGCGCCGGATACGGACCGCGACAAGAAGCCCGGCAAGACGACGCCCCCCGCAGCGTCTGTCACGCCGCCGCCGGCTGTGGATGACGATCCGGACCGGCCGCATTTTTCCAAGCCCCCGGCGACCACCACACCGGCGCAGACTCCGTCAACGACCACGCCTTCCGGCACCTCTACTACCACCACCGCGCCAGCCGGCGACAGTCAGGCAATCCCGCCCGCCCCCAAGGACCCTACCGATGACACGGACCGGCCTACGCTGCGCCATCGCGACCCGAAGCAGGCCGAGGCCGACCGCAAGGCCCGTGCGCACGGCAGCGTTTCGGCGATGCCGGGCTCGCTGAACGACGATCCCGACCGCCCCGATATGCGGCGTGGAAAAACGGCCGGTATCGGCGGCGATCCCGCGCCGCAAATGACCGGGATGCCGAAAGACCTGCACCAGATGATCGTGGTGTCGGACCCGACGAACCGCGAGCCGCATCCGTTTGCTCGCGCGTGGGCGACGCCCACCGAACGTGCCGACGTGCTGACGAAACTGGAGGCGATCGCGGAGACTCAAATCGCGGCTTATGTGCGACGCAATTCCGCGCCGCCTCCAACGCCCGCCCCGGCGAAGACGAAGACGAGAACAACCGCCGCACGCACTCGCCACACCGCGCCGGCCAAGCCTGCACCCGCCCCCCCCGCCGCAGCGCTTTCGGGCGAAGAGTTGACGGGCTACACGCTCAGCTACGGCGGCCTTCCGACGTTCGTGTACGCGGCCCTCAGCGCGCCGCCCGACGCGGCCTCGGGCGTCGCCGGTGCGGAGCAGTACGTCACGCTGGTGGCGCAACAACTGCCCAGCGGCGAGTTGCAGGTCGCGTTTTCATCGGTAACCGACGCCGCGCATCTCGACCGCACGCCCTGGTTCCGTCTGGTGGACGCCGTCGATCCCGACGCCAGCCACCGCGCCAGCCTGTTGTTCGAACTGCGCGGCCACAGTTCGCGGCAGTTCGCGTTGTATCGGGTGGTCTCCGCGAAGGCCGACCGGATCTTCGTCACCAACCCGACAGAATAGTGCGGCCTAACCCGCGACGCCTCCTACAATACATATCTATGAGTGACGCCGCGAAGATCGCGCTTCTGTTCCCCGGCCAGGGGTCGCAAACCGTGGGCATGGGCCGCAATCTGTACGACACATACCCCGCCGCTCGCGCGGTCTTTGAAGAGGCCGACGACGCGCTTGGCTTCGCGCTTTCGAAGATTATTTTCGAAGGTCCCGAAGACCAGCTCAAACTTACCGAGCATACGCAGCCGGCAATTCTGACTGTCTCCGTAGCGGCGTGGCGGGCGTTCGAACCGGAACTGAAATCGCGCGGACTTGCGCCGGCGCTTGCGGCTGGGCATTCGCTGGGCGAGTACACCGCGCATGTCGCCGCCGGCACGTTGAGCTTCGCGGACGCTGTTCGCACCGTTCGGCTGCGCGGGCAGTATATGCAGCAGGCCGTCCCGGCGGGCGAGGGTGCCATGGCCGCGATCCTCGGACTCGATCCGGAGCGCATCAACGACATTTGCGCCAAGGTCTCCGACGAACTGACGCAGGCCCCGCCGCAGAACCCCGGCGACCCGGTCGAGCAAACCGCGGCGACAACCGAAGCCATCAGCGACCCTGCCAACCCCGCCACAACGCAGACCGAGGCCGCGTCGCGGGTCAGCGCCGTGGTTGCACCGGCGAACCTCAACTCGCCCGACCAGACCGTGATTTCAGGCTCCGCCGCCGCTGTCGCGCTGGCCGCCGAACGCTGCAAAGAAGCGGGCGCCAAACGCGCGGTCATGCTTGCGGTGAGCGCGCCGTTCCACTGCTCGCTGATGCAGCCGGCACAGGACCAGCTTGCGAGCACGTTGGAGTCCATAGCGTTCAACGACCCGACGTTCCCTGTCGCCGCGAACGCCGATGCGCGACTGCTGACGCGCGGCACCGAAATCCGCGACGCGCTGATTCGGCAGGTTACAGGTGCGGTGCGGTGGGTCGAGTGCATCCGGCTGCTGCAAGAGAGCGGGGCGACGCACTACATCGAGGTCGGGCCGGGCAAGGTGCTCACCGGTTTGAACCGCCAGATCGACCGGGCGCTGGTTACGACGAATGTTGAGGACCAGGCGAGTATGGAAAAGGCGTTGGCGGGTTTTCTGTAAGGGCAAGGTCTAACTAAATCATTCTGCGGCGCTTATTCCTTGCGCTCCCGTTCGCGGTGTGCTCCAATGGCCGCAGAACCTTCCAACGTCATCCTTCGCCATTGGAGTCACTTCATCGTGCCTACGCCAAAACACTGGTTTTCCGTAAATTACAAAGGAACCGAGTATCGCGTCAATGCGCCGGTCATTGAACGCATCGTGCACTCATACTTCGTCAATTATTACCTCGCCACAACTGCGACCGAAGTGCCCGTTCGCACTTCCTGCAGGATCAGTCAGTGGGTCGGCGCGGGTGTTCCTGACATTACTACGGTCGAAGTCGATTGGATGAAGGTGAACGAGACTGCAAACAGCAAGACCAAATCTTATATGGCGTCGCTGGCAGGGTCCGTTCATCAGGACCCCGTCGCGGCGGCAAGAGAGCTCAGTGGGCTAGTCGACAAATCCGATGGGTACAAATCCGATTTTGCGAAGAAGATGAAGAAGGCGCAGATGACGAACATGCAAGCGCTTGGAAGCATCGCAGAGCGCCAAAGCGAGGTCATGTTTGTGCTGAAGGGCATTCAAGCCACCAGTGCCGGTATGTTGCAGATCGGGGCCACCGCCCTTCCAAAGCCGGCTGCCGCTATTGCCATGGGCGCCCTCAGTGTAATGAGAGGAATTGGCACTTATAGCGAAACGGGGAAAATCGGCGTGGCTGTCCTGGCTGCCGGTGGCGAATTGACTATCAGCGCCTTCAAATTCGGTAAGAACTTCAAGGGTATGGAGGAGGTTGGGATGGCTTTCATCGAAGCCGGCTGGGCAGCAGATATGGAGCTGGCCAATGGCAAATCGGTGAGTGAGGCTCTCGCCGCCGGTGCGCCTAAGCTTGCGGACCCGCTTATCGGTAAGTTCGTCGAAAAGATTCCCAAGGCCCAGCTTTACAAGATGACCTACAGCGTCACGAAGAAGATGGTCGATATAGGGATTGCCGTTACAAGCGCGAAAATTGTAAATGAGGGCCTGAAAACGGCGATTGGCAAAGGTGTGGAAGCTGGCGCAGAGGCGCTCCACAAGCAGCTCACGGAAAGTCATGAGCACCACTCTATTGAACGCCCGGTCTGCCAGATCGTTACCCGTTCAACCATAAGCCAGCAAGCGATACTCAAAGCTTCTTTTGTAAACATGAGCAAGGGCATCGGCAAGGGATGGTGAGTTGCTGTTTCATTGACGTCAGCGATCGGCCGGCTGTCCCTGAGTCTGCGAGTTCGATGCGGATGCAATCTGAAACCAAATAGAATAAGTAGATGGCTTTTCCCTCACAATGCGGCCCGTCGGGCTTCTCCGAGAACTTCGACGTCCTCATCGTCGGCGCGGGCCATGCCGGGTGCGAGGCCGCAGTGGCCGCCGCGCGCATGGGGCTGCGGACGGCGCTGTTTACGCTGAACCTCGACCTGATCGCGCAGATGTCCTGCAACCCTGCCATCGGCGGCGTCGCCAAGGGACATCTGGTGCGCGAGGTCGACGCGCTGGGCGGCATCATGGGCGAGGTCGCCGACGCCTGCGGCATTCAATTCCGGCTGCTGAATACGTCGCGCGGCCCGGCGGTGTGGTCGCCCCGCGCGCAGTGCGACAAGGCGCTCTATCGCGTGAAGATGCGCGAGAAGCTGGAGTCGGTGACGAACCTGTTCATCAAGCAGGCGGAGGTGGTCGATCTGGTGATTGCAGAGGAGGGTTGTGGGTTGTGGGTTGTCGGTTTGGACGAACCTGCTGCCTCCAACCTCCGCTCGTTCCCGACGACCGAACCCTCGCCGAACCCACAACCCACAACCCACAACCCAACTTCACGCCGCATCACCGGCGTGAAGCTCCGCGATGGCCGCACCATCGCCGCGCGCGCCGTCATCGTCACGACGGGAACATTCCTCAACGGCCTCATCCATTGCGGCGAGCAGCAATACACCGCCGGCCGCTCGGGTGAGCCGGCCAGCGTTCTGCTCGGCGAGTCGCTGAAGAAGCTCGGCCTGCGCGAGTGCCGCCTGAAGACCGGGACGCCGCCACGTCTCGACGGCCGCACCATCGACTGGACAAAGTTCGAAGAGCAGCCGGGCGACACCGACCCCACGCCGTTCAGCTTCCGCTCGTCCACCGGCACAGATGGTGCGTGGACGCCGCCCTTGCGCCAGATCTCCTGCCACATTGCGACGACAACGCCCGAGACCTTGCAACTCATCAGGGACAACGTCCATCGCTCGCCCATGTACACCGGGCAGATTGAAGGCATCGGTCCGCGCTACTGCCCGTCGATCGAGGACAAGATCGTTCGCTTCCCGGACAAGACTTCGCACCAGTTTTTCCTTGAACCCGAAGGGTTGACCACACACGAGGTCTACATCAACGGCATGAGCACGTCGCTGCCCATGGAAGTCCAGGCGGCGATGGTGCATTCCATCCCCGGCCTCGAAAATGCGGAGATGCTGCGGCCCGGCTACGCGATCGAGTACGACGCCATCGACCCCACGGAACTCGACCGCTCGCTGCGTGTGAAGAAGTTCGACGGCCTGTATCTGGCCGGACAGATCAACGGTACCTCCGGCTACGAAGAGGCCGCCTGCCAGGGCTTGATGGCCGGCATCAACGCGGCGCTTTCCGTTCGCGGAGAAGCGCCGTTCACTCTCGACCGCACCGAGGCCTACACCGGCATTCTGATCGACGATCTGATCTCGAAGGGGACGAACGAGCCCTACCGGATGTTTACGTCGCGGGCGGAGTTCCGACTGCATCTGCGGATCGATAACGCCGACCGGCGACTGACTTCGTACGGGCGCAAGCTGGGCCTGATTGGCGATGCGGCGTGGGCGGAGTATGAGCAGAAGCAGGCGCGGATGGCGGCTCTGGGAAAGCTGCTGACAACGTGCAAGGTGGATGCTGATTCGCTACGCGCGGTGGGTCTCGATCAGTTGAGCAGCACGGCCGGCCAGACCTGGGCGCAACTACTCAAGCGGCCGGAAGTGGGGATTGAAGAAGTGCTGCGGGCGCTGGGCGAG
>Ga0207933_1000247_pt1 | contig 56407 bp, 55 predicted proteins | sample NGESurdeep092012_4_FD_184488 | JGI IMG/M metagenome (GOLD analysis project Ga0207933, IMG submission 184488) | Arctic peat soil microbial communities from Barrow, Alaska - NGEE Surface sample F53-3 deep-092012 (SPAdes) | ecosystem: Environmental > Terrestrial > Soil > Wetlands > Peat ...
CGCAGGCGATTACCGCCGCAATCATGGCAACAGCCTGGGGTTTCTACGATCTGGCGATGGGCAACCATCCCGCCGCATCGGCGGCGTTTACGAGCGCGGAGCTGTTCGGCACCGTGGGCGCGGCCGCGGCGGTGGCCGGGTTGGCCCTCGGCGGATCGTCACAGGCAGGATCGGCATCGGCGGGTGGATCTGGCGCGGGACCGGGATCATCCGGCGGCGTTGGGAGCGGCAGCGGATCGGGCGGTAGCGGAAGTCAGCAGCCGAATGTTCATGTGACGATCAATGGCCCGGTTATCGGGCCGAGCGGCGCGGCGCAGCTCTGCGACATCATCAACCAGGCCGTCTACGGCAATGACGCCACGCTCTATGCCAGCCACAATCCGCAGGGAGTGCCCCTGTAAATGGCTGGATTCGGGACGCTACGCATCAACTTCGTCGGTGCCATCAGCTTCCAGCCGGCACACGGTCCGCAGAATTTCATCGCCGAGGATTCGGCACGGCGACACGACAATATCGCGACATCAGGCCTCCGCGAGAGCGTCTTTGAGGCCACCGATATTTTGATTGCCTTTACAATGCCGGGTATCCGGATCGGCACCGATTATGCGAACTGGAAGAACTTTTATGCGGCAGCGCTGCCTGGCGGGTCTTTCCTCTTCACGCCAAATACGCAGCTGACCGTGGCTGCGGCTCCGTGGAGCGGGCAGGAGTATTTTTTCGCCTGTGTGCTCGAAGATACCGGGTTCAGGCCCAAACGGACAGCTTTGGGCGTATATTCGCTCGAGTGCAAGTTTCGGGTTGTACCCGATGCACTCGCCCCGGCCAATTCGGGAATGATCATGGAAGCGTTCTGGGGGCTCGCTCCGCTGTGATATCCACCACCTCAGGCTTCAACGCGAAGAATGCCGCGCTGGCCAGGACGCCAATTTACGTCTTTGCCATCGGTGGGCAGGCCACGGTGTATTCGACGCACAATCTGGCAAAGATGGGCGTCACGGGCACGCTGCCCGCATACGAGACCTGGCTGCGGGTGCCAACTGGCGCTACGCAATCGATCGATGTGCAAGGGGGCACCTCATCGATCGGCGAAATGGAGTGTGAGGTGGTCGACTATGGCGGAGCCGTACGCAGCCTCGTGGGCAGCGTGACGCTGGAGGGATCATCGGCCACCTTGCTGGTGGGGTATCCCGGCACTGCGTACACCGACTTTGCCACGCTGAACGTTTACACGCTCTACAAGGTCATTCCCTCGCAGTCCTACAGCAGCTATCTGTTCAGGTCAAAGGACATCCAGATCGACGTGAGGCAGACGATCTGGAACAATCCACTGAATGGCTACCCGCTGGCGGCGGATAACCCGTGGATTATTCAGGGCACACCCTGCGAGATCGTGCAGGCCATCTGCCTTCTCGGGCTGGCGATGGACGCATCCAAGGTGGACAGTGCCGGCCTGGTGCAACTCGATTCGGCGGCAGAGAACCTCTACGGGTGCGCCAGACCCTATCTGTTTCAGGAGTACCAACCCTTCCAGGCTAAGGATTTTTTGGAAAATCAGATCTACAAGAGCGCCGGGATGTATCCCGTGGTGAACAATCTGGGCCAGTATTCGGTTCGGGCCTGCCGGGCGCCAGCGGCCGGGGCCTCGGCGGTGTTTGCGTTCACGCAGAACAATATCATCGGCCTGCCGACATTCGACCGGGCGAACATCCTCAACGATCTGCTATGGACCTACGACGCGGACGATCAGCAGCAGAATTACGCCAGCACGGCGCTGTATCTGGACGCGACGAGCATCGGCGAGTTCGGCATTTCGAATGAGCGCCAGGTGCGGAGCAATGGCCTCCGCACGGAACTGGGCGCGCAGTGGTTTATCCAGGACATTTCAGGGCGGATGTTCGCGCGTTTTGCGGGGACCACAGGCCTGCGCGGCGGCGCGCCACTGTTAACCGTGAATGCATTTTTGCTGACGCTTCCGGTGTGGGTGGGCGACTACGTGACTGTCACTCATCCCCTGATGCCAAACCTGTTCACCGGCGGACTGGGGATTACGAACAGGCTCTTCGAAATTATCTCCCGGTCGCCGGATTATGCGAACGGAAAGATGCAGTACCAACTGCTGGACACGGGCTTGACCGGGGCTTCAGCCGCGGCACAGTTCAACACCGCGGTGATCGATACCGCACTTATTTATTGAGGGGGAAAGATGGCTAAAACGAGAACGGTGAAGGTCACGGCAGAGGAAGAGGCGGCGATTGCCGCCGCCGGTATCAAGACGGAAGGTGACGACGAAGTTCCCTCCTATACGCTCCGCGCGGACTCCGCATTCGGGATCAGATGCATGATCGCGGTCCGAAATCTGGCGATAGGTTTTTTGCCTCGTGACACACGGCTTGAGATCGAGTGCAAATTGCGGGAATTCGACCTGTATGAAGAGGCACATCGGTAAACCATGTCACTTACGCTGAGCGCTGAGCCGGGTTTCACCGAACTGACCGATTCGACGTTTGATTCCGGGAATCCCGTCACTTCGGCTGCGATGAAGAGCCTGAACTCCGATGCAAAGTTTGCGGCGGTCCGATGCGAGCAGTTCTACGGCTACTACCGTAATGGCGAGACTGTCCTGCTGCCGGTCTCGACGGCGGACGGTTACCAGTACTCCCGGAGCGAACTGCTCTATTCCTGGTCGATTCTGTCGAGTTCGGCTGCGCCGGGTGCGCTGAACGGGACACAGTCCATCCCGACGCCGGCGGCAACGTCCGGCGGCGGCACGGTGCTCTATTGCGGGGGCAATGTGAACCAGGTGACTGGCGCCGTCTTCACGACGACGAGCTACTTTAACACCTCGCAGCATGACACCAATGACGGCATCCTCATGGTCGTCACGCACGCGCTCCGCAACCGATGATCGTTGCACCCAACTCGCCCCGGCCGGGGGTCGTCGCGGGGTTTGCGCTTACGCCGCCGGGTGTGGCACAGTCCGCTTATTTTACGCTGGGCGCGTCATGGATTACCGTGTCTGGCAGCTTTTCCGCGCAGCTCGGTGGCGAGGTCTCATTCGTGCGCGGGGATACGGCGACGGGGATGCCACTGTCCATCGGGGCTCTCGCAAGCTTCAATTTCCGGGGCAACTGGGCTGCAATTACTGCCTACGCGCTGAACGATGTGGTGCTCGCGGCCGATGCCAACGGAGTGATCCAGACTTGGGCCGCTCTGGGCGCATTCACGTCCGGCGCCACATTTCTGCCACCAGGCGGGACTTCGCCGGGTACACAGTGGAGCGAGGGCCTGACGGTAGGGCAAATCTATTACATCGTCGGGATCAGCGGCGGATCGATCTCGATCTCCGCGACGCAGGGCGGCGGTGCAATCACATTTTCGCAGGCGTTCGGCGATGCGCTGGTGAACGTGATATTCGGAGTCGGCGGTTTCGGCACTGGAACCGGACTGAGCCCGGCATTATCGCTTGGTGCACTCTTTGCGCAGGGGTTGCTCTGGCGCCCATCCAGCCAGCCAGCCGTTCCACCCGCGCCGGCCAACGCCTATGCATATCTCGGATACAACTCGACGTCTGGCTTGTACTGGACGGCGAATCCGGCCGGGGATAACGCCGGGGACGCAGTACTCGGGTGGGTGAGGACGAGCACCGGGGACATCCTGGCCGCGAGCATGCAGAACGTGCCTGTTGCGGCCGCGCAGACCAGCGGGGGAACGGGGAATTCGTTTGTTGGATATACCGGCGTGCCGCCGGTGCTGCCCGTGACATCGGCGAATGTACCAACCGGCATCGATCCTATGACGGCGGTCAGTGGGATACTCACGCCGAATCTGGGCATTGGCTGGACGCACCAGGGAACGCTGACTTCCGTGGTGAGCCTCGCCACCCCGGTCAATGTAACGCCCGGCGCAACCTTCGTGGTGGTACTTATTCAGGACGGAACGGGTGGCCGAACTGCGACGTGGTCGGCCTTCTACAAGGGAATTTCGGAGTTCGCGCTCGATACGCGCGCGAACACCTATGCATCGCTCTTGTTCCAGGTACAGACATCCGGGACGTCTGCGATGCTCCTTTTGGTCGCATCTAACGGGACTTCAACAGCATGAAAACAACACTTTTGTTCTTAACGTGCGTCGGACTGAGCTACGGCCAGCAGACCTTCAATGAGTTACGGGCGCTGGGCACAAACGTTCAGCAGAACGGTGCCGTGACAAATGGCGGATATGTTGTGTTCTCGCCTGTCGATTACAACCCTTATGGCGGGGCTGTCTGTCATGACCAGTGGGGTAATCCCGTGCAGCAGCCAACCCCCACAACATCGGGCGGGGCATTTGGTGTAAACGATCTGGTGCTGTGGAATAGTTTGTCGCCGTCGATGCCATTCACGGGCGGCGCGGGACTGGTGCAGGGCATGATCTACGACAATCCGAGCGCGGCCGGTCCTTGCGGCATTCCGTTGACCGTCAACCTGCTATATGGGCTGAACACTAACGGGTATTTCTTCGCGCGCGGCGGCCTGGCAACGGATCAGGGTTATTACAACGCCATTCAGGCGCTGCAGGGAGGCGTACTGGCGGGATCGTTCACGGCTGGTATCTGGTATCCGGCTGGCACGGTGACGGCCTGCTGCGGGACGCTGAGCGTGGGGGCTTATCTCGGCGGGCATGTGGATACGGGGCATTCGGTTGGTCCACCCGCATCCGGGACAATCGCGAGCGTGACAAATCCCTTCACCGGCGGGGAAGGGCTTGTCGCCGGTCAGATATATTTCGATGACAATCTCGGGTGCGAAAACGTTTACACGGGATCGGCATGGGGATGCATGCCGCACTTGGATGGCTCTGGTGTGCTAACGGCCGCTGGTGGGTTTATTGGCGGCGTCTTCAACTGCACCGCGACCGGTGGAACGAGTTGCGTGCAGCAATCGAGCGGCACGTTCATCATCACCGGGGCAGGGAATATTGCGGGTCAGAGCCTCGCACTACATAACGGCCTGACGGTGGACAGCGGAGCATATGGGCTCAGCGCAGGGGGACTGCTGACAGCGTCTGGCGCAATCGCACCGGTCTTTAACTGCTCGGCAACCGGTGCAACAAACTGTATTCAGCAGGCCTCCGGGACATTCACAATCACCGGTGCGGGCGCAATTGCCGCGCAGAGTTTGACTCTCACCAGCGGCCTGACAGTGGACAGCGGAGCGTATGGGTTCAGCGGATCGGGCGCGTTGACGGCGGTTTCGGCTGTTGCCCCGATCTTCAATTGTTCGGCGACGGGATCGAGCAACTGCGTACAACAGGCGTCCGGGACATTCACTATCACCGGTGCAGGCGCAATTGCCGCGCAGAGTTTGGCTCTCACCAGCGGACTGACGGTGGACAGCGGAGCGTACGGGCTGAGCGGATCGGGCGCGTTGACGGTGATTTCGGCTGTTGCCCCGATCTTCAATTGTTCGGCGACGGGATCGAGCAACTGCGTACAACAGGCGTCCGGGACATTCACTATCACCGGGGCAGGTGCAATTGCCGCGCAGAGTTTGGCCCTCACCAGTGGCCTGACGGTGGACAGTGGGACATATGGGCTCAGCGCCGGGGGAGCACTGACGGTCGCGAGTTGCAGCGGCTGTGGCTCTGGCGGTGTTACCAGCTTCAACACGCGCACGGGTGCGGTTACCCTCGCGAAGGCGGACGTGACTGCTGTTGATCAGGCCCTCGGCACGGGGGATAGTCCTACGTTTGCGGGCGCGACGGCGGGAATTTTCAATTGCACCGCGACCGGTGGAACGAGTTGCATGCAGCAATCGAGCGGCACGTTCAATATCACCGGGGCGGGCGCAATTTCCGCGCAGAGCTTAGCTCTCACCAGTGGCCTGACGGTGGACAGTGGGACATATGGGCTCAGCGCCGGGGGAGCACTGACGGTCGCGAGTTGCAGCGGCTGTGGCTCTGGCAGCGTTAGCAGCTTCAACACGCGCACCGGCGCGATTACCCTCGCGAAGGCAGACGTGACTGCTGTTGACCAGGCGCTTGGAACGGGCGATAGTCCGACGTTCGCGGCCACAACGGCAGGAGTGTTCAACTGCACCGCGACCGGCGGAACGAGTTGTATGCAGCAATCGAGCGGCGCGTTCATCATCACCGGCGCTGGCGCAATTGCGGCGCAGAGTTTGGCTCTCACCAGTGGCCTGACGGTGGACAGCGGGACATATGGGCTCAGCGGACTGGGGATACTGACTGCTGCCAATATCGACATTCCGGGATTCACGGTAGTCGATGCCGCGGCAAACATCGCAGGCAACAGCCTGACAATTACGGGCACGCTGACGGGAAGTGGTGGCGCGCTGGCGTGTGTCACCACTGGCGGGAGGCTCTACAGGAGCACTGGCGGCGTTTGTTGAAGGGTTTGATCTTTGTGATTGTTGTCTATCAGGTGGACCGGGAGGCTGGCAACTAGCTCTCGATCTCCCTTTCGACGGCAAAACGAGCGGGCTGCGCAGGTGGCCTGCTCGTTTTGCGTTTGGCCTGCGGCGGTGAGGCATTTGCAGGCGATCACTGCGTTTTTGCAAAACAACGCTGTCTTTGTTGCAAAATACCGTTGCGCACACTACGCACGGCCGTTGTGGAGCGCTTTTGTGTGGCGTCTGGAATTCGTGAACGCGCTTTTCGAGTTTATGGCAACGCCGATGGCGCTCGATGCGCTGCGGGGTACGCCTTTGCTTCCCTGGTATCTCCGGCTTCTGGGCTGCCGGATCGGACGCCAGGTTTACGTCGAAACAACCGGTTTTCTTGAATTCGACCTTGTGGACGTCGGGGACCGGGCGATCTTGAACCGGGACTGCATCCTGCAAACGCATCTTTTTGAGGACCGGGTGATGAAGGGTTCGTGGTTGCGAGTCGGCCTCGATTGCGAGATCGGGACGCAATCGATTGTCCTTTACGACACGGAAATGAAGGACGGCGCGCGGGTGGGGCCGCTTTCCCTTTTGATGAAAGGCGAGGTGTTGCCGGCCGGTCCGGTGTGGGTGGGGAGTCCGCTTGGCGGCGCTTTTTCAGGGCAGCAGGACGTCAGCGAGCAGCATGGCAACCCGGCCGTCCGCAGTGCGCATGACACCATCGCCCGCAACCGCCCAGCCTTCAACGGTAACGCTCCAGCCGCGGTGCTTCCACGGATCGATCACCCAGACGTTGGGAACGCCGAATTGCAGGAAGTCGTCGAGACGGTCCTGTAGGGAGGCAAAGGTGTCGTCGGGGGACATCACCTCGACGCAGAGGTAAGGCGGTGAGGTGAAGACTTCTTCGTCCGGAAGCGGCAATTCGCTCACCACGACGTTGGGAATACGGACGCGACGAGGGCTTACGCGCAGGCGAAGCTCGGCAATCGGAACAAGGCGCAGCAGATCCTTGCGCTGCCCAAACCAGATAGCAGTCTGGGTTTGCGCGTAACCGTGCCTTCTTTTTCCCACATTTCGCTCCAGAACTTCACCGTCGATGAAATCGCAGTCCGGGTCAAAGCTGGTATGCAGGTATTCGTCTACCGAGATCAGCGTGCCGACGCCCATGGGTTAATGATAGCGCCGGTTACAGGTCACCCGGGCCAAAGCCGAGGGTATCGAAAGCCTTCCGCAGATAGACGCCGATGGCGCCATCTTCGATTCGCAGCATCACGCTTTGTTCGCGCAGTGCCACGGATTGGCGCAGCTCTTCGGGTATCCACAAGCTCCCACCCGTGCCGAGACTGGCGTGGAAAGCGGCGTCGGCATCGTTCGGCAGAACCGGCTGCATGACGAGATGGTTCTTATCCACGACGACGAAGTGAAACAGAGTCCAGCCAGCGGCTTCGCAATAACGTTGTAGCGGCGGCGGAAGCTGGATGGCTCCGTTTTGCACGCGCGCGATGAAGGTTCCGGCGGGTGGAGTCATCTAATTTCCGGTGACGCGCGCTTTCAACGCGTCTTTCGCGAGCAGGATCTCAACCGCGCTGCCAACCGGTGCATCGGCCGCTTCGCGCACGATTCCGGCGCGGTCATTGAGCACGATGGCATAGCCGCGCGAGAGCACCAGCCTGGGGTCGAGCTGCGTCAGTTTGGTCGAGAGCATCTCAAAACGCTGCCGCCGCCGGTTGACTCCGAGACGCATCCCGGCGGCCAGGCGCTCAGACGTTGCGGTCATGCGTTCCCGGTCGCGGCGCAATCGCGGGCGCAAATCGAAAAAACGAACCCATTCTTCCAGAGCGCGACGCTTGCGTTCGCGGGCGGCCAATTGCTCCCGGATCACGGTGCGGAGGCACTCCGTGGCGTCATCCACGCGCTGCGTGCGTCTTGCCAGACCGCGATGCAACAGCGCCTGCGCCCGGTCAATCGCCTGCCGGTGCAAACGCCGCGCGAGAACCGCCAGACGAAAATGAATGGCGCGGTCCGCCTGCAGGCGGCAACCCTCGATGCGATCCAGCACTTCCTGACGCGTGCACACGATCATTTCCGCGGCGGCCGAGGGCGTGGGGGCGCGCAGATCGGCCACGAAATCCGCAATGGTGACGTCCGTTTCGTGCCCGATGGCGGAGACGACCGGGATGGGAGATGCGGCGATGGCGCGCGCGACGGCCTCCTCGTTAAAGGTCCAGAGGTCTTCGAGCGATCCGCCGCCGCGCGCGATGACGGTAATCTGCGCCCAGCCGGATGCGCCGAAATAGTGAAGCCCGCGGCACACCTCTTCGATTGACCCCGCACCCTGCACGCGGACGGGGAAAAGCCGCAGATGCAGGCCTGGAAAACGGCGCGAAAGCACGTTAATAAAGTCGCGGATTACCGCGCCGTCGGGCGATGTGACGATGCCGATCCGGGCTGGGAAACGCGGCAGAGGGCGTTTTCGGGACGCTTCGAAAAGGCCGTCGGCCAGGAGTTTCTGTTTGAGCTGTTCGAAGGCGAGTTGCAGCGCGCCGTGGCCCTGGGGCTCGATGGCCTCGACGACGAATTGATATTCGCTGCGTTGTTCGTAGATATCGACGCGGCCCCTGACCAGCACCTGTACGCCATCTTTCGGTTTGAATTTCAGACGCCAGTAAGAGAGTTTCCAGCAGACGCACTTGATCTGCGCGCTGGCGTCTTTGAGGGTGAAGTAGCAGTGGCCGCTCGGGATGAGCCTGGTGCTGGAGATTTCGCCCGAAACCCAGATGTTCGCAAAGCCCCGATCGAGCGCCGCGCGAATCCCGTCGCTCAATTCGCGCAGGGAATAGATGCGGCGCTCGGGGACGAAACTGAGGGCGTATTGTTCCATTTACGCGGCGGCAGGCGGGGTATTTTCGCGCAAAAATGCCGCGATTTCTTCCACTTCAGCGCTCGAGAGGCGGAACGCGGCCGCGCCCACCACGCCTTCCACCTGTTGCGGCGAACGCATGCCCACGATCGCGCCCGTGACTTCAGGGCGGCGGAGCGTCCACGCCAGAGCCACTTCGGCGGGGGTCCGGCCGTGGCGGCCGCCGATCGCGCGGAGCAGTTCCACCAGATTCAGATTGCGCGTGAGCAAAGGCTCTTTGAAAGAGATCGTGCGCTGGCGAAAATCGTCCGCGGGCATGGCGGCGATGCGTTCGCGGGTCATCGCGCCGGTCAGCAGGCCGGATTTCATGGGCGAATAGACAATGACGCCGATGTTGTGGGCGCCGCAGAAGGGCAGAATCTCTGCCTCAATATCGGGCGAGAGGATGGAATAGGGCGGCTGGAGGGAGGCGATGGGCGCAAGGGTCAGGAGGCGCGCCATCTGCGCGGGCTTGAAGTTGGAGACGCCGATGGCACGGACTTTTCCCGCCTTTTGCAGTTCGGCCATCGCGGCCCAGCCTTCTTCGATGTCGGATTCGGGGTCGGGCCAGTGAATCTGGTAGAGGTCGATGGCATCGATCTGAAGGCGGCGCAGACTGTTTTCGCATTCCCTGAGAATGGATTCGCGCTTCAGGCTGCGGGTGACTTCGCGCTTGTCATCCTTGTCATCCCAGACCAGCGTGCACTTGGTGAATACGTATGGCCGGGTGGAGCGGCCTTTGAGTGCGCGCCCGACAACCTCTTCGGAATGGCCGAGGCCGTAGACGGGGGCCGTATCGATCCAGTTGATACCGCTGTCGATGGCCGCGTGAATGGCGCCGATGGAGTCGCCATCGTCCTGCGGTCCCCAGGCGAAGGGCAGGCCGCCGCCGCCAATGGCCCAGGCGCCAACGCCCAGAGGCGTGATCCGCAAATCGCTGTTTCCAAGTTGTCGAGTCTGCATGAAAATCAGGATAACTGTTGGGCTAAGTTCGCCGGAGGACATCCATGGGATTCAGACGCGCGGCCCGATACGCGGGAATAGCGCTCGACACCAGAGCCGCGGCCACAATCAGAACAGCTACGGCCATGATCGAAGCCGGGCGCGCTTCGCCGATCCCGGAAATCCGGTTCCGCAACAGCACGAGGGCCACGTACGTTCCTGGAATTGCCGCGATCATGCCCACCGCCGCGATTCGCAGGCTCTTCGCGAGCACGCGCCACACGGTGCCGCGGGACGTTTCTCCCAGCGCCGACCGGATGCCAATCTCAGGGAGCGATTCGGTTACCCACCCGGAGATGCTCGCACCCAGGCCCGCGGTGGCGAGGGCCAGCGCCAGACCCGCGAAGATTCCGAGCAGCCAGATCGCGGGCCTGCGCGATTCGATGTCTCGCTCCACCCAGGGGGCGAACGGCCGCACGTTCATACGTTGCAGATTCGGGTCCTCGCTCCAGACCGCCTTACGAAATGCGGCGGTCACGCTTGCGGCGGGAAGCGGAGTTCGGATGAAGTATTGCGCGCCGTCGAGCGGGATCTGGAATGCGGAGAGGTAGATTTCAGGCTCCGGATCGAGATCGAGACCGCGGTTGCGCGCGTCGGCGACTACTCCCACAATTTCGAACTCCGTCCACGGTTGCATATGGCCGTTCCAGAATTTGACCTGCAGGCGGGCGCCGGGCGACTGGCCGTAGAGGCCGGCGAATCTGCGATTGACCAGCGCGACGAACGGGTGGCCGCTTCGGTCTTCGGGAGTAAAGCCACGTCCGTGCAGCAGGTCGATTTCGAGCAGGCGCAAAAGATCCGGGCTGGCGACGCCGACCATCGCCCAGGGACGCTCCCTGATTGGCAGACTCTGTCCGTGAAGCAGGAACTGGGTGCGCATCCCCATCGGCAAACCCGCGCCGACTCCCGCGGCAGTGACGCCGGGGATTGCGGCCAGCCTTGCAACCACGCGCTCGTGGAAGCCGGTCATCTTCGCATCCGTGTCATAACGTTTTTCGGGGATGCCGATGCCCGCGATCACGATCCGGTCTGTCCGGAATCCCTTGTCTTCATTCAGGACATCGCGCAGGCGATCGAAAATCGCCGCTCCCGTGCACAACAAAATGGCACTCAGCGCGATCTGAACGATCACCAGGAAGTTCCTGCCTCTCAGGGCGCCCCGCCGCAGAAACAAAGGGACCAGCGCGGCGCCCGTGGCGGAGAGCAGCGCGACCGTGCACGCGAACAGAATGACGCGCCCGTCGATGCGTACCGGGGCGATTTTCCCATACGCCGCGATGCTTTCCGCCAGGCCGGGCAAGGCGCTGGCCGCATGAATGGCAAGAGCGGCAAGGACGATGCCGGAAGTGGCGGCCGCCGCTGCAATTGCCACGCCCTGGAGCGCGCGTTCCACGATCAGATGTTTCCACTGTGCACCGAGACTGATTTTGAGCGCCGTCTCCCGGGCATGGCGCGCCGCACGCGCCAGCAGTATCGAAGCCGCATTGGTGGCTGCGACCAGCAGGAGGAGCGCGGCGGCGAGCCCCAGCAGAAGCAGGGGACGCACGCGATCTCCCATGAGGCCGGATTGCAATCCGGATAAGTTGTAGCGCCATCCGCTCAGAGCCGATATCTGGTCGGATGCCTCGGCGCGCGAGCTGTCGGGGTTGAGGCGCGCGATGCCGGATAGCGTGCGGAGATCGTGCGAGCAGCAATAATCGGTGCGGTCGAGCGGAATGTAGACGTCCGGGTTCTCGCCGTCCATCGGGAACCGGAAGCCTGCGGGCAGCACTCCCGCGACGCGATACGCTATATCGTTCAACTCGACGATGGCGCCGGCGATGTCCGGTTTCGCGTTGTAGCGCTTTCGCCAGAAAGTGTGAGTCAGCCACAGGGCGCGGTCCGCGAACGCGGGTCCCGATGCAGGCGCGATGCCCAATGTCGCGAAGAAGCCGCGCGTCACCATGCCCGCAAGCACCACTTCAACTGGCGCATGAGAGGTATCGGTGAAACCCCACGTGCGCTTGCGATAGATCCCCACGGATTGCAGCGTTGTGGCGTGGCGTTCCATGTCGAGGGCGTCGCCCCAGGAGACGGGCGTATCAATGGCAACGAGCCGCTCCGGTTCGGGGTAGGGGGGCGGACGAAGCAGCAGCGAATCGATCAGGGTGAACATCGCCGTCGCGGCGGCAATACCGAGACTCAGTGTGGCAATGCAGGCCGCAGTGGATCCGGCGGTGCGCGCAAGGCTGCGAATGGCGTGGCGGAAATCCTGGCACAGCTGGATCAGCCTGCTCCATGCCCAGGCATCGCGCGCCATTTCCTTCACCCGGGTGGCGTTGCCGAATTCACAGCGGGCCGAGATAGCCGCATCTTCCGGCGTTTCCCCGTTACGGACGCGATCCTGCGCGGCCAGGTGTAAATGGGCCTGAATCTCGGCGTCCAGATCGAGTTCGCGCCGGGTCCGCCAGTTCACGACTCGCTCTCCTTTGCAGGCGGGTGCAAGATGCCCGCAATGGCCTGCACCAGTTGCTCCCAGCGGACCTGCTCGGACGCGAGTTGCTTCTTCCCGGCTGCCGTCAGTTTGTAATACTTCGCCCGCTGATTGCTTTCCGTCTGTTTCCATTCGGATGTCACCCAGCCGTGTTTTTCCAGCCGGTGGAGAGCCGGGTAGAGCGAGCCCGTTTCGACCTGGAGCACCTCGGCTGACTGTGCCCGGATCGCCTGGCCGATCCCATAGCCGTGCTGAGCGCCCCATTGCAACGTTTTCAGGACCAGCATGTCGAGCGTGCCCTGCAGCAATTCCATTCTCGGCGGCATGGATGTAGTGATTCTACATCCATGCCCGTAGAATGTCTACAGCCTCGGGAGAGGCGGCATCCACCTGACGGGTGTGTGCTTTTGTATGAGCGAAAAGTCGGTGGCGTTGGCAGTGACCACAATCACGCCGGATCGGGCGGCCGTGACGGTCCCGCGAGGACCTGTCCGGTTTCCCGGCAACTCGCATGATCCGGTGTCACGATCCGGCCCGCCTGTTCAAAAGGTTTCAGGAAACTCGCGAGTGCCTTTTCCTGACGCGGCGTCAGGCAACCGGCGTAGAGTTCGAGAGCCACGATTGAGCTCATGAAGAGGAGCGGCCGATGGGTTTGGGCCTCAAATTCCGTCTTTCGGTCCGGATTCCGGAAGAACCCGATCAACACGTTCGTGTCGAACAGAACCTTCATTTCCGGGGTAGATTATGGCGGGACCGCGCGGCCGCGGGGAACAGATCCTCAATATCCGCCAGTTCGGGTCCGTGTTTTCGGAACGCTTTATCGATCTCGTCGCGAATCAGGATTTCGTGCAGCGCCCGAGTGACCGTTTCCGTTTCCGTCCGCGCGCCGCAGATCTTCCTTGCCCGCTGGACCAGAACGGGATCGATCAGCCAGGTTTTTTTGACGGACGGCATACGGATGACTTTAACATTCATCCATACAGACGCCAACCATACAGGAGCAAATTGCGGAGGGTTTATGTGAGTTGGAAAACTTCCGCGCTCAGGCTGCGCTCCCAGTCGAGCAGCTTCTCTTTAAGATCGAGTCCGCCGGCATAACCCGTGAGCTTGCCATTGGACCCGATCACACGGTGACACGGCACGATCAGCGCGATGGGATTCGTCGCGTTCGCGCGTCCCACCGCGCGGGATGCTGAGGGATTTCCAATGCGCCGGGCGAGTTCGCCGTAACTGATTGTTTCACCGAACGGGATTTCAACCAGTTCCGCCCAGACACGCTTCTGAAACCCGGTGCCCTTTGCCGCCAGAGGGAAATCGAACGTGCGGCGTTTACCCGCGAAGAATTCCTCCATCTGGCGGGCTACTTCCGGGTTGCTCCCTCCGTTCCCGTCACCCTCGCCGAATCCGAACGCCGTCACCGCTCCGCTCGCATCCAGCGAAGCCCAGGCGGGACCGAACGGTGTTTCAACTTGCATCGCTTTCCTCTCCTTTCAAACTCGCCCAAACATGGTAAGTGGCGAGGCTCCTGTATGGGGCGAAGCGCGCCATCATGTCCCGAATCGCGCGCTCGTCCGGACGCTCTCCGCTCAATCGCTCCAGCCCCTGCGCGAGGCCCGCATCGCCCGCAGGCAGACAATCCGCAAACCCGAAGCCGCGGAGAAAGGCGTACTGGACTGTCCACGGACCGATTCCACGCACTTTCCCCAGCAACCGCGCCGCGTGTCTGGCCGAGAGATCCCGCAGGGTCGCGAGGGGCAATTCGCCACTCGCGACAGCCTGCGCCGCCGCGATGAGATATTCAGCTTTCGAGCGCGAGAATTTCAGTTTCCGCAGCGTCTCCACATCGAGGCTCGCCACGGCTTCGGGCGTTGGATGGGCGCGCAGTCCGCTTGCGTGCGGGAGCCCCAGCGCGCCGATCAACTCGCGCCGCAGCGACACCGCCGCCTTCAGGCTGATCTGCTGGCCGATAATCGCCCATGCGAGCGCCTCCCAGGGTTGCGGCGTGAGCGGAATGCGCAAACCGCGCTGGCGTTGGAGCAGGCTGCCGAGCAGCGGGTCGTCCGCGAACTGGCGTTCGAACCCGGCGGCGTCGGCATCGATTCCGAGCATCCTCGCGATTGCCCCGTGCGCCGCGAAGGCATCGCCACCATCGATTTTACAAACGGCGGAATTCCCTGCGAAAGCCACTTCGACCCAGGCCGGTTTGCCATCGATCAGCAGCGCCTTTCGGAAACTGCCGGCGGACACGTGTTCGCTGACGCTCATCGGATCGCGCCCGTAGAAATCGAGCACTTCGCGAAACCGGTAGCGAGGGGGGAGCCGCAGGGTAAACTCGCGGGCGCCGGCCATGCCCGCGTAAACGCCGGGGGTCAGGCCGGTACGCGCCAGAAACTGGTCGTGAAAGCCGGATGTGCTCTCGAAACCGGCTTCGGCCGCGGCGTCGCCAGGTCTCTGCCCGGCTTCCAGCAGACGGCGGGCCCGATCCACCCGGATACGTCTGAGAAATGCGGCCGGCGACTCGTGCGCGTGCTCGCGAAAGAGATCGTTGAGCGCGGTGCGGCTGAGCCCGGCCGCCGCGGCTATTGCGCCGATGTCCGGAAACGCGGCGGGGGCGTGGCGCACACGAGCCGCAGTCTGTTCGTAGAGGGTCTCGTGCCACTCTTCGCCGCGATAAAACCAGTCGGGCCGGCAGCGGCGGCACGGACGCAGTCCGCTCTGCCGGGCTTCGTCGGGAGTCTTGAAGAACCGGACGTTCTCGCGCAACGCCCGACGGGCTGGACAGGATGGCAGGCAATAGATGCCAGTGGTCAGAACTCCCGTGATGAACTTGCCGTCATAAGCGCGATCGCGCTGCAGGAAGTGCTGGTATCTTCGCTCGTCGTCCATCTCTACTTCGATGGTACGGCGGGCGAATGTGCATGTCGTCCTCGTTTGACCATTCAAACTGAGAAATTGAGCGGCGCCGGGGCGGTCACGGTTTCAACTGCAGGTTGATGGTGGGCTCGGCGTGGCTGTCAAACGAACTGAGGGTACGCGAACTGCTGGACTTCCCGTTGAAATCGGCTTTCAGCTCGTAATCGACATCCGTCGCCAAACCGTGGAAATAGTAGTCGCCATGCTCCTTCGCGATAAATGAGCGGACCTGAAGCGTCTTCATGTTCTTGAGTTGCACGATGGCGCCGGGGACAGAAGCCCCGTTCGCGTCCGAAACGACTCCACTGACCGATTTCTCCGTCGGTTCCTTAGCCTTTTTCTCGGCGAAGGCGCACGCCGCCAGAGCCAGAACCAGAAAGACTACCGCAAAGCGTTTAAACATTTCGTTACCAGCTTAAACCCACCGGACCAGCTTAAACCCACCGGACCAGCTTAAACCCACCAGGCGGCCGCCGGTTTCTCCCTGATTACGATCGCGTCGAGAAAACGGATGGCCTTCGTCAGGCCTTCCTCCGGCGAGAGCAGGCTGTCCTCGTGCTCGACCGAGAGCACATTGTCATAGCCGAACATCCGCAGAGTTGAGATAAACTCCGCCCACCACCCGGCGCCATGGCCATAGCCGACGGTGCGGAAAATCCACGAACGATTGCGCTCGTCGGTGTATTTTTTCGTATCGAGGACTCCCGCCATGGGGAGATTCCGCTCGTACATCTGAGTGTCTTTCGCATGTACGTGAAAGATGCAATCCCCCAGCACGCGGATGGCGGCGATGGGGTCGATGCCCTGCCAGAACATATGGCTGGGATCGTAATTGCAACCGACCGATTTCCCCGCAATCGCGCGCAGGCGCAGCATGGTTTCAGGGTTGTAAACCACGAACCCGGGATGCATTTCGACGGCGATTTTCACGCCGTGGTCAGCCGCGAACCGGCCGTGTTCCTTCCAGTAAGGCGCGACGCGCCTCTCCCACTGCCATTGGAGCAAGTCGAGATATTCGGTTGGCCACGGGCAAGTGACCCAGTTCGGATATTTTCCCTTGTTGCTGTCGCCGGGACATCCGGAGAAGTCGATCACCACTGGGACGCCCAGGCGTGCGGCCAGTTCGACCGTGCGGCGGCTTACTTCCCTATGAGGCACGCCAATCTCCCTGTCGGGATGGAGCGCATTTCCGTGGCAGCTCAGCGCGCTGATTGTAAATCCCTGGCCGTCGAGCTTCTTTTTGAACTCTTCCAGCTCCGCGGTGTTGTCGAGCATGGCGAGCTTGCAGTGCGGGTCGCCGGGATAGTTGCCGGTGCCGAGTTCGACGGTCGAGACGCCGAGGCTTTTCATCTTCGCGAGCACGCTGTCGAGCGGCATTCCGGAAAGAAGCGCGGTGAAGACTCCCAGTCTCATACGGTCTTGTCAGGAGAGTAGCAGACAGGGTCGAGCTCACATTCCGCGCACTTCGGTTTGCGCGCGATGCAGAGGGCTCTGCCGTGAGTAATGAGCTGATGGGAGAAGAGAATCCAGCGATCGCGAGGAATGATTTCGATCAGATCCCGCTCGATCTTCACCGGATCCGTTTGTTTCGTCAGGTCAAGGCGGCGGGAGACGCGCATCACGTGCGTATCGACCACAACGCCGCTTGCGATGCCGAAAGCGGTGCCCAGCACCACATTCGCGGTCTTGCGCGCGGCGCCCGGCACGGTGATGAGTTCTTCCAGCGTTTGCGGGACCTTGCCGCCGAACTCGTTCACGATTCTTTTCGCCGCACCGATAACCGATTTCGCTTTGTTGTTGAAGAAACCGGTGGAGCGAATGTCATTGGCGAGAACTTCCTGGCGGGCGGCGGCGAAATCATCGGGAGTGGGGTACTTCGCGAAGAGGCCCGGAGTGACTTCATTGACACGCTTGTCCGTGCACTGCGCGGAGAGGATGGTTGCGACGAGGAGTTCCCACGGGTTGCGATGAATCAGCGCGCAGGTTGCGTCCGGATACATCTCGTTGAGTTTTTCCAGAATCGTCCGGACGCGTGCCTGCCGCCCGGCTTTCGTCGTCGGTTTCATCACTCGTGCGTTCATCACTCGTACCGTAACACTTCGACGGGCGTGATAAGCGTGGCATTGCGCGCCGGATAGAGGGTCGCCAGAAGGCTGATGCCAAGCGCCGCGGCCGCGATCCAGACGCCATCCCACGGGCGCGGGTCGAAGGGAACGTAACTCAGCGCATAGACCGACTCGTCGAGCGGTATCCAGTGGTACGTGCCGGCCAGGTAACAGAACGCATAACCCACCAGGACTCCGATGGCGGTTCCCGTCACGCCAATCATCGCGCCCTGCATGACAAAGATGCGCCGGATCTGACCGCGCCGCGCTCCCATCGACATCAGCACTGCAATGTCACGGTATTTCGTCAGCACAATCATGGTGAGCGTGATGAGGATGTTCAGGGCGCCCACCAGTTCGATCAGTCCGATGGTGATTGCGGTGACCGCGCGTTCCAGTTGCAGGGCGTGGAAGAGTTGCCGGTTCTGCTCCTCCCAGGTGACCGCCGTGTAGCGGGAACCGGCGAGGCGCAGGGCCTGCTTTGCGGCTTCGGGCGCAAGGTCCGGATTGTCGAGGCGGATCTCAACCGTGTTGACCACGTCACCGACCGATTCCAGCTTCTGCACGGCACCGATCGACGCATAGGCCCACGTGTCGTCCACGTCGTAAAAATTGGTTTCGAAGATGCCGGCCACGCGAAACCGCATGCTGTGCGGAGCCGGGCCGTATGGCGTCAGATTGCCTTCGGGGTCGATCAGGTTAACGGTGCTGCCCAACAGCAGCCCGGCATCCTGCGCGAGTTTGATCCCGATCACCACGCCCGGAAGGCCGCCATCCTCCTTGAGACTGGCGAGCGACCCGCTTTTGAGATGGCGCAGCGTTTCGCTGGTGGATAACTCGTCGTGAATATCGATGCCTTTCAAAGTCACCTGTTTCGATCCCTGCGGCCCCGTGAGAAAAACCGGGGCGTAAAGGGCCGGCGCGACTGCCACGACATGCGGGATGCGGCGAAACATCCGGATCAGATTCCGCCAGTCATCCATGCCCGGGCCGGGATCTTTATCCATTACATTGACGTGGGCTGTCGCCGCCAGCATATTCCGCTGCAACGTGTTTTGAAAGCCGTTGTTGACCGCGAGCGAAATAATCAGCGCCGCCACGCCCGCCGCCACGCCCGCCACGGAGATGACGGTGATCACCGAGATCACCTTTTCCTTGCGGCGCGCGCGCAGATAACGCCCGGCCACGAAGAATTCGAAGGAGGCTAGCACCTGCTCATCCGCGCTTATGCATCCAGACGGCGCAACCGGTCCGCAATGCCGATTTCGCTTTCGGGCCGCAGCAGGGGAAACAGAATCACGTCCCGGATCGATTGCGAATTCGTCAGCAGCATCGCGAGGCGGTCGATGCCCAGGCCTTCACCCGCGGTGGGCGGCATCCCGTAAGACATGGCGCGCAGGTAGTCCTCGTCCATCCGGTGCGCTTCCTGATCGCCCTGTTCCAGCATGGCGCGTTGCGCGTCGAAGCGCCGGCGCTGCTCCATGGGATCGTTCAACTCGGTATAGGCGTTGCCGATTTCCATACCCGCTACGATGATCTCGAACCGCTCTACCAATTCCGGCTCGTCGGGCTTGTCTTTCGAGAGGGGCGAGACTTCCACGGGGAAGTCGTAAATCAGTGTCGGCTGGATGAGTTTTCGCTCGACATGCTCCTCGAACAGAAGCGCGAGAGCCTCGCCCGCGGTTGCTTTTCCGGTTTGGCCCTTCAGCCAGTCAGGATCCCGCACATCGCCGATCGACGGTTTTTCCGCGCCGTCCCAATATTCGACGACTGCGTCCCGCATGGAGAGCCGCCGCAGCGAACCGAAATCGAGTTGTACGTCTCCGAACGGAACGATAGTATCGCCGGTGACGTCGATGGCCAGCTGGCGCAGGAGTTCTTCGCTCAGATCCATGAGGCCGCGATAATCCGTGTATGACTGGTAAAACTCGATCATCGTGAACTCCGGATTGTGCTTCGTCGAAATTCCCTCGTTGCGGAAGTTGCGATTGACCTCATACACGCGTTCGAGGCCGCCCACAATCAGTCTTTTCAGATACAATTCAGGCGCGATCCGCAGGTAGAGATCGATATCGAGCGTGTTGTGGTGGGTGACGAACGGGCGGGCCGCCGCGCCGCCGTAAATCGGCTGCATCATGGGTGTTTCCACTTCGATGAAGTCCCTCTCATCGAGTTGTCGGCGCAGCGAGGCGATGATTTTCGCCCGCTTCAGGAAGACTTCGCGGCTCGCCGGGTTCGCGATCAGATCCAGATAGCGCTGCCGGTAGCGAATCTCGACATCTTCGAGACCGTGGAACTTCTCGGGCATGGCGAGAAGGGTCTTCGAAAGGAATTCCAGTTTCTCCACATGGAGGCTCAATTCACCGGTGCGCGTTCGGAAAAGCCAGCCGTCGGCGCCGATGATATCGCCGATATCGAGCAGGCCGAACAGTTGATAATCGCGCTCGCTCACGGCGTCTTTGCGCACGTAGCATTGCAGGCGGGCGCCGTTTTGCTGGATATGCAGGAACCCCGCCTTGCCCATGCGGCGAATGGTCTGGATGCGCCCGGCGAGCCGTAAGCGGACTTCGGGAATCAATTCCTCCGCGGTCTTTTCACCATACTGGCGAAGCACCTCCGGAATCGTGCGGGTGAAATCGAAGCGCTTGCCAAACGGCCTGTAGCCAAGGGCTTCGATCTCATGCACGCGGGCCGCGCGCTGTTCAAATAATTCGTCTTCCAGCGACAATAGTGAGTCTCCTGTGTGGGGATAAGTTATTATAATTCTTCGTTCCAGACAACTCCGCTCTTGACCCGTTCAATCTCCATCGTTATCCCTGCTTACAACGAGCAGAACAGGTTGCCGGATACTCTCCGCCGCATCGCGGACTATCTGCGTCACGGCGACTGGGCCTTTCATGAAATTCTGGTGGTGGACGATGGATCGAAGGATGCCACGGCCAGGGTTGCGGAGGAATTTGCGGGGGATTGCCCGAATGTGCGGATTCTGCGTAATCCCGGTAATCGGGGCAAAGGTTTTTCCGTCCGCCACGGCATGCTGGAAGCGCGGGGCGACTGGCGTCTGTTCAGCGATGCCGACCTTTCGACGCCCATCGAAGAACTCGAAAAATTATGGTGCGCGGCCGGGCGCGGGCAGAACGAAATCGCGATCGGTTCGCGCGCGCTCGACAGGTCGCTGATCGGCGTTCATCAACCCGGGTATCGCGAAACCATGGGGCGATTCTTCAATGCCGCGATGCGCGCCGCCACCGGGCTGGACATTTCGGATACGCAGTGCGGTTTCAAACTTTTTCGGGACGACGTGGCGCGGGAAGTCTTCTCGCGCCAGTTACTCGAACGGTTCGGATTCGACGCGGAGGTGCTGTTTATTGCCGCGCGTCTGGGCTATCGCATCGCCGAAGTGCCCGTGCGCTGGAATCACGTCGAGGGCAGCACGGTCGGGATGTTGACCGGATTGCACGCGTTTGTGGAACTGGCGCGCATCCGCGCCAACAGCCTTCGTGGCAAATACCGTTGAGAATCGAGCCCCATGCCTGTCAGTTTCATTCATAAATTCGTTCCTGGCCAATCGCCCGTGACGGTTCTGCTGCTGCACGGATCGGGCGGGGACGAGAACGATCTTTTACCCGTGGCACGCGCGCTCGCGCCTGGCGCGGGGTTTCTGAGCCCCCGGGGCAAGGTGCTGGACCATGGGATGGTTCGTTTTTTCGCGCTGGACCGCAGCGACGTCGCCGCGCGCGCCGCGGAACTGGCGGAATGGATTCCGGAGGCCGCCGGACAGCACGGGATCGACCCGGCGCGCATCTACGCTCTTGGGTATTCGAACGGTGCAAACATGGCGGCGGCACTGATGCTGTTGCATCCCGGGACCATCGCGGGCGCTTGTTTGCTGCGCGCGCGGGCTGTGGTCGAGCCGGCGGTTCTCCCCAACCTTAACGGTGCGCCGGTGCTGATCTCCGCCGGTCAGGCCGACCATTTGATTCCGCCCGAAGGCGCGGAGGCGCTCGGGAAACTGCTGACAGAGGCAGGCGCACACGTGGATCTGGCGATCCAGAACGCCGGTCACGATCTTACTCCCGCCGATTTCTCTCTGACGAAACAGTGGTTTCAGCGGCTGCTGAGCTGACGAACGACCGCGAGGCGGTAGCTATTCAAATGCCTCGTTATCGGGTTTGCCCGGATTTTGCCCGGATTAACTTAACATTCACCTTGACATCCACCGCCGCCCATCAATAAACTTCCAGAAACGATTAACAGGCGGCGCACCAGTCGTCGCCGCGTCCTTCGGTTAAACCGGGACAACGGGGAAGGTGTTATGCGTTCGAGGTTCTTGAAAAGCTGTCTTGTTTCCTGCCTGCACGCGGGCACATTTCTGGCACTGCTGGTGTCCTTGCCGGCACTGGAGGCTCAAGTGACCACCGGAACGATTTCCGGCACCGTTACGGATTCGTCCGGCGCTTCCATTGGAGACGCAGCCGTCCGGATTGAGAATATCGGGACCGCGCTCGGTCAGATGTTCACGAGCGACGCGCAAGGCCGCTTTACTGCTCCCGGTCTGAATGTGGGCGAATACACAGTTACCGTTTCGAGGGCCGGCTTTGCTACCGCGGTTCGCACCGGGATCAATCTTACCGTTGGCGCGTCGCTCGTCGCGGACTTTGCGTTACAGGTTGGCCAAGCCAACCAGACGGTGACCGTCGCGGCGGAAGCGGCGCAGGTTGACACGACATCTTCCACGCTCGCAAACCTTGTGGAGACGAAGCAGATGGTCGATTTGCCGCTCAACGGCCGGAACTTCCAGCAGTTGATTCTGCTCTCGCCGGGCGTGAACGTGGCACAGACTTCAGTCACCTCTTTCTACGGCAAAGGCGACACCTATTCGATTGCGGGTGGCCGGCCGGAGGGCGCCGCTTATCTGCTGGATGGCACGGATATCACGAACTTTTTTAACCACGGTTCCGGCGCGGGGTCGCTCGGAACCTCTCTCGGCATCGACGCCATAGGGGAGTTTCAGACCCTGACGAACACGTATAGCGCGCAATTCGGAGGCAACGGCGCGGTGATCAACGCTGTCAGCAAATCCGGAACCAACAATTATCACGGGACCGTTTTTGAGTTTCTGCGGAACAGCGCTCTCGACGCACGCGACTTTTTCGCGCCGACTTCTTCTCCTCCGCCATTCCGCCGCAATCAGTACGGCGGCGCGATCGGCGGGCCGATAAAGAAGGACAAGATGTTCTTCTTTTTCAACTACGAAGGGTTGCGGCAATCGCTCGGGCTAACCAACAAGATCACGGTTCCTGACGCCAATGCGCACAACGGATATCTGCCGTGCAGCGCAGCCACCGGCGTGCCGTGCGGCGCGAATGGACTCGCCTACGTCGGTTTCGCTTCGCCCGCGATAGCATCCGCCATGGCGCTTTTCCCGACTGCGTCCATACCGCTGTCCGGCGGCATCGGGAACGCATTCGCCAATGGCACACAGGTCGGCAACGAATATTACATGCTCGGGCGCTTCGACTACACCCTTTCATCGAAGGACGCGATCTTCGCGCGTTACGTGATCGACAACTCGAGCTTTACGAACCCGTTTCCCGGTACCAACGCCGCCGGCTGGCCGGATTCCGAGCCGACCCGGAATCAGTACATGACGGTGGAAGAGCGTCATATCATGTCGGCGAATCTGATTAACGTAGCCCGCGCAAGTTTTGTGCGAACGGAAAACGCGGCGACCAGTCTGACGACGAACGCCGCGCTGCAGTTCTATCCGCATCTGGGAGGCCAGGACGGCAACGTCACCGTCACCGGTTTGACGGGGCTGGGTCCATCCGCCCTGACGCCTTACACTCTGATTCAGAATAAATTCGCGGAATCGGACGATATCTACTGGACGCACGGCGCGCACACCATCAAGATCGGACTAGGTCTGACCCGGGTGCAGACCTTTGAAAACCAGCCTTTCTCCGGGGCCGGTGCCTACACCTTTCCCAGCCTGCTCGGTTTCCTGCAAGGCACGCCGAACCGCTATGGCGGAGCTTATCCCCTGGGCTATGTGTATCCGGGGGGCAAGACATCGCTTTTCGGTAACTATAATGTCGACGCTTACCGTGCCTTCCGGGAGGCTCTGGTGGTTCCCTATATCAACGATGACTGGAAGGTCAATTCGAAGCTGACCGTCAACATCGGCCTGCGCTACGATTTCGACACCAACCCGAAAAGCGCCATGAACAACCTGCTCGTGATCGCCAATCCGCCCTTCAACAGCATCGGCGGGCCGATTTCAACCGGTTTCACGCAGGTTCCAAACGTCTGGCGGCACAATCCGTCCCTGAATAACTGGGGACCGCGGCTGGGTTTTGCGTACGACCCTTTTAAAGACCACAAGACATCGATTCGTGCCGGATTCGGGGATAACCATAACGTTATCGCACCGCGCGTATTCACCTCCGGCTACGTTACCGGGCCACCGTTCGCCTCCGTGATCGTGACTCCGAACGCCGCTCAGCCGGTTATTCCGTATCCGAATCCTTTCATCGGCTCGGTTACGCCTCCCACGCCTTCCAACGGCCAGACGGTGGATTATAACGATACGAAGACGCCGGCGCTTTATCAGTGGAACTTCAACGTGCAGCATGAATTGCCTTCCGACGTGATCCTGACGGTAAGCTATGTCGGGTCGCACGGCAGCCATTTACTGACACAGAGCGACATGAATCCTCCCATCCCGCAGGTTGTCAACGGGGTGACATACTTCGGCAACCCGGCTACCGGCCTCTCCTACTCGCGCTGGAGCCCCAACTTCGGTGTCATCAATGCCCTTCAGGCCAATGGGAAATCCAGCTACAATGCGCTGCAGGTGAACGCGGTTCATCGCTTCAGCCGGAACTTTCAGGCGCAAGTGGCCTATACGTGGTCGCACTCGATCGATGACGGCTCGGCATCGAGCGGCCTTGAAACCGGCGGTGGCCCGCGATCCGACCCTTACGATTTCGCGCTCGATCGCGGCGCCAGCACCTTCGACATCCGCCAGGCGCTGCGGGTGAACGGCGTCTACACATTGCCGTTCAAGCGAAACGTATTCGTTTCGGGATGGCAACTCAGCGGAATTCTCAGCAAGACCACCGGACCGCCGCTGCTGCTTACAACCGGTTTCGATCGTGAACTGGTAGGCCCGTCGGCCACGGGGAATGAGCGCCCGAACCTGAACCCGGGGTTTAACGCGCAGTCGATTGTGGTGGGAGCCGTGGGCGAGTGGTACAACCCCTTGGCATTCTCGCTGCAGCCTTCCGGAACGATGGGAAACCTGGGACGCGACATCATCCGCGGACCGGGCGTCTTCAACGCCGATCTCTCGCTGGTTAAGGATACCAGGATCACGAAAATCTCGGAGCAGTTCGTCGTGCAGTTCCGGGCGGAGTTCTTCAACTTCCTCAATCATGAGAACTTCGGTACGCCGAACCTGACGCTCTTTACAACCGCGGGCGCGAACGCCGCCGCGGGACAGATTACGACCTCGAACCCGGGCACGATTCCACGCCAGATCCAGTTCGCCATCAAGATTAACTTCTAAGCGGTGGGAATCAAAGCGGGAAGTACTTCGTTCAAAGAGCCCTGGCGGTAACCTTCCAGATCCAGGGTGACGTACTTATAGCCCAGCCCTTTGAAGATGGCGGTCAGCTTTTTCGCTGTGTCCATGTTGAGCGCGCGAGGCAACTCCCCGGGCGCGATTTCGATCCGCACCAGTTCCCCGTGAAAACGGGTGCGGAACTGCCGGAATCCGAGCGCCTTGATGGCCTCTTCGCCCACTTCCACCGTCTTGACGTTCGCGATCGTCACGGGCGTTCCGTAAGGAATCCGTGAACTCAGACACGCCGACGCGGGGCGATCCCAGGTAGGCAGGCCAGCCTGCCTGGATAACTCGCGAATCTCAGCTTTCGTCAAATCGGCTTCCACCAGCGGCGCCTTTACCCGGTGGAGTTTTGCGGCGCGCTGTCCGGGCCTGTAGTCGCCTAGATCATCCTTGTTGACGCCATAGACGATGTGGGCAAAGCCACGCTCGGCCGCGATGTTTTCGAGAACGGTAAAGAGCTCGTCCTTGCAGTGGAAGCAGCGATTCGGGTCGTTCTTTACATAATCGGGATTATCGAACTCGTGCGTCTCGACATACTCGTGCCGGATGCCGAACGCGCGCACGAAGGCTTCGGCGTCGCGTTTGTGGGAGTCCGGAATCGATGCCGAGTCGGCCGTGATGGCCACGGCGTTTGCTCCCAAAGCCTGTTTCGCGGCCCAGGCGAGATAGGCTGAATCCGTGCCGCCGGAATAGGCTACGATTACGCGGCCCATTTCCCGCAGCAGTGCAAAGAGCCTTTCCTGCCTGACCTGGAGCGCGGCGGAGGTGGAAATTTCCAGCAGGGGCGTCACGCTTCAATGATATCGGACCGGTTTTTATATTCCGCGCCGGGTTCGGCTCCAGTCGGGCCGATCAGCCTCCCAGGTTCATCCGTTCCAGGAGTTTTCCCACGTGTTTGGCCAGGATGTCGCACTCGACGTTGACTCGCTCGCCCGGCTTGCGTCCTGCCAGGTTAGTGGCTTCGTAAGTATGGGGAATGATCGCGACCTTCACCAGCCGATCGTTAACCGAAGCCACCGTCAAACTGATGCCATCGATCGTAATGGAACCTTTGTAAACCAGAAACCGGTCCAGTTCGGGCGGCACCTGTACTACCAGCTCCCAATTGCCATCGCCCAACTCGCGGAGCGCTTCGAGCGTGCCCGTTCCATCCACGTGGCCCTGAACGATGTGCCCGCTCAGGCGAGTCTGCAGACTGAGCGGCCGTTCCAGGTTCACCCGCGCGCCGGGGCTGAGGTCCCCGAGATTACTTCGCTCCAGCGTCTCCGGCGCAAGATCGGCCGAGAATCCATCGGGCCGGATGTCCACCGCGGTAAGACAAACGCCATTCACCGCGATGCTTCCACCCATCGTGAGATCCGCCAGCACCCGCGCGCACCCCACCAGCAAACGCGCCCCCGCACGGCGGTCGAACGCCTCCACCGTACCCAACTCTTCCACGATTCCCGTAAACACTCAAACGTCCTTCCGCACCCAGGCTTCGACGGCAAATTCATCCGGAGGGATTTTGTGCAATTCCGTGCGCTCCAGCAAAATCGCATCGGCGCGCCGCATTTTACCGATGCCACCGGCCATCGGCAGAGACTGCAACCCTCCCAGAATTTTCGGCGCGTAATACAGAAATACCTTGTCCACGGCGCCGCATTCAAGCGCCGCCCAGTTCACTTTGCTGCCCGCCTCGATCATCACCGAAAGATAGCGCCGTTCGCCCAGCAGCGAAATCACGTCGCGGATGTCAACCCTGCCGTGCGGGCCGTCGAACAGCCTCACTTCGATCCCGCGATTCTCCAGCGCACGCCGCCGTTCAGGCGACGCGGCGGAGGTTCCGGCCACGATCAGGTCGCTTTCCGCGGTTCTCGCCAGGCGCGATTCGAGCGGCAGGCGCAGTGTGGAATCGAGCACCACTCGCATCAGAGGGCGCGCACGCGGCAACCCGCTGCGGTCCGTCAGTTGCGGATCGTCCGCCAGCGCCGTGCCGATCCCGGTAATCATGGCGTCCGAAGCGTGCCGAAGTTGCTGCACATGCGCGCGCGCGCGCTCGCTTGTAATCCAGCCGCTGTTGTCTTCGGGGGCCGCAATTTTGCCGTCCAGCGTCGAGGCGGACTTCAATGTCACCAGTGGGCGTCCGGTGCGCATGAAATGCAGGAACGGCTCGTTCAACTTCGCCGCTTCGATCTGGTATTCGGTGGCGATCTCCACCTGAACGCCGGCCGCGCGCAGCCTGCTGAATCCCTCCCCCGCGACGAGCGGATTGGGATCGGCCGCGGGCGCCACCACCTTCGCCACGCCTGCCGCGATGAGCGCATCGGCGCAGGGACCCGTGCGCCCGACATGCGAGCACGGTTCCAGCGTCACGTAGACGGTCGCGCCGCGAGCCCGTTCGCCTGCTTCTTCGAGCGCCAGAATCTCGGCATGCTTCACGCCTGCCCAGGTGTGGAAGCCTCTTCCCACAACCTCGCCGCCATTGACGACCACCGCGCCCACCATGGGATTCGGCGTGGCAAGAGCGATGCCACGCTTCGCCAGATCGAGGGCCTCGCGCATGGGGGAGATGCTCATATGGCAAGCCTCATATGGCAAAAAGGGAATCGATGAAAGCTTCCGGATCGAACGGAAGCAGATCCTCCACCTTTTCTCCCACTCCGATGAAACGGATCGGCAGCGCCAGTTCCCGTGCAATCGCGACGATCACACCGCCTTTTGCCGTGCCATCCAGCTTCGTCAGGACGATGCCCGTAACGCCGGACGCCTCGGTAAATTTGCGCGCCTGCTCCAGTCCGTTCTGCCCGGTGGTCGCATCCAGCACCAGCAGCACTTCATGCGGTGCGTCGGGGATCACGCGCGCGGCCGTGCGGCGCATCTTCTCCAGTTCCGCCATCAGATTGGTTTTCGTTTGCAGCCGGCCGGCGGTGTCAATGATAACGTAGTCGGTTTTCGCCGCCTTTGCAGCCTGCAGGGCATCGAACATTACCGCGCTCGGGTCGGCGCCCGTGTTCTGGCGGATCACCCGCGTATCCGTGCGCTCCCCCCAGACCTCCAGCTGTTCGATTGCGGCCGCGCGGAACGTATCGGCCGCGCACAACAGCACGCTATGGCCGTGCGATTTGAAATGCGAGGTGAGTTTCCCGATGGTCGTGGTCTTGCCAGCCCCGTTGACGCCCACCAGCATGATCACGGCGGGCGGCTCATCCACATAAGCGAGCGGACGGTCGTTCGACTGCAGTACTTCGAGCAGGTATTCGCGGATCAGGCCGCGCAGTTCCGCGGAATCGCCCACCAGCTTTCGATCCACCCGCTCACGAATGCGATCGAGAATTTCATTGGTCGTGGTGACGCCGATATCGGCGCCGATCAGTGTGTATTCCAGCTCTTCGAGAAGGTCCGCGTCGATCTGTTTGCGGCCGGAGATGACGTCTTCCAGGCGCGAAACGAGTCCGGCGCGTGTCTTCTCCACGCCGCTCTTCAGTTTTTCGAGTAACGTCGGCTCTTGTTCCACCGAGCCGAACAGGGTTTGGATCATGCTTCACTCGATGGTATCGTGACTCCGGCTCAATTCGCGCCGAGCACCAGGCCGGAGGGTAAACCTTCGCCATAGATGCGCCCCAGCGCGCTTTCGTCGCGTTCCTGCCCGGCTTCCAGCTGCGCGATGAGTTGCGGATCGGTCAAACGCGTGCGCACGGCGGCGAAAGTGGCCGCGGACACATCGCGAACGGGGTCCCCCATGCGGCGCGCCAGCGAAACCAGCGCATCGTCAACCTTCGAAACGTCCGCCTTCGGAACGGTCAGCAGGGTTTCGATCCACCGTGACGCCACGCCCGGCGCCAGCGCCTGGTTCGCGGGCCCGTGGAACAGCTGCCGCGCCCCCAGCCGCGACAAGCACCAGAGCACGTAATCTTCTTTCGGCTGTTTGATCAGCGCGTCGCCCAGCTGAATGCGGTTGCCCGCCGGAATCAGTTCCATGCTGGCCGCCGCGCGCCACATTTCCCGCAGCAGACTGTTGTTGATCCTCTGCGGCTTTTTGCCCGGTTTCGGCAGCAGGAACGGCAGCAGACGCTGCACGATATCCGTCTGCTGATTGCGGTTCAGCCCTCCTGCCAGGCGTCCCCAGAAGATCCACCAGTCGATCTCGTTTTGGGTTTGATTTGCGAATTGCGGCCCGGTGGAATAAATGCGCCGCACCTGCTCAATGCGAAACTCGTCGCCGATATAACCGAACCCGGGGCGAAGGCAAAAGCCGCCCAGGTTGAGCCACCTCACCTCATGCGCCGCGCTGCGTTTGCGATTTTCGATGTTCTCGATGAACACGTCCGCCAACTGGCGCGCCACATCTACCGGCCACGAGTTGCGTCCCAGCCCCAAAGCGGTTTCGAGACGCGCGGGCAGTTCTTCCGGCGGAATCGTACCCAGCGCAAATGTCGCGCGCACCAGTTCCGCCGCTGCTTCCGCCGCCTCCCGGCTCACCACGGCCGCGGGGCGGCGACTAACAACCGCGGCCCCGGCCGGCGCCTTGCGCAACTGGAACTGCAGCCGCCACCGGTTCTCGCTGATCTTCGAATCGCACCAGGTTTCGAGCGTGCCGGTCTCCGTCAGGCGCGCTCCCAGTTTGACCGGAACCAGACGCTCGCCGCCCTTGCCGAAACGAATCACGGCTTCGAGCGGAGCGTGCCAGTTCAGCTCTTCCCCTTCGGCAAATCGCACCACTTCGCCGGGCTTGTCGTCCGTACGCGTGAGCGAACTGATCAGGCGGAAGGCGACGGGCTTGTTGGCCACCAGTTGCAGATCTTCGCGATCCACCTCGACGCTGTCGCCCTCTTCCGCGCCGCGCGGAACGAGGCACACCGCCGATGAATCCTCCAGCCCCACATAGTAAGCCCGCGGCAAACCTCCGCGAACCAGAATTCCCGAGCCGGTGGAGCGCACGTACGAGTAATAGGCCGCCCCGCTTGCCACCGCGAGATCCAGATCGCGATTCTCAAAAATCTCAGGGCGCTTCCCGAACCAGTTTTCCAGAATATCCGCCACGCGCGTGCGGCAGATCTCCGGAATGAAGAAGCCGCCATTGAAAAGGATGGCATCCGGCGTCTGGCCCGCCGACTCCAGAAACATTCCGAGATGGCGGCTGATCGCCGGATCGGAAACATACGGCAGCCCCAGCTCACGGAACAGGCTGCGTTTCTCTTCTTTCGGCTTCTCACCGAGCGGCGTAATCGGGAGAAAGCCTTCCAGCGTCAATTCGAGCGCTTCCTCGCGCGTGATCTCGGTCTTCAACGTGCCGCCGATCATCGACGAACCGCCGCCCAGAATGCTGATCTCAACGCTCTGCCGCCGCGGATCGCAGAGCAGAACCTCCTTCGCCGCCGAACATTGCCGCCGCAATCCGCTCCGCTGTCGGATGGAAAGCTGCTTGCCCGCCTTCGATTCCGCCAGCCATGCCAGCGTCAGGTCGAGATTATCGCCGCCAAGCAGCAGATGTTTGCCCACGGCTGTGCGGGTGAAATCGATCTTGTCGCCATCGCGGGAGACGCGAATCAGCGAAAAGTCGCTCGTGCCGCCGCCCACGTCGCACACCAGAACGATCTGTCCATCGAACAGCAGCCTCCGGGAGCGCATGAAATTGTTGGCGATCCAGGAGTAAAAGGCCGCGGCCGGTTCTTCAATCAGAGTGAGGCGCGGCAGACCGGCATCGTTCGCGGCTTTTACCGTGAGTTCCCGCGCCTCTTCGTCGAATGAAGCGGGAACCGTGAGGACGATCTCCTGCTCGGCCAGCGGTCCGAATTTGCCTGACGCATCCCAGGCCTCGCGAATCGCGCTCAGGAAGCGCGCCGAGACTTCAACCGGCGACAGGACTCGGCCGCCTTCGCCCGCATCCCACGGCAGAATCTTCGCCGTGCGATCCACATCCGGATTCGACAGCCAGGATTTCGCGCTATGGACTAGCCGGGTGGGTACTATTGCGCCCTGATCGCGCGCATAGGTTCCGACCGGCTGACCCTCTTCGAGAAACAGGAACGACGGCAACGCGCGCCGCGCCTCCACCCGATTGGGCGCGACGAGTTGCGGAATATCGAAGGTATGGATCGGGGGAAAACTGGTATCTTCGGCATCCGCCGGATCGATCCAGGCCAGCGCGGAATTGGTGGTGCCGAGGTCGATCCCGACTTTCATGCGGAGATCCGGGGTTGGATGGTTAGGGTCATGGACGGTACATGGTCTATCATGCCATTCAGACCCGGATGAGCGATCTCAAAATCACAGCCGGAGGCGCAGTGGAGGACGAAGCGTCCCGCCGGTTCATCGATGCCTGGTATCGTGCCGAGCGTGGAGAAACGTTCCGGGAACGCCCACGCACTGACAGATAGCGATCTGAAGGTTGCAAAACCTGCCATTCTGAGCGGCACGCCACGGAATAACGCGCGAGTGGAAGTCAGTGGCGAATTCGGCGGCGCAGGAGTGCGGGAATATCGCGGGAACCCTGCGTCACCGCAACGATCTCGATGGGGCGGCCTCCGGTGCGGTATACGATGAGATACGCGTCGGCTGGCCAGAACAAAACCGGGAACGAGGTAAGGTCTTCGCGCCGGTGACCCATGCCGGGAGTGCACGCGAGGGCTTCAAACGTATCGAATATTTTCCCGATCCATCGGTCGGCGGCGTCTATGCTGTCCGCGGCAATGTACTCCCAGATATCGTCGAGATCGAAGTCCGCATCGACGCCGAGGACGTAGCCGCTCACGCCCGCGGTTTCCGGCGCTGGGCGGATTTGCGCTGGAGCCGGGCGCGGGATTCGACCGGGTCGACGGTCTCGCCGCGATCGAGGGACGCAAGGCGGAGGCCAAGCTCGCCATTGAATTCCGCTAGTTGGGCGGCGCGGGCGGAATCGTGTTCCTCCAGAAGCCGGAGCGCTTCGCGGACGACTTCACTCGCCGAGTTGTAGCGGCCCGTTCCGACCTTGGCGCTGACGAATTCTTCCAGCTCCGGGGTGAGCGATACGTTCATCGACAGTTCTCCTTGCCGCTACCCTAGCGTCGATAGCTAAGATTGTCAAGGTCTGTTATTCAAGAGTGACGCATGACCGGCGGGGGCAGGGAAGGGGCTTCGGGGCACTATCGACACGTTCACGGGCACGACACCACCAGCGTTCGCTCCCTGTAGCGAAGGCGCTTGGGCGCGATTACAGCAACGTTCACGCGGATGTCCAGTCGCTGACAGGCGCTGGCCTTCTGGATGCTACCGATGGCGGCGTTCGGGCGGATTACCACGCTATTGAGACGAAAATAGCGATCTGAACGAGAACGCTGCCTGCGGTAAATCGTTCGATCGTCCCGTCGTCCGAGCCGAAATCGCTGCCTGTTCTCGAGACAGGGATTCGCGATTGTCGACAATATCCCTGCCGCACGGCCCGCTCAAGCCCGCCGATCGAATCCTGGGATCCGCTGTCAACACCTGCAGTCGCCGGATGCTGCGGCCAGCAGGCCAAGCTTCCAAAAACGCGGTTAGCGTGTAACCGGCGCGGAGCGTCTTCGGGCAGTGGGGCAGGACGCTTCGCCGTTGCGCCGGCTTGCCCTTTTGGAGCAGTGATCCCTCTCGGTGGCATATTTTGATGAGGATGGCTGCCTCTGAGTTCTGGAAAGCGCTCTTAAGCGCTGGCCTGGGTTTTCTCGCCGGGTTGCTGGCGGAGCCTGCCGGATGGTCATCACGAATGGCGTAAAGGCGCGTCAAATGCGGACGACCCTGTACCGAGACGCCATTCACCGATATTGGGACCTCGTGCAGTTTCTCCACAAGGGTGCGGGGAGGGAGATTAGCGGAAAGCAGGCGCTCAATGCGAATCGCCGATATATCCGGGCGGACATGCTGAAGCACTGCCACGCGACCGACCCCGCGAATTTGTATCGTCTGAGAGAATTTCGGGAACTGGAGAACTACTACTGTCATCTGCATTATCTCAAAAGATGCGTTTTCCCGACAGGCAAAGATTATGAAAGGGTGTGCGACATGAAAGTGCCACAATGCGCGGCGTGTGTTTTTGTGGCATATTCCTTACGTAGTGATACGTTAGGAATGGAGGTGTCGCTTGCCAGAGTCTCTTATCGCGCTCGAACAGCAGAGGAACGCCATTCTTTCCCGCATCGTCGATGTGGGTGATTTTCGCAGCGGTTCGATCACCGCCATCAGCGGTCGCTGCGGTAAACCGGAGTGCCGTTGTCATCAGCCGGACCAGCCGGGCCACGGCCCAAACTTCCGGCTCACCCGAAAAGTGAACGGGAAGACGGTCAGTGAGACCTTCGCCTCGGCCACTGAACTGCGTAAAGCGCAGCGTGAAGTTGCGGCCTTTCACCGGTTCAGAGAACTGAGCGGTGAACTGCTCGACGTGAATGAGAAGATTTGCAGTGCAAGACCTGTCGAAGACACGCTGACGCCGCAGGAAAAAAAACGGCGGAAACGATCCGTCAGGAAGTCGAACGGGAAGTAAGCACGATTCTGCGGCTTGTTTTTGAGGAGCAGCGCAGGACCGGCAGGCTCGATCTGGAAGCGGTCGAGATGGCCATCCGGGCTGCCATGCACCGCGCCGGAGCGTGCGCGCTGAGCCAGTTGCTCCGAGGCGATCCTCCCGGCGCGGATCAGCGCGAGCTGCCTTGCCTCTGCGGCCACAACGCTCGATACCGGGAGATGCGCACGCGCCACGTGTTGACCGCCATCGGCGAGGTCGAGATATTGCGCGCATGGTATCTGTGTCCGTACTGCCACAACGGGCAATGTCCCGCCGATGCCGCTCTGGACATTGAGAAAGCCGATTTGTCGCCAGGTGTTCGCCGCATGCTGGCGCTGGTTGGCGCGGAAGCGGCGTTCGATCACGGACGACGGCAGATCGAACTGCTGGCCGGCCTTCAGGTGACAGCCAAAGCCGTCGAACGTACGGCGGAAGCCATCGGAGCCGATATTGCCGCGGGCGAACAACGGGAGATTCAGCGCGCCCTGCAACTGAGCCTGCCAATCGCGGTGGGCGAACCCATACCCGTCCTCTATGTGGAGATGGATGGAACCGGCGTACCTGTTGTGAAGGCGGAGACAGAAGGCCGCCCGGGCAAAATAAAGGGACAGCCCGCGCACACCCGCGAGGCGAAGATCGGCAGCGTCTTTACCCAAAGCGGGTGGGACAAAGATGGCTACGCCATCCGCGATCCCAGCTCGACAACCTATGTCGCCGCCATCGAAACGGCGAGCGAGTTCGGTCCGCGCCTTTATCTGGAAGCCTGGAATCGCGGCTGGGAGCGCGCGGAGAAGAAAGTCGTGATCGGCGACGGCGCCGAATGGATATGGAACAATACCGACGACCATTTCCCCGGCGCCATTCAGATCGTCGACATCTTTCACGCCCGCGAACACCTTTGGGGTGTGGCCCGCAAGCTATATCCGGGCCAGGAAGCCGAACAGAAACGCTGGAGGGCGTCCCATCAGGACGAATTGCTGGATGAAGGCAAAATCGAAGAACTTGTGGCTGCTCTCCGGGCAATCGATTCGCTCAACCCGGAATTCCTCGAAAAGATTCGCGCCGAAGCCGACTACTTTGACAATAACAAGGAACGCATGCGATACCCGACCTTCCGCGCCCAACATCTGTTCATCGGCTCCGGCGTTATCGAAGCAGGCTGCAAGACGATCATTGGTTCCCGCTGCAAGCAGTCCGGCATGTTCTGGACAGTTCGCGGCGCAAACGCCATTCTGGCCCTCCGCTCCGCCTACTTCAATGGAAGGTTTGAGGATTACTGGGAAGGCCGAAAGGCCGCCTGACTTTCACTTTCATGTCGCGCACCCATTATGAAATGTACATGCGCGATATCCTTAACCTGTTTGATTATTACGTCAGAAGCGGGCGACTGAGCAGGTGGAAATCCTACCGCCATGGTGGATGGACGCTGACGCGGCACTGGCGCGATAACGACGCTCGCTACTCATTGGACAGCTTTCAAGATCTACTCTAGGAGTGTGTCGGAGATAGAATTGCCATTCCTCGGCGAGATGGAAAATTTTCCTGGAGTATGATCCCCGGATTTTTTATCCTGGGTTTGTGAGCAAGAGTTTCCGAACCGACTATCTGGATCAGGGTCTGCTGTTGCCGCCATCTTTGCACGACTGGTTACCTGAAAAACATCTGGCGCGGTTCATTGCCGATGTGGTGGAAGAACTGGATCTCGGGCCGGTCTATCGGTCCTATGAAGGCGATGGACGGGGTTTGTCAGCCTATCAGCCGTCCATGATGGTGCGTCTTCTGCTTTACGGCTACTGCACTGGGATGGTGAGCAGCCGGAAGATGGAGCGGGCGACCCATGAGGATGTGCCGTTCCGGTATCTGTCGGCGGATACGCACCCCGATCACGACACGATCTCGGCATTTCGCAAACGCCACCTGGAAGCGCTGGCAGGGCTGTTTGTTCAGGCCCTGCGGCTATGTCAGAAGGCCGGCCTGGTAAAACTGGGCCACGTGGCCATCGACGGCACGAAGATCAAAGCCAGCGCCAGCAAGCACGAGTGCTGAGGCCCCCATAAAGGGGGCCAGTCAGGCGATGGGCTATGACCGTATGAACGAGACCGAACAGCGTTTGCGGAAGGAAGTGGAAGAGTTGCTGCGGAGCGCGACAGCAGCGGACGAAGCCGAGGATGCGCAGTACGGCAAGGGTAAGGCGGGCGATGAGTTACCCGAAGAACTGGCGCGGCGCGAAAGCCGGCTGAAAAAGATCCGGGCCGCGAAGGCGGAACTGGAGCAGGAAGCCAAAGAAAAGGCCGAACAGCAACGGGCCGAGGCGGAAGCCAGGATCGCCGAGCGGCGTGAGCAGGAAGCCCAAACGGGAAAGAAAGCGGGTGGTCGCGACCCCAAAGTTCCGGACCCGGAGCAAGCCGTACCGGAAGCGAAAGCGCAGCGTAATTTCACCGATCCGGAGAGTCGCATCATGGTGGACGGGGCCAATAAGGGTGCCTTCATCCAGGCCTACAATGCACAGGCGGCGGTGGACAGCCAGTCGCAGGTGATTGTGGCCGCCGAGATCACGCAACAAGCCAACGACAGCGGGCAACTGGTGCCGATGATTGAACAGGTGAAAGCGAACACGGGCCGCAAGCCGGAAGCCGTCAGTGCCGACGCTGGTTACTGGAGTGAAGACAACATCGGCCATGAGCATGTGGCGGGTATTGAACTCTACATTGCGACAGGGCGGCAGAAACATGGCGAGAAAGTGGAGCCGGCCAGCGGACCGCCGCCGGAAGAGGCTTCGGTAAAGCAGGTGATGCAGCACAAACTGCGGACCGAAGCCGGGCATTCGGTCTACAAAATGCGGAAGGCCATCGTCGAGCCGGTCTTCGGCCAGATCAAGGAACGGCGCGGTTTCCGCCGCTTCAGCTTCCGCGGCGTGGCCAAAGTAAGCTTTGAGTGGAAGTTGATCTGCCTGACGGGCAATCTGCTGAAGCTGTTTCTGGTCGCCGCAAACAGCCTGAAAGTCACGGAGAGGGCTATTTTGCAGCCTTCTGCCGACCATTTTCCGGCAGTTCCAACTGGCGCTGACGAGGCGCTACAAAAAAACGCGCCTGGGGTCTCGACACTCGGTCATCGAGGTGGGGATCTGCGACCCAGCGCACTTTGGTCCCGATTGAACTGCTGGGTGTTGGAGCTTATCTCCGACACACTCCTAGGCAACGACCAGACATTTCAAGTCCGCAACGACGTTGTGCGCCCGGGAAAAATAATCGGCGCTGGGTTCTGTCTCTTCCGGCACGATCTCCCCGCCAAAGTCGTCGAGCAACGTGCCTATGGATGAGCCTCGACGCCGTGGTGAAATCGCCGGACGCGGATTTCCTTTTCGCGGCCGCGGGTCCTGGCAATATCGAAAGCCGATTGCATCCGCATCAGCGTTTCCATCTTTACCCCGAAAGCCTTTTCGATGCGTAGCGCCATTTCCCCGGATAGGGAGGCCTTGCTGTTCAGCAAGCTGGACAGAGCAGGGCGCGACACTTGCAACGCGGCGGCGGCGGCGGTGACAGACAGGCCAGCCGGTTCAATGATCTCCGTCCGGATAAAATCGCCGGGGTGCGGCGGGTTTTTCATGGGCATAATTCGGTACTCGCTCCTGGCTAGTGGTAGTCCTCTAAATTCACGTCGCAGATTTCGCGCTCGTCTTCGATAGTGAAGGTCAAACGGCGATTGCCCGTAACGCTCAAGCTCCATGTGCCTTTGCGGTCGCCGGTCAGCGTGTGAGCTTTCCAGACCATCAGCGCCCGCAATTCATCGGGCTCCTGCATCGCGTCCAGAAACGCGAGCATCTTTCGCAGTTTGCCCGCAGTGCCGGACGGAACGCCTTTGGCGCTGTCCACGGAGTAAACGGAGTAAAGGCGTTTAAGGCCCTTGTGTGCAAAGCTGCGAATTTTCATCGCCAGACTGTAGCCTGTAGCTTAACACTTATCAGGTGTTGCTCGCAAAACAAAAAGCGGAAACGCTGAAGAGAAACCAGGTCAATCCACCGTCTCGCGCACGTTGAATTCCAGCTTCCAGCGCCGCCCGTCGCGCGCCGCGCACCACAGCTGTAGCATCCCGGTTTCAGTGATCACCGTTTCAAACGATACAGGCACCACCTCCGCCGATTGCCGGTCCGACGTGAGCCTTACTTCCACGGGCGATAGTTCTTCCAGCTCATCTCCGAAGTCTTCGATCAAAACGCCCGGCGCGTCGTTCTTGCGCGAGGCCGAGCAGAAGAAGCGGAACTCCGCGGGCTCATCCACAATCAGGCCGAACTCGCGGTCGGGAATGCGGGTGGCCGTGCCTTCCTCTGCGCCGAACTGCGCGACGGCCAACGCCTTCAGCGGGGCAGGGAAACCGGGCACCGCGGGCGCGGCCGACTCAATTCCAACATAGTAAGAACGCGCAATGCCTCCGCGAATGCGTACGCCTTTTCCATGCCGCGCCGCGCCATAGTAAGCCGATCCGCGCGCCACCGCGTGCATCAGATCCTCGCCCGGCAGCAGCCGCACCGCGCCGAAGCCTTCGTCCGCCAGCCAGCGGTTCAGCACCCCGAGCAACCGTTCGCGCACGAACCGTGCGTAGAGCACGCCGCCATTGAACAGGATGTGCGTGGGGCACGCGAGGCCGCTCGCGCCCCGGCGCACGGATTCGTGTTCCGAAGCTGCTGCCTGCTGGCGCAGGAAACGCGCCAGGTGCCGCGTAATGGCCGGGTCCGCCGCATAAGGCAAGCCCATTTCCTGCAAACCGGCGCGCCGGGCGTGCTGCGGCATATCCGTGCTCGCCGCCGCCGGCAGAAACCCGTCCAGGACCTGTTCGATCTGTTCGCGATGCAGCTTCGCTTTAATCGTCCCGCCGATCAGACTGGAGCCTTTGCCCAGAATCGTGACGGGCACTTCATCGGCATTCGATTCCGGGTCGAGCAGCTTCTCCTTCGCCAGGCGGCAGTTGTTCCAGAGCGCCTGTAACTGGAAGCCGTCGATTTTCCGGCCCTGCGCGGCCAGACCGGCGGCGACCGTGTGAGCCAGCGCCAGATCGATGTTATCGCCGCCCAGCAGAATGTGTTCGCCCACCGCGACGCGCTCCAGCTGCAACTCGCCCGCGTTCTCCGTGACCGCTATCAGGGTGAAATCCGTGGTGCCGCCGCCGATATCCACCACCAGGACCAGGTCGCCTTTGTTCACCCTCCCGCGCCAGTCGGGATGCCGCTCAATCCAGGCGTAGAACGCGGCCTGCGGCTCTTCGAGCATGGTGACATTGCGGTACCCCGCGCGTTCCGCGGACTTGCCGGTCAGTTCGCGCGCGATTGCATCGAAAGATGCGGGCACCGTGACCAGCACGTCCTGTTCCTCGAAAGGATCTTCGGGATGCGCCTGATCCCAGGCCGCGCGCAGGTGCTTCAGATATTCCGCCGATGCATCCACTGGCGAAATGCGGGCCACGCCCTCCGCCGCTTTCCACGGGAGCATCGCCGCCGTACGGTCGACCGACGAATAAGACAGCCAGCTCTTCGCCGATGAGACCAGGCGGCTCGAAACCTCCGCCCCGCGCCGCTGCGCCAGCTTGCCGGTCACGAAGCGGGGGGCGGAATCCCACGGCAACGCGATCGCGCCGGGAGGAAACTCCCGGTCGCCGGGGATATAGAGGAACGATGGCAGCAACGGCTCCGCACCGGTTTCGTTCAGGTGCACGAGTTGCGGGATGGGCTCCAGCTCCACTGGTCCCCCGGCGTTCTCCGTGAACGCCAGAGCGCAGTTAGTGGTGCCGAGATCGATCCCGATGGAGTACCTGCCCAATGGCTACTCCACTTCGATCTCCGCCGGTGCGAGCACGGCGAGATCGGTCCGCGAATTCAATTGCGGCAGCGACACGGCCGTGGCGCGCCAGCCGCGATGCCGCAGGAGGCCCGCCGGCGGTTTCCCTGAAGCGGGCACGTTGCCGATATATTTCACGAGCGCCGGATTCCCGTCAGGCGCAGTCGCCATGCTGCCTTCCACGGCGTCGATCAACGGCGCGGGCGCGAAGTGGCGGACCAGCACCTCGCGCGTGCGTTCGTGCACGTCGCGCGCGGCGCTTCCGACCTGTTCGTCCGAATAGGGCCCGATGTCTTCCATGAAGAAATCCAGAATGCGGGCATCTCTCTGTAAAATTCCGAGCAACTGCAGCGCGCCGTCCGCAGGCTTGAAGGTGGGTGCGGCGGGCTTGGGCGGGGCCTTTGGCGCGGGGACCGGTTTCGTGGTCAGGCCAAGCTGACCGGCCAGCTCCTCCGGCAATTTGCCTCCGAACAGAAGCGCGAAAAACGCGCGGAAAGCCAATAAGATGCGATTCAAAGTCGGTTTTGCTCCAGTAGATCAGGATAGCAACGGATGACCTCTTTCCCCTTGCCCGGGTTTGAGGGATAATAGCAGAGTGAGAATTCTCAACTTCGCACCCGCTTTGTTTCTGGGCGTTGTATGCCTCGCTCAGGGAACCTGGCAGACCGCCACCGAATTGCCGGGAGTGGACTGGCACGGAATTTCCGGAGCGCACAAACAGGCCGCCCTCAAGTTCATGCGGGAAGAGCAATGCACCTGCGGCTGCACCATGAAGATGGCCGAATGCCGCATGAAAGACCCCTCCTGCAGCTATAGCCGCAAGGAAACGGCGATGGCGGTCAAGGGTTTCGAAGAAGGCAAGACTGCGGACGCGGTGCGCGCGGAGATCAAAAAGGCCGCTGGCGAACCACCTCCCATCCTCGAAGATCCCGTGAAGATTTCGCTCACGGGCGATCCGGCCAAAGGCCCTGACAACGCACGGGTCACGATTGTCGAATTCTCCGATTTTCAGTGTCCGTTCTGCTCGGAGGCCGTCGCCCAGGCGAACGCCATCGTGAAGTTGTTCCCCAAAGATGTCAGGCTTGTCTTCAAGCAGTTCCCGCTCGATTCGCATGCACAGGCCGAATTCGGTGCCGAAGCCGCGCTGGCGGCCCAGGCGCAGGGCAAGTTCTGGCAAATGCACGATCGCATGTATGCCGGCTTCCCGGATCTTTCGCGCAAGACCGTGTTGCGGTATGCGAAGGAGATCGGGTTGGATACGAACCGGTTTACCGCGGAAGTCGATGGCCGGAAATACAAGAATCGGGTCGCGAGCGAAGAGCAGGAAGGCGAAGCTGCCGGCGTGGGCGGCACTCCGACGTTCTTTATCAACGGCAGGAAGTATAACGGCTTGTTCGACGTTGCATCGGTTGCCCCGATCGTCAAAAAAGAACTGAGATAACGGCGCTCCCGGCTATTTCGAGCGCAGACTCTTCTTCAGCCGGTCGAGTTGTTTGCGCGCCGTGCCGGCCCAGGAACTGCTGGGATCGAGCTTGAGATAGGTCTGCCAGTAGCCGATCGATTGCAGCAGTTCGCCGTTGCGTTCGCAGAGCAGCGCGAGGTTAAAATAGGCGTCGGCATAGCGCGGGTTCAGGCGAATCGCCTCGAGATACTGTTTGCGCGCGCTGTCGCTGCTTCCCTGCTCGTCATACAAATTTCCCAGATTGAAGCGAGCCAGCGCGTATCCCGGGTCGGCTTCCATGGCGCGCGTGTACCAGGTTTCGGCTTCCTTTAATTTGCCGGCGCGAAACGCAATAGTGCCCAGATTCACCAGAGCGCCGGAAGCGTTGGGGTTGGATTCGATCGCTTTCCGGTAAGCGGCGATGGCATCTTCAACCGGTGCGCCCGTTTCTTCGAGTGCCAGTCCGCGCTGGAACCAGTGCTCGGAGATCTGCTCGCGCGCGCTGTTATCAACCGGTTCGGCCTTTACCGGAAACGATCGGAGCTTCTCAATCTCTTTCGCATCGAAGTCGAAGAGCAATTGCCCGCTGATCGGGTCCATCCGGTTGCCCCCGACATTTACCGTGATCTGCCGGCCTTCCGTCGAGATGCGAAGCTGCGCGAGAGGATAGTCGATATCTTCAATTTTCGATTTTAGAGACGCGATGGCGCGCTGAATTCGAGCTGGCGCAATGCGTAGTTCACGAAGCTTCTTGAGCGTCTTGAGTGCCAGCAGGTCGGAGAAACCGAAGCTCTCGCCAGCCGCCACCAGGCCTTGCGTTTCCCAGGCCTTCAACTGACGTTCGGTGACATCCAGGATGCGTCGCACGTCTTCCCGGCGCCAAGCCCCCGCCGGTGGAGTTTCGTGGTTGATTTCCGTCATTCCGTGGTTGCGGTACAGGTACTCTCCATGAAAGGTACCATTTTCCTGGCATTCCGCAGCTTTGCTGTACTTACCTGCCGATCGCGGCCGCTTATGGCGCGAGCAGCAATAACGAGACTTTCAAGATCCGGTCGCTCGTTGTTATTACCTTGATCTCTGCCGCGTCCGAGCCCTGGACCTTCGGCATGTTCGGACTTGCTCTCGCCGCGTTCGGCGTCGCCTTTGCACGGCGGAAAAACCGGAATTCCCTCCCCATCTGCTAATGTGAGGCTAATGTCGCGCGAGCCTTCGCTGCAGGACCCGCTTCGTTTCAATCGCAAAACCCCTCCGTGCGCGGTGGTCATTTTCGGCGCGAACGGCGACCTTACCAAACGCAAACTGATGCCGGCGCTCTATCGGCTGGCCTTTGAAGGCAGGCTGGCACCCGGTTTCGCGGTTATTGGCATCTCGCGAACTGCCATGTCCAACGACGATTTCCGCGAGCGCATGCGCGAATCGGTGGCCCGATATCTGGAAGATTCGCCTTTTGACGAAGATCTCTGGCGCTCCTTCGCGCAGGGGTTGTTTTACATGGCCGGGGACGTTGGCGATCGGGCTATGTATGAGCGGCTGGCCGGGGTTTTGACGGAAGTGCGGCAATCACGCCAAACCGCCGGGAATACGCTCTTCTACCTCTCGACCCAGCCCAGCCAGTACGCGCCCATCGCGGAAGGAATCGGCGCAGCGGGGCTCGCGGAAGGCGACGGCTGGCGGCGCATCATCATCGAAAAACCTTTCGGCCGGGATCTCACGAGCGCCATCGAGTTGAACCGGAGACTGCAAAAAGTTTTTGAAGAGAGCCGGATCTACCGCATCGATCACTACCTCGGCAAGGAAACGGTCCAGAACATCCTCGCGTTCCGCTTCGGCAATGGAATCTTCGAGCCGCTCTGGAACAGGCGCTACATCGAGCATATTCAGATCACCGCCGCCGAGTCCATCGGGGTGGAAGGCCGTGGCGCCTATTACCAGGAGGCGGGCGCTCTCCGGGACATGATCCAGAACCATCTGTTACAGGTGCTCGCGACCGTTGCCATGGAGCCGAGTGCGACGTTCTCGTCCGACGCGGTGCGCGACGAACGTTCCAAACTGCTGCGCTCGATTCACGTGATGAAGCCAGGGGAAGTGGCCGCGAATGCGGTTGCGGGACAGTACGGCCCGGGGCGTGTCGGCGGCCGGCCGGCGCCCGGTTTCCGCGAGGAAAAGGGAGTGGACCCTGAATCGCAGACCGAGACTTATGTGGCGGCAACCTTTCTGGTGGAAAACTGGCGTTGGGCGGGCGTTCCGTTCTATGTCCGGACGGGCAAATATCTGCCCAAGCGAATCAGCGAAGTCGCGATCCAGTTCCGCTCGGCGCCGCTTTCGGTTTTCCGCAACGAGTCCGATGAAAACAACGAAGCCGCCCCGAACCTGCTGATTCTGAGGATTCAGCCGGAAGAAGGAATTTCGCTTAAATTTGTTTCCAAACGGCCCGGGGCGGGTATGACCCTCAGGCCGGTCTCGATGGATTTCAACTACGGATCGAGCTTCGGCGAACGTTCCCCTTCGGCATACGAAACGCTGCTGCTCGATGCCATCTCCGGGGATGCGACGCTCTACACACGGCAGGACATGGTGGAAGCCAGCTGGTCCGCGGTGCAGCCGATTCTGGATTACTGGGCCACCCGGAAGTTTGCATTTCCGAACTATGAGGCAGGCTCGTGGGGCCCTGCCGCCGCGGATGAGATGCTGGCGCGGCACGGCCATGCCTGGAGGCGACCTTGACGCCAGCGCTACAGACCGTCAAGCCCGACACGATCCTGCATGAATTGTCGGAGTTGTGGATCGGCATGACCAGGCCCGAGCCGGAAGAATCGGCGGACGGCAACAGCTCCGGAATTTTGCGGGCCTGCGCGATGACCCTGATCGTGTTTGTCGACGATGAGGAAGATTCGAAGGCGCTCGGAGAAACCCTGATACGGATTATGCGTACGCATCCCAACCGGACGATTTTGGTGCGTCTGCGCGAGTCTCCCGGGTCGCTCGAATCCCGCGTCTTCGCCCCGTGCTGGACGCCCACGGGCCATCAGAGGCAGATTTGTTGCGAACAGGTGGAACTTTCCGTTTCCATGAATCGCCTGACCGATATTCCCGCGATCGTGCTGCCGCTGGAGGCACCCGACGTGCCTCGCGTGATCTGGTTCCGCTCCGCCAGAATCGACACCGCCGCGGATATCGCCGAACTGCTGGCGCTGGGCGACAAAATCATTGTGGATTCGGCGCGGCCCGGTTCCCCTGCTTTCGCCGACATGCGGGTCCTTGCCGGAGCCGGATATATTGTGGCGGATCTTGCGTGGACGCGTTTAACCAGAATCCGGGAACTGCTCGCGCAACTGCTTGACGGTCGCGATCTGGCAGACATTCGAACCGCAACCATCGAGTATTCCGGTTCCGAACCCTCGCCGGAGGTGAAGTATATGCAGGCATGGCTGCGATCGGAAATGCCCGGCGCCGTAGTGGACGTCCGCCGCGCCGACGGGGTGGGTCACGGCGAAATCAGCGCCATTCACATCGATCCGTCGCTGCACGTTAACGTGGCTTCGAACTGCGCGGATTACGAAACCGGATCGTTGCGCCAGCGGGCGAATCTGGGAGAATGCGAGGAACGCGATCTCCTCAGCGAAGAGTTGAGCATCATGACTCACGACCCCGTCTTCGGCCGGGCTTTGCAGCGGATGACGGCATGGACCCCGCGATCCTGACCTTCGAGACCGCGCAGGCGGCGGCGTGGGCCTGCGGCGCGCGCATTCTGGAAATCCTCGACAAGGCCAGGAGTGAGCGCGGTACGGCTTCGCTGGCCCTGTCGGGGGGCCATACGCCGCGCCCGATGTTCGAATGGATGGCAAAACGGCCCTTCGACTGGTCCGCGGTGCAGTTGTTTCAGGTCGACGAACGGTGCGTTCCGCCCGATGACGGCCAGAGCAATTTCCGCATGACCAGGGAGTCGTTGCTCGACACGGCACACATTCCGGAAAGCCAGTTCCATCGCGTGAAAGGCGAATTGCCGCCTGACGAGGCGGCTGCAGTCTACATCGACGATATCCGCCGGCACCTCCATCCGGGCACTGGAGAACTGCCGGTGTTCGACGTGATCCAGCGCGGGATGGGACCGGACGCGCATACCGCCAGCTTGTTCCCCGGTGAACCGCTCATCGGCGATCGCACCGGAGTTGCGGCGGCGGTGTGGGTAGAGAAGTTTCGGCAGCATCGGGTCACCCTGCTTCCGGGCGTACTGGAGCTGGCGCGGCATACCGTGTGCCTGGCGACGGGCGGGGCGAAGGCCGATGCGCTTGTGGCGGTCCTGCGCGGGCCGCGCGATCCGCTGCATGTGCCGTCTCAAATCGTGTCGCCGGATACCTGCTGGTATATCGACAAAGCGGCAGGCGCGAAACTGGGCTGAGTGCAAGTGTTTCCAAAGGTTCTGATTGCGAATCGGGGCGAGATCGCGCTGCGCGTCATACGAACGCTGCGCGAGATGGGCATTCGCTCGGTCGCCGTGTATTCCGACGCCGACCGGGCCGCGCTCCATGTCCGCAAGGCGGATGAAGCCGCCCGCATCGGCGCCTCGCCATCGTCTGAAAGCTATCTCAACATCGATCGCATTCTCGACGCAGCCCGCCGCCATGGAGCCGCCGCTATCCATCCGGGCTATGGCTTCCTGAGCGAGAATGCGCGTTTTGCCCAGGCTTGCGAGGACGCGGGTTTCGTCTTCATCGGGCCGTCGCCGCACTCGATCGCTTCGATGGGTTCGAAGACGGAGGCGCGCCGCATCGCGAAGGCCGGTGGCGCGCCGGTGGTTCCGGGTACGGAGTCCGGCATGACATCCGCCATGGAAGCCGCAGTTTTCGCCCGCGACGCGGGTTTCCCCGTCATGCTCAAAGCCGTTGCGGGTGGAGGCGGAAAGGGCATGCGCCGCGTCGATCGCACGGAAGATCTGGCTTCCGCTTTCGACGCCGCTTCGAGCGAAGCCATGCGGGCTTTCGGCGATGGCACTATTTACGTCGAGAAACTGATCGAGAACGCGCGGCACGTCGAGATTCAGGTTCTCGGTGACAAGCACGGCAATCTGATCCATCTGGGTGAGCGCGAATGCTCCGTGCAGCGGCGCCACCAAAAGGTAATCGAAGAATCTCCTTCGCCGCTCGTTACCCGGATTCCCGGAATGCGTGAGCGCATGGGCGAGGCTGCTATCCGCGCCGCGCGCGCCGCCGGCTATTACAATGCGGGCACCGTGGAGTTTCTTGCGGATCGCTCCGGCGCTTTCTACTTTCTTGAAATGAACACGCGTCTGCAGGTTGAGCATCCGGTTACCGAACTGGTGACCGGTCTCGATCTCGTGCGCCTGCAAATCGAAATTGCGGCGGGGGCGCGCCTGCCATTCACCCAGGACCGGATCGAATGGCGCGGTGCGGCGATGGAGTGCCGGATCTACGCGGAGGACCCCGCCAACGGATTTTTCCCGTCGCCAGGCCGGATCGTGCAGCTTTCCGAACCTTCGGGCCCGGGCGTTCGCCTCGATTCCGGCATTTATCCGGGCTGGACGGTGCCCCTCGACTACGATCCTCTCCTGGCGAAACTCATCGTCTCGGCCGGCACAAGGGAGCACGCCATCGATCGGATGCTGCGCGCCCTTGGCGAATATCATGTGGGTGGAATCAAAACGAATATCCCGCTGTTCCAGTTGATCCTGAACGATCCCGCATTCCGCGCGGGCGAGATCGATACCGGCTACCTCGATCGTTTATTGACGGCTCCGCTCGAGTATGACCCGCCACCTTCGGCGGAAGCGGTGGGGATTGCCGCGCTGGTCGCTTCGAAGCAGATCGAATCGATTCAGGTTAACCCCGGAGGCGCCGCGAATCGTTCCCGATGGCTGGCGGCGGGGCGCGAGGAGCGTCTCCGTTGAACGGAATCGTTCGCATTAACGGGGAACCCGCCCTGCCCTGCGACGCGGATATCGTCGAAATCGAACCCGGCGTATATTCCGTGCTTGCCGGTGGGGCGTCTTTCGAAGCGCGCGTTGCGGGCAATGAGATCACGATCGGCGGCCGCCGTTTCCGTTTCGATATCGACGACCCCCGCAAATGGAAACGCTCTTCCCTTGCGGCAGATACTGGCGGGCGCGCCGTGATCACGGCGGCGATGCCGGGCAAGATCGTCAGGATACTTGTCTCCGCGGGGGACGAGGTGACGGCCGGACAGGGTGTACTCGTGATGGAAGCCATGAAGATGCAAAACGAACTCAAATCTCCGCGCGCCGGGCGTGTCACCGCGATCGAAGTAAGAGAGAACGACAGCGTCAAGGCAGGCGCTCCCCTCGCGACCGTTGAATAGCCATCAGGGGACTGGTTCGTGGTACTCGCATGGCGCCTGCCAGATCAAAAGTGCCAGGACGTGGGTGAGGTCTACCCCAATTCATACAGTGCATCGTCCCTGATTCATCCCGCTACACTGGGAACGGGGGAGATATTCCATGAAGGCAGCCGTTCTCCGCGCGCCGGGAAATGCACGCGAACGCCCTCTGAGTATCGAGGAAGTCGCGCGGCCGGTTCCCGGATCGGGGCAGATCCTGCTGCGCGTCCGCGCCTGCGGCGTTTGCCGTACCGATCTCCACATTGTGGATGCGGAATTACCGCCCCTGCGCCGCCCGCTCATCCCCGGCCACCAGATCGTGGGAGACATCGCCGGGGGCGCGACGCCTGACCTTCCCCTCGGTTCCCGCGTGGGCGTTTCCTGGGTAGGCGGTGTGGACGGCACCTGCCCCTATTGCCGCCGGGGCCTCGAAAATCTCTGCGATGCGCCCACCTTCACCGGCTATACCGTGGATGGCGGCTATGCCGAATATGCCGTCGCCCGCGCCGATTTTGCCTTTCCGCTCCCCGCCGCGCTTGACGACCTGCACGCTGCCCCTTTGCTCTGCGCCGGCATCATCGGTTTCCGCAGTCTGCGAGTCGCGGGAGTCGAGCCGGGCGACACGGTCGGGCTTTTTGGATTCGGCTCTTCCGCGTCGTTGGCCATTGCCGTGCTTCACGCATGGAACTGTGAGGTCTATGTTTCGACACGAGGCGCATCGCACCGTCAACTCGCAGCTTCCCTGGGCGCGGAATGGGTTGGCGCTGAAGACGAAAAACCGCCGGTGGAACTTGATCGCGCCATCACCTTCGCACCCAGTGGAGACGTGGTGATTGCCGCTCTTTCCAGTCTCCGGAAGGGTGGCGTGGTGGCCATCAACGCGATCCATCTCGACCGGATGCCGCAGTTCGATTACGACCGGTTGCTCTGGGGCGAGCGGCAAATCCGGAGCGTCGCGAACATGACCCGGGCGGATGGGCGGGACTTTCTCGCACTGGCCGGCAAGATTCGCCTGCAACCCAAAGTAACCGTCTTCCCGCTCGACCGGGCCAACGAAGCGCTGGCCGCCATCAGGAGCGACGCCGTTGACGGGGCGGCCGTTATTGTTCCCGCGCAGTGAAAGGAATCGAATCGATGGACCTCAAACATTTCGAACGGAAGCTTCTCGCAAAGCAACGGCAGTGCCAGGCGGAAATCGCCGCTCTCGAAGGCGAAGCGCGCCGTCCCGATGGCAATGAAGTCAGAGATTCCACCGACGATGCCACTGCCGATCAGGCCGTGTCGCAGGAGTTGGCGGAAGGCACCGCTATTTCGGAGACGCTCCAAAAGGTCGGCGAAGCCCTGCAACGCATCGCGAACGGCACGTATGGAGAGTGCCTTCTCTGCGACAAGACGATTGAACCGGCGCGCCTCGAAGCGATTCCCTGGGCCGAATATTGCCTGGCAGATCAGGAGAAGCAGGATAAACTTTCGCCCCGCGCTTACCAGGGCTCGACGCTCTAATCGCTACTCCCCGTCACGCGCCATCGCAACATACAAAGCCCGCATGCGTTCCGGCGAACCCGTGAACACGTTCACCGGTGTCCTCCTGTAGTGCAGCATTTGCCGGTAGAAAACATCTTCGAGCGCGGAATTGATCCCCCATCCCGCGAGATACGAAAGCCGCAAATCCGCGTCCCGGTTGATCTGCGCGCCCTTCGTCCATGCGCCCAGGTCCGACTTCTGGCCGGTATAGGTCGAGAACAACTCGAGCGTCGAAGGGACCCCAATCTCCCGCAGAGACGCCGCGACTGGCGCGTAATCCGGGCGTTCCAGCCGCCGCTGAACCGCATCCAGATCGATCTTCAGCGGCTCGGCCTGTCCCATGAAAACCATGTCGTAACCCAGCCCGTCCCTCGTATTGGCCCAGACGGTCGCATTCGGAAATGCCTCGAAAAACGTCTCCAGTTCGCTCTTGATCGTCGCCTCGTCGGTCTCATAAAGAGGCACATAAAGCGAGAACATTCCGCCTGGATTCAAGTGCTTCTTCACTGCCTCGAAATATTCCTTCGAATAGAGCGCCGCCGTGCCTTTAACGAACACGTCCAGCGGATCGGAAGCAATCACGTCGAACTTTTCCGTGGTCGTCAGCAGATAATGGCGCGCGTCGTCATACACCATATGGGTGCGCGGATTGTGCAGGACATCGTAATCCTGCGGCGCGAAAAAGCGCGTGGATGCGGGCGGTATCACCGGCTCGATTTCGCACACGGTGATCTTCTCTATACCCGGATAACGCGTGAACGTGCCCGCCGAAACGCCGGCGCCAAAGCCGATTCCAAGCACCGACTTCGGATTCGGATGAATCAATCCCGGCAGATGCCCCACCATGCGCTGCAACTTCATGTCGAACGGTTCGGTGGTTGCTTCCACGTGACCGTTGACGTTTACATAAACGGTGCCGTTGTTCCAGCGTGAAATGGCCACGGAGGAATTGCGCCCCTCCGCCACATAGAGAATCTCCGACTGGTTTGTGTACAGGCCCATGCGCCGCCCGTAAGCGATCAGGTCGCCGGGAACGGGTGGAACGCCCCATGCGAGCAATCCGGCGATGCCCATGGAAGCGAGCAAACCAACGGCGGGAAGCACGCGGCCCTTCAGCAGCGGAGCGAGCGCAATCAGCGCGCTCACGGCCGATAACACGAGAATGATGCGCTGCGATTGCTGCGTGCCGATCCATGGAATCAGCACCAGGCTGACCGCCAGCGCGCCCACGATTCCGCCGAGCGTATTCGCGGCATAAATACCGCCGGCCACCCTGGCCGGGTCTTCATCGGGCGATGAGACGGCTGCCGCGCAGGCCAGCGGGAAACTCGCGCCCCACAAAAGAGCCGGCGGAAGCACCGCAAACAGGCAACGTTGCAGATCCAGCAGGAACATCTCCCAGGGATTCGTGGTGGTCAGAATTGCGTCGGACCAGAAGGGCAGAATGTGCGTAATAACGAAAGCGGTCCAGATGACGCCGATCACGAGCAGCAGCTGGCACACCCCGAGCGCAAGCTGCGGGCGCACCTTTCGGATGAGCCACGAAGCGCCCGCGCCTCCAACCGCAAGGCCTACCAGGAAGACCGCCAGAATGATCGAGAACACATAGACGGTTGCCAGCAGCAGCATCCCCATCAGGCGCGTCCAGACCACTTCCGCGCCCAGCGCGCAGGCGCCGGAGAGAGCGATCGTCACATAAACCGGCCAGTTGGCGGGCAGTGCCGCCGCCGCCGCGCTCCGGGGCGTTGACACAGCGGCATTTTCAGTGCCCCGCGAAAGGAAATAACTGACCGCCGCCACCAGGATGTTGATCCCCGCCGCCACGTAGGCCGCGGTCGCCATGTTGTAGACCCGCAACAGATAGAAGCCGGCCAGCAGGCATCCGAAAACGGCACCCGCCGTGTTGCTGCCATAAAGCAGGGCCCACCAGGACACGCCCCACGGGGTGGCTTCAATGCCACGTACGATAGCAGGCAGCGACGCGCCCATCAGGATCGTGGAAGGCAGCATGCAGACCGCGGCCACCAGGCCTCGCAGCAACATTCCGGGCATCCCGTGCTCCGCGCCCACGATATAGATTTTCGCCACCAGCGGCATGGCCATCGTGACCGCCACTCCGAAGATCGCAATGCCCAGTTCCAGCGCGGCATAAACGCGCAAAGGGCTCACGTTCCCCAGCCTGAGACGAGGCAACCAGATACTGCCGATACACAACCCTCCCATGAACGTTGCCAGCAGAATTCCCAGCGATACAGCCGTCGAACCAAGCGCCAGCTGCAGCACCTGATACCATGCGACTTCATAGATCAGGGCGGAACAGCCGCTACCGGCGAAGAGAAAGAGAAGGACGGGAAGATAACGGGACACCGATGGCGTGGCGGTATTGGTGTCGGAAGGTGCTGTAAGTTGCAATGAGTAGGGCTCCGATCGGTTAGCGTACCACGGTTCGGCAAAGGCACTCAGTCAGGTGTTGTAAATTATCCGGCGCTCAGATAATGTCGGCAAACGATTTGCGAAGTTTGTAAAACCACGCGTGTCCCAGCAGAAACACCAGGATGGAAACCGCGGTCAGCCACCCGAGCGAGACCCAGTCCGGCGCTTTCGATTCCAGAAGGATGGCCCTGTACCCCCGCACCAGCACGAAAATCGGGTTCTTCGTTAATATCCTCAAAGCCTCGTGGGGCAGGGAAGCCCACGACGTTTCCGCATAGCAGATGGGCGTAATGAAAAACCAGATCGTCAGCAGATAGCCGTTGATTTGCGCCAGATCGCGCACGAACACGCCCAGCGCCGCGAGGAACCAGCACACCCCCGCCGTCAGCAGCACCTGCGGAATCACCAGCGCCGGCAGGTAGAGCACGGTCAGAGGCACGCGCCCCCGCACCAGCAGCAATGCCAGCCCGAAGAGCACGATACCGAAGAATTCCGTCACCAGACCCGAAACCACCAGATTCACCGGCAGCGTCTCCACCGGGAACACCAGCTTCTTGATGAAGCCCCTGTGTTCCACCATGATGAACGGCGCGCGCCCCACCGCTTCGCTGAACGCGAGCCAGGGCAGCATCCCCGCTAAAAAGTAGATCGCATAGCCCGCGCGGCTCGAGTCGTTGCCAAAACGCGATTGCAGAATCAGCCCGAACACGAAAAAGTAGGTCAGCATCAGCATCAGAGGGTTGAGCACCGCCCAGAGCGCCCCTCCGAACGATCCGCTGTACCGGCTCAGCACGTCCCGGCGAACCAGCGTCCGGATCAGGCTCCGGTTGCGCCAGATGGACGTGAGAGGCAGACTGAAACCCCTCGAAATACTGCGCGCCAGGCGCTTCCGCGCGACAGACCGCTTGTCGGCAATTCGCCAGCCCAGCAGCCGCGGCGCGCCATTATCGTCCACCGCCACGTCGATCAGAAGAAACGGCCAGCCCTGGTTGTAAAACCATGCAACGTGCTCGCGCATGGCGGAAACGTAGATGGCATATTCGCCCGGCTCTGGCGGCAGCGCGATTTCAAGTGCCATCGCCCGCCCCTGCGCCGGAGCGAGGTCGAGCGGAGTGCGTACCCCATCCACCACCAGCGTGCCGGTCGGTTCGTCGAACAGATGGTATCCCGCGGCCCACCCGTCTTCCGACCGCCAGGACTCAGAGGTCCGGTTGGCGATTTCAAAGCCGACCAGCAGGACTTTGCCCGCCAGCCGCACATCGGGATTCCCGAAGCCCGCGCTCACGCGTAAAGCCACTCGGGCCAGCGTTGTTTCAATGGTCCGGTTTTGCGGCCGAGGACGTAAATGCCATCCCCGCGCAGCGTCCGGTGCACCTTGTAGCGCGCCAGCAGATGGTCGATCCAGCCGAACTCCGGATGCGGCTCGTCCAGAAATTCGCCCGTCTCAAGCCGCACGATTTCAAAGCCGGCATCCGTCAGCAGATGCTGTATTTCCATCGGTACGTATTCGCGATTGTGCCGCGCCTCCGCCTCTTCCCCTTCTTTCCGCGGCCGGATGTAAGCGGGAAAGAACGATGGATGGTAGCCCTGCAAGATGGCGGAGATCGCTCGTCTGGACCCCAGATTCGGCGTGGTCAGCACCACATGACCCCCGGGCTTGAGAATACGGTTGATCTCCGACATCATGTGCATCGGATCGCTGAACAGATGCTCGATCAGTTCGCAGCAGAGCACCGTATCGAACGATGCATCCGCGTAAGGAAACACGTCGCGTTCGGCGTCGAAGTGATCGATCTCGCACTCGAACGTCCGCCCGTATTCGGAGACGATGGATTTATGGTCCGTACGTCCCAGGTGCCCGTAGTAGCACCCGCGAACCGTGCCATACCCCAGTCGATACTTCAGCGCCGGGGTCATTTGCATATAGGCGCCCATCTCCAGAATCGATTTCGATTCGTCCCCGGCCGGCGTCATCTCAAGCGTTTGCGCGAAACGCGATGTATGGTTCGCCGCATATCCGCGTGCCTCGGGCGCAACCCATTCCGCGATCGCTTCAGGTTCCGGCGCCGGCACGAATCGCGCAGGCTCGGGTTGGGATACGGCAGCCTCCGCTACTCCGGCCTCGACGAACTGCCCCAGAAAAGCCACGTACCGGTCCGCCACCGAAGCCCAGCTGCACTCCTGTTCCACCCACTCTTTTGCGCGCGCCCCAAGAGCCTGCGCGAGGTCGGGGCGCGTGATCAGCACGTTGAGGTATTCGAAAATGAAATCCTCTTCCTCCTGTACCCGGTCCGGCGCCGTCGGGACCTTCAGACAAACGTCGTCCGGCAGTTCCGCGAACGCTCCCACGTCGCTCACAATCACGGCTTTGCCCAGACCGAGCGCCCGCTGCAGGCTTCCCGACGTTTCGCCCACCGTGGGATACCGCAGATTCAACACAATGTCGCAGGCGCCGATGTAATCCACAAACCGCTCGATGGGAGTGAAGCCGAGAACACGCACGTGCTCGCTCAGACCGAGCGTGCGAATCAAGTGCTCGATATCGAACTCCGGATGCGGCTCGCCCACCAGAATCATGCGTACGCGCGGATCCAGTTTCACCAGCCGCCGCAGCGCCCGCAGCGATTCGGCGATTCGTTTGTAAGGCTTGATATAACCGAATGCGCCGATCAGCGGCGTCCCTTCGTCCAGCCCCAGCGAATGCCGCGTGCTATTGCGCGCGGTCCGCGGAATCCACGCACCGTGCGGGATGGTCGCGATCGGTCCCCTGAACCCCTGCGCTCGCATCTCCCGGGCCACGAAATCGCTGTGCACTACCAGTCCGCGCGCGGCTTCGAGCAACCGCCGCGTCATCGTCACGCCTTCGTAATCCGGGCCCACCGTCAACTCGCGCGCCCGTTTTGCATGCTCCAGCGCTGCCGCGCCGCCGTTGAATTCGCATTCGGCGAGGTACGCGTCCCAGTCGCCGCGCTTGATGGTGAGGTCGGCGATCAGGTGGTGCAGATTCGCTTCATGCATCACCACGATGCCGGGATGGCGCAGCGCGGCTTCGTACACGAAATCGTGATGGGGATTGTTACCGATATGATAAATCGCGATATCGTGGGCGGAAGCATCGAAATCCGCTCCGGCCCGGTCGATCGTGCTCAACCGCACCCGCCGCGCCATTTCAGCCGCCAGCGCTTCCGCGTAATCCGCGATGCCGCTTTTCGATGGAGGCATCGGAGAGAAGAACGCAACACGCATCACGTCCGAAGTCCATTCCGGGCCGCGCCCGTGAGAAAGCGGTACTCCAAAGCCCTCAGCGCAACAACTCCATCGAAAATGTCCCCATTGCCAGAGGCACTTTCACCAGCAGCGGCGTCCGGGCCGCGTCCCGCGCGAAGTACATTTCGAACGAGAACGTGGCAGACTTGCCTTTAAACGTGCAGATTACCTCGTCCGTCTGCACCTGTTTTCCATTTATCGGAATCAGGGGAGCGCCGGTGTAGTCGAGGCTCACATCATACAGCCCGCCCAGCAGGATTTGCTGCGCCGCCGGCACTCGCCCCTGTCCCATTTCTTCGCGTGTATAGAAGAGAAAAGTCAGCGCGTCTTTCACGCAATCCGGTACCTGGATTTCGCCGGTGCCCCCGCCCTGGGTATTGCGCGTGGCCAGCTCCCGGGCGCGATCGATGGTCTCGGTCTCTTCTGTTTTTCGCGCCCCATGAGATGCGTCCCGGCTGAAAGACAGGGAACAGAAATCCGGTCCCGCTTCCGCGCGATAAGTGTCTTTGACCTGAAATCCGGGAACCCCGGCGTCGATGTCGAAGCTCATGTTCCAGTTGGCGCCTGTGTGCTTCGCGTGGAGGTGCGCTTCGCCCAGACTCACCCCGGTCGGCCAGTTCACGGAATAGTTCAGGTCTTCATCGGTAAACGGGAAGCCCGTCGGTCCCGCCGCCGCGGCAGCCAGGCGGCAGAGACCCAGTGCGGCGAAAATGATGAAAGTGAACCGCGTCATGGCTTCCGCGCGCCCGCCGCGGCCTTCGCGCGGGTGTGCAGCGCCTCCGGGTTTCGCCCGCCCGCCACGGCCTCGTAAACGTCCAGCGTTGCGCGCGCGCTCTTCGTCCAGGTGAAGGTGGCTGCCCTCTGCACCCCGAGCCGTTCCATTCTGCCGCGCAACTCCGGATCGATCAGAATATCTTTCAGAGCGCGCGCGATCTCGTCAATCCGGTAGGGATCGAACAGCAGCCCCGCGCCATCCGCTACTTCCGGCATCGCCGACGTGTTCGAACACGCTACTGCACGCCCGCAAGCCATCGCTTCCAGAATTGGCAGTCCGAACCCTTCGTAAAAGGAAGGGAACGCGAAGCAATCGCAGGCATTGTAAAGCTCCATCAGTTCCGGGTCGCTGACGAAGCCTGTGAAATGGATGCGTGAGGCGAAACCGGAGCTCCGCGCCGCCTCCCGCACCCTGGGCGTGAACCAGGTTTCCTTGCCCGTCAGGACCAGGTGATGTTTCAATTGCGGCTGCCCGCTGAGCAGCTTTGAGAACGCGGCGATCAGCCCGATTTGATTCTTGCGCGGCCGCAGATCGCCCACCGAGAGAACGAACGGGGCTTCGAAGTGCAGCCGGTCGCGCACGGCCTTTTGCGCCCGCTCGCGGCCGATCGGACGGAATTCCGGGTTGGCCGCATTCGGAATCGCGGTCACTTTTTCCGGCGCAATGTTATAGGCGCGCACAATCGCAGCGCGCGAAAACTCGCTCACCGTGATGATATGCGCCGCGCGTTTAACCGTTTGCGCCACCGTGAACCGAAGCTGCGAGCGGCGGGAAGCGGTGAAATATTCCGGGTGCTCGATGAAGCTCACGTCGTGGACCGTCACCACCGTCGGTATCTTTGTAAATAACGGCGCCGTGTATTGGACGTGAATCAGGTCGGGGCGGTCTGCCC
>Ga0207933_1000248_pt1 | contig 56391 bp, 54 predicted proteins | sample NGESurdeep092012_4_FD_184488 | JGI IMG/M metagenome (GOLD analysis project Ga0207933, IMG submission 184488) | Arctic peat soil microbial communities from Barrow, Alaska - NGEE Surface sample F53-3 deep-092012 (SPAdes) | ecosystem: Environmental > Terrestrial > Soil > Wetlands > Peat ...
TTCGGGCGAACTCGAGCGACAGACGGTGATATGGAATTCAGCCGACGTCACCATCATTCACGCCTACAGTCCGTTAGTTCCCCGGTTCGAACTCTGGACGTCACCAGAGACCGTTGAAGCTCTGCCTCAGGCACTCCTGAGCGCTGGAGCCGTGACTTGCGATCCGCAGAGTCAGGAATGGTTGCGTTTGCTGGAAGGAACACCCCGCTACGGCACCGATATACGTGACCGCGAGCTGCCCCAGGAGACCGGGCAAACCCGTGCCCTCCACTTCTCCAAAGGCTGCTACCTTGGCCAGGAGATCATGGCGCGCCTGAAGTCGAAGGGGCGGATCCGCCGCCGGCTCTTTAGCGTCGCCGGCCGCGGCCCGGCGCCCGTGGCCGGGCCCCGAGGGCGTCCGAGATCGCGTTCAGGGTCGGCACCGAGACCACCTCGCGTCCGCCCGCCCGGCGTGCTCCCGACGCCAACGACCGCTCTTCGAGCGCGGCCAGGAAACGCAGCGCCAGGCGTTCTCCCCGGCGGTCAGCTCGACCACCGTCACCCGTCCGTCGTCCTCCCCGCGGCGCCGCCTGACCAGGCCCCGGGAGGACACGCGATCGACCAGGCGGCTGACGTTGGAGCGATCACAGTGCAGAGCCTGTGCCAGGCCTCCGACCGTGCTCGGCTGCTGGACGGCGCACAGCAACTCGCACTGTTGCGCGGTCAGCCCGAGCTCCTGACTGCACGCTTCAAAGGCGTCATTCAGCGCCACACGCAGCCGACCCAGCGCTTGCGGAAGCGTCTCGGCGGCATCACCGCCCGACTCCGGCACGGGTCGGATTGTAGCCACCGTTGTTGACATGGTCACGTATCTCCGCGCCCCTTTTGGCCGGCCGCTTTTTATGCTCCCGCCTTCGTTCCGCCCGGTCCGACCATGAACGACGGCGGAAGGGGTCAAGGGCGTGGAAACAATGGGGACCTTGCGCCCCGGTCAGGGCAAGGTGGGGCGGCTCCAATAGCTATCATCGTCGCTGTGCTGCGCTGGTTCACGGCGGGAGAGTCTCATGGTCCTCAGTTGACCGTGATCATCGAGGGACTGCCCTCGGGCTTAGAGCTCGTCGCCGCCGATTTGCGTCCTGATCTGGCCCGCCGCCAGGGCGGCCACGGCCGTGGCGCGCGGCAGCAGATCGAGGTTGACGGGGCTCGCATCGTGGGCGGGGTTCGCGGCGGAGTGACGCTTGGTAGCCCGGTCGCCTTGGTGGTGGAGAATCGCGACCACGCCAACTGGTTGGCCGAGATGACGCCGGAGCGCGAGGGATTTGCCCCCAAACCGATCACCCAGCTCCGCCCCGGCCACGCCGATCTGGCGGGGGCCCTCAAGTACGCCCACACCGACATCCGCAACGTCCTGGAGAGATCCAGTGCCCGCGAGACCACCTCGCGAGTTGCCGCGGGCGGAATCGCGCGCAAACTCCTGGGTCACTTTGGGGTGCGCATTTTCAGCTTCACGCAGTCAATTGGGCCGGTCGACATCGGCTATGACGCGGTCGATGTTGACGTTGTCACCGACGACGAGATCGCGGCTTCCCCAGTGCGCTGTCCGCAGGCCGAGGGCAGCGCTCAGATGGTCGAGGCCATCGACGCCGCGGGTGATCGCGGAGACACCCTGGGTGGCACGTTCAGGGTCATCGCCAGCGGCCTGCCGATCGGTCTCGGCAGCCACGTGCATTGGGATCGAAAGCTGGACGGCCGCCTGGCCATGGCCATGCTCTCCATCAACGCCATCAAGGGGGTTGAGTTCGGCGCCGGTTTCGAGGGGGCTTCGCTGCCCGGCTCCCACTTCCACGACCAGATCGAATACGAATCAGGTCGATTCCGGCACCTCAGTAATCGGGCCGGCGGCCTCACCGGAGGCACCACCAACGGCGAGCCGATCGACCTGCGCCTGGCCATCAAACCCATCTCGACCATGAAGACTCCGCTCCGCTCGGTCGATCTGGCCAGTAAGCAGGCGGTCTCCGCCCACTATGAACGGAGCGACGTGTGTGTGGTCCCGGCCGCCGGGGTTATCGCCGAGGCCATGGTTGCGCTGACCTTGGCGGACGCGTTCCTGGAAAAGTTCGGTGGTGATTCGATGCTCGAGATCGAGCGCAACTGGCGCGGCTACCTGGCCCAGATCGCGGCCAGCTGATCCGCCTCAGCGGCCGGCAGCCGGCCGCCGCCACCAATCCACGGGGCCGACCCCGGAGGCGCGCCCTCTCAGGCCGTGCCCCGGTTCAGCCGGTCCCAATTGGCCTGGCAGGCGACGCACCGGGTGGCGGCGGAGAAGAACCGCAGCCGTTCCGGATCGATCGGCCGCTGGCAGTCCTCGCAGACCCCGTACTGGCCCTCGGCCATCCGCTCCAGGGCATGCTCCACCTGCTCCCGGTTCTCTGTCAGCAATCCCACCAGGGTGCCGCTGGTTTCGCGTTCACTCAGAACCTGGGCGACGTCGGTGTCTTCGAAGTCGTGGCCGACGACGTCACCGGTCGATTCGGCGATGGGGCGATTCATGCCCGATTCACTTTCAAACGAATCCTTCAGGGCAGCCAGCGTACGCAAGCTGGCCTCCAGGGTCTGTTCCTGGCTCGGCTCGGTCGGTCGCGTTTGTGATTTGGACATTGATCAACCTCCAATTGCAAACGAATCCATCAGCTGTGCAGCGAGCAGTGCCGAAACTGGACCCAAGGGCCGGTTCGTGCCCCGCTCGGTTGGTTGTTTGTGTGATTTGGACATTAACTAACCTCCGGTGAGCGCTGGAACGGGACTTGGAGCAGGTATGTTCCGTTGCGTGCCACCGCAGTTGCGACCCTCCCTTTCGGCTCCGCCTGGCAGAGCCCGCGGCTGGGGCTGGATCCGCCGAGTCGGCCCCGCCCTGCTGGGGCTGTCGCTTCTTTGTTCGTGCCAGCTTGGGTCGCTCGGAGCGGCAGCCCCCGCACCCCCACCAAAGGTGGCCAGTGCGGCCGGGAACCTCTCCTGCCCGCGCTCCGATCACGGACTCGATGAGCCCCAGCTGGGCTGGGGATTCTGCTACCCGGCGAGTTGGAAATACATCGAGCGCGTGCAGCCGAGCACCGCGCCCAGCGGCGTCGACACCACCTTTGACGTGGTGGTGGATGCTCCGGCCGGATCGGTCGGAACAGACCAGGGACAGTTTGGCTTCATGATCATTGGCACCTACGAAAAGGGGTCGGCCACCACCCTGGCGCAGTGGGCCGCCACCAACCTCGGCCCCTCCTGGGTTCTGAGCCCGATCACCTGGGGCAACTCGCGGGAGGCGGCGCTGGCCCAGGGTTCGCGCACCATTCGGCTGGCCCGGACCGCCCATCACGTGGTCGAACTGGATGTGCGCTCCGGCCAGGGCAACCTGAATTTGGATGCGGTCATGACCGCCGGCCTGGATACCTGGCGCTTCGACTATTGACGGCTTCCAGTACTGGACGAGTTCCTGACCTAGCTGTGCGCCGGGAATAAGAGGGCGGTATCGCGCTCTAGGGGTCACGGGTGCGGGGTGGTTGAGGGGGCGAGCGGCCTAGCTCGAGGGGCGGTGGAAGAGGGATTGCAGGCGCAGGGCCAGGGACATGTCCCCCTTCAGCTGCAGCTTGCGGGTCATAAACGCGGTCGTGGCTTCCATCTCCCCGGTCAGGATCTTGACCGCGTCGCCGGCGGAGGCGGAGACGGTCAGGCGCGGCGCCTCGGCCTCGCCCACGCTCGCGGTCGCCCGTCCGTTGGCGATGGTCACGTACCAGCGCCCGCCCTCCGGACCGGAGAGGTCAAATTGGATGGTGGCGTTCAAATCGCCCGCCTTGGCCGCGTCCAGGTAGCCGGGCATACGGTCGAACAGCTGTTGCGGGGTGATGGCCTCGTTCATTGGATCCTCCAATCCCAGGAATCCGGGGCGCCGTGGTTTGAGTCATCTTATACAGCGGACGATGACCGAATTAGCTCTCTCCGAGGTGGCCGATTCCGTCTGGCGGCTCTCGCTGCCCATGCCCTGGAGCCCGCTCGGCAGCGTGCACTGCTACCTCTTTCCACGTGGGGATCGAGTCGACATGATCGACTGCGGCTTGAAGACCGAGGATTCGGCGCAAATGGTCCAATCGGCGGTGGAGCGCCTGGGCGGGGTGGGGGCCAGGGTGGGGAACCTGGTGGTAACGCACATCCACCCCGATCACTACGGGGGGGCGGGCGAAATCGTGTCGCGGGACTCGTCGGAGCTCTACATCCATCGCCTCGAGGTGCCGATGATCCGGCCTCGATACCGCGAGGTGGGGCCGCTCTTGCACGAGATCGTGGAGTACTTCGTGGTCCACGGTGTGCCCAACTCCGAGGCGGAGCTCATGAAGGACACCTCCATGGGCCTGCTCCAGTTCGTGGTCCCGGTGCTGCCCACCGTTCAATTGGACGGATCGGAGCTGTTGCGCCTGGGGCGACGCGAACTGCGCGTCGTCTGGACGCCCGGCCACTCGCCCGGACACGTCTGTTTGTTCGACGCGAGCGATGGATTGCTCTTCGCCGGCGACCACCTGCTCCCCAACGAGAGCCCCAACATCGGGCTTCACCCGCAGAGCACTCCCAATCCGCTGGACGACTTTCTGGCCGGCCTCGTGGCTCTGCTCGCACTCTCCCCGCAGGTCGTCTTGCCCTCGCACGGTGGCGTCTTCAACGACCCCGGTCGCCGGGTGGACGAGTTGTTCGCGCATCACCAGCGGCGCAAGTCGCAGATCGAGCAGATCGTCGCCGGCGGAGCCCAGAGTGGGTGGGAGGTGGCACGTTCGGTCTGGGGTCCGAGGGACCCGCACTCCATGCGTCTGGCCCTGCAGGAGGGGTTGGCCCACCTCCAGTCGTTGGCCTACGAGGCGCGAGTCGAGAAGCGGGTCGAGGCCCGGCGGGTCATGTGGCGGCCTCCACGTTGAGGGTGCCGAGCCCCAGTGGCAGCAGGCGGGCGGGGTAGACACCGATTCCGATCGTGCCGGGTCCAGCGTGGGCCCCGACTACCGGTCCCAGCGGCAGCACGAGCAGCGTTTCCGACCTTTCCGAGAGGCGGTCGGCCAGCGCCTTCGCCTCGGGTTGGGCGTCGGCATGGCCGACGATGACGCAGAGTTCCTCCTCGGCGAAGGCTCCGGCGGTCAATTCGTAGAGCCGCTCCAGCGCCCGGCCCGAGGTTCTGACCCGCTCCAGGGGCGCCACCTGACCGTCCCTGAGGGTGAGCACGGGCTTGATCTGGAGCATCCCTCCGAGGAGCGCGCTGGCGGTCCCGATGCGCCCTCCCCGGCGCAGGTACTCGAGTGTGCCGACGGTGAAGTAGACGCGCAGCGCGGAGAGTACCGGCTGCAACTCGGAGCGCAGTTGGCGTCGCTCCAGGCCGCGCCCGGAAAGCCGGGCGGCGGCCAGTGCGGCCAAACCCAGGGGCATCGAAACCAGGCCGCTGTCGATCACCTCGATGCGCCCTGGAGCAACCAGCTTGGCGCCCTCTTGGGCGGCCGAGAAGGTGCCGCTGAGATGCTCGGGGAGGTGCAGCGAGAGAATCTCATCGTGGCTTTCGAGGAGCTCCTCGTAGGCCTGGGCGAATCTGCCCGGCGAGGGCTGGGATGTGGTGGCGACGGAGCTCGAGGCCCTCATTCGACGATAGAAATCGTCGGGCGTGATCTCCACCCCGTCCAGGTAGCTCTGACCCTCCACCATCACCGTCAGGGGGACGACGGTGATCCCCAAGTCCCGGGCCAGGTCCCTCGGCAGGTCGGCGGTGGAGTCGGTCACCACCGCCACCGGACGTCTCAAGGCACGAGCAGGCGGCGCTTGGAGGATCGGGTCGACTGCAGCGCGCTGGCGGCCTCGACCAGGGCCGAGAGCATGCCCTCGGGAGCCCGTTGCGCGTCATCCAGCCGGCTCACGAATCCGGTTGCGGCGCTGGTTATGCGGGCCGCGAGGCGCGATCGACCAAGCCCGGCCAGGATGGTGCCCAACCCCATCGTGGACAGCCCCTGAATTTTGGCGGAGGGGCCCGCGTTCCCCTCCAGCAGGGCCCGGGCGGCCTCCTGGGCGCCGCGTCCGGCGGCCTCCAGCCGTCCCATCCAGTACCCCAGGTGGACCAGGATGTCGTCGCCTGGATCGCGACGGGAATCCGCCAAGTAAAGGCGGGCGGCGAGCTTCTCATCGGCGATGGCGGCGAAACGCTCCACCGCCGCCCCCAAGCGTTCGATGACCTCGCTGCCCAGCGTCACGGTCCTCCCGGTGGGCCTGAAGACGATGCGGGAGCGGCCCCCCGAGCGGGCGCTGGTGGCGGGCGCATAGCCGCGTTCGGCCAGGCCGCTGCGCTCCAGGTCGCGCAGCATCGCGTATGCGGTCCAGGACGAAATGCCCATGCTGCTCGCCACCAGCGAGTAGTGGACGCCGCCACTGCTCTCGACGGCCAATTTGCGCAGCGTTTCCAGGGCCACCCGTCGACGCGGGGTCAGCGAAGCCTTAAAACTTCCCACCCGACTCCCATCCCCGGGCGCGGTCCCAAATCCTCGAGCTGGAGCCGGGCACGCGCTCTAAATGCTCGTCCGACCTGGATCGTCGGGCAGATCGGGCAGATCCAGGCTGTTGACGAGGTTGCGGAAGACATCGAGACGGTCGTCGTCGCCGCTCCGGCCGTCCCCGGCCGCGGTGTCGTCCGGATCGGGGGTCACACCCGCCTCCTCCAGCACGGCCGTGGCGACGAAGATCGGACACTCAAAGCGCACGGCCAGGGCGATGGCGTCGCTGGGGCGGGAGTCGATGTCGACCTCGCGACCCATGTGGACGACCTGGAGGCTGGCGTAGAAGACCTCGTCGGCGAGGGCGGTGACCACGATCCGGTTGAGCTGGATGCCCAACTCGGCGAAGACGTGATTGATCAGGTCGTGGGTGACCGGACGCTCGACGGCGACGCCGGTGATCTTGAGGGCGATGGCGTTGGCCTCGAAGTTGCCGATCCAGATCGGGAGGTAGCGCTCGGCGCCCTTCTCCTTGAGGATCACGACGTGCTGTCCGGTGGCCATGTGGACCCGAATGCTGTCGACGGCCACCTCAAGTTGATTTTCCGTATCGCCCTCCACCCTTCAGTCTACCCACGGTCGGCGGGCCTGGATCCCGGACAATGAAGGAAGTGGCGAAGTTGACCCGGCGTGAGCAGCTGGTGCTGATCGACGCCCACAGCCTCATCTACAGGGCTTTTTTCGCGCTACCTCCGATGAGCACCTCGCGCGGGCTGGTGACCAACGCCGCCTACGGCTTCACCTCCATGCTGGCCCTGGTGCTGGCCGCTCGCCCGCGCTATGCGGTGGCCGCCTTCGATACCGGTCGGCCCACCTTCCGCAGCGCCGAGTTTGCCGGCTACAAGGGCGGCCGGCGCCCGATGCCGGATGACCTGAGACCTCAGTTCGACCTCGTCAAATCGATCCTGGCCGCGCTCCAGATTCCGATCCACGCGGTGGAGGGATTCGAGGCCGACGACCTCATCGGCACCCTCTCCGCCCAGGCTGAGCAGGCAGGCTTGGCGGTCACCATCGTCAGTGGGGATCTCGACTGTCTGCAGCTGGTGAGCGATGCCACATTAGCCCTGGTCCCGCGCCGGGGGGTGAGCGAGACCACCCTCTACGGCCCCGACCAGGTGCGCCAGCGGTATGGACTGGAACCGGCCCAGCTGATCGACTTCAAGGCCCTGCGGGGCGACACCTCGGACAGCATTCCCGGCATTCCCGGGGTGGGCGACAAGACGGCCGCCGAACTGGTCCGCCGATTTGGCAGCGCGGAGTCCATCCTGGCCGGTCTCGAGGAACTGAAGGAGGGCCGGGTTCGTAGCGCTCTGGCCGCCAACTCCGAATCCCTGCTCCTGGCCAAGCGGCTGGTCACGATCCGGCGCGACGTGCCGATCGAACTCCATCTCGAGGAGGCCGGCTGGCTGCACTACGACCGCGAGGCGGCCCAGCGGGTATTTGACGAGCTCGAGTTCCGGCAGCTCCTGGCCCGCTTCCCAGTCCCCGACCAGGTCGCCTCGCAGTCCCTCCTGGATCTCACCCCCGAGCCCCCGCTGAGCGCGGTGCGTCCGGTCGACCAGGAGACCATCGGGGCCCTGCAGGCCGAACTCGCGGCCCAGGGGCGAGCCGCCCTGGCGGGTCTCTGGGAGGGCCCCGCGCGCACCGCCTCCCCGGCCGGATTCGGGGTTGCCACCGCTACCGGCGCCTGGTACGTGCCGGCCCCCATGCTGGCCCAGCTCAAGGCCGCGTTGCCCTCGGTCTCGCTCATCGCCCACGACGTCAAGGAGACCCAGGTCGTCCTGGGTGGGGACAACCGTTGGGAGTTCAGCACCCACCTGGCCGCCTATCTGCTCGGCCAGGGCACGCGCGATCCGCGCCTGGAGGATCTGGCCCGGGAAAAGCTGGGCCTGCAATTGCGGTCCTGGGAGCAGCTGACCGGGCCCAAGCGATCCGCGCTGCCGCTGTCGGAGTTGGCGGCCGCGGAGTTGGCGGATTTCGCCGCTTCGCAGGCCAGCGCGATCCTCAGGTTGGGTCCCCTGTTGGAGGCCGAAATGCGCAATTTGGGGGTTGATTACCTCTTCCACGAGATCGAACTGCCGCTGGCCGCGGTGCTGGCCGAAATGGAGGCCGCCGGGGTTGCGGTGGACGTCGATTATCTGCGGGAGATGGGGACGGAGCTGGGAGCCCAGCTCGCCGACCTGGAATCGCGCGCCTGGGCCCTGGCCGGGTATCAGTTCAACCTCAACGCTCCCCAGCAGCTGGCCAAGCTGCTCTTCGATGATCTGGCGCTGCCGGTGGGAAAGCGCACCAAGACCGGCTTCTCCACCGATGCCGACACCCTGGAGGGCCTGCGCGGCCAGCATCAGGTGGTCGAACTCATCCTCGAGCATCGACAGCTGAGCAAGCTCAAGTCGACCTACGTCGACGCCCTGCCCCTGCTCGTCGATGGGGCCACGGGCCGGGTCCACACTTCGTTCGGCCAGGCCTCCACCGCCACCGGCCGCCTCAGCTCCTCCAATCCGAACCTGATGAACATCCCGATTCGGACCGAGCTAGGGCAGCGGATTCGACGCGCCTTCAAGGCCGGCTGGGCGGGGCACATCCTCTTCTCCGCCGACTATTCGCAGATCGAGTTGCGCGTCGCCGCCCACCTCTCCGAGGATGAGCAGTTGCTGGCAGCCTTCGCCGCCGGCCACGACATTCACGCCGCCACCGCGGCCAGAGTCTTCGGCACCGAGATCGGAGCCGTCAGCGCGGATCAGCGCCGCCTTGCCAAGATCGCCAATTTCGGTTCCCTCTACGGCCAGGGCGAATACGGCCTGGCGCAGCAGATGGGGATTCCAGGTGATCAGGCGCGTCTGTTTCTGAGCGAGTATTGGAGCAACTACGCGGGGCTCAAAGAGTGGCTGGACGGAGTGCGGGCGACGGCCCGTGAAACCGGTGTCGTGGTCAGCGCCACCGGCCGCCGGCGTGCCATCCCCGATCTGCGTTCACCCAACTATCAGCTCCGGCAGGGAGCGGAACGGATGGCCATCAACTTCCCCATCCAGTCGCTGGCGGCGGACATCATCAAGATCGCCATGGTCAACCTGGACCGCGAGATGGCGGCCCGGGAGCTGCGCGGCCGGATGCTGCTCCAGGTGCACGATGAATTGGTCTTCGAGCTGCCGGCCGAGGAGCTGACCGTCTTCCAGGAACTCGTCCCCCGGCTCATGACCGAGGCCTATGAATTGCTACCGGGGCTCCAGGTGGAGGCCAAGGCGGGCGCCAATTGGGCCGACATGACACGGGTGGTTTAGGTCTCCGCCGGGGTGCCCGAACTGCCCGAGGTGGAGACCGTTGCCGCCGATCTGCGCCCGCAGGTGGTCGGCGCGCGAATTGTCGGTTGTCAGCTCAGCGCCACCAGTCTGGTGCGTTTGATGGGAGCGCGGGAATTCTGTGCCGGCGTCGTGGGGGCTCGAATCACCGCCCTCGGGCGGCGCGGCAAATACCTCCTCTTCGGCCTCCTCGGAGGACGAACCTTGGTCGTGCATCTGGGCATGACGGGGCAGCTGACGGTGGCCCCGAGTGGGGTTCCGGCTGCGGCCCACACCCACCTGGCCCTGGCGCTGGAGGGGGGCACCGAGTTGCGACTGCGCGACCCGCGTCGGTTCGGGCGGGTTCTGCTCGGATTCGAGGCGGACCTGATGGCGGCCGGGGCCATGCCCCGTCTGGGACCGGAGCCGATCGACCCCAAGTTCAGCGGCACCCTCCTGCGGTCCCGGCTGGAGGGCCGACGGGCGGCCATCAAGACGCTCCTGCTGGACCAGACGATCGTCGCCGGTGTGGGCAATATCTACGCCGATGAGGCGCTCTTTCGATCCCGGATCCATCCCGCGCGGTCCGCTGGCGACATTGGCCCCCGGCGCCTTGGTAGGTTGGCCCAAGCCCTGGTGGCGACGCTGCAGGAGGCCATCGAGAACCGGGGCAGCACCGTCTCCGACTATCGCGACGGTCATGGTCAGCGCGGCCGGCAGCAGGACAGCCTCCAAGTCTACGGCCGCGCCGGTCTGCCCTGCCCGCGCTGTGGGCAAGGACTGCGATCCTTGCGATTAGGCGGCCGGAGCTCGGTGTTTTGCAGTCGCTGCCAGCGTTGAGGCGCCACCTCGTCGCCATGGTCGCCCTGGCGATTGGCTTTGTCGCCCTGAGCGGGGCGGTTGGGGCTGGCGCCCTCCACCCCCTGGATCACGCCGTCGACCGTCTTGGTCAGCATCTATGGTCGCCGGGCGTGGAGCCGATCTATCAATTCATCGCCCTCTTCGGTGGCATCGAGGTCACCTCGGGGCTCGCACTTGGGCTGTTCATCTGGCTCCGCCGGCAGGGTTTCAGGGCTGAGTCCTGGGCCCTGCTGGCCTATCCCGTGGCCCTGCTGCTGGAGACCGTGTACAAGCGCCTCATCTACCAGGCCGGGCCCCTGCCCGGCCACGAGGACGGGCCGAGCCTGTCCGCGCTGCTGGTCAAGGACCTCCCCAACAGCTTTCCCAGCGGCCACCAGGTGCGAACCGTGGTCGTCTACGGGCTGCTGGCCTTCTGTCTCCACCGGCTGCTCCCGCCCGGCCGGGTTCGCAGCGCCGCTTATCCCGTCCTGGGGCTCATCATTGGGCTGATGGCGATAGACCGCATTATCGTGGAGGCGCACTGGGCCTCGGACGTGGTTGGAGGCCTGCTCTTGGGAGGGGCGGTGCTGGCCGCCGCCGTGGCCTGGATGGAATTGCCACGGAGTACAAATTGAGGGCCGAGGACGAGGTCGTTCTACTGCTGGTGACGTTCCCCGGCCGGGACGACGCGGAGCGCCTGGGCGAGCAGCTGGTCGAGGAGTTGATGGCCGGCGCGGGCCTGGTCATCCCGGCCGTGCACTCGTTCGCCATCAACGCCGGGCGGCTGCAGCGGGAGCACGAGGCGCTGCTCATCCTGCACACGACCAAGGGCCAGTCGGAACGGGCTCAGGCCCGCCTCGCGGAGCTGCACGGGTCGCCCAACCTGGCCATCGTGGAGATTGCCGCCAGCGGTGGATCCCAGCGCTACCTGGACTGGCTGGCGGGCGCCGTCGACGCTCCCCGGGCCGAGGCCCAGCCCACCCCCGGCGAATGAGGATCCTCCTCCACCGCTCCCGCCGGTGGCCGGGGCGAGAGGGCTGATGCGGGCCTCCACCTACCCCCTGCTGGAGGCCTCGGAGGCCCTGCGCACGGTGCTCGAAGCAACCCCGGTGGGGGGCGTGGAGCGGGTCGCCGTCGGCGCTCTACGGGGCCGGGTCCTGGGCCGGGACGTGATCGCCAGCCATCAACTCCCCAGCTTCCCGGCCAGCGCCGTCGACGGCTACGCCCACCACTCCTCGGACCATCCCCAACGCTTGTCGGTGGTGGGCGAGTCGGCCGCCGGCCGGCCCTGGGATCGCAGCCTGGGGGTGGGCGAGGCAATCCGAATCCTGACCGGAGCGGTCGTCCCCGAGGGCGCGGACGCGGTCACCATGTTGGAGGACGCCGAAGAGCTCGAGGGATGGGTGCGCCTGCCCCTTGCGCGCTCGGGTCAGAACCTCCACGCCCCGGGGGCGGACGTGGAGGTGGGCCAGGTGGTGTTGGGCCAGGGCTCGATCGTGGGCCCCGCCGAGCTGGGGCTGCTGGGAGCGCTGGGGCTGGCCTCGGCCGACGTCCATCGGCGGCCGCGGGTGGCGCTGATGTCGACCGGGGATGAATTGGTGGAGGTTGGTACCGAGCCCGGGCCGGGCCAGATCGTGGACTCCAATCGCTGGGCGCTGAACGCTGCGCTGGAGGAGGCCGGGGCGGTCGTGACCATGCTCGGGATCGCTCCCGACGAGCCGGGCCCGCTCCGCCGGCTGGTCCAAGAGGCGCTCTTGGAGCACGACGTCCTGGTCACCTCGGGTGGCGTCTCGGTGGGCACCCACGACCTGGTCAAGCCACTGCTGGCGGAAATCGGCCAGGTCCTGGTGGGACGGGTCAAGGTGCGCCCCGGCAAGCCCTTCACGTTCGCGACCCTGCCCGGCGGCAAGATCGCGTTCGGGCTGCCCGGCTTCCCGGTCAGCTCCCTGGTGACGCTGGAGGTCTTTGTCCGTCCTGCCCTGCGCCGAATGCAGGGGATGGCGCGCCTGGAGCGGCCCCTGCTGACGGTGAAGATGGGCTTCGACGCCCGCTCGCCGGGCGATCGGACCGACTACCACCGGGTCCGATTGGAGGCCGAGGGCGACCATTTGGTGGCCCATTCCACCGGCCGCCAGTCGTCCTCGCGGCTCCTCTCCATGGCCGGCGCCCAGGCGCTGGTGCGGGTCCCGCCCGGGGAAACGGGACTGGCCGCGGGTTCGCTGGTGCCGGCCATGATCCTGGATCTCAACTGAGCCGCCCAGCGAACAGGCGTTCGGCCTAGAATCGAAGGCGTATGCCCAGCCAGTTCCGCATCGATGCGCCATTCGAGCCGGCCGCCGACCAGCCGCAGGCGATTGAGGGTTTGGTATCCGGTTTTCAGAGGGGCCTTCGCCACCAGTTGCTGTCCGGTGTGACGGGGAGCGGGAAGACGAACGTGATGGCCTGGGCGATCGAGCGCCTGGGTCGACCGGCGCTGGTGCTCAGTCCCAACAAGACCCTAGCCGCGCAGCTGTGCGCCGAGTTCCGGCGCCTGTTTCCGGACAACGCCGTCGAGTATTTCGTCAGCTACTACGACTACTACCAGCCCGAGGCCTACATCGCCCGCAGCGACACCTACATCGAGAAGGACTCCAGTCGCAACGAGGAGATCGACCGCTTGCGCCATAGCGCCACCACCGCCCTGATGACGCGGCGCGACGTGATCGTGGTGGCCAGCGTGAGCTGCATCTATGGCATCGGCTCGGTCGAGGACTATCTGGGCGAGGCTCTGGAAATTCACCGCGGCATGCCGATTCGGCGCCAGATCCTCCTTCGCAAGCTGACCGAGATGCTCTACGAGCGCAACGACTACGATCTCGGTCGGTTGCGCTTTCGGGTCCGGGGCGAGATCGTGGACGTGGTGCCGGCCAGCGAGGAGCGGGTCTTCCGGATCGAGTTCATGGGGGATGAGATCGAGCGCATCCAGGAGCTGGATGGGGTGACGGGGGAGATTCGCGGCGTGCGCGAGGAGCTGAAGATCTTTCCCGCCAGCCACTACGTGACCCCCAAGGACAAGCTGGCGCTGGCGATTCGGGATGCGGCCGCAGAGATGGAGGAGCGCTGTGCCTGGTTTGACCAACAGGGTCGGCTGCTGGAGTCGCAGCGCCTGCGCCAGCGAACCAATTTCGAGCTGGAGATGCTGCGCGAGACGGGAACCTGCGCCGGAGTCGAGAACTATTCGCGACACCTGACCCGCCGCCAGCCTGGCGATGCCCCCTACACCCTCCTCGATTACCTACCCGAGGACGCCCTCATCCTGGTCGACGAGTCGCACGTCGCCATCCCCCAGGTGGGGGCCATGCTGGGTGGCGACCGAGCGCGCAAAGCGGCCCTGGTGGAGTTCGGATTCCGCCTTCCCAGCGCCTTCGATAACCGACCCCTGGGTTTTGACGAGTGGGAGGAACGCGTTCGCCAGGCGGCCTACGTGACCGCCACGCCGGGCCCCTACGAGCTCGCCCACTCCGAACAGACGGTGGAGATGGTGGTGCGTCCGACCGGCCTGGTCGACCCCACGGTGGAGGTGAGGGCGACCACCGGCCAGGTCGACGACCTGCTGGTGGAACTGCGCAAGCGCTCCGAGCTCGGGCAGCGCTCGCTGGTCACCACGCTGACCAAGCGGTTTGCCGAGGACCTCACCGACTACCTGCGCGAGTACGGCGTCCGGGTCCGCTACATACATTCGGATCTCGACGCCATGCAGCGCATCGAGGTGCTGCGCGACCTCCGGCTGGGGGAGTTCGACGTGCTCGTCGGCATCAACCTCTTGCGCGAGGGCTTGGACCTGCCGGAGGTCGCCTTCATCGCCATCCTGGATGCCGACAAGGAGGGCTACCTGCGCTCCTATCGCACCTTCATCCAGGTCATCGGCCGGGCGGCGCGCAACGTGGACGGACACGTGATCATGTACGCCGACCGGGTCACCGACTCCATGCGCCAGGCCATCGACGAGACGGATCGGCGCCGGGCCCGGCAGGTCGCCCACAACCTGGAGCACGGCATCACCCCGGAGAGCATTCGCAAGGCGGTCTACCAGATCCAGGTCGAAGAGCAGGAGGTCAAGGCCGACGCCATCGAATTGATGGGTGGTGCGGGCCTGCCCCGAGCCGACCTCATGGCCATGGTCAGAGACCTGGAGCGGGAGATGCTGCGCCTCTCCCGGGATCTCCGCTTCGAGGATGCGGCCAAGGTGCGAGATCGGATCAAGGCCGTTCGGGCCCGGCTCCTGGGCGACGATGGGGGAGACGACGACCAAGAGATTGCGCTCGCGGTGGCGGCGACGCCCGTTCCCAGAGCCACCCGGCGCGGCTCCGGCCGCCCGCGGCAGGGAAACTGAAGCCGGAGTGAGCATCGACCAAATCACGATCCGCGGGGCTCGGGAACACAACCTCAAGAACGTCGACCTGACGATCCCCCGCGACAAGCTGGTGGTGTTCACCGGGCTGTCGGGGTCGGGCAAGTCCTCGCTCGCCTTCGACACCATCTACGCCGAGGGGCAGCGCCGCTACGTGGAATCGCTGTCGGCCTACGCGCGCCAGTTCCTGGGCCAGATGGACAAGCCCGACGTGGACATCATCGAAGGGCTCTCGCCGGCGATCTCGATCGACCAGAAGGGCACCTCCAAGAACCCGCGCTCGACGGTTGGGACGGTGACCGAGATCTACGACTACCTGCGCCTGCTCTTCGCCCGGGTCGGCCATCCCCACTGTCCACAGTGCGGGCGTGAGATCCAAAAGCAGACCATCGATCAGATGGCGGCGAGCGTGGAGCGCCTGCCCGAAGGCACCCGGCTCATGATCCTGGGTCCGATCGTGCGGGGACGGAAGGGGGAATACCACGCGCTCCTGGAGGACATCCGAAAGCAGGGTTTTTCGCGCGTCCGGGTCGACGGCGTGCTCCACGAGCTGGGCACCGCCATTCCCATGGAGCGCTACAAGAAGCACGACCTGGAGGTGATGGTCGACCGGGTCGTGGTGGGACCCGAACAGCGCACCCGGCTGGTCGATTCGCTTGAGATGGCGGCCAAATTGGGCCAGGGCGCGGTGCTCCTGGTGCCCATGGATGGCGGCGATGAGATGTCCCTCTCCCAGGATTACGCGTGCCCCTACGACGGCCTCAGCGTGGCCGAGCCGGAGCCGCGCAACTTCTCCTTCAACACCCCCCACGGTGCCTGCCCCGTCTGCACCGGTCTCGGCTCCCAGATGGTGGTCGACGCCGACCTCGTCATTCCCGACCCCGGGCTCAGTCTCAACCAGGGCGCCGTCGCCCCCTGGAGCCGCTCCCAGTTCTTCTACCCGGAGTTGTTGCGCTCACTCTGTGAGTCGCACGGGATCGACATGAACCAGCCCTGGGCGGAACTCGATGAAGGCTTCCGGCTGCTGCTCATGGAGGGAACCGGCAAGCAGAAGGTGCGCTTCAACTACCGCAACTATCACCGCGTGCGGCGCACCTACGAGGCCCCCTTCGAAGGGGTGCTGGCGAACATCCAGCGGCGCTACGGGGAGACCGACTCCGACTTCCTCAAGAGCGATCTGGAAAAGTACATGAGCGAGCGCCCCTGTTCCGGCTGCGGAGGCAAGCGCCTGCGGGCCGATTCGCTGGCCGTCACCCTGGGCTCCCTCAACATCGCCCAGGTCTGCGCACTTTCGGTGACCGAATGTGATCGCTGGTTCGAGGACCTGGACCTGTCCGAACGCGAGCAACAGATCGGACGTGGCATCCTCAAGGAAGTCCGCGAGCGGCTTCGCTTCATGCTCGACGTGGGACTGGACTACCTGACCCTGGAACGCACGGCGGCTTCGCTTTCGGGCGGAGAATCGCAGCGGATCCGGCTCGCCACCCAGATCGGTTCCAAATTGATGGGGGTGCTCTACATCCTCGACGAACCGTCGATCGGACTCCACCAGCGCGACAACCACCGCCTCATCCAGACCCTGCTGCGACTACGCGATCTGGGCAACACGCTGATCGTGGTCGAGCACGATGAGGACACCATCCGGTCCGCCGATTGGCTGGTGGACGTGGGGCCGGGAGCGGGCGAGCAGGGCGGTCGAGTCGTGGCCAGCGGCCCCCTGGAGGCAATCCTGGCCAGCCCCGAGTCGATCACCGCCGCCTTCCTGCGCGGGGATCGTCGGATCGAGGTTCCGGCCACGCGGAGGCCTCGTGAGCACGGCCAGCTGGTGATTGAGGGGGCGCGTGCCAACAACCTCAAGGGCATGGATGTGGCCATGCCCCTGGGATGTTTTGTGGCCATCTCCGGGGTCAGCGGGTCGGGCAAGTCGTCGCTGATCACGGACGTCCTTTCCCGCCGTCTGGCTCAGCACTTCTACGGCGCCAAGGCCAAGCCGGGGCGGCACGGGGCCATTCGAGGGCTGGACCTGCTGGACAAGGCGATCAACGTTGATCAGTCGCCGATCGGGCGCACGCCGCGCTCCAACCCGGCCACCTACACGGGCATGTTCACGCACATCCGGGAGCTCTTCGCCTCCATGCCCGACGCCAAGATTCGGGGCTACGCGCCGGGACGCTTCTCCTTCAACGTTCAGGGTGGGCGTTGCGAGGCCTGCCGCGGAGACGGCATCATTCAGATCGAAATGCAGTTCCTGCCCGACGTCTACATTCCCTGCGAGGTGTGCCACGGCTCTCGCTACACGCTGGAGGTGCAGGAGGTGAAATTCCGCGGCCACTCCATCTCCGAGGTGCTCGAGATGACGGTGGATGAGGCGATCGAGGTCTTTGAGAACGTGCCCCGGATCGTGAGCAAGCTGCGCACGCTGCGGGACGTGGGACTGGGCTACATCCGCCTGGGGCAGCCTGCAACCCAGCTTTCGGGCGGGGAGGCGCAGCGGGTGAAACTCTCAGCCGAACTCTCCCGCCGCGACACCGGGCGCACCATGTACGTGCTTGACGAACCGACCACCGGCCTCCACTACGCCGACGTCGAACGGCTCCTTCACGTCCTTCACCGTCTGGTCGACAATGGCAACACGGTGGTGGTGATCGAACACAACCTCGACGTCCTCAAAACCGCCGACTGGATGATCGACCTCGGACCCGAGGGCGGGGAGGGCGGGGGTGAGGTGGTTGCCTGCGGCACCCCCGAGCAGGTCGCGGACACGCCCAGTTCGTACACCGGTCGCTATCTGGCCCCGATCCTGGCGCGCGATTCTGCCCCCCAGCGAGTGACCGCGTGAGCGCTCTCGACGAGCTCCGGGCGGATCTCGCCACGGTCGCCGATCTGGAGCGGGCGGGCGCCGTTCTGGACTGGGACCAGGAGACCCAGATGCCGCCGGGAGGGGTGGAGGACCGTGCCAACCAGCTCGCCACGGTGGGCCGCTTGAGCCACGAGTTGTTCACGTCGGACCGCATCGGAGAGCTGTTGGAGCGCGCTGGCGAGGAGGTTGCGGGCCAGCCCTACGAATCGTTTGAAGCGAGCCTGGTGCGCGTGACGAAGCGGGAATGGGAGCAGGCAACCAGGCTCCCGGCCGAACTGGTGGAGAACATCGCCCGGGCCGGCGCGGAGGCACGCCCCGACTGGCTGCGGGCGCGGCAGGAGTCCGACTGGAGCATTTTTGCGCCCCGCATGGAGCGGACGGTGGAGTTCTCGCTGGCACTGGCCGAGGCCCACGGCTGGACGGCCAGTCCCTACGACGCCCTCATCGAGCGATCCGAGCCCGGCCTCAGCACGCGATTCCTGGAGGGCCTTTTCGGCGAGCTCAAGGAGGCCATCGTGCCCATGGTGCGCGCCATCGCCGCCCGCCCCGAGGCGGCCCCTGATGAGGTGCTGGACCGCGATTTCGATCCCGAGTTGCAGCTCGGGATCTCTCTGGCTGTGGTCCAAGAGCTGGGTTACGACCTGGAGCGAGGACGGTTGGACAAGTCGGCCCACCCCTTCTGCGTCTCGCTGGGAGCGGGCGACGTGCGCATCACCACGCGGGTCAAGCGCAACATCCGCGACTCCTGTCTGTTCAGCACCATCCACGAGAGCGGCCATGGCATGTACGACCAGGGCATCCCCAAAATCCTCGATCGCAGTCCGCTCTGGGGTGGAGCATCCAGCGGGGTGCACGAATCGCAGTCACGGTTCTGGGAGAACCTGGTCTGCCGCAGCCGCGCCTTCTGGATTTACTTCTTCCCCCGGCTGGCCAAGGTCTTCCCCGCCCAGTTGGCCGACCAGACCGCCGAGTCCTTCTTTCGGGCCAACAATCGGGTCCGGCCTTCCTACATCCGGGTCGACGCCGATGAGGTCACCTACAACCTGCACGTGCTGATGCGCTTTGAGATCGAGAAGCAACTCATCGAGGGCAGCCTCGCCGTTGGCGACGTGCCGGAGGCCTGGAACCAGGCTCTGGACCAGTATCTGGGTCTGGCCCCGACCGGCGCCCTCACCGGTCCCTTGCAGGACATCCACTGGGTGCAGGCGCCGCTGGGCGGATTTGTCGGTTACGCGCTGGGCAACCTGATCGGTGCCCAACTCTTGGAGAGAGTGAGGGTCGATGTGCCCGAGTTTGACTCGCTGCTCGCCGTGGGTAGTTTTGGCCCCCTCCTGGAGTGGCTCCACCGGGAGGTTCACGCACACGGGCGAAAGTTCACGCCCGACGAGCTGACCGAGCGTGCGAGCGGCGGTCCGATCCGGAGCGATGCCTGGATCCGATACGCGCGAGTCAAGTTTGGGGAGATCTACGGGCTCGACTGGTAGGGTGCATCGAGCGCGCCCGAAGTTGCGCTGAGCCCGCCCATCGACACATGCAGCAGGGAGTCATGCCGGCCCTCCTGGCGGTCCTGACCCTGCTCTTCGCCGAAGAGCTGGGTGTGCCCATCCCCTTCGCCCCGGGGGAGGTGATCCTGATCGGGGCCGGACTGCTGGTCGCCTCGGGCCGGATCGGGCTCACCTACATGCTCCCCCTCTGCTGGCTGGCGGTGGCCGCCGGAGGGCTGGGCGGATATGGCTGGTCGCACCTGGTCGGCGAGGTGAGGCTGCGGGGCCTGGCGCGGAAGCTGCGAGCCGAGGAGACCTTCAATCAGGTGGCCTTGCGCCTCCAGGGGGCCAGTGTGCCCCTGATCGTGCTGACCCGCCTGGTGCCCGGACTGCGGGTCTACACCAGCCTCGTCGCGGGCGGCTCTGGGGTTCGTTTCCGCCGCTTCGCGCTGGCGCTGCTGATCGCGGAGGTCCCCTGGGTCACTCTCTTTCTGCTGGTGGGGATTTTCGTCGGCGTCCCGGCCGAACGCCTGATCGGACGCGTCGAGGGGACGGCGCTTCGGGTGGGGGCGGTGCTGGTGATCCTGCTGGCCGTCTACCTGCTGGCCCGCCGTCTGCCCGCGGCCCGGCCGAGGGGCGGGCTGCGCCCCCCGTCGCCGCTCTTGATTCTGGCCGCCCTCTCGATTGATCTGGCCGCCATCATCGTCATCCTCGTCGTCTTTGCCCTCCTCTTCGGCCTTGAGGAGGGCGCGACCAGCGCCGCTTCGGCCACGGCGGTGGTGGGGGCGACCGCGCTGGGCTACCTGATCGTGGCCCGGCGCAGCACCGGTAGCACGCTGGGCGAGTCACTGCTGCGCGTCCGCTATCCCTGAAGCGGCTCTTGGCGCGGAGTCGCGCCGTCATCCCCGCGACCGGCCCTGCCTAGAATCGGGTTCAGTGACGATCGCCCCTGAAAACATCAGGCGCCGGCTGCGGGCGGTACCCGACTCCCCCGGCGTCTACCTGCTACGCAACGAATCCAACCAGGTCATCTACGTGGGCAAGGCCCTGCGCCTGCGCGATCGCCTTCGGTCCTATTTCACCCTAACTCCGGGAGCGCCCGCCCGGACCCAGGAGCTGATCCGCCGGATCTCCGATTTCGAGTTCGTCAAGGCGGCCAACGAGGTCGAGGCGCTGGTGCTGGAGTGCAACCTGATCAAGCACTATCGGCCCCGCTACAACGTTCGGCTCAAGGACGACAAGAACTACCTCTATCTGAAGCTGCCGACGCGGGAGGATTTCCCGCGCGTCCACTACACGCGGCGGCTGGCCGACGACGGGGCCCAGTATTTCGGTCCCTACACCAGCGCTCAATCGCTCCGCAGCACGGTCAAGACCCTGCGCCAGGCGCTGCCCTTCCGAACCTGTTCGGACGACGTGTTCAAACAGGGCAAGGTCTGCCTGGACTTCCACATCCGGCGCTGCCCCGGGCCCTGTGAGGGTCGCATCAGCGCCGAGGACTACAGGACCCGAATCAAGGAGGTGGCCCTCTTCATGGACGGCCGCTCCGACGAGCTGACCCGGCAGCTCAAGCGGCGCATGCGGGAGGCGGCCGACGGCCTGGACTTCGAGCGGGCGGCCGGCCAGCGCGACCAGCTGGCGGCCATAGAGCGCATCGCCGACCGGCAGAAGGTCCTGGTGCACAGCCACAGTGACGAGGATCTGATCGCCTGGTCCCGGTTGGGCCGCGACGCCTACGTCGAGGTCGCCTACGTTCGCCAGGGCAAGATGGTGGGCCACGACGGCTACGCGCTCGAGGGCGCTGGCGAGGTGGCGGAATCGGAGGTGTTGCGTGGCTTCCTGCTCCAGTACTACGCCGGCGCCACCCACATCCCCCGCTCGGTGGTCATACCTGCTCTCTTGCCGGCTGCGGCCGAGGTCGAGGCCCTGCTCGCCCACCGGCGCGGATCGGCGGTTCGATTGGAGGTCCCCCGCCGGGGGCGCAAGAAGGCCCTTCTGGAGCAGCTCGGGGCCACCGCGGCGGAGGTCCTGACGCAGCTGCGAATCCAGGCCGACTACGACCGCAGCCGGACCGAGCCCATGCTGAGCGTGCTGGCCGAGGCCCTGGAGTTGGAATCGCCGCCCCGGCGCATCGAGTGCTTCGACATCTCCAACCTGCAGGGTGACTCGGCGGTCGGGTCGATGGTGGTGTTCGAGGACGGCCGGCCGCGCACCGATCACTACCGCAGCTTCAAGATCAAGTTCACGCCCGGGCCGAACGATTTCGCGATGCTACAGGAGGTGCTGCGTCGCCGCTTCGACCGTTTGGAGGTGGCGCTGCGTCGGGACCAGGGCCCCGAGGCCGTCGATGCGAGCTTTGCCGCTCGCCCCGATCTGGTCATCATCGACGGCGGCAAGGGCCAGCTTGGTGCTGGCCTCAGCGTGATGGAAGAATTCGGCTTCGCCGATATACCCGTCTTCGGGCTGGCCAAGCAGCGGGAGGAGCTGTTTGCCCCGGGCCGAGCCGAGCCCATCGTCCAGGAGCACGATTCGCCGGGCATGTTCCTGGTTCAACGCATCCGCGACGAGGCCCACCGATTCGCTATCACCCACCATCGCAAGGTCCGGACCAGGCGGGCCCTGTCGTCGCCGCTGGACTCGGTGGAGGGTATCGGGCCGGCCCGCAAGCGGGCTCTGCTGCGCCGCTTCGGCGGCCTGGCCGGGATCAAGGAGGCATCCGACGACGACCTTGCCGCCAGCGGCATTCCGGCTCGGGTGGCGCTGCGTCTGAAGGAACTGCTCTGATGAACGGGGAGGGCGGCGGCCGCCTGGTGTTCCTGAACGGACCCGAGGCTGCCGCGCTGGCCTTCGCCCGGGCTGGATTTGAGGTTCGCTCCGAGGTCGTCGGCGGGGGTCTGGAGGGCGACCTGGTGGTGCGCCTCCCGGCTCCGGCCGCCCCCTATTTGCGGGCGGCGGACGAACGTGGCCTCAAATACACCCTGGTCCACGTCGGCCCGGACGACGGCGAGGCCGAGGGCTCCTACCAGCGCGCGCATCACCGACTCGAGGAACCGGCGGTGGAGGCTTTGGCTCGCACCCTCGCCACCCTTCCCGGCCGCCGCCTCCGCTGTCTGGCCTTCGGCTACAAGCAGGGCCTGCCCACGGATGCGAACTGGGTCATCGACGTCCGCTTCTTGGACAACCCCTACTGGGTCGAGGAGCTTCGCCCGCTGGACGGCTTCGAGCCTCGGGTGGTGCGCATGGTGCTCTCCCAGAGCGCCGCCACGGACCTGCTGGCCGGCATCGAATCGGTGCTCCGAAAGGCGCTCCCGCTCTATCAGAAAGGCCAGATAACCGTCGCCTTCGGTTGCACCGGAGGGCGCCACCGTTCGGTGGTTATGGCCCGGGCGCTGGCGGATCGGCTGGCGGATCTGGACGGATTTGAGGTGGAGTTCGCGGCCCGCGATCTGGGAGCGCTCAGAGACCGCGAACAGGGGCCGGGGTAGGTCAGGCCTACCCGGGCGCCGCGGCCACCGCCGAGAGCGGCCGGGCGATGTCCTCCAGCGACCTCCGCTCGGCGTTGACGCCCAGGAACCAGGCCACCAGTCCGCCCAGAATCATGACTCCGGCACCAAAGTAATAGCCCGCCGCGAGCGGTCCCCGGCTGGTGCCGTTCCCGATCAGGCTGGCGAAGAGGTAGGGAGCCGCCACGCCGCCCGCCAACTGCGAGATGGCGAAGAAGAAGGAGATGGCCTGGCCCCGCAACTCAAGGGGAAAGATCTCGCTGACCGTCAGGTAGGCGGACGATGCCCCGGCCGAGGCCAGAAAGAAGATCAGACACCACATCCCGGTCTGGGTCACCGCGCTCAGATCCCCCTGCCCGAACATCCAGCCCGAGACCGCCAGCAGGAGTCCGGACAGGACGTAGGTGCTGAAGATCATCTTTCGCCTCCCCACGGTGTCGAAGAGTGGCCCGAGCAGGAGCGGGCCGAGCAGATTTCCGACCGCGAAGGGGAAGAAGTAGAAGCCGATTTGGGAGGACGAAATCTTGTAGAAGTGGGCCAGAACCAGGGCGTAGGTGAAGAAGATGGCGTTGTAGAGGAAGGCCTGGGTAACCATCATGGAGAAGCCCAGCACCGATCTGGAGGGGTAGTCGCGCAGCATCGTCCGAGCGATTTCCGGATAGGAGATCGCCCCCCTCGCCTTGACCTCCAGCGCCCTGTCCTCGGGGACCGGCTCCAGGTGCACGCCCTCGCGCTCCACACGTGCCTCGATCTCGCTCACGATCCGCTCCGCCTCCTCTTCGCGGCCGTGGGTCATGAGCCAGCGCGGACTCTCCGGTATGGCCCGACGGATGTAGATGATGATGAGCCCGGCCACGGGCCCGATGAAAAAGCCCACCCGCCAGCCCACGTTGATCGGCAGCAGGTGCGGGTTGAGCAGAAAGATGGAGGAGAGGGCCCCGATCATCGCCCCCGCCCAGTAGGTGCCGTTGACGGCGATGTCGACCCGGCCCCGGTACTGCGATGGGATCAGCTCGTCAATGGCGGCGTTGATCGAGGTGTATTCCCCCCCGATGCCAGCGCCGGCCAGGAACCGAAATATGAGCAGGAACCAGAGGCTGGGTGAAAAGCCTCCGATGCCGCTCGAGAACAGGTACAGGGCGAGGCAGACGACGAACATTTTCTTGCGCCCGACGAGGTCTGTGATACGGCCGAAGATCAGAGCTCCAACCACTTCGCCGAGAAGGTAGACCGAGCCCAAGAGCCCCACCTCGCTGCTGGCCAGGTGCAGCGTCCCCCGGTCCTGCAAAACCGTGCCCACCGCGGCGACGATCTGGATCTCGAGGCCGTCCAGGATCCAGGAGACACCAAGGCCTACGATGACCAGCCAGTGGAAGCGGGTCCATGGCAAGCGGTCCAGGCGGGCGGGGACCAGGCTCTTGATTGGCCGCGTCGATTCGCCGCTCGCCGAGCTCACGCTGGACGCCTCGTTTGTGGGGTTGGGGCTGTTCTGCTAGGTTGCGTCCGCGGGCCCCAACCCATCAGCGCACCACCAAGACCGAGCAGTCGGCCTGATGGACGATGCGGTGGGCCACTCCGCCCAGCAGGAGGTCCGTCACATGGGAGCCACGATCCCCGACCAGAATCAGGTCGGCGTTGAACTCCCGCGCCATCTGCAGCAATTCCTTGGCCGTCGATCCGACCGCCGCGCTGATTGCACCCTCGGCGTGCAGACCCTGGTCGCGAAACGATTGCACGGCTTCGCTCACCAGCCGGGCCGCGTCCTCCTCGCTTTCCAGGTGGAGGGAGGGTGGGGTCGAGCGGCCCGGGCCAGCTGTGCCCCGGGCCGCTCGACCTCGCGCACATGCGCCACCAGAACGTCCCCGCCGTGCCGATTGGCGATCTCCAGGGCAGCTTGGATGACGCGCGCGGCCCGGTTCCGGTCACCATCCACCGTCGCCACCAATCGTTCGAACATGCACCACTCCTATCGATACCAGTGCTGGCTCGCTTCCACGCTACCCTACAGCACGAGGCTCACGTTGGATCAGGGGAGGAAGCCGCTCCGTTCGAGTCCGGCCCTCTAGCTGGCCCTCCGGTGGATGGCGTCCGACGCGAGCCCCAGCCGCAGTTGCATGGATGGGCCGGCGGCGGCGGCGCGGGACTGGAGGCTGACCGGTCGGCTGGCGCAGATCTGGTCAGGCCGACGGCGGCGGATTGGACGTGGACGGAGGGTATGCCGCCATGACCAGGCCAGTTACAAACCGTCCACCCAGGAGGTGGTCTCGCGGCAGCACCGCCTCCACCTCAAAGCCCGCCCGGCGATAGCAGCTGATGGCGTGCTGGTTGGCCTCCAAGACCTGGAGGTAGACCTTGGCCATGCCCAGCTCGCCGAAAGCCCAAGCCGTCGCCAGACGGGTGGCCTCGGACCCGTAACCGTGCCCCCATCGCTCAGGCGGCCCCAGGTAGATGGCAAACCAGGCGTGGCGATTGCGAAAGTCCTGGTCGAAGATGCTGGCCGACCCCAGTGCCACGCCGTCCTCGCGCGAGTCGATCACCCAGCGCGTCCGGCCGGGCTCGGTCGTGGTCAAATCCCGCTTGATCCGGTCTTCGGTCACCGGTAGCCGCGATTCGATACCGCCCCAGACGGCCACCCTGGGGTCGGAAACGATGGGCGCCAGCCGGGCCGCATCGCCCGGCTCGGCGGCGCGCAGGCGGACCGACGCTCCCACCAGGTCCATCAGGGCTGGGTCCGGTAGTTGGGGTGGTCACGATACGCGGCCATTCGGAAGGTGGTCCTGAGCCGCCCCCCGATCAGCATGTCCTGGGGAAACGTGCCCTCCAGCTGATAGCCCGATTTTTCATAGGCGCGGCGGGCCCGATCATTGCCTTCGAACACTTCCAGGTAGACCTTCTCCATCCCCAATTCTTGGAGCGCAAAGCGAGTCACCAGGACGCAGGCCTCACTCCCCAAACCCTGGTCCCAGACCGACGGGGGGCCGAGCGTGATGCCCCAATGGCAGTTCCGGTTCTGCCGGTCCAGGGCACGCAGTCCGGTGGTTCCGACCATGGCGCCGTCGGATCGGCGCTCCACCGCCCAGGAAATTGAGCCTTCGCGATCTTCGGTCGCATACTCGACCGCCTGGTGAATCGCGTAGGGTTGGGCGGCCCAGCCGCCCACGAAGCGGATCACCTCCGGGTCTGCGATGTTGGCGGCGATGACTTGAGCGTCCTCGCGGCGCAGAGCGCGAAGTGTGACCCGCTCGCCGGTCAGGTCCACGGCTGGGGTGTCAATTCAGTACGCGGCCAGCGTCCGCATGGCCTCGGCGATGCGTTCCGGCGTGGGCATGAAGGCGGCTTCCTGGGCCTGGTTGTAGGGCATCGCAGGCACGTCTGGACCGGCCAGCCGGGTGACGGGCGCGTCCAGGTGGGAAAAGGCACCCTCTCCAATCACCGCCGCCACCTCGGCTCCAAATCCGCCCGTCAGGTTGTCCTCGTGCACGATCAGGGCGCGACCGGTTCGCGCCACCGATTCGAGCAGTAGGGGCGCCGGCAGCGGGCGCAGCGTGCGCAGGTCGATCACCTCGGCCTCCACGCCCTCGGCCGCCAGGGCCTCGGCCGCCGCCAGCGCGAAGTGAACCATCAATCCCCAGGTGATGCAGGTGAGGTGGGTACCCGGGCGCCGGATGACGGCCTCGCCGATGGGGGTCAGGTAGTCGCCGTCAGGGACCTCCCCCTTGATCAGCCGATAGGCCTTCTTGTGTTCGAAGAACATGACCGGATCGGGATCGCGGATGGCCGATTTGAGGAGACCCTTGGCGTCGGCGGGAGTGCTCGGAACGACCACCTTGAGGCCCGGGATGTGGGCGTAGAGGGCCTCCACCGACTGGGAGTGGTAGAGACCGCCGTGGACCCCGCCACCGAACGGTACGCGGATGGTGATGGGGCATGAATATCCCCCGTGAGAGCGGTAGCGCATCCTCGAGGCCTCACTCACGATCTGATCAAAGGCGGGATGGATGAAGTCGGCAAACTGGATCTCGGCCACCGGGATGAGTCCGTTGAGGGAGGCGCCGATGGCGATCCCGACGATGGCCGCCTCCGCCAGCGGGGTGTCGAGGACGCGGTCTGGGCCAAAGCGATCGTAGAGGCCCTCGGTGGCCAGGAAGACACCGCCCTTGCGTCCCACATCCTCGCCCAGAACCCAGACCCTCTGGTCGCGCTCCATTTCTTCACTCAGCGCCTGCCGGATGCTATCGATCATGTTCTTGACGCTCACCGGCTCCCCTCCTCGAAGAAGAGGTGGCGGTGGATCTGGGCGGGATCGGGCGAGGGGGCCGTCTCGGCCGCGGCGACGGCCTCGTCGACCGCCGCCGCACACTCCTGGTGCAGGCTCTTGTCGTCCTCGGGGGACATCAGTTGGTGCTCCAGCAGGTACTTGGCGAATCGCTCCAGGGGGTCATTCTGGAGCATCGCCTCCAACTCCTCCGACGGGCGGTAGCGACGTTGGTCGTCGTCCGACGAATGGGAGGTGAACCGGTCCACCTTGGCGGCGATCAGGGTCGGCCCCTCGCCGCTGCGGGCGCGCGTCATGGCCTGAGTCATGGCCGCATAGACCTCGAGAATGTCCCCGCCGTCGACGCTGATGCCGGGCATCCCGTATCCCGCCGCGCGCGCCGCCACGCTCTCCACCCCCATCTGCAGTTGGTGGGGCACGCTGATCGCGTAGCCGTTGTCCTGGACCAGGCAGATGAAGGGGAGACGATGGATGGCGGCGAAATTCATGGCCTCGTGCCAGTCGCCCTGGGAGGTGCCGCCCTCACCGATGCAGCTGACCGCGACCTCGTCCAGGCCCCGCAGCCGGGCGGCGTAGGCGAGGCCGCAGGCGTGGAGCTGCTTGGGCCCGACCACGCTCGAGGTGCTGACGATGTGGGCGACCGGGTTACTGAAATGGGAGGGCATCTGGCGGCCGCCCGAGGAGGGGTCGGTGGCGCGTGCGAAGACCGAGAGCATGAAATCCAGCGGCGTCACTCCGAGCGCGATGCAGAAGGCCAGATCTCGGTAGTAGGGGACCAGCCAATCGACGCCTGGCCGCATGGCCGCTGCCGCTCCCACCTGGGCCGCCTCGTGGCCCTGCGCGGAGACCACAAAGGAGGCCTTGCCCTGGCGGTTGAGCGCCCACATGCGGCGGTCGATGGCCCGGGCCAGAAGCATCTTTCGGTACATCCATCGCACTCGATCGGTCCCCAGCCCAAGTGCCTCGTGACGCGCCTCAGGCCTCGAGCGGGCAGAGGCTGGGGGCGGTGGGGAAGGGATGGTCATGGGGCCAGATTATCGCGTACGTGAGCATCCAGCCTGAGCTGGTGGCCGGGCCGGCGGAAGCCGCTTCTACACTGGATCGGTCGGGAGCGCGAGATCCTGAATTTGGAGGTCGGCAAGTCTCATATTCAACCGACGTCAAGGCAGAGCTGTGCGAGCTCACCGCCGCCCGCTGGCACTGTCAGGAGCACGAGGTCGCCGCCATCCTCCGTGCCACCGGAGGTCTGGTGACCGAGACGGGGGGCGTCCCCCGGGCCAATTTCTCGAGGTTGCCGAACGCAGTGGCCCGCAAGATCGTGCGCCTGGCGCACGCGCGTCCCGGGTTGGAGGTCAAAGTCCAGCGTGCCGGAGCTGGTCGGAAGACCTTGTTTGACGTCGAGCTTCTTCTCAACCCCAGCCTTCAATCCCTACTCGCCGCGGGTCCGGCCGAGTTGCCCAAGCGGGCCTGCGATCGCAAGGCGATGCTGCGCGGCTTCTTCTTGGGTTGCGGATCGGTCAACGCCCCGGTTGCCCACTACCACCTGGAGCTGGTGCCAGCGGATCGAGCCGGGGCGGTGGCCGCCGCCGAGATGCTGCACCTTCATGGCGTTCGAGCGGGTCTGGGGGAGCGCGGAGGTCGAGCCCTGGTCTACGTCAAGGACGGGGACGGGATCGCGCGCACGCTGTCGTTGATCGGCGCCAACCGCGCCGTGTTGGAATTCGAGAAGGCGCGCGTGCTGCGCGAGCTGACGGGCGAGGTCAATCGTCGCCTCAACTTCGAAACCGCCAACATCGCCAAGACGATCGGAGCCGCCAGCCGCCAGCTCGACGCCATCGAGCGGCTGACCGCGGCCGGACGTCTGCGCCAGCTCTCACCCGCCCTGCGCTCGGCGGCCCGCGTCCGGCGGGCCCATCCCGACCTCAATCTCGATGACATGGCGCTCCGCATGGACCTCTCCAAATCCGCCCTCAACCACCGCCTGCGCCGGCTGGTAGAACTGAGCGAGGGGGGCGCGGGGAAGGGGCACAGGGGGCCGTTCCCGGCCGCTGATCCGCTTGGCGGCCCTGTCGCGGGGGCTGCGGATCCTAAGATATGGAGCCGTTTACACCGGTCCTAACCGGGGCGGAATCCGCGGGAGGTGTCAGCTAACTATGGCGATACGAGTCGGAATCAATGGTTTCGGACGAATCGGCCGGAACATATTCCGGGCGGCCAGCGAGCGGAATCCAGAGGTCGAGATCGTGGCCGTGAACGATCTCGGGGATACCGCGACCTTCGCCCACCTTTTGAAGCACGACACCGCCCTGGGCACCTTCTGGCCCCTGGTGACGGCCTCCGCAGACGAGATCCGAGTTGGGGATCGCGGCGTCCGGTTTCTTTCCGAGAAGGATCCCAGCCGGTTGCGCTGGGCGGACCTGGGCGTCGACATCGTGGTCGAGTCGACCGGACTCTTCACCGATGCCAACAAAGCCCGGGTGCACATCGATTCGGGCGGGGCCAAGAAGGTGATCATCTCGGCGCCGGCCACCAATCAGGACTACACCGTGGTCATGGGCGTGAACCACCTCGGATATGACCCCCAGCGTCACCACGTGATTTCCAACGGCAGCTGCACGACCAACTGCCTGGTACCCCTGGTGAAGGTGCTGAACGACAATTTCGGGGTGGCTCACGGGATGATGACCACCATCCACGCCTACACCGCGGATCAGCGCCTGCAGGACCTGCCCCACCGTGATCTGCGGCGTGCCCGGGCGGCCGCAGACAACGTGATTCCGACCTCCACCGGGGCCAATCGGGCGGTGGCCGAAGTGCTGCCGGACCTGGCCGGGCGCTTTGTGGGTATGGCCTTCAGGGTCCCGGTACTGGATGTGTCGGTGCTTGACCTCACCGTTGAACTCGAGAAGTCGACCGACCGCGACGAGGTCAACGACGTCTTCAAGCTGGCCGCTGAAGGCGCCCTGAAGGGCGTTCTGTCGGTTGCGGAGGAGGAGTTGGTTTCCTCCGACTTCAAGGGCGACCCGCACTCCGCCATCGTCGATCTCGGGCTCACCCTGGTGCTCGGCGAGAGGTCCGCCAAGGTGGTTGCGTGGTACGACAACGAATGGGGGTTCAGCTGCCGAATGGTCGATCTGATCGGTCACCTCGCGGCCCCGCTCTAGCCCTCTTCTGCAAAACTGATGAAGGAATCGATCCGCTCAATCGACGTGCGGGGCCGGCGGGTGATGGTCCGCGAGGACTTCAACGTGCCCATCATGCACGGCCGCATCGAGAGCCAGACGCGCCTTCTGGCGTGCCTGCCCACCCTGGAGGATCTCAGCGCCCGGGGAGCTCGGGTCATCATCACCTCGCACCTCGGCCGGCCCGGTGGACACCCGAACCCCGAGCTCTCACTGCGACCGGTGGCCGCCCGACTGGGCGAACTGCTGCATGCTCCGGTCGCCTTCGCTTCCGATTGCGTCGGGGCTGCGGCCCGGGTGGCGACCGATAAGCTGGCCCCGGGGGGCTTCGTGCTCTTGGAGAATGTTCGCTTCCACCCCGAGGAGGAGGCCAACGACCCAGTCTTCGCCCGAGAGCTCGCCTCGCTGGCGGAACTCTTCGTCAACGATGCCTTCGGGTCCTCACACCGCTCCCACGCCTCGGTGGTCGGAGTTGCCCAGTACCTGCCCGCCTACGCCGGTTCGCTGATGCTGGCGGAGTTGAGCGCGCTGCACCGGGCTCTGGATAATCCCGCCCGGCCCCTGGTGGCCGTGGTCGGGGGGGCCAAGGTGTCGACCAAGGTGGGTGTCCTCCGCCACCTGCTGATCAAGGTGGATAGGCTGATTGTGGCCGGCGCCATGGCCAACAACTTCCTTCGCGCCCAGGGCATCCCGGTGGGGGCCAGCCTGATCGAGGAGGACGCGTTGGCCGAGGCGGCCGAGGTGGCTCGCCTGGCCGGGGACCGGCTCTTCCTGCCCGTCGACGCGGTCTGCGCCCCCAGCCTGGAGCGGCCCGAACCCACCTCCGAGGTGGACATCGACCAGGTTCCGAGGGATCTCATGATCCTGGACATTGGGCGCAAGAGCGCGGCGTCCTTTGATCGAGCCCTGGCTGGAGCCAAGACGGTGGTCTGGAACGGCCCTCCGGGAGCCTTCGAGTATCCCCAATTCCGAGCCGGAACCAGGTTGCTGGCGGAGTCCATCATCAACTGCGGCGCCTACTCACTGGTGGGCGGTGGGGACACCGCCGCGGCCGTCGACATGCTCAAACTCGGTGACCGGTTTTCGTACGTCAGCACGGGCGGAGGTGCGACGCTGGAGTACATGGAAGGAAAGGGGTTGCCCGGCGTCGCCGTCCTCTCCGACGTGGGAGCCAGGCTCCAGCCTTTGAGTTCGCCTCCACATGCGTAGAGCCCTGTTGGCCGGGAACTGGAAGCTCAATCCAGCCAGCGCGGGCGAGGCGAGCGAACTGGCCCGAGCGATTAAGGCCAGCGCCTCTGCGCATGCCGAGTTCGTTCAGGTGGCCATATTCCCACCCTTTCCCTGGCTGCTGGGAGTGGCGGAGACGGTCTTGGATAGCCCCATTGAACTGGGCGCCCAGGACTGCTACTGGGAGCCGCGGGGAGCGTTCACGGGGGAGGTCTCAGCGGCCATGCTGCAGGGCTGGTGCCGCTGGGTCATCGTCGGCCATTCGGAGCGCCGGCGGCTCTTCGCGGAAACCGATCAGGTGGTGGCCAAGAAGGCGGCGGCGGCAATCGCAGCCGGCTTGTCGACGATCATCTGCGTGGGGGAGTCGGAGCAGGCCTTCGAATCGGGGCGATGCGAGGAGGTGGTTCAAGCCCAGGTCCGAGGCGCGCTCCAAGAGCTGGCCGCAGATGATTCCTCGCGACTGCTCCTCGCCTACGAGCCGCTGTGGGCGATCGGGACCGGGCGCAGCGCCGATCCCGAGCACGCTTACCGGGTCATGCGTTTGATCAGGCGCACCGTGGGCGAATGCATCGGGGAGGGCGCCGCCCGGCGGACCCGAGTGCTGTACGGGGGTAGCGCCAACGCGGATTCGGTGCCGTCCTTCGTGGAGCTGCCCTGGTGCGACGGCTGCCTGGTCGGGGGCGCCAGCCTCGATGGGGCCGAGTTTTCGAAGATGATCGTCGCCGCCGCGACCGTATACCGAGGTCGGCCGGTCGCCTAAGCTGAAGGTGAGCGCTGCATCGCGGTCGCGCCAGCGTGCGTTCGCACACCTGCAATCGTTCGCGGTCTGAAAGGAGAAATGACATGCCATTTGAGGTCCCCAAACTGTCCTATGAATTCGGTGCCCTGGAGCCGCACATCGACGCCCTGACCATGGAGATTCACCACGACCGGCACCACGGGGCGTACGTCAACAACCTCAACGCGGCCATCGAAAAGCATCCTGAACTGGCCGGAAAGAGCGTGGAAGAGCTGCTCTCCGACCTGGCGAGTGTCCCCGAGGACATCCGGTCGGCGGTGCGCAACAACGGCGGCGGCCATCTGAACCACTCCATCTTCTGGACCGTGATGGGCCCCCACGGCGGCGGCGAGCCGACCGGGCAGGCGCTGGACTCGATCCGGTCCGCCTTTGGCGACTACGCCACCTTCAAGGCCCAGCTCAAGGCGGCGGCGGTGGGCCAGTTCGGAAGCGGTTGGGGCTGGGCCTACCTTGCCGGCGGCAAGCTCACCGTCAAGGGCTTTTCGAATCAGGACAACCCCGTCTCGGAAGGGGGCGTTCCGATTCTCGGGGTTGACGTTTGGGAGCACGCCTACTACCTCAAATACCAGAACAAGCGCCCCGACTACGTCGAGGCCTGGTTCAACACCATCGATTGGGAAGGAGTCAATCGCCGCCTCCGCGGCTAGAGGTTGGGCAAGGGCCCGGGAGGGGCCGCGTGGGTCCCTCCCGGTAGACTCTTGGAAGTTATGAATGCGACCATAAATCACATCCTGGTCATCCTCGAGGTGGTGACCGCAATCCTGCTCATGATTGGGGTCCTGACCCAAACGCCCAAGGCCTCGGGTCTGGGCGGGACCATCGGTGGGGGAGACGGAGGCTTGGGTGGGGGCTACCGGACACGTCGAGGGTTGGAGCGCCAGATTTACTTCACCACGTGGGTGCTGACTGCTGCCTTCCTGGCCGTATCGGTGGCCAACATCTGGGCTAACAATCACCTCAAGTAGAGCCAGGGCAGCGGCGCGCGGAGATCTGAGGTGGTGGGGCGTAGCCGTCCTCCTACTGCTGCTCGTCAGCGCCTGCGGATTGAGAGCGCCGGCGCTGCCGGGACTGCCCGGCTCCGCCTCGAAGCCGGGGCAGGGGGGAGGGGTGACCGAGGCCATGGTGGGTTCGGTCGGCCACCTCAATCCACTCTTCGAAACCGAGGCCAACGACCGCGACCTCGACGCCCTCATCTATCAGGGTCTGGTGACCATCGATGCCGGCCAGCATCCGGTGCCGCTGCTGGCCAGCGGCTGGACGGAATCGGCCGACCATCTGCAGTACATATTCACGATCAGGAAGGGAGTGAAGTGGGCGGACGGGGTGCCCTTCACCGTCAAGGACGTGATGTTCACCTTCGGGGTGCTTCAAAACCCCGCCTACACGCAGGCGTCCGGACAGGATTGGAAACAGGTGACGATCAGCCAGCCGAGTCCAGCAGCGGTGGAGTTCACCCTCAAGGCTCCCCTGGCCTCCTTCCCCTTGGCGCTGCGCCAGGGAATCATTCCCGAGCACATCTTCTCGTCCGTCTCCATCGCCGCCATGGTCACGGACGTCCACAGCAACGGCGCCGCCTTTGGGACGGGCCCCTTCAAGGTCGAGTCCATCGCCGCCCACGGTCAGGTCGTTCGTCTGGTGCGCAACCGCAACGCCCAGAAGCCACCACACCTGGGTAGCTTCACCTTCCACGGCTACCCGAGCTGGGCGGACGCGGTCTCGGCGGTCTCTCGGGGCGACGCTGACGCGGTCGGAGCGCTGGCGCCGCCCCAGCTTTCGAGCCTGGTCGGACGCCCTGACCTGAGCACCTACAACCGGGGCAGCTTCAGCTTCGCCGTCGTCCTCTTCAACCTGGCGCCAGGCCACGCCGGGGTGCTCGGCGATGTGGCGGTGCGGAGCGCGATCAACAAGTCGATTGATCGCGACGCCATCATCAACGAGGTGCTGGCCGGGCGCGCCCTGGCGGCTCCCGGCCCCATCCCGCCCAGCGATTGGGCCTACAGCGTCGCCTCGGCCAAGGTCAATTCCTACAATCCGACCGGGGCCAAGCAAGATCTTGTGGCGGCGGGTTGGACTCCTGACCCCACCACCTCCTGGCTGACCAAATCCGGCCAGATCCTCTCTCTTAACCTGGTCACCGCCGACGGCTATCCCTATCTTCAGGTGGCCAATGCGCTGGCCGGGCAGCTCAAGAAGGTTGGAGTGAAGGTCGACGTCCAGACGGTGGCCGCCTCAGACCTGGTCAGCCGCTACCTGGAAACCAATCAATACCAGATGGCCTTGGCCGCGTTCGACAACGGCCCCGACCCTGACCAATACGGGCTCTGGCATTCCGGGGCCCCTCCCGGCAGCCTCAATTTCGCAAGCTCACTCATCGCCAAGCAGGACCTGATCGACAAGGACCTGGAGGATGGTCGTGCGGCGAGCTGGAACGACCGCTCCCGTCGGGCTGCGATTTACGCCGACTTCCAGACCTTGATCGGTCAGGCGGTCCCGGCCATTTTTCTCTACGAGCCGCGCTACACCTACGTGGTTTCGAGGCGCGTCAAGGGCGTCCGCATCGACCCTGCCATCGATCCACCGGAACGCTTTGCCCACATCAGCGACTGGTACGTCAACTCCGCCTGAGCCCTGACCGGGTGGGGATGGGTACTCTATCGCAATGGGCCGAACCTGTCTCTCGCGAACGGGGGGCGGGGTTGGACCTTGGGCTTAAGGGCCTTGGCGCCCGGGTGAACGAGTCCAGTCGGGGACTCGGCCGAGCCTGGATTGGGTGGCTTGGGGCCGACCGCAAGGGCGGTCGGGCGGCCCGGGCACCGCAGGCGGCCGAAGGCCCAAGTCGGGGCGCCGATGGGCGTGGGGGCGCTCGCTAGGGTGGCCATCCGGCTGGCGCGGCGGATGCAGCGTCTTGGAACCGAGGGGGCATTCGAGGTGCTGGCCCGGGCTCGAGGGCTGGAGGCGGAGGGGCGGAAGATCCTCCATCTGGAGATCGGCGAGCCCGATTTTCCGACCCCTGACAACATCAGCGAGGTGGCCATCGAGGCGATTCGCTCCGGCGCCACCCACTACACGCCGGCGGCCGGACTGCTGGCCGCACGGGAGGCGGTGGCGCGCTCGGTCGGCCAGCGGCAGGGCCGGGAGGTGGCAACCGATGAGGTGGTCTTGACTCCGGGCTCCAAGTTTGTGGTCCTCTATGCCCTCATGGCGGTGCTCGAGCCGGGCGACGAGGTGATCGTTCCCGACCCCGGCTATCCGGCCTACGCGAGCCAGGTGAGCTTCCTCGGCGGGCGGCCGGTGCCGGTGCGGTTGCGGGAGGAAGATGGCTTTCGCCTCGACCTCGAGCAGTTGGCCGCTTTGATCGGACCGCGTACCCGCGCGCTGGTGTTGAACAGCCCCCACAACCCCACCGGGGGCGTGCTCACGGGCCCCGACCTGGAGACGATTGCGGCACTGGCCATGGAGCACGATCTGATCGTGATCACGGACGAGATCTACTCCCATCTGCTCTACGAGGGACGGCATCGGTCGATCATGTCGGTGCCGGGTATGGCGGAGCGGACGGTCTTGATGGACGGGCTCTCGAAGACCTACGCCATGTGCGGCTGGCGGCTGGGCTACGCGGTCGCCCCGACCGTGCTCGCCGAGCAGATTGAGCGCCTCATGATCAACACCGCCTCCTGCGCCGCCACCTTCACCCAGATCGCGGCCATCGAAGCGCTCGGCACCGAGAGCTCAGCCCTGGCGGTGGAGCGCATGGTGGTCGCCTTCCGCGCCCGGCGGGCGCTGATGGTGGAGGGCCTCAACGCCATGCCCGGAGTGCGCTGCGCCAATCCCGCCGGCGCCTTCTACGTTTTTCCCAACATCGAAGCCACCGGTCGAGACGAGCGGGATCTGGCCGAGGAACTGCTCGTCGAGGCGGGCGTTGCGGTCCTGCCCGGAACCGCCTTCGGCGGAGCCGGCAAGGGGTTCCTGCGGCTGGCCTACACGCAGAGGGAGGAGGATCTGAAGCTGGCCCTGGAACGCATGGGTAACCACCTGGCGAGCCGGCGCTGAGGCTGCTCCGGGCCCGGGTTGACCACCCAAGCGACCAGCCCTGAACGCGGTAGACTGGTCGGCGGTCGGCGGAGCAGCCGACAGACCAGCCCAGAGTAGAAGAGCGGAGATGAGATGAGCGAGAGCTTTCCCTCCCCAGCACGAACGCGCGCGCTGGCCGAGGAATATCGGCTGATTCCGGTGTACCGGGATCTGCCTGCCGATCTGCAGACGCCGGTGCGCGCCTTTTCGCTCCTCTGTCCGGCCGATCAGCCCGGATTCCTGCTCGAGAGTGTCGTCGGCGGCGATCGCCTGGGCCGCCACTCATTCATCAGCCACCGCGCCCAGGTCCTGGAGTTGGGAGACGGGGACCCACTCATCGAATTGCGCAAACTGGCGGCTGAAGGTCCGGCGCCGATGCCCGACCTACCACCCTTTCTGGGTGGTGCGGTGGGCTATCTGGGCTACGAGACGGCATCCTTCTTCGAGCGCATCCCGCGTTCGCCCGGGGCTGGCCCGGCGCTGCCCGGGGCGTCCTTTCTGCGTGTCGAGAGCCTGGTCGTCTTCGACCACGTGACCCAGCGCCTGCGTCTGATCACCATCCACCGTCCGGAGCGGGAGGATTACGCGGCGGCGCTCGGCCGTCTGGACGAGATGGAAGAGCGCCTGGGGGGTGAGCTGCCGCCGTCTCCGCCGCGGCCCGCCGGAGACGGATCGGAATGGACGAGCAATGTCGGCCAGGACCGATACGAGGCGATGGTAGATCTGGCCAAGGAGCACATTCAGGCCGGCGATGCGTTCCAGGTTGTGCTCTCGCAGCGCTTCAGTAAGCGCCTGGCGGCGCGCCCCTTCGACGTTTACCGGGCCCTGCGCGGGATCAACCCCTCGCCTTACATGTATCACCTCCACCTGGGGCAGGGCAGATACGTGGTGGGCAGCTCGCCGGAACTCCTGGTCCAGGTCGAAGGGGGACGGGTCCAGGTCCGGCCGCTGGCCGGAACTCGAGCCCGGGGCCGCAGTCCCGAGGAGGACCTGGCCCAGGAGCGGGAGTTGCTTCAGGACCAGAAGGAGCGCGCCGAGCACGTGATGCTGGTCGACCTCGGTCGCAACGACGTGGGGCGCGTCAGCGCGGCCGGATCGGTCCGCGTCGACCGGCTCATGGAGGTCGAGCGCTATTCGCACGTGATGCACATTTCCTCCTCGGTCAGCGGCCAGCTGGCCCCCGGCAAGGATTCGCTCGACGCCCTCCGCGCCGCCTTTCCCGCGGGTACGGTTTCGGGCGCGCCCAAGATTCGAGCCATGGAGTTGATCGCCGAACTGGAGCCGCAAGAGCGGGGGCCCTACGCGGGGACGCTGGGCTATATCGGCTTTGGTGGCAACCTGGACATGGCCATAACGCTCCGGACGGTGGTCATCGCGGACGGCGTGGCCTACGTTCAGGCGGGTGCCGGAGTGGTGGCCGATTCGGTCGCCCGGCGGGAGTTCGAAGAGACCCTGGCGAAGGCGGGGGCGATGTTTGCGGCCATCGAGCGCGCTGAGGCCATGCCATGAGGCGGAGGGTGGCGGTGATCGACAATTACGATTCCTTCACCTACAACCTGGTGCAGTACCTGATGGAATTGGGGGCGGACCCGCGCGTCTACCGCAACGATGAGGTGGAGATCTCCACCTTGAGCCGATTCGAAGCCCTCGTAATCTCGCCCGGCCCCGGCACCCCCAGCTGCGCCGGTATATCCATCCGGGCAATTCAGGAACTGACCGGGCGCCTGCCGGTGCTGGGTGTGTGCCTGGGACACCAGGCCATCGGAGAAGCATTTGGGGGGCGGGTGGTTCGGCATCCACCGGTGCACGGCAAGACGGCTTCGATCGAGCACGATGGGGGGCCGCCCTACCAGGGCCTGCCGAGTCCGTTTGAGGCCACTCGCTACCATTCACTGGTGGTAGAGCGGAAGAGCCTGCCCGCCCCGCTCGAGATTTCCGCCTGGAGCGCCGACGGACTCGTGATGGGATTGCGACATCGCTCGGCACCGACCTTCGGGGTGCAGTTTCATCCCGAATCGATCCTCACCCCCGAGGGACGCCGCCTGCTCGCCAATTTTCTCGAGGCCGAGACGTGATCGAATACCTGCAGAAACTGAGCCGGCGGCAGGACCTCGACGAGGAGGAGGCGGCCGCCGCCATGGCCCTGATCATGCGCGACGAGGCGACCCCGATCCAGGTAGCCGGCTTCCTCGCCGCCCTGCGCGTCAAGGGCGAAACCGCGGCCGAGGTTGCGGGGATGGCCCGTACCGGCCGCGCGGCGGCGACGCCCATCGTCATCTCCCACCCCGAGGATGCGCTCGATACCTGCGGCACCGGTGGCGACGGGTCCCACTCCTTCAACATCTCCACGCTGGCGGCCATCGTCGCCGCGGGCTGTGGGCTTCGGGTCGCCAAGCACGGCAATCGGGCCGCGTCCTCATCTTCGGGCAGTGCCGACGTTCTGGAAGCTCTGGGAGTCGCGATCGACCCGACGCCAGAACGCACCGCCTGCCTAGTCGACGAGGTCGGGATCGGTTTCCTCTTCGCCCCCCTCTACCACCCGTCCTTCCGATTCGCCGGAGTGCCGCGCCGGGAACTGGGCATCCGCACCGTTTTCAACCTCCTCGGTCCGCTCTGCAATCCGGCCCACGTGGGCCGGCAGTCACTGGGGGTGGCCGACCCCACCCTGGCGCCGCTCATGGCGGAGGTGCTGGAGCGGCTGGGATTGGTGCGCGCACTGGTCTTTTGTTCGGAGGGCCTGGACGAGCTCGGGCTGGATGGCGAGTCGCTGGTCATCGAGTTGGGATCGGGCGGGCGCCATGAGTACAGCATTCGCGCCTCGGAGTTGGGTCTCAGCCGGGCCGGTGCGACCGCGCTCCGCGGAGGTACGCCGGCCGATAACGCCGCCATCGCCCTCGAGGTGCTGGGCGGAGCGCTGGGGCCGCGCCGCGATGTGGTCTGCCTCAACGCCGCCGCCGCGCTCATCGCCGGCGGTCTGGCCCACGATTTCCCGGAAGGAGTGGGGCTCGCCCGGGAGGCCCTCGACAGCGGGTCCGCGGCCGCCCGGCTGGCCCGCTGGATCGAGGCGTCGAATGGGGAGGGGGCGGCTTGAAGATCATGCCCGGACTGCTGCGGCGCCTCTACGAGGAGTCGGAGGCGGAATCGCAGTTGCGTCAGATCGAGACTCCGATGCACTCGCTTGAGGCCCAACTGGAGGGACTGCCGGCGGTCCACAAATTGAGCTCGGCGCTGCGCCGGGACCGACTTCAGGTGATCGCGGAGATGAAGCGCAAGACCCCGAGCATGGGCGTCCTCAGCGCTGCCTACGCGCCCGCCGAGCTGGCGACGACCTACCAGGCGGCGGGTGCCGCGGCCATCTCCGTTCTCTGCCAGGGGGCAAGTTTTGGGGGCTCCCCCGACCACCTGGTGCGGGCGCGCCAGGCGGCGCCCCGGCTCCCCATCATGCGCAAGGACTTCATCAGCCAGGAGTTCCAGATCGTCGAGGCCCGGGTGCTGGGAGCCGACGCCGTTCTCCTCATCTGTGCCGGGCTCACCGCAGCCAGATTGCGCCAGCTCTGGCAGCTGGCGACCGACCTGGGTTTGGAGGCGCTGGTCGAGGTTCACGAAGCGGACGAGGTCCAGGTCGCGCTGGAATGCGGCGCCCGCATGATCGGAGTCAACCACCGCGACCTGGACACCTTTGCCATCGACACCGGGCTGACCGAGCGCCTCCGTCCACTGATTCCAGCGGAGGTCATCCTGGTCGCCGAGAGCGCCATCCACAATCAGGCCGACGCGCTCCGGATGCGGGCGTCGGGCGCCGACGCGGTCCTGGTCGGCGAGGCTCTGATGCGGGCTGCCGACGCCGGCCGGGTGGTGGAGGAGCTCAGCGTATGACCAGGGTCAAGATCTGTGGCGTGACCTCCGCCGCCGATGCCCAGGCTGCGGCAGAGGCCGGTGCCGACCTGATCGGGATTCACTTCTGCTCCAGTCGGCGCCGGATCAGCCTGGACGAAGCCGAGCGCGTGGTTCAGGCCCTGGGCGATGAGCCCCGGCCTCAGCTGGTGGGGGTCTTCCTCGACGCCAGCGAAGAGGAGGTGGCTGCAGTTTGCGAGCGCGTCTCGCTGGACGCCGTCCAGCTGCACGGATCCGAAGCCCCCGGCTTTCGCGCCCCGGTGCCGGTCCTCAAGGCGCTCAAAGTGCGGGCGGGGATGGTCCCCGATGGGGCGGGCTGGCCCGACCCGATCCTGCTCGATGCCTGGTCTGCGGATGGGCGGGGGGGAAGCGGGCAGGCCTGGGATTGGACCCTGGCGGTCGAGTTGTCGCGGTCGCGCAGGATCTTCGTTGCCGGCGGTTTGACGGCCGCGAACGTGGGCCGGTTGGTGGCCCAGGTGGCTCCCTGGGGAGTCGACGTCTCGAGCGGCGTGGAGAGCGAGGAGGGGCGCAAGGATTCAGAGCTCATGCGGGACTTCGTGGGCGCGGTGAGGAGGGGTGAGGGTGGGCGCTGAGTTCGCACCCGGGCGTTTTGGGGCATACGGTGGCCGCTACGTACCGGAGACGCTGGTCTCGGCCCTGGACGAACTCGAAGAGGCCTGGAGCCAGGCCTCTTCCGACCCCGCCTTCGCCGCCGAGCTGGCCCTCCAGCAGCGTGATTTCGTGGGCCGGCCGACCCCCCTCTATCGGGCCTCGCGGCTGACCGAACACCACCGGGGCGCGACCATCTTCCTCAAGCGCGAGGACCTCTGTCACACCGGGGCGCACAAGCTCAACAACGCCCTCGGCCAGGCTCTGCTGGCGCTTCGAATGGGCAAGCGCCGAATCATCGCCGAGACCGGGGCCGGCCAGCACGGTGTGGCTGCCGCCACCGTCTGCGCTCGCTTCGGACTCGAGTGCGTCGTCTACATGGGCCAGGAGGACATGCGCCGCCAGGCCCTCAACGTGCGTCGCATGAAGCTGCTGGGGGCCGAGGTGCGGGCGGTCACGAGTGGCACGGCGACGCTGAAGGATGCCACCTCAGAGGCGATTCGGGATTGGGTCACGAACGTGCGCGAGACCCACTACATCATCGGCTCCGCGGTCGGACCGCATCCGTATCCCGGGCTGGTCAAGGAATTGCAGAGGGTGATCGGCGTCGAGGCGCGAGCGCAGATGCTCTCGACGACCGGGCGGCTGCCCGAGGTGGTGGTCGCCTGCGTGGGCGGGGGATCGAATGCGATCGGCATCTTTAGCGCCTTCGTGGCCGACGCCGAGGTCCGCCTGGTCGGGGTCGAAGCGGCCGGGCGAGGCCTCTCCAGCGGCCTGCACGCGGCCTCCCTGAGCGCGGGCCGGCCGGGCGTTCTGCACGGTTCGTTCTCCTACCTTCTCCAGGACGGCGACGGCCAGGTCCTGTCCACCCACTCGGTTTCGGCAGGACTCGACTATCCAGGGGTTGGCCCGGAACACTCTTACCTGCGCGACTCCGAGCGAGCCGAGTACGTGAACGCGGATGACGCCGAGGCGGTGGCGGCGTTCAAGCTCTGCACTCGGTTGGAGGGCATCATGCCGGCCCTGGAATCCTCACACGCCCTCCACCAGGCGGGCATCGAGGCCGCCCGAATGGAGGCCGACGCGGCGGTGCTGGTCTGCCTCTCGGGGCGCGGGGACAAGGACATGGATTCGGTGGAGGCCTTCGATGCCGGGGCCTGAATCGAGGTTGGAGGGCGCCCTCCAAGGCGGCGAGGGGGTCAGGCTGATCCCCTACCTGATGGCCGGATATCCGAGCCCGGCGGCGTCGGTGGAGCTGGGATTGGACTTTGCCGCGGCGGGGGCGGCGGCGATCGAGGTGGGGGTTCCATTTTCAGATCCGCTCGCCGACGGGCCGGTCATCCAAGAGGTTGGTCAGGCGGCCCTGAATGGCGGCATGACCTTGGAGGGCGCCCTGGAAGTCGCGCACGAGATCGCCGCCAGCGGGGTGCCGGTGGTGGTGATGACCTACGTCAATCCGGTCCTGGCTCTGGGGGCGGGGCGCTTTGCCCGGCAGGCGGCGCGCTCCGGCGTGGCCGGAGTGATCGTGCCCGACCTACCCATCGATGAGGCGGGACCGATCGCACGATGCTGCCGCGAGCAGCTGCTCGACACCGTGTTCCTGGTCGCGCCCACCACCGGGGAGGCGCGCACCGCGCAGATCGTGGCGCAGTCGCGGGGATTTGTCTATTGTGTGACCCTGACCGGGGTCACCGGCGGTCGGGCCGAGCTCGCTCCAGACCTGGAGGCCCTCCTGGAGCGGGTGCGGCGCCACAGCTCGATCCCGATCGCGGCCGGATTCGGTATCAGCCGCCCCGAACACGTGCGGCGGCTGCGCGGCCAAGCCGATGCCGCCGTGATCGGTTCCGCGCTGATGGAGCGCGTGATCCGCGGGGAGGATGCGGTGGGGGCGTTCCGGGATCTGGTGGAGGCGGGGCGTTGAATTGCGGCCCAGAGTTGAAGAGGGAGTTGAAACGAGTTGATCATCGTCATGTCGCACACCGCCACCGATTCGCAGTTGAGCGCGGTGGTTCAGAGGATTCAGGAGATCGGACTCCGGGCGGAGATCACGCACGGTGAGGACCGCGCCGTGGTGGCAGTGATCGGCGGCAACGCCTACGCCTATCGTGAGGCCTTCTCCCACCTGCCGGCGATCGACGAGATCGTCCAGATCTCCAAACCGTACAAGCTGGCCTCGCGCGAGTTTCAAGCTCAGGACACCGTTTTTCAATTAGCCGGGGCCGTCCTCGGCGGCCCTGAGACGGTGGTCATGGCCGGTCCCTGCTCTGTCGAGAGCGAGGAGATGGTGGTGGCCATCGCGCGGCACGTGCGCGACCAGGGGGCCCAGATGCTGCGCGGCGGCGCCTTCAAACCTCGAACCTCGCCCTACAGCTTCCAGGGCCTGGGCGAGGACGGTCTCAAGATGCTGGCCGTCGCCCGCGAGGAGACCGGACTCGGGGTGGTGACCGAGGTCGTCACGCCGGGAGACGTAGATCTGGTGGCCAGATATGCCGATATGCTGCAACTGGGCACCCGAAACATGCAGAACTATGCCCTCCTGCTGGAGGCGGGGCGCTCGGGCAAGCCCATCCTCCTCAAGCGAGGGATGTCCTCGACGGTGGAGGAATGGCTCCTGGCGGCCGAGTATGTGATGAGCACCGGCAACCGCCAGGTGGCCCTCTGTGAGCGCGGCATCAGGACCTTTGAAGCCTCCACCCGGTTCACCCTCGACCTGAACTCGGTTGCCCTGGCGCGCGAACTCTCTCATCTGCCCGTGGTGGTCGACCCCTCTCAGGGTACGGGCCGCTGGTCGCTGGTTCGACCGATGGCCCTGGCGGCGGTGGTGGCGGGCGCCCAGGGACTCATCGTCGAGGTCCATCCAACGCCCGAGGAAGCCCTCTCGGACGGATCCCAGTCGCTTGACTTCGACGGCTTTGATCGCCTCATGGAGGGCCTTCGCAGTGTTCGCGGGGCCATGGTTGAGGCGGCGAAGCCCGACGTCGCTCCGACCAGCGCCTGACCGGCTGAGGCCCCCCCGGGGGGGGACGGCGGGGCGGGGAGGCTGGTGGGTACGGGGGAAAACGGTCAGCTGCGCCCGTGCACGGGGAGCGCGAGCTCCTCGCCGCTCGCCCCACCCAGCCCGATTCGTGAGTGGAGGCGGGCCAATCCGACGGGGGCCCACCAGGCCCGGTCGCCGAGCAGGCGCATCACCGCCGGAACCAAGATCAGGCGAACGATGGTGGCGTCGAGGGTGACCGCCAGGGCCAGGCCGATGCCGATCGACTTGATGATGACCACCTCGGCCAGCCCGAAGGCGAGAAATACGGTCACCATGATCGCGGCCGCCCCCGATATGAGTCGGCCCGATCGCTCCAGCCCCACCGCCACCGCGCGCCGGGCGTCGCCCTTGAGCCGGTATTCCTCCTGGATGCGGCTCACCAGCAGGACCTCATAGTCCATCGACATCCCGAACACGATGCTGAAGAGCAGGACCGGGACGGTGGGGTCGATGGACTGAGGCGAAAAGCCGAGCAGGCTCGAGAGGTGCCCATCCTGAAATATCCAGACCAGGGCTCCGAAGGAGGCGGCGATGGAGACCAGATTAAGGAGCACCGCCTTGAGCGGGAGCACCACCGACCCGGTCAGCAGGAACAGGACCAGGTAGGTCACGGCGACCACGAAGAGGACCGCCGCCGGCGTCCGCTGAATGATGAAGTTGATGACGTCGATGTCGCTGGCGGTGGGGCCGGTGACCAGAATTTGCGCGCCATTCAGGGGCGGGGCGGAGCGAATCTGGCGCAACAAGCGGCGGGCCTGATCGGAACTGGCCGGGTATGGGCTCTGGACTCTGAAGAGCATCAGGTGGGGACCGGTCCCGTCCGCCAGCGCGGAGCGCATCGGGGCTGGCAGCGCGGCCGGGTCGCCGGCGTAGAGGCGCTGGTAGGTGGAGATGGGGATGGTGGGCGAGATCGAGACCGGGCTCATCACCGCTGTCACCCCGGACAAGCCCTTGAGCCGGCGGCCGAAATCGAATTCCGCAGCCACCGCCGCCGGCGCCAGCGGGCTGCCGTGGGGATGGTAGACGGCGACTTGAAAGGTGTTCTGATTCTGACTGGGAAAATCGGGCAGCTGATCGAAGGCGATCCGGACCGGAAGGTTGGGCGGGAGCTCGTCGGCGCTGCCGTTGGCCATGCGCAGGTGCAAGAAGGGCAGACCGGCGATGAGGAGCACGACCAGCGCGGGTCCGGCAAACAAGATGGGCCGGTTCATGATCCAGTTGGCCCAGCGGTGCCAGACGCCGTCTCCCGACCGCCGGCGCCGGGTGAGGCGCAAGGGGAGCCGGTTCACGTTGGGTCCCAGGATGCAGAGCATCGCGGGTAGGAAGGTGAGGCCGTAGAAGACGGCGATCGCGACCACGAATGCTCCCGCCACCCCCATCGCGGCCAGGAAGGTGCCCTGGTAGAAGAGCATCGCAGATAGCCCGATGGCGACGGTCAGCCCGCTGAAGGTGATGGCGCGCCCGGCCGTGGCCATGGTCGTGGCCGCCGCCGCCTCGACGCTGCTTCCCTCCCGCAACTCGTTGCGGAAGCGATCGACGATGAAGAGCGAATAGTCGATGGCCACCGCCAGGCCGATCAGCGTGACGATGTTGAGTGCGTACTGGGAAACGTCGGTGAATCGCGACAGCAGGAGGGTGGCGGCCGCCCCGCCCGCGATCGCCAGCGCACCCACGCCCAGCGGCAGGCTGGCCGCCACCACGCTGCCGAAAATGAGCACCAGCAAGACCAGCGCCGCTGGCAGGGTGATGGTCTCGGCCCGGCGCAGGTCGGACTCCAGGGTGACGTTGAAGGCCAGCTCAATCGGAACCTCCCCAGTTGCCTGGACCTGGAGTGTGTTGGAACGGACCAGTCGGCGGAGCTGCGGATAGTAGTGCTGAGAGGTCGCGCTGGGATCGCGCAGCGTGACCAGGGCCAGCGCGGAGTGGCCGTCCTTGGACACGAATTGAGCCTGCTCATCAGCCGGAACGCTGTAGGGGTTGGAGATTTTGGTGACGCGAGCATCCCTCTGCAAGGGGGCGAGGGCGGATTCCACCTCCTGCTGGAAGGCGGGGCTGACGGCGTCCAGCCGGTGGCTGCTAAAGAGCAGGATGAAGCTGCTGCCGGCTGGACCGGAGGTCGATTTGATTTCTCCGGCAATCAGATCTGCGGCTCGGGCGGCCTCCAGGTTGGAGCGGATAGGACTGCCGCTGGTCAGCACTCCCCCCTTCAGTAGACCCAGCCCGGAGAGGCCCAAAAGGACAATTGAGAGTCCCAGCACGGGCCAGCGGAAGCGATAGACAAGGCGTCCCCAGCCGCTCAGTCCCCGGCCGCCGTTCATCGCGACACAACCTCACAGCAGGTTGGCTGGCTCGCGGGCAGATGCGAAATCCAGGGCGAGGGGACCACGATTGGTCCCCTCGTCACCGGCTGGGCAGAGATCTCATGGGCTTTCGGTTGGCTTGGATGAGAAAGTGTACAAACCACCGTCGCTGGGCTGCGCCATCGACGCGCCCAGGATCAGCGAACATTAGGCACGTGATCGTGGGCATCGCCGGGCTGGGTCTGATGGGTGGTTCGCTGGCGCGCGCGTTGCGCCGGTCGAGGCCGGACCTGGATCTGATGGGGGTGGATTCGGATCCAGTCGTGCAGCGCTCGGCGGAAGCCCAGGGAGTGGTGCGCGGGGGCGATCTCAGGGATGCCGACCTAGTGGTGCTGGCCGTTCCCATCGCGGCGCTACCCGGTCTCCTGGCCACGTTGACCGACTTCCGGGGAGTGGTCACGGACCTGGCCTCGACCAAGGTCGAGGTCATGGACTGGGCCGCCGCAGCGGGCGTCGACCTGGTCGGTGGCCATCCCATGTGCGGCTCTGAACGGTCGGGTTTTGCTGCCTCCGACCCAGACCTGTTCCGCGGCTCACCCTGGTTGCTGACCAGGCCCGATCCGCTGGTGCTGGAGGTGATCGAGGCGGTGGGCGCCCACCCCGTGTTGATGAACCCGATCCGGCACGACCGCCTCGCCGCCGGCGCCAGCCACCTCGCCTACCTACTCTCGGTGAGTTATGTGCTCTCGCTGGCCGAGGGCGATGACTGGGAAGGGGTGACCCAGGTCGCCGGCAGCGGATTTCGGGACCTGAGTCGACTGGCGGCGGGGGATCCGCAACTCTACGCCGGGATCCTGCGCAGCAACCGAGTCGCCGTCCTGGACGCGCTCTCACGGATGGAGGCCACACTCGCCCGGCTGGGGGCGGATCTGGCCTCCGACGATCCCGGCCTGGTGGCCAGGCTGGCGGCGGCCAAGCGGGCCCGGGATGGATGGGCGGGGCATGCTGGCCAGGGTTAGCCCGCCCCGTCGACTGCGCGGCTCCCCGCGCCTGCCTGGGGACAAGTCGATTTCGCACCGAGCGCTGATCCTGAACGCCATCGCCGAAGGCCGAGCCACCCTCAGCGGCCTGTCCCGGGGCGCCGACGTGCTCTCCACCGCCAGCTGCCTCGGGGCGCTGGGCGTGGTGATCGAGGAGGGAGCGATCACGGGGGTCGGCCTTGATGGCCTGCAGCCTCCGACCCAGGCCCTCGATTGCGGCAATTCGGGCACCACCATGCGCCTGTTGGCGGGCCTCTTAGCGGGCCAGCGGTTTTCCTCGGAATTGATCGGGGACGAATCCCTCAGCCGCCGGCCCATGGACCGGGTCCTCGAGCCGCTTCGGCTGATGGGGGCCCGCCTCTCCCGTGATCCGCTTCGAGTCGGCGGGGGGGAGGGTTTACAGGGGATCGAATTTCGGATGCCGGTGGCCTCCGCCCAGGTCAAGTCGGCGCTCTTGTTGGCCGGCCTCTACGCCCGCGGCGAGACCGCGGTGCGGGGGGGGGAGGGGACCCGCAACCACACCGAGCTGATGCTTCAGAAAATGGGCGCCACGGTCACCACCACCCCCTCGCGGGTGGCGGTGCTGGGGGGGCAGCCGCTGCGGGCCCTCGATGTCGACGTCCCCGGAGATTTGTCGGCGGCCGCCTTCTGGCTGGTGGCGGCCGCCATCCACCCCGACGCAGTGATCGAATTGCGGGCCGTCGGCACCAACCCGACGCGCTCGGGACTGCTGCCAATGCTGAGCCAGCTCGGGGCTCGCATCCAGATCATGCCGAGACCGGCGGCGGGCGTCGAACCGGTGGCGGACCTGGTTGCCGACTCCGGCCTCGGCGACGAGCCGCTGAGGGTGGGTCCCCAACAGACCGCGGGGCTGATCGATGAGCTGCCCGCGCTGGCCGTGCTGGCGGCGTGCCTGCCCGGGGTATCGCTGGTGACCGGCGCCTCCGAATTGAAAGTGAAGGAATCGGATCGGCTGGCGGCCATGGCCCGGGGCCTGGCGGCCATGGGGGCGGCGGTGGAAGAGCTCCCCGATGGCTGGAGGATCCAGGGCGGCCGTCCCCTGCACGGGGCCCGCGTCGACTCCCTGGGCGACCACCGAATCGCCATGGCCCTGGCCATCGCCGCCCTGGTGGCGGAAGGCAACACGGAGATCGAGCAGGCCGAGTGCGTGGAGATTTCCTATCCGGGATTCTGGAGCGACCTGGAGGGGGTGTGCTGCTAGCCGCCTGCTCGGTCGATCTGCCCGCCACCGTGCTCGAACTGCACGAACTGGAGGTATCGCCGCCCCGCGCCGACTTCGACCACGAGGTCCGGGCCGCGGAGCACCGGGTCCTGGATCACGCGATCCACTCCAACCCGGCCTGCGCGCGGCTCTGTCGAGAGTTCGCGGATGCTTCCGGTCCGCTGTCCTGCCGCAACCAGGATCTCCTGGCCAGGGTCGCTGCTGGCGATTCCATCCCGCGCCTCAATTCTCTCACCGACGTGTTCACCATCCTCTCGCTCGAATCCCAAATCCCGATTGGGCTCTACGACCTTGACAAACTCGTGGGCGGACTCGAGATACGCGTCGCCCAGCCCGACGAGTGGTTTGCGGGACAGGCTCAAAACCCGATCCGACTACTGGGCGGACTGTGTATCGCCGACGCCGTCGGACCTTGCGGGAACCTGGCCGACGACGCCCTCCGAACCGCCGTCACGGCGGACAGCGAGCGGGCGGCTTGTGTCTTCTTTCTGCCCTGCGCGCCGTCGCTGCTGAGCCGTAGTGCGGAATGGGTCGCGCGCTACGGACGCGGTTTGACGAGAGTGGTCCCATCCAACCCCTGAAGGGGGGTGACGTTCCCCGCCGGGGGCGCGGACCGAGCCTTCCCGCTCGGTCGTCGGGCGGGAAGCGTTGAGCCGCCCGGGCCAGGAGCAGGTGCTCTGTATCAGGCGCCAGGATCTCTTCCCTGACGGCGTCTGGCACGGATTCGTGGATCAGGGTCTGGAGCCCTACCAGCAGGCGATACGCGAGCGAAGCCTCTTTCGGCCTCGCGACGAGGTGGAGGAGGATGAGTCCTACCAGCAGATCATCCCCTTCCTGGTGTTTCGCTGCCGCGGCCGCTACTTCCTCACCCGTCGCCTCCGCGCCTCGACCGAGAGGCGCTTGCGCCAGCAGTATTCGATCGGGCTGGGCGGTCACATCAACGCCTCCGACGCCAGCGCCGGTGACCCGGTCGAGGAGGGTATCCGCCGCGAATGGGACGAGGAGGTCGACTACCGGGGGCAGTTCACGCGGCGCCTGGTGGGCCTCATCAACGATGATTCGTCCCCCGTCTCACGGGTGCATCTGGCCCTGGTCTACATCGTGGAGGGGGACAGTCCCGAAATTCTGATTCGGGAAACACACAAGCTCTCGGGGGAATTGCTGACACCGCACGAACTGCGCCTCCACTACCTGGCCATGGAGTCGTGGTCACAGATCGCCTACGACCACCTCATCGGCGGGCGCTTCTAGCACCGCCGCGCCGGGTGCCCGGTTGGAGCCGATCAGGTCCTGGGTGGCGCGGTGAACCCCATTGCCGCGTACATCGAGGCCAGCGTCGGAGCGGAGATCCCGCGCGCCTTCACTGCCCCCAGGGCGAGCAATCTCTCCAGTTCGGCGGGATCCTCCCGCACCCGTCGGAAGCGGTCCTGCAGGGGTGCCAACAGCGCCACCAGAGCCTCTGCCAGCGCTCCCTTGAAGGCCCCGTAACCGGCGTTGTGGTACTGCTCCTCGATTGCCTCCGGAGGCGAACCGGTGGCAACCGCCATCATCTCGATCAGGTTCGAGATCCCCGGCTTGTCGGCCTGGCGCTTCACTTCTCGACCGGGGTCGGTGACCGCACTTTTGATCTTGCGTCGGATCGCGTCCGGGGTATCGGCCAGAAGGATCTTTCCAGCCTCGCTCGAAGTTGAGGTGGACATCTTCTTCAGCGGTTCCTGCAGATCCATGATCCGGGCGCCGTGGCTGGGAAAGGTCGCCTGGGGCAGGGTGAAGGTGTCGCCGAAGCGTTGATTGAAACGTGCCGCGATGTCGCGCGCAAGCTCCACGTGCTGACGCTGATCGTCGCCCACCGGCACCTGATCGGTCTGATAGAGAAGGATGTCGGCGGCCATCAGTACGGGGTAGGTGAACAGCCCTGCCGACACGAATTCGTGGCTCTTCGACTTGTCTTTGAACTGGGTCATGCGTCGCATCTCGCCCATGCTGGCGATGGAGGAGAGGAGCCAGGCGGCCTGGGGGTGGTCGGGGTTGTGACTCTGCAGAAAAATGGTCGATCGAACCGGATCGAGACCGGATGCGAAGAGCAGCGCGGCCAGATCCAGGCTGGACTCGCGCAGTTCTTCGGGTCGATAGGGGACCGTGATGGAGTGCATGTCAACCACGCAAAAGCAGCAGTCGCCCAGCTCTTGGAATTGGAGGTACTGGCGAACCCCCCCGGCGTAGTTGCCAAACGTCTTCTGACCGGTGGGTTGGATGCCGCTGAAAATGCGCATGGCCTCCGATTATCCACGGGCGCTGGGGCCGGGGCCGCGCAGGGCCGGCCTCAGGAGTGATTCAGCGGCACTCCCTGGGTATTGGTCGTGATCTCGGTCAGCTGGGTGGCCACCGGCGCGCCGTCGCCCGGGTAGACATCGACCGGGGTGCCGACATTGGCCCAGTGGAAAATCCACCCGGCCACCGAAAGGGGCACGTGCACGCAGCCGTGGCTCTCGGTGCTCCGGTTGTACTGGGAGCCGGGACCAAGCAGGTAGTTCGGCTCCCAGGAGGCGTCGTGGAAGGATTCGCCGGTGTTGGTGAAGAACGAAGAGAACTGGACGCGCGTGTTGGGATACCAAAGGGGCGACCCCTTCGGCCAGGGTGACACGAAGGTCCAGGGGCTGGATTTGACCAGGATCTTCATGGCGCCGAAGTCGGTGCCCACATCCGTCACCCCGCGCACGCCCGTGGTCACCGCCGAATCCATCACCACCGCTCCGTTCTGGTAGGCCCAGACGTGCTGGGCGGCGAATGACACGACCAGATGCTGGGGGCCCAGATTCTGCAGCAGCAACTGCTGGATGAGCGCGCTGTAGTAGCCCATGGCGGCGGCGCCCTTGGCCGCCGTGTTGAGGTCGCTGGAAGCCAGGTCGCTGTCGTAGGACTCCATCTCATCGTATATCTGCATCATCTGCGCGATCTTCGGAAAGCGGCCCGGCTCCGCCTCATAGGCGGCGATGGTGGCGGAGTTCCGACCTCCGGCTCGGGCCTGCTGACCGGCGCTGGCGATCGCACTGAGGTTGCCCGCGGCCTGGGCCAGGAGGGCGCTCGCCGCCTGCTGGATGGCGGTGTTGGCGGCGGTTTGGGCGGCCATTACCGAGCTGTACTGGGTTTTCAGGGTCGCGGCCTTGGCCACCACCATCTGAATCGCGTCCGGGGTTGAGGCGGCGGCTCGTTCTGCTCGGAGGGCGGTCAACTGGGTCTGGAGGGGAGTCAGTAGTTCGGCCGGAACACCCGCTTGCTGGGCCGCCGACTGCTGTGAGGTCAACCCGCTGAGGGCGCTGTCGGCGGTCGCGACGGCGGCCTGCAACTGGGCCGCATCGGCCGCCTGAAGATTGCGTTCAACCGCCGCCGCCTGGGCCGCCAGGTTGCTGCTGGGCAGCAGTTGGCGCCAGAGCGGAGTGGTCGACAGCTGGTCGATCTGGCGTCGGGCGGTGGTCAGCTGTGCACTTGAGTAACCAGACTGGGAGGATCGGTCGAGCTCGGCTTGGATCTGACTTACCGTGGCCTGATAAGCCTGGGTCCGGCTTCTCCAGGCCGCATAGTCATAGGCTGCGGCGGCCACCAGAAGGACGATCAGTAGCAGGGAACCCAGGGCAAGAAGGCGCCGCCTCATCCTGTGGAAAGGGTAACTCGCCGGGAGTGGGGCCGACCCGGTTGGGGGCGCGCTGTCGCTCAAGACACCCTCCCGTGATTTTTCATTGGCTTCCCATCGGAGTTAACGGAAGCAGGTCGCCGAAGGGAACGGATTGGGCCGAAAGTCCCGGAGCGGCCACCCCCAACTCAGTGGACACGGTCGCGAGCAGTGAATAGTGGGTGTAGTAGCGAGCGCTCAAATGGGCCAGCAGGTGGGGGGCGACGACCAGGCATGGGACCCGGTTGTCGGTGGCCGAATCGGACTCGTCCCAGGTTATGAAGAGGACCCCATCCCGCTGCCACGCGGAGGAGGCCAGGATCTCGGGCACCAAACGGGAGAGGAAGGCATCGGCCGTGGCGGTGGAGCAGTCGTGCCCGTCATGGCACAGATTGGGCGAGATCCAGACGAAGCGGTGCGGACTGGCGCCTCCCAGATCGGAGGCCAGGTCGTCAAGGGGCCGCACGTTGGCGCTGCAGCCGCCCTGGTAGTAGGCGAAGGGGTTGTGCTTCAGGGCGTAGGGAGGAGGGCTGTCGTGGCAGCCCCTGGTCATGCTCTCCATGTACGCTGCCCAGCTGACGTGTGCTTGGGTCAGCTCGCCCCCCAAACCTGCCGTCGCCAGTTGGTGGAAGCCGTCATCTCGGATTCCAGCCGTTGTCCCGCCGGTCAGCGCCAGGTAGTTGGGCAGGCTGGGATGGGCGACGGCGTGGTAGTTGGTGGCGAGGGCGAATCGACGCGCCAACGCGGCGGTGTAGGCGCCCCCCAACGCCTCCTGGTAGGAGCGGTTCTCCATCACGATCACGAACACCGATCCGATTCCGTTGGAAGGTGATGCAGACGTCGCCGGCTTGGGACTGGGGGCGGGGGAGGCGGGCTGGGTTGGGGCCCGGGTGGCGGCGCTGCGGGGCGGCGTGACCGGCAGGCAGGCGCACAGGGCGAGCAGCGAAATGGCGAATGAGATGGCCAGGCGGAGGCGCGGGCGGCGGCGCGGCATGCCCAATGCTAGCCGCGGGTACACTTTTGGATCATGCCCCGCCCCCTGGGCCTGCGCTGCAGGGAATGCGGCGCCGAGTACGAGCTACGAGCGACGCACGTCTGCGAAATCTGCTTCGGTCCTCTCGACGTCGCCTACGACTATGACGCCATTCGGCGCGTGATAACACGCGCTCGGGTGGAGGCGGGGCCCCCATCCATGTGGCGGTGGCGCGATCTGCTGCCGATCGAGGAGGACGCTCAGGTGGTGACCTTGGGCGAGGGTATGACACCCCTGATCAAGGCCGAGCGGCTGGGGGCCGAGCTCGGACTGTCCAACCTCTGGATCAAGAACGACACCATGAATCCCACGAACTCCTTCAAGGACCGGGTCGTCTCGGTGGCGGTGAGCTGGGCCCGAGCCCACGGCTACGAGACGATGGCCTGCGCCTCGACCGGCAACCTGGCCAACTCGGTGGCCGCCTACGCCGCCCACGCCGGTCTGGACAGCTACGTCTTCATGCCCGACGACATCGAAACCAGCAAGGTGGTGGCGACCTCGGTGTTCGAGCCCCACGTGGTCGCCGTGCACGGCAACTACGACGAGGTGAACCGGCTCTGCAGCCAGCTCGCGGACGACCTCCCCTGGGCCTTCTGCAACATCAATGTCCGCCCCTTCTACGCCGAGGGATCGAAGACGCTCACGTTTGAGACGGCCGAGCAGCTGGGCTGGCGACTGCCGGACGAGATCGTCATACCGGTTGGATCGGGCTGCCAGTTCGTGCGCCATCGGCGGGCGGCGGGGGAGTTGTTGGACCTGGGCTTGGTGGAAGGCCGACTGCCCCGCTTCACCGGCGCCCAGGCTTTGGGTTGCGCCCCCGTATACCAGGCCTGGCGGCGCGGCGACGATCGCGTGCCGCCGGTGCGCCCGGATACCATCGCCCGTTCGATAGCCATCGGCAACCCGTCGGACGGAATCTACGTGATGCGGATCGCGCAGGAAACCGGCGGCGTCCTGGAGGCGGTGACGGAGGAGGAGATCGTCGATGCGATCCGGCTCTTGGCGCGAACCGAGGGCATCTTCGCGGAAACCGCGGCCGGGGTCACCATCGGCGTGCTGGTCAAGCTGGCCCGGGCCGGACGCTGGCGCGGCGATGAGACAATAGTCGCCTACGTGACCGGGCACGGACTGAAGACGGCCGAGGTGGTGGGGAGACCAGTCCGCGCGCGGGCCGAAATAGATCCGACCCTGCGCTCGTTTCGAGAGGGGGTCCTGTCCCAGCCGTGAGCCGGAATCCCCGTCATGTTTAGAGTCGATCAGTAGTTAGGAGTTCGAAGAATTGTCTCAATTTCGTATTCCCGGTCCCCTTCGTTCCCTCAGCGGCGGCGCCTCGACGGTTGACGTCGATGCCCCCGACCTGCTCTCCGCGATCGACCAGCTGGACAGCAAGCACCCCGGCTTCCGCGGCCGACTGCTCGATGATTCCAACTCGCTCCGGCAGTTCGTGAACATCTTTCTCAATGACGAGGACGTGCGCTTGGGTGAGGGTCTCAATTCCAAGCTCGGGGCAGAGGACGAGATCGCCATCGTGCCCGCCGTCGCCGGAGGGCGCTAACCGCCGGGTGGTGGACGATGGCACGTAGGCGGCTGCGGCTCGTGTTTGGGCCCGGACTGGTTACCGAACCCGTCATCTGGAGGCTGGGCCGCGAATTCGAGATCACCACCAATGTGCGTCGGGCCGAGGTGAGCCGGGACTCGGGCTGGGTCCTGCTCGAACTGACCGGTGAGCCCGAGGTGCTGGACGATGGGATTTCGTTCCTAAACTCCCTGGGCGTGGCGGTCGAGCCGGCGGAGGGAGACATGGTAGACAAGTGATAGGGCCCCATAGAGCCGGGTGGCGCTCGGATTGAGGGTCGCCGTCGCACTTTCCGGTGGGGTCGACTCGTCGGTCGCTGCCGCCCTGCTCCAAGACCAGGGCCACGAGGTGGTGGGGATCACACTTCAGCAGTGGCCGCGGGGCGATTCCGAGTCGGCCCTCCGCCACGGTGGCTGCTGCTCCCTCTCGGCGGTCGAGGACGCGCGCCGGGTGGCGGGCGTCCTCGGTATCCCCTATTTCGTATGGAATCTGGAGCGTGAGTTCGGAGAGCGGGTCATCGAACCGTTTCACCGCGGCTACCGGGAGGGCCGCACGCCCAACCCCTGCCTTCGCTGCAACTCCTTCGTGCGCTTCGATCTGATGCTGAATCGGGTGCTCGATCTGGGATTTGAAGCGCTGGCCACGGGCCATTACGCACGAATCTTGGGTGCCGGTGACGCAATCGAACTGCACTCCGGCCTCGATCCCCAAAAAGACCAGTCCTACATGCTCTACCACCTCGACCAGGCTCGCCTGGCACACATCGTCTTCCCCCTCGGGGCGTTGACCAAGCCGCGCGTGCGTGAGATCGCGGCCGAACACCGCCTGCCCGTGGCGACCAAGGCTGAGAGCATGGAAATCTGCTTTGTGCCATTGGGCCAGACCAGGCAATACCTGGCCCGCCAGGTCGGTTCTGGGGTCGGCGCGGTGGTCGATGGTGACGGAAACCTGCTCGGACAACATCGTGGCACCTCGCTCTACACGGTCGGTCAGCGAGGCGGCTTTGGCAGCCTCATCGAGCCCGGTCCCTGGTATGTGCTCAGCATCGACGCCCCGGCCAATCGGCTGGTGGTGGGGAGGCGCGAGGAACTGGACCGAACCACCGTCAGGCTTGACGACATGAGCTGGATCGCAGGCAGCGAGCCGACCTCGGCGCTCGCCTGCGAAGCCCGGCTGCGCTACCACGCCACGCCCATCGTCGCCCGCTACTGGCGCGGAGAACTGGAGCTGAGCCAGCCTTTCGCCGGACCCGCCCCGGGGCAGGCGGCGGTCCTCTACCAGGACACCAGGGTGCTGGGCGGGGGCATCATCACCGCCTCCCCGCCGGCCTAGGCTCACAGGCCTCGCAGCTATGAGTGCTCGACCGCCGGCGACTCGGACAACCTCCCAATTTTCAAGGAGGTTCTGCTCCTATTAGCCGGAAGTTCGAGGGGAACCGCGAGATCAATTTGAACTTGACCGATGAGGGACCTTTCTGACTACAGCCTGAAGTCGGCGATGAGTGCGAGTGCCTTGGCCTGGAGAGGTGTGGGGATAGCGA